>Ga0265303_10001756_pt1 | contig 13425 bp, 9 predicted proteins | sample Helome_2_FD_192494 | JGI IMG/M metagenome (GOLD analysis project Ga0265303, IMG submission 192494) | Marine sediment microbial communities from subtidal zone of North Sea - Hel_20160317 (Illumina Assembly) | ecosystem: Environmental > Aquatic > Marine > Subtidal zone > Sediment ... | reverse complement strand
AGGAATTCGATCACCTTGCGCCGCACCTCGGCCTGCATCTCGACCGGGATGGTCTCGCGACCGGCCAACCCGAGATCCACGTAGTGCTGCAGATCTTTGGGGCGCGCGATGATCTCCTTGCGGACCTCGTAGGGCTCCACATAGATAAAGCCCATCATGGGTGCGTAGTACTGGCGCCGCAGCCCACGGCTGGCGAAGGCGCTGTACCAGGGGTCGTTCCAATCCAGATTCAGCGGCTGGCTTGCGGCCATGTAACGGAAGTCGTTGACCGCGATGCCTTCATGATAGACGACGAAACCCACCGAGGCGCCGGCCGGCAATGCCAGCAGAAAATCGAGCTGCGCGGGCCGCGCCGCCAGGGGCCAGACAAAGGTGACGTTGATGACCGTTTCCGGTTCGTCCTCCGACGGCAGAGGCTCTCCGGTGATGTCATCCCGGCGTACACGCTCTGCCGGTCCGATCCGTAACAACTGCCCGGTCAGCGGTTTGCCATCGGCGATGATGCGGAACTCCTGGTCCAGGAAGTGCCCGAGCCGCGCTGAGAAAGGTCCATCTCCAAACCCCATCTGCTGATGGATCTCGTCGGGCAGCAGGCTGCGGAATGCGCTCAGATCCTGCAGCCCGATCTCCAGATCCAGACGTATCGCCTCCTCCTCCACCTGGATCTCGGCGATGGTGGACGCGAACATGGCCTGGGTGCGGATGATGGCATCAGCGAGCGCTGCCAGGGGCAACAGGCCATACAACAGGCCGGCCAGTAACCCGAGCCGGGTGCGGTGATTCTTAATTGTCGGTTTCCCTGTCTGCCAGCTTGAGACGATCCAGCCGTTCCAGATTTTGTTTCATCAGCGTCAGATAGTCACCCGCGGCCGGTCGCGCCGCACCGGTCGTGAACACTATCGGCTCGATCCCCATCCCTCGCAGACGCTCCGCTGTCGATGGCAACGGTTCCGCCTCCCACAACATGACCGCGGCCGGTCGCTGGTTGAGGGTATCCGCCAGCTTCTTCCATTGTGCCCCGCCGGGGTCTTCGAACGGTTCCCAGGTCACGCTGCGTCCTTCCAACCCGTAGCCCGCATCGAGATATTGGTAGACCGGGTGCGAATAGAGCACGCCGGCGCCAGGCTGGTCCCGGAAAGCGGCCGCGAACCGCTGATCCAGTTGCGCCAGATCGGCCTGCAGAGACTGCAGGCGCTGCTGGAATTCTCCCTCATCGGCCGGGGCAAGTTTGCCAAATGCTTCGGCGATCGCCCTGGCCTGTTCGGCGGCGAGCCCGGGGTCCAGCCAGGTATGGGTGGCGACATCGGCATGATCGTGTTCGCCGCCGGGACCATGGCTGTGGGTGACCTCCCCCGCCGGGACAAAACGGTCGGCCAGTCCACGGGTGGTGTCCACCAATCGGCTGGGTGACAGCGAGGCGAATTGTATCCAGCCCGCGTAGCCGGCACCGTTCAACAACACCAGATCGGCCTGCTGATAGTCCAGCACGGTCTCCGGCGACGGCTGCCAGTGTGCGGGGTCCACGCCGTCGGGTACCGGCAGGGATACGTCCACCAGATCACCGCCGATGCGTTCCGCGATCCACGCCAGCGGATAGTTGACCGCATAAACGGTGACGACCTCGGTCGCTAGCGGAGTATCCGCGCCGGCGCTGAGGTCCTCGTCCGCGCGCTGACATGCCGCCAGACCGAGCAGCAACGTTGCCCATCCCACTATCAGTGCTTTTGAGCTCATCGGTTCTGCGCCAACAACAGCCAGCGGAACAATTCGTCGCCCCAGGCGGCGGCCAGCGCCGTGAGCAGACCGGCCAACAGCAGGCTGGCCACCAGCACCAGCATGATCTCGGCACCGAGGATGGCGGCGACGCGCCCGGGGCCGGCGCCGATGCGTGTCATCGTGCGGATCTCCGCCCGGCGCAGTCTGATCGACAGCATAAAGACCAGGGCAATGGTGGCCAGTGTCGCAATGCCCACCAGGGCCACCGCAGCGAGCACATATTGTCGGACCGTAAACACGGTCGCCAGCAGCTCGTCCATCACCTCGGCGGGACGCACCACGAGCACCGGCGAATCCGCTGACTGGTAGCGGCCTTCCAGCAACACGCCGGATTTGTCGTCATTCGGAACCGCGATCACGGCAGATAAGGGAAACGCATCGGTAGCGCCGTGGAAGTGAAAATCCGCCATGTTGTCGGGCGTAATCTCCCGGTACTGGACCACGGCGGCATTGGCGACGATATTGGCGTCGTCGCGCTTGAGCACGGTGCCAGAGGCTTGCGGGTCCGCCAAGTCCTCGTGGCCGTGGCCGATGCCGCCGATGATCCAGGCCGTGCGCACGTCCACAAACACCGCCTGGTCGTCCGGTGTCCCGGTGGGCGCCAGCACGCCGACGACCCGCAGTCGGATGGGATAGGTGCCGGTGACATCGAAGACCGTTTCCGGGGCCGTCACCACCCCGTCGCCCGGACCGGCGCCCAGCGCGGTGGCGGCGGCGGCACCGAGCACGGTTTCCCCGGAAATTGCGAATAGCCGGCCGTCGGCGACAGACAGCTCACGGAAGGCGAAATAGTCGGGGCTGGTGCCGACCACGGGCTGGGACCCGACCTTGACACCGAGATGCAGCGGGATCGCGGTCGCAAGAGCACTATCGCCGATCTCGCCGACGGTGCTGAATTTGAGCGGTGCCGGGGATTCGCCGCTGAAGTACAGCGAGTTCAGCGCCAGTTCGAGGGGACTCCCCGGCGCCCCAAAGAGCAATGGCGTCGCCTCGGCCCGGGCACGCAGACGCTCGGAGCTTCGCTCCAGCACCAGTTCCAGCGCCAGCGGCAAAAACACGATCACGGTGATCGCGGCGATCAGGATAGTCGTCTTCCAGCGGTTGAACGCCAGATAACGCCAGGCGAGGAACAGAATGCCCTTCACGTTGCCGCCCCGCCATGGAACTCCCGCATGTCCAGCACCCGGTCAAACGGTTCCAGCAGATTGTGGTCATGAGTCACCATAACCAGCGTGGCGCCCCGGTTCCTGACCTGCTCCAGCAACAGATCCAGCACCCGCTGTTTGTTCTCCGGATCCAGATTGCCGGTTGGTTCGTCGGCGAGGATCAGATCAGGGGACGTGATCAGCGCACGGCAGATGGCGGCGCGCTGACGCTCGCCCTGGGACAGCTCCTCGGGATGGCGGTCGAGCCGCTCACTGATGCCGGTCTCCTGCGCAAGGCGGGTCAGCCGATTCCCGGTCTCGGCATCCCGCCGTAACGCCGGGCTGATGTGATAAGGCAGCAGCAGGTTGTCCCGCACCGTCAGATATTCGAGCAGCTCGAAAGCCTGGAAGATCAGACCGATGCGGTTTATGCGAAAATTCCGTCGTGCCACATCCGGCAACCGCGATATCTGCTGATCCGCTACCGTGACGGTGCCGGATCCGGGCACGCGGATCCCGGCCAGCAAGTCGAGCAGTGTGGTCTTGCCCGATCCGCTCACGCCGACGATAGCCACACGCTCGCCCGCGGCCACCTCCAGGGCGGACACGCCGAGGCGGAACCCGCCACGCGGATAGCGGAATTGGAGATCTTGTATCGTGATCAAGGCGTGGTCTGCTGTGATGTCTGTCAACTCCATTTAGCCAGCACGATGGAGTCTGGTAAAGTCAGGCTGTCGGATGGATCCGGCGACGCCTCGATCGTCTCTCCGGGACCACGCGGCGAGACGAGCAGTGGATGACGCACAATGGACCGCTGGCTGGCCAGACCGTGGTGGCGACAGATCGAATCCCGGCGTGTGTGCCAGTCTGACTCTGTCCGTTCGCCGTACGATGGTCGACCCGTCAGCCAGCATATTTCAAGCAAATTAGCGCGAACCAGACACCGCCCGGAGACATCAACCATGAAGACCGCATGTGGTAAGAGAAAACCAGTTTTCGGTCATTCCTTCCTGACAGTTTTTGCCCTGTCGCTCTGCACCTCATCAGCCCACGCCGCGGGTTTCTACATCAGCGAGGTCGGCACGCCGGCCAGCCTCGGTACCGCCGGCGCCGCCAACGTCACCAATACCTGGGGTCCTGACTCCGCCTGGGCCAATCCCGCCGGTCTGGTCCACGTGGAGGGTGATCCGATGGTTGGGGGGCTGCAGGCCATCGTCCCGTATATGAAATGGGATACGGACCTGGCCGAAAAAGGTGGCGATGACGGCGGCAACGCCGGCGTAATCGCTGTGGTGCCCAGCTTCTATCTCGCCCGTGCCCTGGGGGACAGATGGACCTTCGGTTTCGGCGCCACGGCGCTGCAGGGCGGTGGCGCCGATTATGGCGACCAATTCGCTGGCCGTTACGGCACCATCGACATCGCGCTCGCTGGGTTGGGCGGGACCTTCTCCCTGGGCTACAAGGTCAATGATGCGCTCTCGCTGGGTCTGGGCGCGTCGGTCATCTACACCACCTACGAACAGAAGATCGCGATCAACCTGGGGCCGCTGCCGGACGGAACGGTAAGGATCAAGGACGCGGACGATACCGGTGTCCAGCCGATCCTCGGTCTGCAATATGCGTTCACGGACAAGCTGTTGTTCGGCGTCACCTACCGTGCCGAGTACGACACCGATCTCAAAGGCAACGTGCGCTTCAGAGGACTACCAGCGGGTCTGCCGCTGCCGTCACAGACCAGCGTCAAGCTGAAGTGGAAGAACCCACAATGGCTGGAAGCCGGTTTGAGTTATAAGGTCGATGACCGACACATGCTGTTCGTAAGCGGCAACTGGCAGGAGTGGTCCGAATTCAGCCAGAACACGCTGGTCGTCGATACGGCCGCAGGCAATCGGCTGACGACCCTGGAGCGGGATTGGGACGACACCTGGAGACTGGCCGTCGGCTACGGCAACATGGACTACTATCAGGGCTGGACCCTCGGTGTGTCCTATGAGAGTTCGCCAGCCAAAGACAGTGTCCGCACCATCGATTTCCCGGTCGACTCCAGCTGGAAGCTCTCCTCGGCCTATGGCCGCAGGCTGGCATCCGGGCGCGCCGTGTCAGTCGGCGCCACGCTGCAGATCCTCGGCGATGCGGAGATAGACCAGACCAACCAGGGCGTCCGCTTCGCCGGTGAGTTCAGCGACTTCTATGTGCTGTATGCGGGCGTGACGCTGCGCTTTTAGACCGGTCCGTTGACCGCGTTGCTGCGTGTGGGGCGACTGCGCGTGGTGGCTCCGACGAGGCGCCGCAGCACTATTGCTGGCATCGCGCTACCGGACTAGCCGACTGGACTGCGTACCCATTCCGATACGCCGCCATTCGGTGATAGGCTCGGGCTCTGTCCAGGCGACCAAGGGCACATCGTGAACCAGCGTTACCGGGCATTCATGACCTATAACCACGCGGACGAGGCCACCGCGAAGTGGTTGCACGCGAAACTGGAACACTTTGTCATCCCCTCCCGCCTGCGCGCACAACAGCGTTCCGGCAGAACCCTGGCACCCATTTTTCGCGACCGCGACGAGTTGTCCGCATCCGGCGAGTTGAATGATGGGCTGAAGACCGCGATCGAGCAGTCCGCGGCGCTGGTTGTGATTTGCTCGCCAGCAGCCGCCAGGTCGGCGTGGGTGAACGCCGAGATCGAGTGGTTCCGCCGGTCGAACCCGGCCGCACCCATTGCCTGTGTCATCGTCGGCGGAGAACCGGGTGATCCGGACAACGAGTGCTTCCCTCCCGCGCTTGATGACCTCGACGGGGGGCCCGCGCATGGACGCGCGGCGGCAGATCTCCGCCCCGGAGTCGACAGCAAGCACGATGCGGTATTGCGGATTGCGGCCAGCTTGCTCGGGGTGGGTTTTGATGCACTGAAACAACGGAATCAGAGTCGCAGGATCCGGATCCTGCTGGCCATCAATCTGGCGGGCGCCGTTGTGGCCGCGATGCTGGCTGTGCTGGCATGGATCGCCGTCCAGGAGTCCAAAGACTCCGCGCGCAGGCAGGCTCAGGCCGAACAGCTGGTGACCTTCATGCTCGGCGACCTGCGCTCGCGGCTGGAACCGATCGGCCGGCTGGATGTGCTGGATGCGATCGGGGACGAAGCATCGGATTATTTTGCCAGCCTGGAAAGTGATGACGAAACTGACGGCGTGTTGCTGAGCCGCGCCAAGGCCATGCGCCAGGTCGGGGACATTCGCCTGAAGCAGGGGCGTTCGCAGGACGCAGAAAGCTCTTTTAGCCAGGCCCTGTCATTGAATGTCGAACTGGCACGACGCGCGCCACGCGACCAGGAGCGGCTTTACGAATTGGCGCAGGCCGAATTTTGGGCGGGTTATGCACAGATCATCAATGATGACCTGCCCGCTGCATTACCGCACATGCGGCGGTATCTTGATCACGCGACTGCACTCTCTGTGCTGGATCCCGGCAATTCGAGCTATGAGTTAGAGGTGGCCTACGCCAATGTCAGCCTCGGTTCGCTCAGCGCCGATATGGCCGAGCCCCGACGCGCCGGGGAATACTTTTCCGCCGCCGAGACAGTCGTACGCCGTCTGCTGTCGAGCGATCCCGGCAGCCAGTTGTTGCGAACGGAACTTGCCCAGGTCATCGCCTGGCAGGCCACCGCAGCGTTTGAACGCGGCGACCTGCAGACTGCGGTCCAGGCATTCGATGAGCAGTCGCGTTTGTTGCGTGGACTGGCGCAGGAGGCGCCGGACGATTCACGGCAGCAGCTTTACCTGGCGATCGCGCTGCAGTTGTTCGGCGAAGCACTGGGCCTTGATGGGCAGATGGAGCAAGCGCGGAGCACGTTTTTCGAGGCGCATAAAATTTTTTCCCGGCTGGTCGAGCTTGATCCGGACAATCGGGGCTGGCGGCGCAACATGGCTCGCAGCCACTGGTACCTGGGCCGGATCGCCGAAGTGGAAGGCGATATCGATCTTGCATTGCAGTACCACACGCGAGCGGCCGCAATGCTATCCGAGATGGTGGAGCAGGACCCCGACCAGGCGCGCTGGCGTTGGGATCTCGCACAGACGGTGGCGTCAGAGTTGCGCATCCGACGACAATACAGGCGCGACGAGCAAGCCACGGTGACCGGGCAGATTTCCGAGATAGAGTCGGGGGAGCTGCGGACATTGCACTTCGTCTGCGAGCTGGCGTTGAACGAAGGCCTGCCCGACGCGTGTCAGCCAGCCGTTGCGCGCGCCTTCGAAGCAGTGCAGGCTACCCAGGTCACAGAGGCGTATCTGGCACTGTATAGCGTGCTGAGGGCGCAGGCGGATCCACGTCAGGACGAGGTGTGGGATACCTTGTCAGAGAAGGGATTTCGCGGCAGGCAATTTGTAGACACCCTTTAAAGACAAGATCTAAGGAAGACATTATGAGCAACCAACTGGTTTATCTGAATCTCGACCGCAACGGTAACGTCTCCTCGATCCAGCCGGAGGCTGTGGTCGTGGGTGCCGGCGACAGTGTGACGTATCAATTGCGCGAGCCATCGAGCACCAATTGGGTATTCCTTGGCGTCCAGTTCTCCGAGTGCGCAAATGACTTTGCAGGGGTCAATATCGACCGCAGTCAACTCACTTTGCGTGAGCACAGCAAAGGTTCCGACGGCGACGTGGTCGAAGTCACGCTGCTATATGTTCTGGCTGAAAGCCAATTTTATAAGGCTGGCGATGATCCGTCGAAGCCGGCGCCGAACAAACTCAAGAAGCAAAGCTCATTGCGTGCTTTCGATCCGATGATCATTCGCGAGAACTAGACCGCCTATCGACAATCGGTCACCGCGGTTATTGAGTGGATGATCGGCTGCATTATGTAGCGCTGATCACCGCGTCGATACAATCGCTGCAGAGAATCCCATGGCAGGTTCATCAAAGAAAGCGATCTATGCGGCGCTGGCCGGCAACAGCCTGATCGCGGTGACCAAGTTTGGTGCCGCCGCCGTGACCGGTAGCGCTGCGATGTTCGCCGAGGGCATCCACTCGCTGGTGGACACCGGCAACCAGATCCTGCTGCTTTACGGTCTGCGCGCGGCGCGGCGAGCGCCCAGTCCCAGTTTCCCGTTTGGCCATGGCAAGGAGATCTATTTCTGGAGCTTTGTGGTCGCGATCATGATCTTTGCGCTCGGCGCGGCGCTGTCGTTCTACAAAGGCCTCGAACACGTGCTGCATCCCGAGCCCTTGTCGAGCGTCGGCATCAACTACGTGGTACTGAGCCTGGCGATCGTGTTCGAAGGCGCGGCCCTGACTGTCGCGCTGCGGGAGTTCAAGCGGAGCAAAGGCAATCTCGGGTATCTCGACGCGGTACGCCGCGGCAAGGATCCGACGCTGTTTGTGATCGTGTTCGAAGACAGCGCCGCGCTGCTCGGTCTGCTGGTGGCGATGGCCGGCATCTTCCTGTATCAGATCACCGGCAATCCGATCTTCGACGGTCTGGCGTCGATGGTGATCGGCGTGATCCTCGGCATCACCGCGATATGGCTGGCCTACGAGACCAAGAGTCTGTTGATCGGCGAATCCGCGGACCCGGATACGGTCGCCAGCATCCGCGAGACTGCAGGCGCCCATCCAATGGTCAAATCGGTCAACGAAATAGCGACCCTGCACATGGGGCCTGAGTACGTCGTGGTGACGATCAGCGTGGATTTTGTCGACGACATCAATGTCGGCCAGGTCGAGGCCGGGGTCACCGATCTCAGCCGCCGGATCAGGGCGATCGACCCGGTGCTACGCCGGGTGTTTGTGGAAGTCGAACGTAGCGACGATCACCGCAGACAGCTGCAGCAGACATAGCCGCGCGGCCAACAGTCCGCAGAAATTCAGCCGACCGACATCTCGGCTTCGATCACGTTCTCCGCAAAGCCCTGGTAGGCACCACCGACCTGTTTCGCCATCGAGTCCGGGAAAGTGTGGAAGTCGCCCGCGCGGAGCGCTTCGATGACGCTGTCGACGACCAGCGCCGGCGGCTCCGCGATCTCCTGGAACCCGGCGCTGTCGCCCATGTCCGTTGCGATCGGCCCGGGATGGACACTCAGGACTGCAGTGCCCTGCTCAGCCAGCGATTCTCTCAAGGCCTGGGTGATCGAATAGGCGGCGGCCTTGGATGCGCAATAGGTCGCGAAACCCGCAAACGCCCTCAATGAAGCAACGGAATTCAGCTGTACCAGAGCGCCGCCGCCGTTGGCTTTGAGCGCCGGCGCAAATGCCTGCGCCATTCGCATCAGACCATAGACGTTGATCTGCATTTCGTAGTCCATCAGTTCGACCGACTTCGGGTCGAGTGCGCTGACGGTCTGCAATACGCCCGCGTTGTTGATCACGACGTCCACATCGGTGGCACTCTGCGCGGCAGCAGTGATCGATGCCGGGTCCGTCAGATCGACACGCACCGGCACCACCTTGTCGCCGTGCCGCTCGACCAGCGGGGCGGCGCTGTCCAGCGTGCGCACGGCCGCATAGACTTTGGCCGCGCCGTGTTCGATAAACCCATCGAGCAGGGCCAGGCCGATGCCGCGGTTGGCGCCGGTGATCAGGATCACCTTGTCTTTGATGTCGTAGCCCATGGTCAGATCTCCTTGCTCGCGTATCGTCAGTTCGATTCGAATCGATGCCCATCGATATAATTGGCTGCGGCACTTCCGGTCGTCGCGCTGCGCGCTGGACGGACTGCCAGCGCGCAGCCCGGAAAGAGCCGAGGATAGTATCACGACGTTAATCCACGATGACGCGTGCAAGCGCGACGCTAGCCCGTGTCCCCCGGACCCTTGCTGCCCTGGCGGCTCCGGTCGGTCGACGGTAGCCGGCAACGGTTTGATCCGCGGCGGGCAACAGGCACAATGCGCGGATCGACGAGGTCTTTCTCGTTGTATTTTTTTTGGGGGAATCTGAGCCGATGCGTCGAATCAAGTCAGACCTGGCCATGTCAATCCTGCTGATCCTGTGTGTTGCAGCGCCCGCCAGCGCCCAACAGGACCCTGTCGCAGAGGCCATCCATGCGCGTCTGGAAGAACTGCAGTTCGCCGGGGACCTCGAAATCGGCGGCGCGCGGATCGCTGCCCGCGAGATTATCCCGGCGGTGTACGCCAACCGCGACTTCCAGCCGATGTGGACCAATCCGACACGCGTGGATGAGCTGCTGGCCCTGATCCAGACCGCGCCGGCCGATGGCCTCGACACATCCGACTACTATCTTGAGCCGCTGCAAGCCCAGATCGCCAAGGCCAGTGCCACGGAAGCGCCTCTCGATCAGGCCGACCTGGACATCCTGTTGACCGACTCGTTGATCCGTTTCGGCTATCACCAGCTATTCGGCAAAGTCGATGCCGCCGCACTGGATTCGAACATCAACTTCACCCGCACGTTCTTCGACGGCCGCGATTCGTTGACCGCGATCCCGGAGATCATCGCCTCGCCGGTGTCCTTGCAACAGCAGGCCGAGGAGAGCCTCCACCGCGGTCCGTTCTATCGCAATCTGCAAAAGAACCTGGCGGGATACCGCGAGATTGCGGCCGCCGGCGGCTGGCCCAAGGTGCCGGCTGGAGACACGCTGCACAAGGGCGACGACGACCCTCGCGTGACCGCATTGCGGCAGCGCCTGATCGTGACCGGCGATCTGCCGGCCGACAGCGACACCAGTTCGCCGCTTTTCGACGACGCGCTGGAAGCCGCGGTGATCCGGTTTCAGACCCGTCATGAGCTGGGCGCCGACGGCGTGGTCGGCAAACAGAGCTACGAGGCGCTGAACGTGCCGGTCGAAACCCGTATCGATCAATTGCGTCTGTCGCTCGAGCGCCTGCGCTGGGTCCGCGGCGACCAGGCGGACCGGTTTATCACGGTCAACATCGCCGGCTACCGGGTGTTCTTTATCGATGGTCAGGATCTGGCCTGGACTTCACGGGTGATGGTCGGCAAGACCTATCGGCAGACGCCGGTGTTCCGCGGCACGCTCAGCTATATGGAGATCAACCCGACCTGGACCGTGCCGCCGACCATCCTGCGCAAGGACACGCTGCCGGCGATCAAGCGTGACCCGTCGTATCTGCAGAGCAAGAACATGAGCGTGATCGATCGCGACGGGCGCAAGGTCGACCCGGCCACCATCGACTGGCAGTCCTACAGCAAAGGCATCCCCTACTCCATCCGCCAGGAGCCGGGTCCGAACAACGCGCTGGGCGAGATCAAGTTTATCTTCCCCAACAAGCATTTCGTGTTCCTGCACGATACGCCGAACCGCTCGCTGTTCGCGCGCCCAGACCGGGCCTTCAGCTCCGGCTGTATCCGTGTAGAGAACCCGTTCGAACTGGCGCAACTGATCATGAACGAGCCCGCCATCTGGGATCAGGCCGCGCTGCAAAAGATCCTCGACACCCACAAGACCAAGCGCATCAAGACCCCGAAACTGCCGGTCCTGATCCTGTATCTGACCGCTTCGCTACAACCGGACGGCAGTCCACGCTTTCTGAAGGATGTCTACCAGCGTGATGCAGCGGTGCTCGCAGCGCTGGATGGTCCGGTCATCATCACGCGACTTGAGACCAACTGAGCGGACCGGTGACGACGATATCTGCCTGAGCTCAGAGGGCCTCGCGGGCGCGATGACCCGGACAGTGCTCTGGCCTCCGGTTGGAAACCCAGACCGACATATTGACTGCTCGGGCCAGCGCGGCTGGTGTCGGGCCCGGCCACAGACGCGGACGCGCTGACCGCAAGTGTTGCTAGTCGTTGTTGCCCGCAGCGTGGGCCACCGTGCGCCGCACTTCGTTGAGCAGCTCCTCGCGGCGGAATCCGCCTTTTTGCATCACCTGGTGGACCTGGCCCTTGAGGCGGGCGCGGTCTTGCTCGGTCAGATCCTTGGCCGTGACCACGACCACCGGCAGATCCGCGGTATCCGGGTCCCGCCGCAGGCGCAGCAGGAATTCGAATCCGTCCATCACCGGCATCATCAGATCCAGGATGATCATGCCGGGACGCTGGTGCGCCACCTGGTCCAGCGCTTCCTGTCCGTCGGCCGCTTCGCGCACGCTCAACCCCTCTGCCTCCAGGGTGCGCCGGGTCAATTCGCGGACATGGGGCTCATCATCCACAACGAGCACATCACCAACCGGGCCTTCTCCGACGGGACTCTGCAGCCGATGCATCGCCTCGAGCAGCCGTCCCCGATCGATCGGCTTGGTCAGATATTCGGCGGCCCCCAGCGTGTAGCCGAGACTCTTGTCATCGACGATGGTAATCATGATCACCGGGATCGATACGGTGGCAGCGTCGGCCTTCAACGCCCTCAACACACCCCAGCCATCTATCCCCGGCATCATCACATCCAGCGTGATCGCCACCGGTTTCTCGGTACGGGCCAGTTCCAGGCCGTGGGCACCATCCTCGGCCAGCAGCACCTCATAGCCATCGCGGCTCAGGCTACGGGCCAGCAATTCGCGGATAGTCGGATCATCGTCGATGACCAGAACCTTGCCGCGGACCCCGCTGGAATCACTCACGGAAACTATGTCCGCGACCCGATCGGGCGTGACCGGGGTCGTGACGCTCGCCATCGCGGTGAGTACCTGCCGCTTCTCATCCGACACCGCCGCCGGCAGGCGGATGAGAAATGCGGAGCCGTCGCCGGGGGTGCTGCGGCATTCGATCGTTCCACCCAGCATTTCGCAGAAGCGTTTGGTGATCGCCAGCCCCAACCCGGTGCCGCCGTACTCGCGGGTGGTCGACGCATCCACCTGGGTGAACTCTTCAAACAATTCATCGATCTTATCGGCGGCGATGCCGATGCCGGTGTCGGCCACCTCGAACTCGACCCAGTCCCGACCGGCGTCGTCCTGCTCACGCTTGACTGACAGCGTGATCTGCCCGTTCTCGGTGAATTTGGCCGCGTTGGAGATCAGGTTGAACAGCGTCTGGCGGACCTTGGTCAGGTCACTCTCCATCGCCCCGGCATCCTCGAGGCCCTGGATTTCGAGGCGATTGCCCCGCTGCCGCACCAGGGTCTGCACCGTCGCCGCGATCTCTTCGATCATCGCTTCCACCGCAAAGATCTCGAGATAGACCTCCATCTTCCCGGATTCGATTTTCGATATGTTGAGCACGTCATTGATCAGCGACAACAGATGACTGCCGGCACTGTGGATCTTTTTCAGATCAGAGACAAACGAATCCAGCTCCAGATCTTCGGCTTCCTCGGTCAACATCTCGCTGTAACCGATGATGGCGTTCATCGGTGTGCGTAGTTCGTGACTCATGTTGGCCAGGAATTCGCTCTTGGTCCGGCTTGCGGCCTGGGCATCGTCACGGGCCTGTAGCAATGCGGCTTCGGCGATTTTGCGTTCGGTGATATCGCGGAACACGATCACCGCGCCGACCAGCTCGTCGTCCTTGCGTAATGGGGTGCTCGAGTATTCGACGTCGAAGCTGGTGTCGTCCTTGCGCCACAAGACCTCGTCATCGATCGTCGAGCT
>Ga0265303_10001752_pt1 | contig 13452 bp, 12 predicted proteins | sample Helome_2_FD_192494 | JGI IMG/M metagenome (GOLD analysis project Ga0265303, IMG submission 192494) | Marine sediment microbial communities from subtidal zone of North Sea - Hel_20160317 (Illumina Assembly) | ecosystem: Environmental > Aquatic > Marine > Subtidal zone > Sediment ... | reverse complement strand
ATCACGATGACTGAGATTGAATTTATAGTAAAGCCATACCGTGTATTGAATGATTTCTGCTGGAAAACGATATCGTTTGTACTGATTTGAATTTTTCATTCAGCAATTATCGCTAAATGGCAGTTAACTTGTCAGTACCAGATTAAGGGTCTGTTTTCTCCAAAGCTGACGCTCAGATGGACTTGCTGGGCTTCTCGAAACGGCCAGGAACGGACCTCTACTCGTCTAATGATTTCTGCTAAGGACTCTAAATATGGGAAAAAGCTCCCATATTTGATTTACGTCAAAACTTTCTTAAACAAACATAGAGATAATTAATTAGGTATGGTTTTTCCATATGAGGCTGAATGAAAAATTTGAAGCTATTTTCTAACAAATTCCCGGTAACTGTCTGAAGTGTGCGTACTGGGGTGTTAGCTTCAAATTCTGCCGTGCAGGTCTAGGGAAGTAAATTACAAATTTTAAACTTCCATCCGAAACCACTAATAGAGTCGCACACAAGGCTAGCGACAGGGATGTGAACAATGTTAGATGTACGAAATGCTGATTCAAGACGATTACATCGGTTGGTTGACTTTGTGGTTCTGGGTGCAACGTTCTATGTTTCTTGTATGCTTTTGTCAGTCGAGTCAGGAGGCAGTTTATTCTTCCATATGTTGGCCTATTCGACGATTCTGTTAACCTTCGTGCGTTTATCTAAGAGAACAATCGCCAATTATTCGCGCGTTTATCTAAGAGAACAAACAATCGCCAATTATTATAAGTCAATTGGTGAATCTACGCGCAAGATTCTCGGTAATGCAATCGGCATCCTGATCGGTACCTGTATTATGTTGCTGCTCGAAAAACTACTCTCAAATCACAGTGATTTTATCGGAGCAATTATTCTCTCCAGTATTATGGCTTTCTTTGTTTTAGGTACACTTGGTCCGTTAGTGCATAAAACTTCATTGGGACATAAATAATCATCTGCTTTATTTAAGGAAACTCTGAACAATTGACATTTTTCAGAGGGTTCGGTTGACTGCTTTGATTTTTCACAGAGTTGCCTCAAATTTTTCCTGGTTTAACAAGATTTGATCTTAATCGCCACATTTCAGGCGCAATTGTCCTGCTAAACAGCCAGTAAATGCTTTTTTGCCAGTACCAAATTCACCAGTGCACACTTGGTGAATACCGCATGGGCATTTTTATCGAGACCCTTGTAACGCACCTTGTTGTATCCAAACCGCCGTTTCATAATTCCAAACACATGCTCCACTCGTGCTCTGACTTTGGATTTCTGGCGATTGATTTGCCGATCTCGGTCAGTGAGCTTTTTATAGCGGCTGCCTTTTCGGTTGGTAAAGTCCTTCGCAAACGGTGACTGTTGTTTGATTGTTTCCGATTGACCTGAATACGCTGAGTCACCCCAGACCCGTGTCTCATCTCCATGCAGTAGATCTTCTATTACCTGGGAGTCATGGCAATTGGCCGGGGTGACCACAATGGAATGGATTAACTTGCTCTTACTGTCGACTCCGATATGCGTCTTCATGCCGAAGTACCACTGCTTGCCCTTACGGGTCTGATGCATGTCGGGGTCGCGTTTCTTGTCTTTGTTTTTGGTAGACGTTGGAGCATGGATGATTGAAGCATCGACAATGGTGCCCCGGTTCACTTTCAATCCATTCTCTTCTAGATAAACGTTAACCAGCCGGAATAACTCATCGGCGAGATTGTGGCGTTCCATCAAATGACGGAAATTCAAAATGGTTGTTTCGTCTGGAACCGGTTCTTTTCCCAAATCAATACCAACGAAAGCGCGCATCGAGCGTGAGTCATATAACGTTTCTTCAACCCCAGGATCTGATAACTCAAACCAGTGCTGCAGAAAATGTATTCGCAGCATGCGTTCCAGTCCGACCGGGCGTCGACCTGCGCCTTTGGGTTTCGGATAATAAGGTTCTATCGCCCTTGTCATTTCTTTCCAGGGAACGATATGATCCATTTCTTCCAGAAATATCTCTTTTCGTGTTTTCTTTCGATACTTTTCAAAATCTTCCGCGGCAAAACTTTGCTGGCGCATATTTTCATGCTCTTGTGATTTTCGGTATTATCTCAGAATTCTGGAATTAATCAGAGTTTCCCAAAGTTATAAGTGTTTATGAATCATGCACTGTCTACATTTTTCGGTGAAATTTTTAAGCTTCAAAATATTAACATCTCGTTAAATAAAGGTGCCTCATCATATTCGACTGCTTTTGTAATTAATCTTTTGGGACGCGGGCTGGAAATTCGTAGATAAATTTTAAGAGCATTTCTATAAATGAGATCAACTCCTTTGCATCATCTTGCGACATAAGGTGGATTTGATGAGTGGGTACAATTTATGAAATCGGGGGTCAGAATTGGCATCCAGTCCGCAAAACACTTATAATTTTTTCTTAATCCCGTTAATGCCAGAATGACCCTTAGTTGGCTTAGCTATGCTGGATTTGTAGCAATCATGTGTTTTACGCTACCAGAAGAAAATGGATAGAGAGAATTTGATGGAATCAACGAGTGAATTCTGGAGTTTTCGCGACCGCTTGCCGCCCCTGCTGCAGCAATACAGCACCCATTCCTATGTCTTGCTATTGCTACTAGGTGTCGCCGGGACGCTGCTGCTGGGTTGGCACTTCTTCAAAAAGCAAACCTCGGGTAAGGGACTGCCGGTTTTAATAGCCGCGGCAGGTTCGATGCTACTGTTTCTGTCGATTGGCGGCGCCATCCTGAAATTTAGCTACGGGGTTAGCGAACAACAGGATAGCGATGCGAGCATCGCCCAGTTTATCGAAGACCATCGCGTCGATAAAAACGAGCACTGGGTCATCGTTATCGACTTTATCGGCTCGATGACGAATACCACCCTCGGGAATTCCTCAAGGCCAGTAAACAGTTTACCGCGATGCGCAAGAAAGTTTTCGGCTTCCGCGATGACCCGATTCTTAAACGTACGGTTTACAGCAGCCAGGTCGACAACCTGATCGCAAAGAGTTTATTCATTCGAATTGTCGCATAGTTGATGAGAGGGAGAATAATATGGCAAAAAACATCGTTTTTGTTCTACACGGAGTAGGTGAATACAGTGAGGATTGGCTCCAAGCGGATTCCACCGCTGCTCATCAGCTTCGTGAGGACGCGAAGCAATATGGATTTTTCGAGGGTAAAAATTTAGATACTTATGTAGAGTTCGTTCCCATTCTGTATGACGACGTTTTCCTGCGAATATTAAATCATTGGAGCGACCTCGGCGATGCGCTCGGCAGTGCAATTCCGGTCATGCCCAAAGCGGCAGATAAAGTCGTTAAGTATCTAAAGAAATCTGATGAAGACAAGTGGGCGATACAATTCGCAGGCGATGTAGTTTTGTATTGGGGTTTTCGCCTGTATCAACAACGGGTAGTGCTGCGGGTATTATCACAAATCACGAAAAAGGTCGCGGATACGATTGCTTCAAGCGATCGGGTGCCCGGATACCATATTTTAGCGCATAGTCTGGGTACAGCCGTCGCACATGACGCGCTGCATCATCTTGGTACCGAAGATTGGCTTGGTGCGCTGGATCATGCGCCCTTCGACGATCCAGACGGAAACGACGGTGCGGGCGATTATGCAGCTTATCGTGATAGTCTGGCTGGTATGAAGGAGGACCTGGGTATCGCCAATCCTTTCCATCCCAGCCTGTTTCAGTTCGAGACCGTGACAATGTTGTCCAATGTCAGCGGACTGATTCACCCCTCCGAAAATCCATACCATTCGATTGTCAGACCCGGTAGTGCAAGCGCCGAAGGTGCGTTTACCAAGAACTACTTAAACGTCAACCACAAATACGACCCGATTTCGATTGCAGGGAACTTCAAAATGCCGCGTTCCTGGGAAATGCAGGGGGGCATTGATATTACTGTGGATCATGTTCTGGATAAAGAGATCCACTCCGCAGACCATTATGTCGCGCATCCGAACGTGCACTTGCGATTGTTGCAGTCTTATGTCGACCCCTACTATGCAAGCGATGAAGACGTAAAGGCGGTCAAAGCGTTTCAGAAGCAGAACGGATTCAAGAATGTTGCCGATACGAAATTGAAAGACAAAGTAAAAGAGCTCGTCGATATCGATGGTGAGGAAATCGATCAGCTCTTAAGTGGGATTAAAAAACTTGAAAAACTGCTGTAGGCAGGGAGCACAATGATGGAAAAATGCAGCTTAATCATCGTATTTGTCATTAGTATACTTTCCTCCTATGGTGGAGTATCTGTAGCAGATGAGCATTCTAAAATAGTCTGTGGTGAGGAAATAGCCGATCAAGGTGAGTTCGGCTGGTCCAAATTTAGCGAAGGACGCGGCGAGCCCTATTTAGAGTTGGGAGATAAGACCGGGCTTTACGAAGAGCTCCGAGAGTTATTGATAGAGCAGTCAGACGACTGGCAAAGTGATGTCAGGGTCCTGGTTGTGAAGGCGGCAACAGGGCTGATTGAAGGAGACCGCGTTCTGAGCGAATTTACTATCTCCAAGGATCTCACAGTTTTGCCGGCACAACAGTTCGTTTTTCTACGAACACCTCAAGTACTCGAATTGCCGCCCAATGAAGCAAGTGCAGATTGTAAACCTGAGAGTCGAAAGCAGGCGCTTATTGAAACTGCTCAATTCAGCATGTTGGTGCAGCGAAGTGGCGTAGAGATAAACAGCGAGAAATTTAAGCAGATTGCAGAAGTTACCCAGGCCCTCGAAGGAGTCTACGATAAGTATCTTTTTGAAGGATTTCCCATGTATCCCTGGGAGACGTTTGCCAATAGCTGGCTGCTCACCGACAAATCGATTGCGAATGGACCTCCGCGGAATCAGTTGGTATTAATGCACCCCGCGGCCGGCGTAGTCGGAGCGATTGGGTCGGGATCCGATACCGATATCGGTGCCGTCTTATCTGTAGAGCCGATAGGATGGATACACTACAGTAAGGACTATGAGAGCTGGTACGGGGTATCGCTGCTTACTGTATTTCCATCCGATCGGGATGCGGGAATCGGGGTTGGGCTCAATTATAATTTTTTCAAGCTCGGTGTAACCTGGCACGATTATGATGATGACTACGACAATCCGACCCTCTTTCTAGGCTTGGACCTTTATGGATTCGTTGATAAAAAATATCGAAAATACTCAACATATAAAGAAAAAGTGGAAGGTCTCTTATTAAAGGAGTAGGCGCGCAGCCTAATATTGAAAGGCCAAAACGAATGAAGCAGATGAACGCTGATCTGGGTCTCAAGATCCGGATGCAAGGGGAGATTATAAAAAAGCTCTGAGGGGCCAACAGCAGAGCGCAGGAATTGGGTACAGCAGCCGCGTACTCAAGTTTCAGGCCTCATCAATCGTTGCTGTGATGCGGCCTGTTTGAGCCGCACGGCGTATTACTACCAGCTCCAGGCTGCCTGATGACGATGAACTGATTGATGTGCTGTTGGCCTTGATCGAGAAACATCCCAATAAAACGGGGTCAGATCCCAATTTCTTCTAATATTAGAAGAAATTGGGATCTGACCCCGTTTTAGTGTACAAACATGCTCGGCGGTGCAAAAATCTTTGACGCACAGGCGGGTTATGAAAGCGCAACGACTTTGATGGCAGTCATCATGGCCGGCGCGAACTATTGCTGGCATTCAGCAGGCTGGAATGAGGCAGGAATGCATTGTTCAATGGCAAAGTTTGTCGTGGATGCCGAGCAATGCGCGATGGCTTATCGCATGGTGGAAGGCATTCGCTGGGATGACTTTGACGAAGCACTCGCCGCGGCTCGCGATGTTGGTCCGGGCGGACATTACCTCGGTCACCAACATACCCAGGATAATTTTCAACGAGCTTTTTTCATGCCAAAACTATTCGATAATAATACTATCGAGCAGTGGCAGGCCGACGGCTCAAAAGAGATTAACCAACGGGCGCTCGATGAAGTAAAAGGGATGCTGGATGCATACATAGAACCCAAACTTGATCCAGCCGTAGATGAAGCGTTACTCGACTATATCGCGCGTGGTGAAAGACAGATTCCCGCCGTTGACGCCCTGAACAATGAGTGACGAAATGCCACACACGACCCGTTAATATAATCGTTAACTAACCCAACCACAGGAAACACGTAGTGAAACAACAAGCCCGCGTAGTCGTCATTGGTGGCGGAATAGTCGGCGTCAGCATTCTGTATCACCTCGCCCGTGCCGGCTGGGACGATGTGGTCCTGTGCGAACGCAGTGAATTGACTGCAGGCTCGACCTGGCATGCGGCCGGGTTGTTACCGCTATATCATCCAGGCTACTCGATCGGTCGAATCAACAAATACTCAGTCGATTTTTACCAGACGCTGGAAGCTGAAACCGGGCAGGCCGTCAGTTTTCATAAAACAGGCAATCTGCGAATTGCATCCAGCAAGGATCGCATGGATGAATACAAGGCCTATTGCGATACCGCTAACACCAGTGGCGTGCCTTTCGAGATCGTCTCTCCTGAAAGAGTGAAAGAACTCTGGCCGTTTATGAACACAGACGGCATTATCGGGGCGCTTTATCATCCGGATGACGGTCATATCGCGCCCGCCGATGTTACCCAGGCGATGGCTGCCGGAGCGCGTAAAAACGGTGCGGAGATCTATCGTCAGACAGAGGTTGTGGCGATACAGCAACGCGACGGTGGGGATTGGCAGGTTGATACCAACCAGGGCAGTATCATCGCCGAGCATGTCGTTTGTGCTACCGGCTTTTACGCTCGCCAAACTGCGAAACTGGCCGGACTCGATATTCCGTGTATCCCGGTTCTGCACCAGTTTCTGGTCACTGACGCGATTGAGGAATTGCAAACCAGGAAAGTCCAGGGATACCCGGAACTGCCGGTTTTACGTGAAGATCGCAGCCTGTTTTATTTGCGCGAAGAACGCCAGGGATTGATCCTCGGTCCCTATGATCCGAATCCGCCTGTCTGGGCTGAAAACGGAGTTCCGGTAGGGTTCGGGCAGGAGCTGCTACCACCCGATATGGATCGGATGATTAATCAGTTTGAACAGGCCACCCGGGTTGTACCATTGCTCGAAAATGCCGGCATCAAGGAAATTGTTAACGGTCCGATCGCGCATACACCGGATGGATCTCCATTGGTAGGGCCGGCCTGGGGTCCGCGCAATTTCTGGCTGGCCGAGGGCAATACCTTTGGTATCTTGCTGGCCGGAGGAGTGGGCAAGTATTTATCCGAATGGATTATTGAAGGCGAGCCGAGCATCGATATGTTTGCAGTCGATCCAAGACGCTTTGGTGCTTATGCCGATCAAGACTATACGATCAAAAAGAATATCGAAACCTACGGGCATGTATTCGAAATCCATTATCCAAACCTGGAAATGCCGGCGGCGCGACCGTTGAAAACCTCGCCCTGTTATCCTCGCATGTGCGAAGCGGGTGCTGTGTGGGGACAAAAATATGGCTGGGAGCGGGCTAACTGGTTTGCACCCGACTCGGTTGAACGCAAAGATGTGCTCAGCTTTCACCGCAGTAACGACTTTGAAGCGATCGGTAATGAATGTTATGCGGCACGAAACAAAGTGGCGCTGATTGACTTCACCCCTTTTGCCAAATTCGAAGTGACGGGAAAAGGCGCCTATGAATTTCTCGACCGCCTGCTGGCCAATCGACTACCAGGAATCGGCAAGGTACGCCTCGCACATGTGTTAACGCAAAGCGGCGGGATACGCAGCGAATTTACCGTCACCTGTTTGAGTAAAGAACATTTTTACGTGGTGACTCCCGCCTGGGCCGAGCGATTCGACGAAGACCTGTTGCTAAAGTCATGTCCCGACGATGGCTCGGTACAAATCAGAAACATCACTTCAGGCAAAGGCGCATTTGTCATTACCGGACCGAACTCGCGTGATTTACTGGAGCAAATAACAACTCACGATCTGGGCCCGGCTTCGTTTCCCTGGTTCAGTGCGCAAACTATCGAAATTACCGGTGTCGGGCAGATGTTGGCGATCCGGGTCAGCTATATTGGCGAACTAGGTTGGGAGCTGCATCATGATATCGATCAGCAATTGCCACTTTACGATTTGCTGTTCGAAAAAGGCAAAACCCAGGGGCTCACGCCAATCGGTATGCGTGCCATTGACTCGCTGCGGCTGGAGAAATCCTATCGCGGATGGAATCTTGATTTAAGCAGTGAGTACAGCCTGATCGAGTCAGGAATGGAGCGTTTCATAGCGATCGATAAAGGTGAATTTCAGGGTAGAGAGGCATTGTTGAAACAGCAATCCGCAGGTGTTTCTGTGAAAATGATAACGCTCGAAGTTTCCGACTGTGATGTGCAACCCATCAGCAACGCTCCGGTATTCAACGCATCAGGCATGGTCGGCCGAATTACCTCCGGCGGCTATGGGCATACCCTGAAGCAGGTGATTGCGTTGGCCTACATCGATATCGATGTTATCAATTCGCCCGATGAGTTGGAGGCCGAAATTCTCGGACAGCGTTATCGCACCAGGATTATTGCAGATTCACCCTATGACCCTGGAAATCTGGTTCAGGGTTGATGTTGGTAGCGTGCCACGTGTGTCCCAATAACTGGCAGTTACTGCTATTTACTGGCACAAATGGAAACGCGAAGCGCGTAAGTAACTATTTTTATTAAGTTGAGAAAAGATATATCCGACTGAAAATCCTCGTGTCGGTGCCGAACGCGGACCGCTAAAATGTCAGCACCACTGGCCCAGGCCAGTAGCGCTAAGGTGTCACGATGAAATCAGTTACCGGGTTGCGGGTAAATTCTGAGACTCGGTTGTACTGAAGCAGCCGCTGATTCATAGCCGATAGTAAATATATTAGAAAGAATTGAATACCTCACCAGTGTGCGGATGTACAGAATCCCCATCGACCAGCCCGGCTGTAATCATCTCAGCAAATGCTTTTTTAGCTGTGTCAGTAGCAGCATCCATGGTTGCCTGATCAGGATATTTTGCGATGACGACACCTTTGCCATTGCCATATGAGACCAGGTCGATAAAGTTGGCACCGATATCTTCCAATTCAGCACGCATTTTTTCGATGAATTCCCCTACCTTATCCATATCAGATGCGGCAAAACGTGTAATTCTGTAGACTGCCATTTGACTCCCCTAATTTAAGATGGTTGATGCGATCCGTTCCGCGTCAACGACAGGGTATAGAAATAACAAACACCTGTCTGCAATGATCTTGGGTTTGTTGACTATTGGCATAATTGAAAGAAATTACGGGCAGTACAATGATTGCCGGTTGCTCACAGGGTTTGTTTTGAAATAGGTATTCTGTCCCCGGATTTGCCCTTATTGGGAACCATGATAAGAGAAGCATGCGGGGTTCAGAGTTTTATAAGAGATACATATACGACCCGGAAATTATCTATCCATTGGATATTGAGCAGTGCGTCAAAGAGAATGTTTTTCTGGATCGACGTATTACCAAGTTGAGTGACAATTTTACTGATATCAACTTTACCGAAACCATTTCAGTCAATGGAGACTCGATGTTAGTTGTCAGTGTTGATACCAGTCAATTGTACAGTGACTATGGATATGTTGATGTCAAGATATTGCGCGCTGCTTCAGCGGCTCTGAAGCAGTTGACCTATGAAAAGGCGGTACTGCAGGTTCATTATTCAATTCAATTTTTCAGCAAGTGAATAGTTGAGATCTAAAACGTGTGGGTGGTGGTTGAAAATCACCGACTTTCTTATTCTACCTAGTACCTGTAGCAAGCATTCCGTCCGAATTCGATAGACAGCTGCTTACTTTTCCTACGGAACTGTTTTCTACTCAAAAATCAGGATTTCGACAATTCGATTCGAGGCCTCGTCGACATTGTCCGCGGTGGCTTTCACCGCCAATTCTTCTCCGGTGCCGTCGATCGACACCAGCAGGTTGTTGGTTTTATTATCGGCGCGCAGTTTCTCGTCGATGTAACGCTTGACCGCGGCCGCGCGTTTGATTGATAGCAGATGATTGTATTGATTGTCACCGCTGGTGTCGGCATGCCCGCGTATCGAGACGAATGCATTGGCGCTCGTTCCTTCCAGCAGCCTGTCGATCTTAGCCATTGCGGCGGGTGATAGCGTGCTGTCGTCATGTTCGAAGAAAAGAGTTTCGCGCCCCAGGATTTTGTTGATGCAATTGCCGCCGCGACAGTTCTGCATTTTGAGTTCGTCCAGCCGCTTCAAAATGGCATCAATGGCCTTCGTATTTGCCGCTTGTGTGGCTTCGAGCAGTGCCAGTTGTACTCGCAGTGCGTCGAGGTCGATATCGCTGCCGGGTTCAATTTCAAAATTTTCGACTTCTTCTGTATAAATATAGCTACCTGTGTCTGCCTCGAGGACCACGATCTTTGAATTCAGGCTGCCCCAGACCATGTAAAGCACGATCGCGACGATGATAAATCCGATGACGATTAATGTATTTTTCATAACGTAATCCGATTAGACCGGGACCAGGAAATATTTCAGGAATGCTGCTGCCCCGGATTTGCTCTTTTTATCGTTCAGGTGCATGACGGCAAGATCGGTGTCCCTGGCTTTAATTTGTATACCGCTGCGATAGACATTGCGTACAGACAGGCTGGCATGCAATTGAAACCGGGTAGTGGTCTGCCAGGCCAGCAGCTGGTCGGGGCTGTTGCTGGGATTGGTGGTCTCGCGGATGCCATCACTGCCCTTTGCCACCAGCAACAGGGTACCGTCGACCGGGGAATCGGCATCTACCGTGGCGACGACAAAAAACATACGCCCGAACACGAGCGATGATAGTTGCCAGCTGTATTGGGTGCGAATCTTGATGACGTCGCTCATGCCGACAAAAGTTTTCCATGAAAACACAACGGCGTCTCCCGGTTTGAGGGTCCAGACGACGATGCGCTCGTCATCGGGAATCTTTCGGTAGGGTGCACCTTCCACTTCCTCAGGGTTCGCCGTTTTTATCTTGTTCAGGTGCCAGACGCCATTCTTGAACCTCGAAAAGAACGCCTTATGTGCCTGTGGTGTCACTTCATCGGGCGGCGCATTGGCAAAGTCGTAGTTCTTGTTGATGTACATCTGCTCGCCCATATCGGTGGTCAGTTCGAGTGTGTCTGATACTTCTCCAATCAGGCCGTGTTGCTGCGGTTGCGCCACCGGCTCGAACTGGATCACGCGCTTATCGTCTTCATCGGTGGCGAAGAAAATGCGGGCAAAGATATACATAAAGCTTTTCAGAATGAACACGATCAGGAGGAGTATCGACACCCAGGTATAAAAATCGATGGCCGAGTAGACATGGCTGAGCGTGGTTTTGAGTCTCAGTTTTATTTGCAGAAAATTTTCGCTCAGATCTTCCTTGGCATACTGAACTGCCTTTTTCACATTGCCTTTCGCTTTGTCGGCGTACTCACTGGTGGATCGCCTGAGACTGTCGCGTTGCTCATTGCGCTCTTCCGTGTAACCGCCATTGAGAGGTTCCTTGATCGTATTTTCCGCGCAATTGGCGGTATTGAATACCCAGGGCAAAAAGCCATCGCATCCGGGAGGCTCAAACTCCTGGTTTATCTCCGGGAGCGTTTCTACGATATTGTCCTCGAAAAACCCTACGGTTGCTTTTGCGATCTTATCTACCGACGCGCCCTGTGCCGCCATGCCGTCGAGCATCTTGAAAGCATCCTCTTCCTGTTGTTTGAAATAGGCATCGATCGCTTTATCGATGTTGTATCGCCGGGGCTCGTTCCGGTCGGCGTCTGCCATGATTTTCAGTGAGTACAGGTGGTCATCGATGAGTTTGTTTATGTGCAAAGAGCTCAGCACACCGAGGCCGATGAGCGCAATAAAAGGCAGGTAGTAGATGAGTGTCTTTTTGAGCGTTTGTAGCATGAACGCGCTTGATTGGCGGCGCAGCAGTGGGAAATTCTCGACATACAGCAGGTAAAACGCCCGAATGATCAGGGAAATGATGACGAACTTCACCACCACCCAGGATCGATACGATAGCGTCGCCTCGACATACAGCATCGAAATTGTCAAAGATGCGGCCACGGTGAGCAAATAGACCCAGGAGCCGAGGGTAAACTGCCAGATCAGTATCAACAGCACGGCGAAGCAAGTCAGACTGTAGGCCTGCGAAATGTAACTGGCCTGGTAGGATTGGCTCACCCACAGGTAAGTTTTCACCTTCGCTTCCAGTTCACGCAAGTCGGCATAGGTCGCGCCGACCTGAGCCTGCGCATTGTTGATGGCCGCGAGATCGACGTGGTATGCGTTGCGCTTCGAAACCAGGGCGTTGCGGTGTTTTCTGACCTTCTTCAAACCGTTGCGCAAATTGTTTTTCACGCGTTTATCGAGTAGTCCGAAACTAATGCGGGATATCAGGTCGGTTGTCTGCCTGGCACTTTTGATTCTTTTGATCTGGCCCTCGGCCTGTGCAATTTTACGGTTTAGTACGACAATCTGCACAGCTATCAGGACTGATTTTTTCTGTAGCCCCGGCTTGTTGTTTTCGAGCGCTTCCTCTATACGGTCCAGGTCTTCGATCAGTACTTCTTCATCAAATGGCATCAACGCGGTATCTGCATAAACGATTTGATCAAGATTGCCGCGAATCTCGATAATGTTCGGCGGTTCCGCGCTTTCCCTGACCAGTTTCCTGTTCTCATGAAGCCTCTCCAGTGCTTCGGTTTTGGTCGGCAATTTATAGGCCAGTTCGTCCACTTCAAATAAGCCCAGCGCCAGCCAGGGCAACAACAAAGCAATCATCCAGTAGCGGTTTTGAATAAGACAGCCCGCCAGGCCGAGTAGGAAAACGAGCAAACAGACCGTCCGGGGGAGGTATATAAACTCGATGATTTCCACGCCAAATCGGTGGCCGAAACTGTCGAACGGCGAGATATTCTCGGTGATGATGGCGGGAACAATGCCGAGCCCGATGGCGCACCAAAGCGCGAGGTAAACCGATCTACTATTGCGGTAGCGGGCTATAAGATTTTTAAAATCAGGCATCTTCCAGCGATCAGGTAGTTCGATGGGACTAAAACTACAAGCCGCCGTGCGCAGTGAGACATATGTTTACAGGTTGTTAATATTATTGGACGCTAATCTCTCTATTTTGATAACGATTGTCAACACACGCGTCGCCTTATTTCCAGAATACGGAGCCACACGCCTGCTTAATCGTGGTTTGTTCCCTAAAACGGGATCTGATCCCGTTTTTTGTCTTCGGCCCTGAGGCCTATGAAACCTCAAGCACGGCATCGCCGAGGACGTCAAAATCGGGCGCAATACCGAGCCCGGGCCTGTCCGCAGCGGTCATGCGGCCGTTTACCCGTTGCGGGGCGCCTTGCGCGATGGTCACAGTTCCGTAGCTGTTAAAATCGGTTGCTGAAAAACAAAAATCTTGCGGGGTAGAGC
>Ga0265303_10001751_pt1 | contig 13459 bp, 11 predicted proteins | sample Helome_2_FD_192494 | JGI IMG/M metagenome (GOLD analysis project Ga0265303, IMG submission 192494) | Marine sediment microbial communities from subtidal zone of North Sea - Hel_20160317 (Illumina Assembly) | ecosystem: Environmental > Aquatic > Marine > Subtidal zone > Sediment ... | reverse complement strand
GAATCGATAGCCGAGCTGCGCGGCTGCAAGGCGGTTTAGAGCGTAACATTCAGGGCATGGAACAGCACATTCATACCAGTGAGGCATTGCGGGACGTTCGCTACGAAATACGCGGGCAATTGGCCAACCGTGCGCTGGAAATGGAAAAGCGCGGCTACGAGATCATATCGTTGAACATCGGCAACCCGGGCCTGTTTGGTTTTCGGACGCCCGAAACAATGCGGCTTGCGATGATCGAGAACCTCGGGCAAGCCGAGCCGTACTGTCATCAGAAGGGCATCTTTCCGGCGCGCGAAGCTGTCGTCATGCAACAGCAGAATCGCGGCATTCTGGACATCAGCGCCGACGAGGTGTTCATAGGCAATGGCGTCAGCGAGCTCATCGACCTGTCACTGCGTGCGTTGTTGAATCCGGGTGACGAAGTGCTCGTGCCCAGTCCCGATTACCCACTGTGGAGTGCCGCGGTGACGCTCAACGGCGGCATTGCGCGGCACTATACCTGCAGCGTTACAAACCGTTTCCTGCCGGATATCGAGGACATCGAACGACTTGTAAGCGACCGGACTCGGGCCATCGTCGTGATCAATCCCAACAATCCGAGCGGCGCCGTCTACGATCGCAGTACTCTCGAGGCGATATCCGCGCTGGCCAGGCGCCATGACCTCGTGGTGCTTGCCGACGAGATCTATGACCAGATGGTCTACGATGACGCCGAGTTCATCCCGATGGCCACACTGGTTCACGATGCGGTCTGCCTGACCTTCTCCGGACTGTCGAAGATCTACCGCGCCTGCGGTTACCGGGTCGGCTGGTGTGTGTTCAGCGGCGACCTGGAACGTGCGGCGGAGTATATCCATGGCATGGAATTGCTGTCGGCACTTCGCCTTTGCAGTAATGTACCGGGCCAGTGGGCCGTGCAAACGGCACTCGGTGGTTTCCAAAGCATCCGGGATCTCGTGAGCCAGGGCGGTCGGCTCTACCAGTCGCGCCAGGCCGTGATCGAGCGAGTCGCAGGCAGTTCTTACCTGAACGGCGAGCCACCTATGGGTGCGATGTATGCCTTCATTCGCCTGGATCCACGTTTCGAAGGACGTTTGGACGACCAGGCTTTCGCCCTCGAGTTGCTCGAAAACCACCACGTTCTGGTGGCGCCCGGCAGCAGCTTCAATACGCCGTACACCGATCATTTCCGAATCACCACGCTGCCTGATACCGAGACGATCAACCTCGTATTCGATCGCATCGAGAGCTGCCTGGAGCAACACGCCTGAGCGATGTACGACTGGCTGGGTGATGCGCTGCAAGGCTCCGCGACCGTGGTCACGGCCAATCGCCGACTGGCGCGCGTGTTGCAACGCGAATTTGCCGAGCAGCAAGCTGAAAAGGGCCACAAAGCCTGGCCGAGCCCGACAATTCTCGCCTGGTCCGACTGGCTGAGCTACCTGCTACAAACCGCTTCTGATCAGGCATCGTTACCGACCCGCCTCAATCACCATCAGAGTCGCGTGCTCTGGGAACGCTGTTTTCGGCGTGAGTTCTCTGACGATGCGACGGCATTTGCCAACCTGGTGCGACTCGCGCGCGACGCGTGGCAGCGGCTCGCCGACTGGCAGGTTCCGATCGGCGAGCTTGCGAAATCCGTGCAGAACGAGGACCAGCGCCTGTTCGCGAGCGTAGCAGGGCGCTACCTTGGCACTCTCGAGCACGAACACTGGGTAGACGACGCCGGGCTCGGGTCACTGGCCTGCGATCTCATCGTCAGTGGCCGCATTCCCGTGGCGAGCCAATACACGTTCGCCGGATTCGATCGCACACGGCCGGTATTGGCCAGCATCGAGGCGGCGTTGCAGGGTCGGCACTGCAACGTACAAACTGCTCCGGGCCACGAAAAAAAGGGGCCTTTGCACCTCACCAGCTTCGTCAATCGCGAAGCCGAATTTCGCGCGGCAGGTGCCTGGGCGCTCGAGCACTTGTTACGCGATCCTGAAAGCAGGATCGCTATCATCGCAAGTAGCCTCGACCAACAAGCGGAACACGCGACAAGGCTGGTCCGGGAAGGTGTGGTTCCGGGCTGGCAGTATGCGGACAGGTCGGCAGCGCAGGCAGTTAACGTCTCGTACGGCCGGGCGCTCGCGGATTATCCCGCCATTTCAATCGCGTTGCTGCTGTTGCGCTGGCTGGTTCGCGACCTTCGCGCAACGGAGGTTGGCCGCGTGCTGCGCTCGCCACTGCTTGGCACCGGAGGGACTGCGGGACGTTGTCGACTCGAATTGCGTCTGCGGCAACTACCCGACCGAAACTGGTCACCATCGATGATCTCGGCGGCGTTGCACTCGGACCGGGGTGACGCGGAAGCCTGGAGGTCCCTTGTCGCCTCCCTGAGCAAACGGCGTCGCGAAATCCCGAAAAGCGCGTCGCCGGCGAACTGGGCAATTTACGTCGATGAGGTACTCAAAGCATGTCATTGGCCGGGGGACGAGTCGCTGTCGAGCTTTGATTTCCAACTCACGAACCGCTGGCGTGACCTGCTCAACGAACTTGCAAGACTCGACCTGGTTAGCCGGTCGATGAGCCTCGCGGTTGTTCTGCAACGGCTCGAGCAGATGGCCGCGGACACGGTGTTCCAGCCAGAGTCCGAGGGCGCCGCGGTGCAGTTGCTGGGCCCATTGGAGGCATCCGGTGCCGAGTTCGACGCGCTGTGGATCACGGGAATGACGGCGGCGCACTGGCCGCCACAGGGTCACCCGTCGCCACTCGTTTCACGGCGACTCCAGCGTCGCCTGGGGATGCCTGATGCGAACCCGGCCGATACGCTCGAATACGCCGAAACCCTGATCCACAAGCTCAGCGCGAGCGCTCCCGAGGTGATTTGCAGCTACCCTCTCAGCGAAGATGATGCCGAGCAAACACCCAGCGACTTGCTGAGTGGCTTTGACCTCAACCGATCTGCCGATTACGGCGATCCTGGCTGGCACGCCGCTCGTCTGGCGAGCGGGGCGCGGACCGTCGTGGTCCCGGACCGGGTACCTGCCGTGGAGCCGGACGAGCGGATCGGTGGCGGCGCAGCAACCATCCAGCGTCAGTTGCATGATCCGATTGCCGCGTTCGTTACCGGAAGACTGGGCGTCAGGAGCCTGCATACGCAGGCCACGGGAGTGCCGCCTTCGCTGCGTGGCAATATCGTCCACGATGCGCTCTACAGCCTCTACCAGGACAAACCGACGCAAGCAGACATGGCGCTTTGGAGCGACAGCGAACTCGAGCGCAAGCTGGAACAGTCGATCGGGTTCGCATTCGGGCGGCACGAGCGCCATTGTGACGACGTTCTGTTCGAGCTGTTGCAACTCGAGCGCAAGCGCATCAGGCGCTTATTGAAAGACTTCGTCCGTGTCGACGCGGCGCGCGGTGACTTCGAGATTGCGAGTGTCGAGCAGCAAATCGATTTTTCGGCGGCGACTGTCAACCTGAGTCTGCGGGTCGACCGTATCGATCGGATGGCCGACGGTTCCCTCGCGATTCTCGACTACAAGTCAGGCAGCAAGAAGAATTTCCTGCGCAGTGATGGCCAGCCTGGCGAAATACAGCTGGTTGCTTACGCGAGCGCGCTGGATGAGCCGGTCGCGGCGCTCGCGCTCGTCTACATCGACACCCGCGAGACGACTTTCAGCGGTGCAGGACGCGGATACACCGAAGAAACGGAGTGGCCCGACCTGCTGCACGGCTGGCAACAACTTGTGCAGCGCGCATGCGACGAGATGAGCCTCGGTGACGTGCGGCTTAACGCGGTGCAGGGCGCACAGGAAGCGCGCTACCTGAATTTGCTGAGCCGGTACACGGAGAGTCGTCGAAATGCTTGAAGAGCAACGACTCCAGAACGATGCAGACGCGCGCGACGACGCGCTGGATGTCGAGCGTTCGTTTATCGTGCAGGCGCCAGCCGGATCAGGAAAGACCGAGTTGCTGATCCAGCGTTACCTCAAATTGCTTGCGATCGTCGAGAACCCGGAAGAAATACTCGCAATTACGTTTACGCGCAAAGCTGCTGCAGAAATGCAGTACCGGGTGCTCGCCGCGTTGCGTCTCGCTGAAGACGGCCAGGCGCCAGCAGAAAGCCATCGCCGCCATACCGCGGCCATAGCTCGAGAGGCCTTGCGGCGGGACAGGGAGCAGCACTGGCAGCTGGTTGCGAATCCACGGCGCATGCGTATACAGACGCTCGACTCCCTGAACGCATCCATCGCCAGGGCCCGTCCCCTGAGCGAGCCAAACAGTGCCAGCGGCGTTCGCATCGTCGTTGATACGGAACTCAGGTCGCTGCATCGCAAAGCCGCCATCGCGACGCTCGACTGGCTGACCGAGAGTGGCGAAGTACAGGCGGCAACGAAGGAAGTACTGGAGCACGTCGACAACAATACAGGCCTGTACGTCGCGTACTTGTCGCAGATGCTCGCAACACGAGACCAGTGGTTGCCATTTGTCGGCGCCGGGCTGCTGAGTGACGAGGAATCTGACGTGCTCCGTTGCCGCTTCGAGCAGAATCTGCAACGGACGGTCGAGGATCACCTGCAAAAAACGCGCGCGGCCATAGAGCCGGACATTGCACGAACGCTTGTCGAATTACAGCACTACGCGGCGTGCCAATTGTTCGATAACGGTGCCAAAGATCATCCGGTCTGTGCCCTGCGTGGGCGAGGCGAACTACCGGACAGCAGTGTTGCGTCAGCCTCCCTTTGGACCGCTGTGGCTGAGTTGCTGCTGACGAAATCGGGAACGCTGCGCAGGAAAGTCGACAAGCGACAGGGGTTTCCGCCCAACGACAGCGGCGAGAAACAGGCGTTTCACGAGCTTCTCGAAGCACTCGTCGACAACAGCGGTTTGATTGACCTCCTGGACGGCGTGCGAGCGCTACCGCCCGTGGGCTACTCGGATGAGCAATGGAGCGTTCTGCTCGCCTTGTTCCGCTTGCTTCCGGTCGCCGTGACGGAACTGCAGCGGCTGTTCACTGCGAACGGCGTTGCCGATCACATCGACATCGCCATGAGCGCCGGCGCGGCACTTGGCACGGCCGAGGAACCGGGCGATATTGCCTTGCTGCTGGACTACCAGGTGAAACACATCCTGATCGATGAAATGCAGGACACATCAAGTGCGCAGTACCGGATGCTCGAGGCGCTGACCGGAGGCTGGCAAGCCGACGACGGGCGTACGCTCTTCTGTGTCGGTGATCCTATGCAATCGATTTATCGTTTCCGCAATGCCGAGGTCGGCCAGTTCCTGCTCGCAAAGCGTTTCGGCATCGGGGACAAGCGCCTGGAACCTCTGGTATTGCGGCGCAATTTCCGCTCGGGCCAGTTTCTCGTGGACTGGTTCAACACGGTGTTCCCGACTATTTTCGCGGACAAAGACGATCCTGCGAACGGTGCGGTGTCGTATTCGGAGGCAATCAGTATCGAGGCCCTGCATGGCGTCGGAGACTGCACGGTCCATCCCTTGTTTGGCAGCAGCAACTCACAGGAGGCCGCGGCGGGCTGCGGTGTCATCGCCGAAACCCTGCGGGATTACCCCGGCGACGAGATGGCGGTGCTCGTTCGCAGCCGCACGCAGTTGCCCGCGCTGTTGGCCGAATTGCGCAGGTCCGGGATCGACTATCGCGCTGTCGAGATCGACCGCCTTACGGACCTTCCGGAGGTTATCGAGGTCCTTGCCCTGACTCGCGCCGCAGCGCACCAGGGTGACAGGCTCGCATGGCTTGCGTTGTTGCGTGCTCCCTGGATCGGGCTCGACTGGACAGACCTGCATACGCTCGTCAGGAACGACACTGCGAGCACGATCTGGGAATTGCTACAGGTTCCGGAACGGATTGATGGCCTGTCCGGACCCGGAAAGCAAGCGCTTACTGCGGCCCTGCCGATTCTGGAGAAACTCGTTGGCCAGCGACGTTCGCAGGGGCTCCGGTCGCTGGTCGAGGAATGCTGGTTGTCGATGGGCGGCCCGGCAATACTCGGCGATGAATACGCCGTCGAAAACGTTTACCGGTATCTCGACGTTCTGGGCAGGCATGAACGAGGCGGCACGCTGGATGACGTCGCAGCGCTGGAATCGATGCTGGATCTCGAGAGAGTATCCAGCGACGTGAATGCACGACTGCAGATCATGACGATGCACCGCGCCAAGGGCCTCGAGTTCGAGCACGTCTTGCTGTATGGCCTGGGCCGGATACCGGGACATCGAGAGCAGCGCGTGCTTAGCTGGTACGACGTGCCCGGCGAACACGGCGAAGAGCGCAAGATCATCAGCCCGGTGGGGCCGCGAGGTGAGATCGACCGCGATCCCGTGCATCGCTATATCGAACTCGCAGAGACCCGCAAGGACCTGCACGAGCAGGCGCGACTGCTCTATGTGGCGTGCACAAGGGCGCGAAAGTCGCTGCACATCATGGGGCACACCGCCGTTGCAACGGACGGCAGTTCGATGCGTCCGCCAGCAAGCAGAAGCCTGCTGCGACTCTTGTGGCCTGCAGTAGCCGGGCATTATGAGGCCGCATTCGAGACTTTTGAGCGTGCTGCGGATGACGGTGACGGTGACGACTGGATGCAACCGGTACTCAGACGATTCGAAACGCCCTGGCAAATACCCGAGGTCGGCGGACTGGGCAGCAGCGATACCGACGTCGCCACCGAGGTCGATGAAGTCGAATTCTACTGGGTTGGAACGGAGGCGCGGATTGCAGGCACTATCGTGCATCGCTGGCTGCACATGCTGGCCGAGGGCAGAGGCAGGCGTGTTTACGAAGAGCCGTCCAGGCATCGACCCGTTACCTGCCGCTGGCTCGCAGAGACCGGCGTATCGGGCGACATGCTCGATGAGATCGCAGTGCGCGTCGGGAACGCGCTTCGCGGTGTGCTCGACGACGAGCGAGGCCGCTGGCTGCTCGACGGCGCCGGGCACGCCGAATTCGCGCTCAGCGGCTTCTATGAGGGTCAGCTTCAGTCGGTAGTCCTGGATCGCGTGCGTATCGACGATGACGGCACTCACTGGATCGTCGACTACAAGACCAGTACCCATGAAGGCGGCAACCTCGAGGGTTTCCTGAACGCCGAAGCCGATCGTTACAGGCCGCAACTCGACAAGTATGCTGCGCTGTACGACACGTTTGCCGGTACGAACGCCCGCCGCGCACTCTACTTTCCGCTACTGCAGACTTTTCTCGAAGTCTAGAGGCTGCCTTCTATGCGCAGTTCCTGTTGACCACGATCATTGGCGGGCGGCAGGTATTGCATCTGGGTCTTGAGTCGATCCGGTGCTTCCGGCTTCGCGACGACCTGCGCCAGGAACTGGTAACTGCGATCGGCGTTTAGTTGCAGGCTGCCGGCGATGTCGACGACGCCGTCCGTATCCTCGATGCTCGCGCCAATGCCGCCTTCCTGCGAGAAGAACTCGATGCGATACCCGCCGATTGGTTCGCGGGAGATGCGGGGTACGAGCAGGTCGCGTACTTCAAGGAACCCGTCGGCAGCGACGGGCAGGTTGTCCCGCAACCGAATCCGCTCGAATTGCAGGCTTGCGTTACCGCGCAGGCCACGAATCTGCAGCGCGTCCGATAGAGGCTGAAGTGGCAGCGAGGCCGTCAGGTCAGACAGCATCAACGTGCCGCCGATTCCAATACCCAGGTCCGATTCAATGAAGCCCGACGAGGGCGCCGCCTCAACTCGATACACGATCTTGCCCGTGAACAGCCCCAGCGGCTTGAAGCGCCACCGGATATCCTGCAGATAGGCGCCTTGCGCCGATGCCGCCTCGGCCTGACCTGCCCATACGGTACCCTGCAGGCCGCTCAACGCGAGACCCGCAGGCGCCGCCCAGTGATACGCGACACGCGCCGGGAACATCAACAGCAAGCCTGTAAGGACTGTGATGCTCGCCACGAGCAGCAGGCCACGTTTCGACTGGATCAAGGAGCGCGCTCCAGTGTCAGTGTCGCATTGATACGTCCGGGCCCCGAACGCCCGCCTGCCGACAGGCTGCCCGCCTGGACGTGCATCCCGTACTGGTCCGCCAGATCGCCAAGCCATAACACGAGATCGTCGAAGGCTACGTTTTCGAACTCGATACGAATGCCGTTACTGGTCGTTGGCTGGCTGCGCTGGCGAAACTGCTCCAGGCCACGGCTGCGAAGCGTCTGGTCGACTACGATGATCGGAGATTGTTGGCCGGCTGCCGGGCGCGACGTATTCGACGACGCGTCTTGCACGGATCCTCTCAATGGCCGAAGCTCCGCAAGCGATCGTTGCCAGTCACTGACGCTGGCGGTGACCTGGGCGTGGTTCTTGTCGAGAGGCGCCCACACGAAGCCATAGATCAATGAAAGCGCAACGATGATGGCGCCGGCACTGACGAACAGCTTCTCTCGCGCCTCCAGATTCTCGAACCAGTCCCTCATGAGCCGGCCTCGCGAATCTGCAGACGGCTTGAAATCTCATCGGCCACCTGGTCCGTAGACTGTATCGATGCCTGGAATTGCCCGGATGCGCTGACCGCCTTCTGGATGCTATCGAGGGTCGCGACGTCGGGGGAGATGATGCGAACGTCGACGACCCCGGCGCGATAACTGATTGTCTCGATTCGCGCGCTGCTGTTCTGTGCCATGGCATCACTGAGCTGGCGCAATGACGGCAGGAAGACCTGGGGGCCCGACACCGCACCAAGGCCCTGGCGGATCGATCTGACCGCATTGAGGGGGTCGACCACTTCGCGGGAGTCCGCCGGGCGAATCTGGCGATACTCAGTGGTGAACTGCGCCCGTAGACTGGCTTCTTCCTTCGTCAACCGATAGTAATCGACACCTTTGGCAGCAAACCCGGCGACAAACAGGCCGAGCAGCAACACCGCCGCAATGCGCCAGGGTTCGAATTGCGCGCGGTAGTCGGTTTTCTCGCCATATCGGCCCTGCAGCAGGTTGATGCCATTACCGCTCGCTACGGTAACGGCCAGGCGTGGCAACGTGCCGTCCGGCAGCAGGTTTATGTCGACGCTATGCAGTTCGTGTCGCAATGTGATCCACTCGTGCGACAGTCGTTCCTCATCGGCCGCTTCGCAATAGACCAGCAAGTGTCCCGTCGACTCGTCGTCGGCGTCCTCTTCATGCCTGGCGCTGAGCAGACCGGCCGCGACCAGGGCATCACTGGGAGTGGCCCCTTGCAAAGCGAACTCGGTGTCGGCGCCATCATTGAAAAAGACCAGCCCGCCATCGACGAGCACACTGGCTGTACCAGGAATCCGCGCGAGGCCCTGATTCTCAGGAACGATTTGTGCCGCCGTAATGCCAGCTTCGGCCAGTAACTCGATCCACGCCTCCAGTTTGTCCCGTGCAACAATCGCGACAGGTAGTTGCCCGCTGTCCCTGCGCGTACCGGACGCGAAGTGCAGACGATCGACGTCGTCGGCCACGCTTTCTTCGAGCGCGAAGGGCAGCGCAGCACGCAGTCGTGCGCCCCCGCGTATCGGTATGTCGACCGTCGTGGTCAGAACGTCAGTAGCCGGTACCAGAACGATAACGGCACGCCCGACCGCGGCAGCCGCGGCATCAGCGAGCGTGCCGCTTTCCGCGTGGCTGCGTTGCGTGCCGGCATCGTCAGCGGCAACCCAGCTCACGGGTGCGTCGGGTGCGGGCCCCAGACGGATTACAAGATACTCGGCCATGTCAGATCGTACCCAGGCTGCGGAGGATGGGCGCCACCTCGACGGTTCCCCGGTGCAGCACTGTGAATAGAGTAATCCGAACCGTATCAATCTGCACGACGGCCTTCAATTGAAAAAAGCTCGAAGTCTCGGCTATCCATTGCTGCAACTCCTTGGCGACCAGGGGCGCGAATACGTTGCTGAAGTCGACGAATCCGCCTTCTTCGCGCTGCTGTATCAGTCCTTCGGCATCACTGAGACTGATATTCGGCCCCAGCGATTGCAGCACGGCAGTCGTTGCCGTATTGACATTGATTGCCGTGCGTCCCGGCAATGCCGTGACATGCGGCAACAAGATCTCGAAACTCTGGCGATCCATACCGTCGAGGGCAGCCAGTTCGGTGACATTGGTGACTGGCTGGTTTGCCGTCCTGTAGGCCGGCGTAAAGCCCGTATACAGATCATCCTCGGCGCCATCAGGAATACTCGCCGTCTGATCGGCATCCAGCCAGTCCGCCGTAACTCCGGCGAGCCTCACATCGAGATCCAGCGCTTCAAGCAGTCGCTCGTACTGCTCGAACGACGGCTTGTCGACTTCGCCGTTGCCGTCGATGAGGTTATTGATATTGAAGCGTCCCTGCAGGTCTTCGATTTTTCCGTAAATCGTGCCCTGAACGGCCTCGGCCTCGATGGGCAGCGCAGGTATCTCCGTAGCCCAGATTTCGCCAAGGTGATCATTTTCACTGTTCGCCAAATCGTCCTTGAGTATTTTTCTTACCCAGCCCTCGGAGCCCACGGCAACCTGAATCGCCTGGTCGCGGTATAGCATGGCCATCGTGCGCCGCACATCCAGGGCATTATCCCAGGATAGCCCTGCCGCCAACGAACCCGACAATGCCGTAATCAGCATCGCGGTAATGAGCGCCACGCCGCGTTTCCCGCGTAGCGTAGTCATGGCGCCACCTCAACAATGCGATTGACTTCACCCTCGTCGGGAAGGACCAGCCGGATCTCCACGGCCCTCGGCAAAGCGCGTAACGGCGGGCTGCCCTGCGCGACGAGCGGCGGCCATTGATCGGTCCACTCCCCATCATTTTGCAGGAAACGGAAGGTCAGGCTGTCCACGTCCTCGAGCATGATCGTGCCGATCGGCGTGTTGTTGACGGTGCGGTCGAGGACGTTCCAATGGTAGCGAACAAGCTCGCCATCTTCTATGCGGTAGGCCGTACGTTGCAACGTGCTGCGCGGCGTGCCGGCGCCATTGGGCCAGCCACCGTGCGTGATTTGCAGGGCGAAGTCGGATGCGAAACTCGATTGCAGGGCGGGTATCGGTGCTTCGCCCAGCTCCACGCGCACGGGACGCGGCGCGGTTTGCAGTAATTCGGACGACAGGAACGATATCGATCTCTGGATCGATTGCAGGCGATCCATGCGCTCTGTCAGCATGTCGGCGTTGGCCAGGGTCTGGGCGAGCGACATGTAGGCAAGCACAGAGAGCACGCCAAAGACGGCGAGGGCGACAAGCACCTCGATCAGCGTGAATCCGCTCGGACGCTTCATTTTTCGGCTCCGCTGGACCTGGAGGCCGTATTCCAGAGCTGGTTGCCGAGGCCAACAGGGATGGGCTCACCGATGAACCCCGTGACGGTACGAATGATGTACTCGGCTCCGGCGAGCGATACGGAAACGTCAACGCGGACGAATCCCTCGATACCTGTTTCGGAAATGTCAGCGCTCCATTCCCAGGTCGCGTTGCCGAAATCGACTTCGCCGCTCGTCGTACTGACTTCGGCTTCGACGTTCGCGAGGCGCAATTCGGCAATCTTGTTTTGCGCGATCCAGCTGGCATAGGTGCGCTCGCGCATTGTGTTCGCCGCGTCAATCATCTGGTTCATGCTGGCAGCAATTGCCGTCAACGACAGCGCAACGATCGACAAGGCCACCATGACTTCGACGAGCGTGAAACCAGCCTGACGCCTGTTCATTACTTACTGTTCCTCGTCGCCGAATTCAATGTCGCCGAAGATATCGCCACGCATGACGAGTTCCTGGTCGTCGAAATCACGCCTTAAGCGCAGTTCGAAAGACGTGGTTTCACCGCTGGAGAAAACGAAGAGATGTGGCGCGTAACTTTCGGTGTCACGCGACATCTCTTCTTCGTCGGGATCGTCGAATTTCTGCGCGTCGATCTCCAGCGAGATACGCTGGTCCTCGATATAGAGATCGAACTCCATCTCCTCGGGCAGCTGACGCATTCGAAACAGATCGTCCCCGGGCACTTCCGCCCATTGAAACGTGAACGGATCGAATTCGACGAAACGGTAGCCAGTTTGCGTGAATTCGACGCCGAATTCGCGGCCCTGCATCATTGCTTCGTCCTGCGCCACTTCGATCAAAGACGCGAGCCGGTTGCGCTCCGTATCGAGTTCACGGTCATCCCCGACCAATCCCATCGATAATACGACCGTGCCGACGATCGTCGCGACGATGACCACGACCACGAGAATCTCGATCAGCGTGAACCCGTTGTTTCTGCTAGGCGAAGCCATGAAGGCTCGGTAACCCCGGGTCGCAGGGCTATTCCGGATCCCAGTTGCCGATATCGGTGTCCAGACCTTCGCCGCCCGGTGTGCCGTCGCGGCCCAGCGTGTATATGTCGATTTCGCCATTGTTGCCCGGATTCAGGTACAGGTATGGATTACCCCAGGGATCCTTCGGCATGCGGTCCAGATAGCCACCCGGTTTCCAGTTGCGGATATTGGGATCCTGCGGCCTGGTGACCAAAGCATCGATTCCCTGTTCCGTGGTCGGATAGGCGAAATTGTCGAGCCGGTAGAACTTCATGGCATTTTCGATATTGGATATCTCCGCCTTGGCCTTGGTGATCTGCGCATCGTCGACCCGACCGATGACATTCGGTGCGACAATTGCCGCGAGAATACCGATGATGATGACCACCACCATGATCTCGATCAGCGTAAAACCCCGCTGATTCAGGCTATGACGCGCTGCAAGTTTCTTACTCACTGGGCTTTGCTCCACAGCGACCGGCCGCCCGAGGCGACGTCGCCGAATTGACTCTTAAAATAGATAAACGTCAGTATATCAAACATGGGGTTAGACAAACGTGCGCGAATTCCTCGCAACCCGCTTCTTTTGCAGCGATGGCTGTTGCCTGCGGTCGTTCTGGGCGTCTCGCTGGCTTTGCTCGCCGGTGGTGATTTCGCCCGCGAGGGGCTTCGCTACGAGCGCGCCGCAATCGCCGCCGGCGAGTTCTGGAGGCTCGTCAGCGGGCATTTCGTTCATCTCGGATCGTCCCATGTCGCCCTGAACATGGCCGGACTGGGCCTCGTCTGGTACCTGGTCGGAGACGCACTGAGCCGCGTTCAATGGGTGGGGGTAATGGCGCTCGGCATCATTATCATCGACCTCGGATTCTGGTTCCTGAATCCTGAATTGCAGTGGTACGTTGGTCTCTCCGGCGTGTTGCACACCTTGCTCGTTGCCGGCCTGATCGTCAGCGCTGCTCCCGAGCGCAAGGACGTCATCGTGCTGGCCATCATCGTCGCTGCGAAAATCGGCTGGGAGCAGTCCAGCGGCCCGTTGCCAGGCTCGGTGCAGTCGAGCGGCGGAGCCGTGATTGTCGACGCGCATTTGTACGGCGCCGCTGCCGGCGTCCTGGCGGGAATTCTCGCGCGCATTAGAGTCGCGCGTCCCGGCTCTATATAATGCGCCAGCGCATCGACGCCATTAAACGGAGGCTGTCTTGAGTTTAGCAATG
>Ga0265303_10001750_pt1 | contig 13462 bp, 16 predicted proteins | sample Helome_2_FD_192494 | JGI IMG/M metagenome (GOLD analysis project Ga0265303, IMG submission 192494) | Marine sediment microbial communities from subtidal zone of North Sea - Hel_20160317 (Illumina Assembly) | ecosystem: Environmental > Aquatic > Marine > Subtidal zone > Sediment ... | reverse complement strand
GCTACCTGGGGGGGGCGCGGCCGGACCTGGCCGACCTGGTGAACTTTACCGGGCTGGTGCGTTTCGACAGCTGTTATTACTTCGGCAGTCGCTGCCACCTCCGGCGCGTGCGGGACTATCCGAACCTGTGGGGCTACCTGCGCGACATTTACCAGTTGCCGGGCATCGCTGCGACCGTCGACCTGGACGCGTTTCGCAAGAGTTTCTTTACGACGAGTCCGGCCGGCCGCGATGGCGTCATTCCACTGGGCCCTGACATGGATCTCACGACACCTCACGGGCGTGAAGCGCTCGCTGCGGTGCAGGCCTAGTCGTCCAGTTCGCGCACCACGCGCAGGCCGAAGCCGTTGCCCCGCACATTGGGCGTGGCGGCGACGCGAAAGGCCGGGCGCAGAAAGCTTGGCTCCGCCGCCCACGAACCGCCTTTGAACACCAGGGCGCTGCAGGGCTTCGCCACGCGCGCCGAGGCATCAGTGGGCCGGCCTTCGTGCCCGGAGACGAAGCAGTCGGCCGTGATTTCTGCGGTATTGCCGAGTACGTCGTACATGCCCAGTTTGTTGGCCGGCAGTCGGCCCACAGGTGAGGTGATCGGAAATCCGTCATCACACTCGAAGGCCGGCCACTCGCCGTCGAAGTTCTCAGCGAACTGTCGGTCCGCCGCATTGGCCAGCCCGCAGGCATCTGCGTCGCCGGCGAAAAACAGCCGCGGCGGATCTGCACTGCCCAGGCGCGCGACATATTCCCATTCCGCTTCGGTGGGCAGGCGATAGGTCGCGCCAGTTTTCTTGCTCAGCCAATCCAGGTATTGCTGATAGTCGTCCGCCGTCAGGCAGGCAGCCGGGTAGTCGTCTGTCACGGGATAACCGGGAGCCGACCAGGTGGCGGCCGGATCCATCGCCCAGGCCCGGCCGTTCAGGCCGAAACAGCCCGGTTGCGCCACGAAGCCCGTGGCATCCGCAAACTGGCGAAAATCGCCGATGGTGACTTCGTAGCGACCGATGGCAAATGGTTTTGCGACGGTGACTGGGACCGGCGGGTGTTCGTTGGGCGCGCGGCTGGCGGGGACCTCAGCGCGTGAGGTTTCCTCTGGCGTCGAACCCATGACGAAAGAGCCGGCGGGAATCCGCACCATTTCCGGACACTGTGGGCAGTCGCGAAAAGTCTGGGGTGACGGATTTTCTGCGGCACAGGCCGCCGTGCTGGTTAGCAGGGCGCCAAGCAGGATCAGCAGGCGAGGGGACATCGACAGTGTGCTCCTGGTGGGCCGGGCGGCGGGCTTAGCGTGCAGCGGCCGTCTTGGCTTCGAGTTGCTCGAGGCTTTGCTGCGACAGCGGATAGCGAAACAGCAGCGGCAGGCTTGCGAGCATGAAGGCGGCCGGCAAGACTGCCGAACCGATAATGATGCCGGTGATCGCCGAATCCGGTTGCATCACCACGTCGCCCGTGGACTTGACGAAGCCCATCAGGTCCAGCAATACACCGATGAGCAGGCCGCCCACCGCCGTAGCGCCTTTTTCTACGGCGCTCCACAACCCGGTAAAAACGCCTTCGCGCCGCGCGCCCGATTTCAGGCGATCGTATTCGATCGTGTCAGGCAGCATGGACACGCCCAGCAGAATCAGCCCGCCGCTGGAGATGCCGAGGAATACCGCGCGGGCGTAAACCAGTGCCATGTCCGCAGACGTTGCCACCGGGCCCGCCAGCGTCCAGGTCAGCGCAGTCAGGGAATAGATCGTGACAGCCGTGATATAGGCAGATTTCTTGCCGACGCGTCGCGCGATCCACCACCAGGCTGGCACCACCGCGGCAGAACTGATGGTCATGGTCAGGAAAAAGAGTGCGACCCGCACGCCGCTGATGTCCAGCACGTAACGGGTCAGATACAGCGCGCAGGTGATCACCGAGGCCACGCCGATCAGCTGCAACAGCTTGGCCGTTGCCAGGGTGACAAACGGGCGGTTATCCCAGGCGATGCGCAACTGGTGGAGGAACCCGGGCGATTCGGCATCCGGATTGTAAAAAGTCGCTTTGCGTGTGCCCCAGAAACACAATAGTGAAGCACCGACTATCACCGCGCCCAGCAACAGGGCCATGCTGGCGAAACTTTCGCGAGTGCCGACGCCCGACGGCGTGGCAATGGCCGGCGCGATTGCGGTGCCTACCAGCGTGCCGAGCAGAATGAATACCACGCGGTAAGCCATGATGCTGGTGCGTTCGTCATAGGTCCGGGTGGTCTCCGCCGCCACGGCCAGGTAGGGCACCGTGAACGTGGCGTAGGCCAGCGACAGCAGCACCATCAACAGGAGCATATAGCCGGTTAACAGCCACTGCGAATCGAAGACCGGCACCGTGAACAACAGGACAAAGGTCACGCACATCATGATGCCGCCGCCGAGCAGGTAGGGGCGGCGCCGGCCGATCCGCGTTTGTGTCCGGTCGCTGAGCATGCCGATGATCGGGTTGCTGGCGACATCCACCAGTTTTGAAATGAACAGCAATGCGCCGCCCACGGAGGGACGAATCCCGAGCAGATTGGTCATGAAGAACAGCAGCAGCACCGAGGTGCTGTTCAGGATTGTTGCCTGGCCCAGGGAGCCGATGCCGAAGGACAGGCGGAGGCTGAACGGAATTCCGGATTCCGCTGCCGGCAGGACCGTCTCTGCTTTAACGGCCACCCGTCAGCGCACTGCAGAAACCATGTACCAGCTGCCGATCTTCAGCGTCCCGTTGGGGCCGCCCTCGGTCTCAAAGCCGCTCTTGCCGGGAATAAAGCCCGGTACCTGCCAGTGATACCCGGCAGCCACGTCGCGGAAGCCGGACTTCTGGGCCATGGCCGTCAGGTCGAGGCGAGCCATGCCGGCAATGTACGGTTCATTATTGACCTGCGACTCCCAGTCAGCGCGAATCTGTTCCCAGACACCGAGGTCCGCATACCGCACGGGCACCTCGAGATGGGCCATGACGCCGCCAGGGCGCAACAGCCGGTGGCATTCGGCGAAGATTCGCTGTGTCGCCGGACGGTTGGTTTCGTGGATCGCAGCGGTGGATACGATCAGGTCAAAAAAGCCGTCATCGAAGTCCGTGGATTCGGCGTTTTGCTGCGAGTAGTGCACCGCCTTGCCCAGGGCTTCGGTACGCGCGTGGGCATAGCGCAGCAGTGGCGCGCCTATGTCGATGCCGTAGACCTCCGCGTCGGGCCATTTCTCACAATAGGTGAGCGTGCTATGACCAACGCAGCAGCCCATGTCGAGGATCCGCCGGGGTGCGCCCAGGTCCGGAAAGCGCGTTTCAACATGGTCGATCATGGTCCAGCCGCGCGCGTCGTTCATTGTGCCGCCGTTGCGATTCACGTGATACAGCGCGGCTGCGCCGTCGAACAGGGCCCCGGCCCGCAGATCGTCGTCGGCGAGTTCCGTGTAATAACTGCCGGGCATCCGGTGGTTGTCGAAAGCCGAGATATAGCTGGGAATTTCCATGTCCGGATCCAGCCGCAGGCTGCCCAGGGGGGTTTCCGTGCGGTGGAATTTTTCCTGCAGCTTGTCGAGCTGGCGGTCTACCGAGTCGGCCACGTTGTCCCACATCAGGTCCTGCTGATGGCGCAGCGACGAGAGCCAGAACTGGTGAAAAGGCTCGGTCTCCATCAGCTTGCGGACATCCTTGCTGGTCTGGGCGGGCCCGCCCGTCTGCTGTTCGTAGGCGGGTTTGGCTACCTTCTCCACCAGCTCCTTGTCCAGCGGATCCAGTTCGTTCTGGATGTAGTTTTTGAACGTAAGCAGAAACCGGGTCTGCGCATATTCATCGTGATTGGTTGCTGGGAGCATCGGGTGTTCCTGACCTCGGGGCATGGGCTTGTCCTCTCGCAAGTAGTGAATTTCGCAGTCTAGATTTCCTGTTCTGCGATGCTTCGGGCAGTTTGTTCATACTGGCTCTGGGCGCGTTTTACAGCAGCCTCCTGCAGCGCCTTTACAGGCCGCATGGCTCGGTTGATAGTGCCGTGACGCAGCTGTTCCCGCGCTTGTTCAACGCTGTCATCCGGCTCGTAGGCCTCTACGGTCGCGGGCGTGATGGCAATACCCTGTTCGCCGAGGCGTTCATAGGTATCGAGACGGTCGCGCAGCACGCAAAGTTCTTCCAGCATCACGACGAACATGCCGTACAAAGCCTCGGTGGCTGGTTGTTCAAAGAAGCTCGGTTGCGCGCCTTTGGAAATCCGGGGGGCAGTCTTGGGTGTTTGGTCGTTCATGGTCTGATGTCATTACTAATTTACGTTTTCAACTGGTAGCCGGCCCGTTGCACGGGCAACTCGCGCAGGCGTTTGCCGCCGGCCGCGACTATCGCGTTGGCCAGGGCAGGGGCGGCGACGGACGTCGGCAATTCCCCGACGCCGCCGGGGGGCTCATCACCGGGCACAAGCTGCACGCGCACCGCCGGGGCCTGGTTCATGCGCAGCACGGGCTGGCTGTCGAAGTTACCGGCCAGGACCTGGCCGTTTTGAATCTCAATATCGCCCCACAGCGCGGCGCAGAGCCCGTACAAAAACCCGCCTTGCACCTGGCTCGTAACAATGGCGGGGTTGATGACTGTGCCGGCGTGCATCGCGCAGGCTACGTCGTGAATCTCGATGCGTTTATTCCGGTGCACGGTGACATCCATCGCTGCCGCGCACACGCAGTTCCAGCCGGCGGCGATGGCCAGGCCCCAGCCGCGGCCTTTGTCTTTGCGCGGGCCGAAGTCGAAGCTCTCCGCCAGCGCGTCCAGCGTGCTGTCGGCCGCGGTATTGCCAGCGGTCAGGTCGCGGCGAAACGCCAGCGGGTCGCGGCCGGCGGCGGCGGCGAGTTCATCAATAAAACTTTCCACGAAAAAGCCGTTCTCGCTCAACAGCGTGGAACGCCAGATTCCCAGCGGGATGCCGATGTCGCGACGCGCGTAGCTGAGATTCTGGTTCGGGATGGTGTAGGCGTCGCCGCTGACCGCCATCACGTGAATCACGGTATCCAGCTTGGGCGGCAGGTTGAAATCCTCGATCAGTGACGGTCCGACCACATTGGCTTGCATTGCGGTCAGCTTGCCGTCGGCATCCAGCGCGCCCTTGTAGCGACCGCCCATGGCGGCGCGATAGTGATCCTGGCGAATGTCTTCTTCCCGCGACCAGATCAGCTGCACCGGTTTGCCTGCCGCCTTCGCGATCAGTGCGGCCTGAACGGCGAAGTCGGTGTAACTGCGGCGGCCGAATCCGCCGCCCATCATGGTCGAGTACACGGTGACGGTGTCGGGCGACACGCCCAGGGCCTTGGCCACGTCAACAGCCGTGTCTGATTCCGATTGCGTGGGCGCCCAGATTCGCACGCGGTCGGCCTCTACACGCGCAGTGGCGTTCATCGGCTCCATGCATAGATGAGCGAGGAACGGCACCTGGTACTGGGCCTCGATGGTGCGGGCAGCGGTGGCGAAAGCCTGGTCGACGTCGCCGGTGACCTTGCCGGGCGCGCCGGCATCGATTGGCGTGGCCAGTTGTTGCGCTTCGATGTCTGCAGAGTTTTCCTGCGTTGCCTCGCTAAAGTCCCACTCAGGTTGCAGGGCCTTCAGGCCTTGTGCGGCGGCCCAGTAGTGCTCGGCGACGACGGCCACTGCATTGTCCAGCTTGACCACCTGGCTCACGCCGGGCTGGTCGAGCGCAGGCTGCGAATCGCAGGCCTTGAGCCGGCCACCGAAGGCCGGGCAGGCGGTGATCGTGGCTGTCTGCATGCCGTCCAGCGTGACGTCGATGCCGTAGACGGCAGTGCCATCGACCTTGGACGGCACGTCCGTGCGGGGCAGCGGCTGGCCGATTAACTGCCAGTCTGCCGGTGACTTCAGCTGTGGTGCGTCGGGAACCGGCAGTTTCGCGGCGGCCGCCGCAAGTTTGCCGTAGCCGGCACTGCGTCCCGTGGCCGGATGGTTAACGCGACCGCCTTCTGCCTTGCATTCGCTGACCGGCACCTGCCATTGCGCGGCCCCGGCGGCCACCAGCATTTCGCGGGCCGCGGCGCCAGCCTCGCGCAGGCGTTTGAAAAAATGCATCACGCTCTGGCTATTGCCGGTGATGCGCCGACCGCGCATCGTGCGGAATTGCGGTTGCGACGGAGGCATCTCGGCGCGCACGGCCGACCAGTCCACCCCGAGTTCTTCGGCCGCCATGGCCGGCAAAGCCGTCATCACTCCCTGGCCCATTTCGGCCGCCGCGACATAGACAGTGACGGTGCCATCCGCATCAATGCGCAGCCAGGTGGCCAGCGTGCTTTCCGTTGCAGCGTGGGCGCCGGCTTCACCTTCCCGCCAGCCAATCAGCAGGCTGCCGGCGATGGCGCCGGCGCCGGCCAGCAGGGTCCGGCGGTTAAGGGAATAGTCGTTCAGCTTCATGGACATAGCGTGTCTGGACAGCTTCGGGCAGAGTCATTATGATGGCCATTGCACTCGTGTGCAAGCGGAGTTCCGAAGTACCAGGAGTGGGTTTCAGCAGCAACAGGAAGGCTGAGTAATGATGATCAAGTTGACGGTCAACGGGGAAGCGCGGTCGGTGGATGCGACGCCGGGCATGCCGCTGCTGTGGGCGCTGCGAGATCTGCTGGGACTGAAGGGCACCAAGTTCGGTTGCGGCAACGCGCTGTGCGGTGCGTGCACGGTGCATCTGAACGGCCGCGCAATCCGTTCCTGCGGTGTGCCCGTGGAGTCGGCCGATGGCGCCAGCGTTGTGACCATCGAAGGTCTGGGAGAGACCGCCATGGCCCGGGTGCAGACCGCCTGGATCGATGCGCAGGTACCCCAGTGCGGCTACTGCCAGCCCGGCATGATCATGTCCGTGGCGGCGATCCTCAGCGAAGAACCCGGGCTCGAGCCCGACGCCGTGCGCGAGCGGCTGACCAACATCTGCCGCTGCGGCACCTACGATCGAATCAATACCGCAATTGCGCAGCTTTTCCCGGCCCGCTGAATTCTCAGCTGGCTGCCTCAGCACATGGCCAGTTATATCTGGCTAAATTTCGTGGCAGTTCATAGCTGAGCGCTATGCGCCGCAGCGCTTTCGAAGTGGTGCCGAAAACTTTGCTCAGCGAGCGGCCGCTATGGACCGGTTGAGGTCACCACCACAAAGTGGACATTAGCGGGTTTGCTCAAATTAGCGATCTAAGAACGAGATTGCTCGGGCGATGCGGCCAATGTCTGAGAGGGCAGTTCGCCAAAGGCACGGCGATAATCTGCCGCGAACTTCCCCATGTGCCAGAAACTCCAGCGGATCGCTATGTCGGATACTTGCTCCTGGCCGTTGGCAAGAAGAAGCTCCCGTCTAATACCATTCAGCCGATGAGCCATCAGGTAGCCTTTAGGGCCGATTCCAACTTCTTCGCGGAAGGCACGTTCCAAAGTACTGAAGCTACAGTGCACTGCTTGGCATATCGAGCCGATGCTTGGATTTTCCCAGGGAGGCAATTCCCTGATGATCTCCATCGCCCTCCGGAATACCCAAAGCCGGCGGGATCGTGAAGCTAATTTTGGCGAAGCGTCCCGCAGCATAAGCAGCATTGATTCGATTACGCGGTCGAGTAACGGATTGGTCCTTTGCTGGGACAGCTGGTGCCTGATGGACTGCTTAAATTGCTCCAAAGACTGCTGCGACTGGGGCCGCCCGACCCAAGGGCAGCCTTTCGTGATCGCTTCAACGAGCGGGACACGAAGCCGCTGAGCCGCCCGGTCGAGGTGGTCGCGATCCACGGATACAGTAAACGCACCAAATCCCTCCGGCCCGCAGCACTCATACTCCTGGCCCGGTGCGAAGACCTCAACGGCTTCGTCGCTGACGATCTGGCCATTTCAACGCAGCGGATAGCCCGTTGGCGTCAGGACGCCGATGGTGTAGGAGTCGTTCGGAGGCGCTCCTCGCTGATGGACGCGGCCATCAAAGGACACCCAATGTAATGCCGTGTTGCCATCGGTAATTCCCACGACAGAACCGCCACCAAGCTCCAGTGGACGGAGGTCTACATCCCATGCCGCCATAGCGGCGGCTACTTCCTCGACCGATCCGAATCGACTTGGGTTCATGGGGGTTTAGAGGATTACTGACTATTTTGTGATGTCGTGATGTTAACGAATGGGTGATGATAAGAGGTAGTCAAAGCCCCTAAATCGAAGACCATGAGGAAATTCAGAAAGTTGGCGATGCCTGCGTCAGTCGTCGGGGCCGTGGCACTCGTCTGCGCCGCCGTGGAGTTTGGGGACTCTGGGGACAGTGACCATAATTCTCCGCCTGCAGCCTTAGTTACGGCCACTGTCCCTAAATTCGCCTGTCCCTAAATTCGAATGTTAGGGACCGATTAATTGCGTCTGGACGCCAAGGGTTTTTCATACACAGACATCAACAGGAGGCCAACAAGCATCAGGCCAAAAACGCACGCCCCAAAAGCCAGGATGACCAGAGTGTCCGGGCTCATTTGTCTCTCCCGAGCAGCATTAGTCGGAAGTAGATACCGAAACACAGAATCGATGGCACCCACAGAGCAGTAAACATTCCTTGTTCACGCTCGCCTGAAAACCATAGGTACGCCGATAGCACAAATGAAATCGCAACGGCTAGCAAGATACACAAGTCAGATTTATGAAACACCGCTTTCTCCTTTACTCACCGATAAAGCCTACGGCAGCAATCATACAACCTAGCACCGCGAGACCGCCGATCACACGGAACCCGGATTCGCCGCCGAGTGCGACGGAAGACTCTGGTAAATACCCAGCCATAAGGCTGATCAGGCCGAGAATCCCGACCAGGATGAAGGCTCCTCCGACCAGGACAAGGGCGTTCTTGATTGGCCCTCTGCGGCCCATTTGCGTGTTCTTCACCATTCTATTTGTTCGCTGGGTGGGGCTATCTGGATTGGCTACCTCGGCGCACCGCCGTATCGAGTCAGTATGTCAGACTGCAGGAGTTTGGGGGACAGTAACCATAAATCTTCGCCTGCAGCCTTAGTTACGGCCACTGCCCCGCAATTCCGCGCACAGGCAATTCTGGAGTTACGGTTACTGTCCCCAAATTCTGCCCCATCACTTTGCGTTAAAGATCAGTAAACTGTCCCCGGAACTCGAGCGCTTTCCGGGAGACGAAATATGAATCGACTGCTGCTGATAGCAGGGCTGTCATTAGCGCTATTCTTGCAACAAGCACAGTCTGCAGACGGGCACTGTAAGGAGACGACTAAGCAAACGAGTGTGGACTTTGATGGCCCGGTATTCCGCACCACCTGCCAGTCCTTTGTTGGTCTAAATGAGCAAGAAGTCGCCAAAGAAAAGAAGAGCTGCGAGAAGGGTGCGCGGAAGAACCGCGCCAAGGTATGGTTAGAAGGACAATGCCCAATAGAGGGACGCATTAGCACGTGCACGATAAAGAAGATCGGGCCCATGACGCTGCCCCAGCCACGTGTTATCCACACTTACGAAGAAAAAGGTGGGAACCTGGACCTCGATTCAGAGATTGAACTTGCGCGGCAACAGTGTTCGCAGATGGGCCTTGGTTCCGCCGAGTTTACGGTAGTCGAATCGGGGTCGTAATTCTGACGACAGTTCAATTAATTCCCTCGATTGGAAGGAGAGAAAAACCCGGCCCAGTGCCGGGTTTTTCTTTCTTGGTGAACGGCTGCTCCTGGCCGGAAGCGCACACTCGGACTGGAACAATGCCGAATCACCGACAAGGGAATTTTCAGTCCAGGTCGCGTGCGACCCGGAAGCCGAATACCAGACTCACGCGGTCTTCCGGATCTCGTCCCCGAAACGTAGGCCGTTGGCGCTGTATTCCGGTGATCCAGCTGCCGCCCTTTACGGACCGGCGATCGCAGTTCTCTGTGGTGACGGGGCTGCCATCCACTGGCGCTGCCGGAGCAGGCATGACGTAGCAGTCCTGGGTCCATTCCCAGACGTTGCCGACCATGTCCTGCAGCCCCAGTTTGTTGGGCGGGTAGCTCCCCACGGGGGCAATCCCCGCATGGCCATCCCGGCAGTTCACCGGCGTGAGCGGTGAGTCATCGATGGCGTCGGCCGCATCCAGGTCGTAGACATTGGCATAGGCGCAGGCCGCGTCCGGGTCATCACCCCACGGAAAAACCGCGGTGCTGCCGGCATCCGCCGCATATTCCCATTCGGCCTCGCTCAGCAGGCGATAGGACTGCCCGGTCCTGGCTGCCAGCCAGTCCACGTAGGCCCTGGTATCGGTCCAGTCGAGGCAAACGGCCGGTTCGTCCGGCGCCAGCTCGCGGCCGTAGCCCGGGTCCTGCCAGCTGGCCTGCTCATTCATGCGAGCGACTTTCCCATCCCAGGCATAACAACCAACGGCAGCGACGTATCCCGATGCATCTACAAAGTCCCGGTACTGGCTCACCGTGACTTCCGTGCGCCCGGCGGCAAACGACCGTGCAATCCTGACCTGGCGCACCGGGCCCTCGTAGCGTTCCGGCTCGCCGCCGTCGAAGCCCATGGCGAAACTGCCCGTGGGGATCACGACCATTTCCGGACAGTCGGCACAGTCGCTAAAACTTTCTCCGGGCCCAGGCTTGGGTGCAGCAGCGCAGGCCGATAACAATACTGCGCAGACCAGCGTCGCTACCGGACGCTCGATTGTATATAGCTGGTTCTTCATACCATTCCTTCGCTCAGGCGGGTTCAGACATATTGACGGCGCTGTTGCTGTTCGCGCCGGTGAGCGCGGCATCCAGTGCATATTTCGCGACGGTCGCGCGCGACACTTTCCAGGTCATCTTTCTCCGTGGCGGGCGGCCTGTCCACAACACGACGTCATCGCGGATGCTGGCATCGAGCGTCAGCTGGGGCGGGCGCAGTGCGGTCCAGTTCAGGCCGCTGTCGCGCAGGATCTGTTCCTGGCGGGTCTTGTCATCCAGCACGTGCCGCAACAGGAATTTCTGCAAACCCTTGGCCAGCAGGCTGCCCTGGTAACGGCTGTCACCGGCACCGAGAGAGGACACGGCCACGATGCGCGAGACCCCGTGTTTTTGCATGGCCGATACGATGTGTGCCGTGCCCGTGGATAACCAGGTCTCGGGTTGCTTGTGGAACATGCCCAGCGCCAGCACCACCGCGTCAGGAGGGTCGGCAAAAGCCGCATCGATGCTGTCCCGTTGCAGGATGTCGCCCGTCACGTGGCGCAAGCGCGGGTGGTCGATGGTGAGCTTTGCCGGATCACGGACAAAGGCGGTCACCTCCAGCCCTCGCTGCAGTGCTTGCTCGACGACCTGCAGGCCCGTGGGACCGGTCGCGCCAAACACCAGCACCCGTTCAATTGCACCGCTCATCAGGATGTAGCGCTGGCAAAAGGATCCCGCTTGCGAAACACACTCGACACGACCCGGCCGAGTGCCTGCATCGGCGTCATCCAGCGCACCGCGCCCCCGGTCTTATCCAGCTTGAGCATGCCGTCCACCAGCGCCGGTGCCACGGTTTCAACCCGGTCGGCGAGGAGGTTCAGGAATTTCTTGCGCTTGTTGAGCTCACCCGGATCATGGGCATACAGATCGCGGGTCAGGAATTCGGTTACGACGATGCCCGGGCTGAGGTTGGCGATGACCAGCGGGCTGTCGACGTATTCTTTGGCGAGGGACTCCGTGAGATAGCGCACCGCGCGCTTACTGGCGCCATAGACCGTCATGCCTTCCTGGGTCAGGCCGTCGCTGCCGAAGCCTTCCATGTTGAAGACCTTGCCGTGCCCCTGGCTCAGCATCCCGCCGATGGCCACTTTGCAGCCGTAAGCCACGCCGGTCACATTGGCACTGATCACGGCACCGATTTCTTCGGGCGGTAACTCTGCCAGTTTGACTTTGCGGTTGGTCATTCCGGCGTTGTTGACCCAGATATCCACCTCGCCGAAGCCCTGGTGCGCGAGTTCCCACAGCGCCTCGTGGGAGGCCAGGTCGCCGGCTTCGGCCGCGGTACCTGCAGCGTGACCGGGTCCGGCGCGGTCAATGGCCTCGACGGCGCTCGCCACGGCTGCCGTTTGCCGGCCGGAGATCACCACGTTGTGGCCGCGCTTGACGAACTCCTCGGCCAGGCCGCGGCCAATGCCCCGGGTGCCGCCCGTGATGACGATATTCAACGGGTTTCCGCCCCTGGAGCTGCCTTAAAGCCAGTTTTTGACAGCACTTTGCACACGAGTGCATACTGCCAATTACCATGAAGACCGTCAATATTCATCGGCGCTGCCTGCGCCGGCGAATCTTTTGGTCTCACCGATAAACGACGCCAAGGTGCTTGTGTAATGAGTATTCAGGATGCCCTTTTCCCGCGCGGCAAGATTGCCGGTGTGTTTCCCACGCTGACCTCCCGGGGTGACGAAGCCTATGTAGATTTCATCGAGGATGCCCGCAATGTCCTGATGCACGCGCAGCAACGGCCCATTAGCGAATACAGCCAGCAACTGATGAAAGATGCCGGTATTGACGATTCCCCGGATCGGGAAACCACGCAGGCGGCCATCGATTTGCTGATGCAGGACCCGACACTGAAAACCTACTACCGGGTGAAGCGGAGTCTGCAGGAATCCTTCTGGTTCGGCCTTTCCAAGTCGTTCAATCAACGTCGCGATGCCATTGTGGCAGCGTTCGACGCGGCCGAAGCTGCCGGGCCGGGCACTGTCGAATACGACGCTAACTGGCAAGACAGCGCGCCGGAGTACGCCAGCCGGGAAATTCACATTCAGCCTGGCGGCTACCTGAAAGACGAACTGGCGGGAGTCTTCTATGACTACGGCCTGAAGGTCTTCATGGGCGGTGCTGCAGACCATGACCGGCTCGCGAAAGGCGTGTCCATGGCAACCGCAATGCCGGACGACGGCCAGGTATCACGCATCCTGGACCTGGGCGTCAGCGCCGGTGCGACCACGATCGCCCTGAAAGAAAAGCATCCCGATGCGGAAGTGTGGGGCATCGATATCAGCGCGCCGATGGTGCGATATGCCCATGTGCGCGCGATGGAAGCCGGCGCGGAGATCCACTTGCGGCAGATGGCGGCCGAAGAGATGGATTTCCCTGACAACCATTTCGATGCGGTACTCGCGATGCTGTTGTTCCACGAATTGCCGGTACCGGTGGCGAAAGAAGTGATTGCCGAAGTGTTCCGGGTGTTGCGACCCGGCGGCAAATTCACCGTGCTGGATTTCCCGAGCGTCCGTTCCCGCGGCACGTACAGCATGTTCTTTGCCGAGATGGATGCGGCGGACAACGGTGAGCCTTACCTGCCGGACTTTGTCCGCTCGAATGTCGAAGACCTGCTCGTGGAAGCGGGCTTTGAGCTGGAGCATTACGACCCCAAGGCCGCACTGACGCGTGGGCGCGTCGTGGTCAAGCCCGCCGCCTGAGGAACCTACGCACATGGCAAAACTGAAAGAAGCAGACCTGGCCTATACCAACGATTTGCCGGGGGCTGAAAGGGGCAA
>Ga0265303_10001747_pt1 | contig 13471 bp, 11 predicted proteins | sample Helome_2_FD_192494 | JGI IMG/M metagenome (GOLD analysis project Ga0265303, IMG submission 192494) | Marine sediment microbial communities from subtidal zone of North Sea - Hel_20160317 (Illumina Assembly) | ecosystem: Environmental > Aquatic > Marine > Subtidal zone > Sediment ... | reverse complement strand
TCAAGGACCCGGAAAATCGGGCCGCTTACGATCAGCTCGGCGCCAACTACCAGGCGGGTCAGGATTTCCGACCTCCACCCGACTGGGACCAGGGTTTCGAATTCAAAGGTGACGGGTTTAAAGACGCAGATTTCAGCGACTTCTTCGAAAGCCTGTTCGGGCAGCGCGGACATGGCGGAGCAGAGCACGCGCGCGGCCAACGCGGTTTTAACGCCCGTGGCATGGACAGCCACGCCCGGGTACAGATCGATCTCGAAGACGCCTACCACGGCGGCAACCGCGTACTCACGCTGAAGCATTCGGAACTGGGCGCGGACGGTCGGCCGGTGCTGAACGAGCGCACCCTGAATGTCCGCATTCCGAAAGGCGTGTGCCAGGGCCAGCACATTCGCCTCGCGAAACAGGGCGGTGCCGGTATCGGCAAAGGTGGTGAAGGCGACCTTTACCTGGAAGTCGAGTTTGCCCGGCACCCGTTTTATCACGTCGAAGGCAAGGACGTTTACCTCGACTTGCCGATAACCCCCTGGGAAGCGGCGCTCGGCGCCACGGTAAAAGCACCTACCCCCGACGGCGCGGTTGATCTGAAAATACCCGCGAACTCGATCTCCGGGCGCAAGTTGCGCCTCAAGGGTCGGGGCATTCCGGCGAAGCAGGCGGGCGACCTCTACGTGGTGCTGCAGGTCGCGCTACCACCCGCCGATACGAAAACCGCGAAACAGGCATATCGTGAGTTCGAGCAGACACTCGATTTCAATCCACGCAGCAAGCTGGGGGTCTAGGCCGTCATGAATAGCAAAAAACTGAAAATACTCTCCGGCGAGTTACTGGAAGAAGAAGTAGAAATGAGTCTCGCCCAACTGTCCCGCGCCTGCGGGCTCAGCGAGGAAGAGATCGTCAAACTGGTCGACGAGGGCATCATCGATCCCGTGGGACACAAGCCCACGGCCTGGCGCTTTCATGCCGTCAGCCTGCGCCGGGTCCGCATTACGCGCAACCTGCAGCAGGAACTCGGCGTCAATACGCCAGGCGCCGCTCTTGCGCTGGAACTGCTCGAAGAACTGCAGCAACTGCGCGCGCGCTTGCGGCGCCTGGAGGGCCAGGGCCCATGAAACTCCAGCAATTCGGGTCTTTTGACTAGCCGCTGTTTTGCAGCAGTAATGTCGTCCACGGCATTACTGCCACCAGGATCCACGCCACCATCAATGGAATCAAAAGTTTGAAGATATTGTTTATGACCTGCGCGTAAGGAACTTCCAAAACGCCGGAGACAACGAAGAGATTCAAACGCTACTGAGCGGCTTTGGCACCGACACGAGGCTATTTGGAGATACCCGGTAACCCGGATATTTTTAACTACCTGTGGTCCATCCTGTACTTCCAGTTTTTCTAATTGATCAGCTCCACGAACCTGGTCGGGGTACAGTTTTCATCGATATGCCGAATCGCCTGCTTGAAGTCTCTCAGGTTAAAATTATAAATCCATTGGGACACTGGCTTTTCCAGCTGGAATATCGGGAAGCGGGCAACAATATCGATACTATCCGCAGTTGAGATCAAATCGGTTTCATGCAAAACATTCACATTAAACTGCTTCAGGTTTATCGCGTAACCCTCACCCAGGGTTTCCCACTTCTTCTTAAGCGTATTCCCGTCGCCCAGAGTGGGGCTGAATAAACTATCTTCATCCACGGTTTGCAACGCCTCGGCCTGGATGCCCACGCGCTCATTGGCGGCCAATGGCAAGTCCACGCCGGTAAACAAGCTGTAGTTCTTGGAGATCAGGATGGGGGCTTTCGCATCGATAGCGCGATTGCTCTTATCGCCCTTGTACAGCACCAGTTTACACTGGTAGATCAATTGCCCGAGCTTACTTAAGCGGCGCTGATCCATATTTTTCAGCCCGCGCAGCGAATTATTGGTTTCAGAAACCAGTGCAACCAGTGTCAGGGTTGCTACACCCGTATCGGCTGGCTGGTAATTGTAGGATACCTTTGCGGCACCGATGCTGAGGGTTTTGAGCTCTTTGGCGGCATAAACGGGTGAAATCGACATCACAAACAAGGTGGCTATCAAAATGTTAGTCAATTTCATAACGCTGCACCTGTCCTTACCGATCTACCGTTATTTATCCTGTGAAATCGCCACAGGCCCTGGTTATTTGAGTAATTATCGGGCCAGTATAAACCTCCTCCAGGTTAACGGATACTCCCTGGGCGACATTTAGCCTGTCCCCTCAAGGACTTCCCACCAGCAACACCATCACGGCAATAGATATGCTGGCCTCGCGCTCACTAGATAAGCAGATCGGTACGTGGTTTCGCATCTGGCGGGTCAGTCTCGATGCGCGCCCGGCAACCAACCAGACGACTGGCTGGAATCTGGTGCTGTTCGACCAGGTAATCCTTGACCCCTGCCGCGCGCAGCATGGCAAGGTCGGTGAGCTTCTGCTCGTCCATCACTTCCGCGGACGGCTGTCCGGCGGCTAAATCGCCAACCGCAGTCTGATCCTGTTGATCCTGTTGATCCTGTTGATCCTGTTGATCCTGTTGATCCTGTTGATCCTGTTGATCCTGTTGATCCTGTTGATCCTGTTGATCCTGTTGATCCTGCTGATCCTGTTGATCCTGCTGAACAGCCACTCCGCAGAGTTTGATATTAATTTCAGGGCGTTCCTGCATAACTTTCGCGACCTTCGTCAGGTACTCCTCGCCGGTCGCGGTCAACGTCGCCTGACCTGGCTCGAATTCCAAGGGATTCAGCCGCACCCTGCTGGCGGCTTCGCCCACATACTGGGCTGCGGCTATCAACGTACCAAAGGGCTGCAGGGCATGCTGGAGGTAACTTAGCGCTCCAGTCTTCAGGGCTGTCGCCAGCACCTGGTTGATGGCATCGCTGGCATCAAACTTCGGATCATTCATATCTCCCTCGACGGGAATAGTCAGCTTGATGGTATTGTTCTTGTCGCGCAGGGTACTCAGCGCAGTATCCATCGGCACTGGAATCTGGCTTTGCAGACCGGACTTGCTATCGACCTTGCCCAGCTCCAGCTGGCGCAATACAAGGTCTACCTTACCGTCCAGGACCTCGTCTTTGCCGACAAGTTTCAGGTCGGCGTCCAGCGTACCACTGTCCACCAGCAGACCCAGGCTTTCCCAGGTATAGGAAGAAAGTGCGGGCAGATCGAGGGCCTGTATTTGTCCGACCAGGTCAATGCTCATCGGCTTGAGGAAGGGTTTCACGTCGCCGCTGAGCGAAATCCGGGTGTGCTTGCCGATGGCGCCCTCGAGTCGCAACGGGCTTTTCTGATCGGGCTTGCGGGTATCGAGTTGCGCGAGCGAAATTTCCTTGAATATCACAGTCGCAGCAAAGGAAGGTTTTACCTTCTCGTCGATGAAGGTGACGCTACTGCCCTCCGCAGCCTGGATGCTACCAATCACCAGATCGATGGGTTCCGCCTGCTCTCCCTCGCTCTCTTTTTTCAACGCAGCCTCATCGGTTGGTTCACTGGTTGCTGCCGATGTGTTGAGATTCTCGATCACATCGATAAAGCGCAGCACATCCAGATTGCCATCCTTGTCTCGAACGATGCGATTGTGGAAACCCTCATAGGCTACGCTGTCGATGGCGACCAGGTTCCCGGCACGTGACAACCTCGCAATCTGCAGTTTGTCGCTGCGCACCAGTGATTGTGGTTCTTCTGCGTCCTCGCCCGACACTTTTCCAACCTGGATCTGCTCGAGGGCGATCGTCTTGATCGAGAGCTGGTCAACAGCCTGGAACAGGAACTCCTCGAGCTTCAATGCCTCGGCGCTGACCAGGCTGACTTTGCGTTCGCTTGCCTTGATATCGAGATTTTCCAGGGTGATATCAGTAGCGAGTTCCATTTCGGCGCCGGAAGGCGAATCTGAGTACTTGAGACGCGCCGTCAAATCCAGTTTACCGTTCTGAACATCAAGGGCGGGTTGCCGAATATTGAGATCCAGGACACCAACGCTGACGGCCCCGTCCTGCTCAAGCGAGACGTTCTCGCCTGACTGTTCGTAGACCATCTTCCCGTTATGAGAAAACTGGCCGATGGAGGTTTCGAGCCCCGGCTCGCTCATGGCCAGGCGCAGCGACGCAACTGCAATTTCCCCAGCCTCGCTCAACGTGAGTGCAGCGCCCGACTGTTCGAATCCAAGCTTACCGTTGTGAGAAAACCGATCGATGGAGGTTTCTACTCCTGCTTCGCTCATGGCCAGGCGCAGTGACTCAACCCCGGTCTTACCATCCTGATTCAACTTAAGCGCGGTCTCCGACTGTTCGAATGCCAGCTTGCCGTCATGAGAAAACTGGTCGATGGAGGTTTCTATTCCCGCTTCGCTCATGCTCAGTTGCATTGACGCAACTGCGATGCCCCCCTCTTCGTTCAACCTGAGGTCGGCACCCGACTGTTCGAAGGTCAGTTTGCCATTATAAGAAAACTGGTCGATGGAGGTTTCTAGCCCCGGTTCACTCAGCACCAGGCGCAGCGACTCGAGCGTGGTGATACCGTCCCGGCTCAACTTGAGTTCAGTTTTCGACTGTTCGAAGGTCAGCTTACCGGCATGAGACAACAGGCCAGACAGCTGATCTATAGGGGGTGAGGCCAGTTTACTGAACGCACCCAGCTGCAACTTTTCAATCGACAGGTCCAGATCGTAGCGGGGCCGCTCTGCAAAAGGGGCGAGCTGACCGCTTACCTGAACGGGGGCATCATTGATCCTGCCGGCGAATTCAAGCATGGCCGCTTGCTCCGGTGCCCATTGCGACATCCTCGTCAAGCGCAGGTAATCAAGGGTGACATCCAGTTCGAGTCTGCGATCCCGGATGAGAATATGGAAATCCTGTAAGGTCAACTCCCTGATACCCGATAGCCAGGCGCCCGACGCTTTTTCCGGCGGCTCGCTGTCAGGAGCGGTGCCGGGTAAGCGGATACCCCCGATGCGCGGCGCCTCTGGATCCCGGTTATCGATAATCAGGTGCAAACCGGTCAACTGCATGGATTGCACATCGACCTGGCGGCGCTGCAGTGGCCACCACTCCAGCTCCAGACCCACGTAATCAAAAAACAGCGTGGTTTCGTTATCGACCTTGACCTCGAGGCCTTGCAGAACCAGATTACCGGTGAAGGGATTTAAATCGACGTCTTCAAAGAGGACCTGCTCGCCGCCATTCTCCAGTAGCCATTGTTGCGCCAGGTACCTGGCAAGAAGCGGCGTACCGAGCAGCACGACAAGACACAGAATGACACTAATTGAGGCAATTCTGAACCAGCGTGATTTGAGCAGGGTCAAGGAGATCATGGGCACAAGAGTTTAATCAGTTTATGTCGGGGCCGCTAGATTTATACACTCGAGGAATTCAAAGATGGCACGCGGTCTTCCTGAAATTTGTCGATACCGAATTTCAGCCGCATACTCCACAATTCTGTAACTAACCCGGGTCTATCACAATTTTTCGAATTGAATGGTTCTATCGGTTTGCAGAATGAATTAAGTTAGCTCGCATCGTATTGTTGATAAATCTTAAATAAACAGAGGATATTTTCATGACAAATCCAACCATTTTGATCACTGGTGCCAATCGTGGTATCGGTCTGGAATTAAGCGAACAGTTTGCGAAGGATGGATGGCAGGTGCTCGCCTGTTGTAGAAACCCGGCCGAAGCCGGACAATTGCAAGCGCTAAGCGATCAAGGCCTGGCCGTTGAATTACATGCACTGGATGTCACGAATTACGAACAGATGGCGACCCTGTCAGACCAGCTTGCCAACCGGCCGATTGACATATTGCTAAGTAATGCGGGCATCTATGGTTCGAAAGGTATCGGTTTTGGTGAGATCGATGCGCAAGAATGGCGGCAGGTGCTTGAAGTCAATACGATTGCACCATTGATGCTGGTACAGGCGTTCGTCGAGCAGGTCGCGGCCAGCCAGCAAAAACTGGTGGCGGTGATCAGCAGCAAAGTAGGTAGCATTGCGGACAACAGCAGTGGTGGCAGCTACATTTATCGCAGCTCCAAGACCGCGGTAAACCAGGTCGTCAAAAGTCTTTCCATCGACCTGGCCGAGCGTAACATTGCCGTCATAAGCCTGCACCCGGGTTGGGTTCAGACGGAGATGGGTGGCCCCAACGCGGAAATCGGCACGGGCGAGAGTGTATCCGGGTTAAAAAGCATTCTGCAATCAGCGGGACTCGCACAAAGCGGACAGTTCATCGAGTTTAACGGTAACAGTATTCCATGGTGAAATCTGGTCGCAGGATTTCGGACAGGTAATGTTGCGCCGAGTTATGCCAATTGACGGGCGATTGCGAATCCAGTCCCACTGGCCCCGCCGGTTACCGGGGCTGTGCGCCCTTCGAAACTTATTTTCGCCGTAAACGGCTTATCCCGCTGCTGCCACCTGCTTGTTGTACAGATCGCTGGCCTGGCTTATCGCGTCCCAATCAAGTTCAAATCCCAACCCGGGTCCCTTCAATACCGGCAACCTTCCATTTTGCAGGGACAGGTCAGGGGATTTGACGATATCCCATTCAAGAAAATGGTTCATATACTGATTGCCGTCATCGAGATTGGGTATAGTCGCTGCCACCTGGTTCACCGCACAGGTGGTGATGCCGGTCTCGTAAAGACCATGGATGCAAATGTCGATTCCGGCAGCCTCTGCAATATGTGCAACTTTGCTGAAACGCAGCAAACCGCCGGTTTCATGCAAGCCCAGCACAATAAGATCCGCAGCGTTTTCACGGCAGACATTGTAGGCATCGTAGGGGGTAAACACGAGTTGGTCGGCGGCGATCGCAACCGGGCTATTGGCACGCACCTGCGCCAGTGCCGCCACACTTTCGCAGTTAGTCGGTTGCTCGATGAACTCTACGTCGAATTCGCACATCTTGCGGATCAGGCGTGCAGCGCGCACCGGGCTCCAATGCTCGTTCGGGTCCATGCGTAATCGTTTCTGTGGGCCAATCGCTGCACGAACCTGTTCAGCGATGGCGATATCCAGCGCGTCACCACGGCCCACCTTGAAATAAATGACCTCACATCCGGACTCTGCCAGTAATTTTGCCTCGGCAGCTATTTCTGCAGCAGTTTCACCTTGCGCAAAACCGAAATACTGGATTTCTTTGCGCACCGCACCGCCCATTAACTCGTGCGCCGCAAGCCCGGTCGCCTTACCCGCCAGGTCCCATAATGCCATCTCCAGACCCGCCAGAACCTGACCGCCAAAGCGGGGCGAACTGCAGGTACCCAATGCCTGGAACAAGGCATGATAGGCCTCGGCCATCAGTTGCGCGTTTGCAAAAGGGCTTCGATCGATACAAATCGCAGCAGCCAGATTGATATAGGACTGGATGCCCTCGGCCGTTGGCGTGCCGATCGACTCGCCATAGCCCGTGAGCCCTTCATCCGTATCGACTTCCACCAGAATTACCATGGCGCCATCGATGACGCCCTGGGCCCAGTGGTAGGGACTGGTATAAGGCACCAGCAAGGGTCTTGTGCGGACTTGTGTAATTTTCAATGTTTAACCCACTTTAATCAGGCTGGCAGCCCTGCTAGTCAAGGTGTCAGGCTTTTTTTGCGGTGCTACATCCGCAACTCAATTCGGCGCTTCATAATCGAAAGCGGCATGGACATCAGAAAATACATCAGCGCGGCCAAAAGGAAAAGGCGCGTCGGCAGATAAGACATCATTGATGCCAGGTCCTTCGCCATAATAGTGGATAGACCACGTTCAAATTTCACAGTATCAATTACTGTAATAAACGTAGTCTGTCCCGAAGGGGATATCGTGTGCCGCCATTCCAGATATTGCAAACGTCGAAACTCTGTCGGATGATGATACGAATAACTGGGTCATGCGCAGAGGTCGGGGAGTAACATGAATATCGAACGTATTGGCGAGGAACGTTACCAACTTGGTGAGAGCCCGATCTGGGACTCGACAGACGGAGTGCTCTACTTCGTCGATAGCCTGGCCTGCGCTGTGTTTTGCTATGACCCGGAAAACGCCGACATCAAACGCTGGGATGTGGCATGTGATTACCTCGGCTCCCTGGCTTTGCGCACTGACGGTGGCGCCATACTTGTTATGGATGACGGATTCCACAGCTTCGATTTCGAAACGGGTAAAACCACCGTCATCACTGAACCCGAAGCTGGCCGGGACGAACTTTGCTTCAATGATTGCAAGGTCGACCGTCAGGGCCGCCTGGTAGCCGTCAGTATGCACACCGGCTCGAGCGATCCCGTCGCCGGAATCTACCGGCTAGACACCGACCTTGCCTGCATCAGGCTCGACGGAGGAATGATTTGTCCCAACGGTCCCTGCTGGAGTCCGGACGGCCACACTCTCTACGTATCAGACTCCTACGGCGACGCAATTTTCGCCTACGATTACGACATCTCTAGCGGCGACGCCAGCAACCGCCGAACCTTCCTTTCGACCTCCGGATCGGGCGGTTGCCCCGACGGTGCGACAATAGATGCCGAAGGTTACCTCTGGAGCGCGCACTTCGACAGTGGAACCATCCGCCGCATCACCCCGGATGGCAACGTTGAGCGGATCATCGAACTGCCGGTGCGGTGGGTTGCCAGCCTGACCTTCGGTGGCGATGATCACGACGTACTCTTTGTCACCACTATCGGCGGCGAATACGATGGTAAGCGTGACGAGTCGCCGCAGGCGGGTGGACTATTTGCGATTCGAGATCTCGGCATCCAGGGCCTGGCGGAGAGCCGCTTCGCGGGTTGATCTGATTCCGGCCGCCATTCAAGTCTTCGTCCTTCTGATTCTGATAGATGCACCGATTTGGACAAATTCTATACTTTTATTTGGTTTGCTTGGTAGACTGATTAAACTTCAAAACTCAAGAATAAATTTCAAAGCGGGGAAGATGAACTTGCCGGAGGGTTGCATTGCCCAATCAATTCAGTGATTCGCGAGATCTCGATATCGAGTTTCGTAACGTCACCAAAAGGTTTGAAAACGTCGTCGCTGTCGACAACGTATCGCTAAGCGTCGAGCGCGGCGCCTTTTTCACTTTCCTGGGTCCATCCGGTTGCGGTAAAACCACCTCGTTGCGATTAATCGCCGGGTTCGATCAACCCACCGAAGGCGATGTTTTCATCAGCGGTAACTCCGTGGTGGGTGTTCCTTCCCACAAGCGGCCGGTAAACATGGTTTTCCAGCAATACGCCCTGTTCCCGCATATGGATGTAACCGAGAATATCGGTTACGGCTTGCGTCAGCGTAACCCGAAACCAGGCAAAAAGGAGATCATCAAACGGGTCGATGAAACCCTGGAAATGGTGCGGCTGGGCGGTTACGGCAAGCGCAGGGCCTGGGAATTATCCGGTGGCCAGCAACAGAGAGTGGCCCTGGCACGAGCACTGATCAACCATCCGACCTGCCTGTTACTCGATGAGCCTCTGGCGGCACTGGACCGCAAACTACGACGCGAAATGCAAATCGAACTGCAAACCCTGCAACGCGAAGTCGGGATTACCTTCATCCTGGTAACGCATGACCAGGAAGAGGCGCTATCGATGAGTGATCGCATTTGTATCATGCGCGACGGAAGAATCGTTCAATCCGGCAGTCCGCGCGAACTCTACGACGAACCCATTAGCCGCTACGTGGCCGATTTTGTCGGCAAGACCAATTTTTTCAACGGTATCGTCGCCGAAACCAGTGACTCACGCGTTAAGGTCAAATGTGATTCCGGACAGGTGCTGGTTGGCAAACAGCCGCAAGGTACAGCGACGCTGGCCAACGGGAGTAACGCCAGCGTGGCAGTCCGCCCTGAAATGATCTCCATCACCGAGGCAGGAGAAGTAACTAATTCCAGTTGTATCGACATACGGGGACAGGTGATGAACCGGATATTCCTCGGGGAGCACTCCGAATATCTGGTCGCAACCGAAGGATACGGCGATGTATTGGTGTTAACGCCAAAATTTATTGAAAGCACGAGTAGAAGTTTCTCACCGGGCGACAAGGTCGCAATCAGCTGGAAACCGGAAGCGGCGCTGATACTTGGAGACGCATGAGGCTGGACTGTAAATCCGTCAGTCACAGTCTTTTAAAAACCAACGGATTGAAAACGAAGAGGGCAAAATAATGAGTAAAAGTGATGACAACAAGCCAATAACTGCGCAGAAATTCATGCAGTATTTTCGCAGCTATCAGAAAGGTTCGATCACACGCCGGCATTTCCTGGGCGTAACAGGACTGGGTACCGCAATGACCGTGATGGGGACAGCCGTGCCCTCGCTATGGTCGGGCGAGGCCCAGGCCTTTGGCGACCTGGGTGACCGACTGGTGTTCTCTACCTGGCCGAACTACCAGAATCAGGTCAACCTGGATGAATTTTCCGCAATGACGGGCGTAAATATACAGGTTAACGCGTTTGGATCGAATGAAGAAATGCTGGCCAAGTTGCAGGCGGGTGGTACCGGTTGGGATGTATTCGTGCCGACCAACTACACCATCTCGAATTATGTCGCGCTGGACCTGATCCAGGAGCTGGATCTGTCGCGGATACCGAATTACGACCCGTCCGCCAACAATCCGAAATTCGCGGATCCGGCCATGGTTAATGGCAAGATTTATTGCGTGCCGAAAAACTGGGGCACGACCGGATTTATCGTCAATACCAAGGAGATCAAGAGCGGGCCGAAATCCTGGAAGGACTTTTTTGACGTCACCATGGGCAAAGGTTCCGGGCATACCATCCTGCATGACTACCAGTTAACCACCATTGGTGGCGCTTTATGCGCTCTCGGGTATTCCTTCAATTCCATCGACGCCAAAGAACTGGCCGAGGCCGAAGCATTGCTGATCAAGTCCAAGCCGCATCTGTTTGCCATCACCTCTGATTATCAGCCGGGTATGCGCAGCAAGGACGCATGGATGTCGATCTGCTGGAATGGAGACGCCACCCAGCTCAAAAACGATATGCCGGAAATGGATTATGTCATCGCAACCGACGGCGGCGAGATCTGGTCCGACTTCTACGCCATTCCGAAGGACGCGCCGCACCTGGATGCCGCCTATGCGTTTATCAATTTCATGCAGGATCCCTATGTCCAGGCTCGTGATGCGGCGGTACATGGTTACGCACCAACCGATTCGCGCGCGATTGCATTGCAGCCTGACTCTCTGGGTAGCGATCCAATTCTGCATCCGGCGGAAAACCTGATGAACGGCCTCGAATTTGGCGCGGCACAGACACTGACCGATCCGATCCGGGCCGAGGTGATGGCGCGCTTCAAGTCTGCCTGATGCCGATTTTCATCTGACCGATGGATGACGATGAGAGTAGATAACCAACCGAACCGCTGGTTGACGGCGGCGCTGTTAGCGCCGACTTCGCTGTGGTTTCTGTTTATGCTGATCTTCCCTCTCATCGTCATCCTGGTGTTCAGTTTCGGTGAACGCGCGGCGGTAGGCGGTTACGCCCCGGGTTTCACGCTTGAACATTATGCCAATCTGCCGTCACGCCTGAAGGCCTTCCAGAATACGATGATTATTGCTCCGGCAGGCACGCTGTTGAGCCTGCTGGTTGCTTACCCACTAGCCTACTACCTGGCCTTACGCGTAAGCCGGCGTTTCAAGCTCATGCTGCTTGTCCTGGTGATCGTTCCGTTCTGGACCAGCCTGCTGGTGCGCACCTATGCCTGGATTTTCATCCTCGGCGGCCGCGGCATCCCGACCTTGCTGGAATGGATTGGAATCGAGGGCGTCCGCCTGATCAACACACCAGGCGCCGTACTGGTTGGCATAGTCTATGGCTACTTGCCGTTGATGGTGTTTCCAATCTATGTATCGCTGGAGAAACTCGACAAGACCTTGCTGGAAGCCTCCAGCGACCTGGGTAGTTCCCCGTTTAAAACCTTCATGCAAGTCACGCTGCCGCTATCGATGCCGGGCATAGCAACGGGGTGCATGCTGGTGTTTATCCTGCTGATGGGCGAATTCCTGATTCCGGCCTTTCTTGGGGGTGGAAAGGTATTCTTTATTGGCAACGCGTTGGTGGATTTGTTCCTGCAATCACGCAACTGGCCTTTCGGTGCGGCTGTATCTGTCACCCTGGTCGTGATCATGCTGATTACCGTCAGCCTGTATATGCGCATGACCCTGCGCAGCAAGACAGGACGTGACGAGTCCCTGATGTAAATGGGTCAGTAATCATGCGAATTTACGCCATCGCCGTGTTCCTGTTTCTTTATGTGCCCATCGGCATCATTGTGCTGTTCAGTTTCAATGCCGGACGGCATGCCAGCGAGCTGAGGGGGTTATCTATCCAGTGGTATGGGAAGGCCCTGTCGAATCCGTTTGTCGGGGACGCCTTCGTCACCAGCCTGATCGTAGCCTTTTCGGTAGCAGTTTTATCGAGCCTGATGGGTACCGCGGCAGCACTGGCCCTGCAGCGCCTGAAAGGAACCCCGCGGCTCCTGTTCGATGGCCTGATTTACATCTCCGTCATGATACCCGGCATCGTTATCGGCATTGCCACACTGGTGGCACTGGTGACGGTCTTTGATTTCCTGAACCCCTTACTGGCGTCAGTCTGGCCTGAAGGCACCAAACCACCGAAATTACACATGGGGTATGCCTCGGTTATAGCGGCACACACGCTGTTTACCATGTCCCTGGTAATCATACTGGTGCGCGCCAGAATAGCAGGTATGGATCGCGCCCTGATCGAAGCCTCGATGGATTTATACGCAACCCCCTGGCGTACTTTTTACCAGGTGACACTGCCACAAATTTACCCGGCCATACTGGCCGGTTTCCTGCTCAGCTTTACATTCAGCTTCGACGATTTCATCATTTCCTTTTTTGTGGCCGGCGCCAATACGACGCTCCCCATTTATATTTTTTCTTCGATACGTCGCGGCATCACACCCGAGGTGAACGCCATTGGCACCATGGTGCTTGCAGCGTCTCTGCTGTTACTGATGACGGCACAATTCCTGTTGCGCAAGCGCTCCCAGCGTTAACTGCACCGAGGATAACCCGATAAACGAACGGGCCAGGATATCCGTTAATTGGTTGAAGATTTAGCGTGGCGTGATCTGGCAGATCACCAGCGCTTCATTGAAACCCTTGAACCGGACCTCGCGTTCATGCCGATCGTAGCTCTGAAGTATTTCTGCAACGGCGGGAGCTTCGACAAAATCCCGCGACATGGTGATATCGCCAGCTTCACCCTCTCCCTCGAGCCGAGCCGCCAGGTTAACTGTTTTGCCATAGTAGTCCAGGCGATCGTTCAGGTTCACTGAAATACTACTTCCAGAGTTAATACCAATTCTAATGGTGATCGGATCACTACTGCTTGCGGCGTTAAATTGCCCGATCGATTGCTGCATTTCTATTGAAACCAGTAATGCAGCATCAGGTGTCAGGAATGCGGCATGAACCCCGTCACCTGATACCTGA
>Ga0265303_10001745_pt1 | contig 13477 bp, 13 predicted proteins | sample Helome_2_FD_192494 | JGI IMG/M metagenome (GOLD analysis project Ga0265303, IMG submission 192494) | Marine sediment microbial communities from subtidal zone of North Sea - Hel_20160317 (Illumina Assembly) | ecosystem: Environmental > Aquatic > Marine > Subtidal zone > Sediment ... | reverse complement strand
GAACATGATCAGATTGAATTTGAACTGCAGCGCCTGCACTCGGAGACTTTCGGTTGGGCACTGGCTTGTTGCGGTCGCAACCGCAACGATGCGGAGGATGTGATGCAGTTGGCGTATGTGAAAGTGCTGGAGGGTCGTGCAAAATTCGATGGCCGGTCGAGCTTTCGCACCTGGTTGTTCGGCGTGGTGCGCTACACGGCTGCGGAACGCCGGCGCCGGTACGCGGTGCAGAACAGACTGCTGAAGCTGTTCTTTGTACGCAGAGTGGAACCGGATGCACCTGGCCCGGAAAGCGCGATCGATTACTCGGCTCGCTCAAAGAAGCTCGTGGATGGGATAAACCGGCTCTCGCAACGGCAATCGGAAGTGTTGCAGCTGGCCTTTTATCACGAGATGACCATTGAACAGGTCGCCGCGGTGCTGGGCCTGTCGATCGGCAGCACACGCACACACTACGCCCGGGGTAAGCTGAACCTGGCTCGCATGTTGCGGATGGCTGAACAAGGAATCACAGGCAATGACTGAACCACTGAATGACCATCAATTGAAGGCCGAATTCCGGCATTTGCGCGAGACCGAATCGCAGGCTGCTCCGGACTACCGGCGATCACTGACCGGCGCCCCCCTGGCGGTGCCACGCAGTCGGTTTCGACCAGCGATGCAGTTCGCCATGGCTGCCGTGGTGCTGGTTGTGGCGATCGCCGTATTTTTGAACACCGGCCGTGATCCGTCCCTGCCTGAAACGGCAGATACTGCGCCACTCCTGGCGGAAGAAGTGGCCCTGGTCGCCGCTTTAGAAATGCCGACCGACTTTCTGCTCAATACGCCGTGGTTCGAACTGGCCCGGACCACGCCGGATTTTGACTTTCAATTCCCACAATATGACATCCCGGAGGACCTTTCCGATGAGATTTAAGACACTGTTACTTGCAACGATTGCCGCCTCCATAATCATGCCGCTGGTGGGATTCAGCGCCGATCCGGCTGACCCGATCAAGCAACTGCTGTACCCGCCGGATTTGATCATGAAATACCGTTCGGAGCTGAACCTGGATAAACAGCAGGAAAATACAATCCGGGAAGAACTGAGGAAAACACAGGCTGCGGTTTTCGACCTGCGTTGGCAGATGAAGGATGAAGGCGAACGCCTGGCGGAAATGCTGCGGACCACACCCATCAACGAGACGGCTGTGCTCAGCCAGGCTGGCAAAGTCATGGGGCTGGAACAACAGGTCAAACTCACCCATCTGGTCATGCTGGTACGGCTCAAGAACATGATGAACGACTCTCAGCTCGTACAACTCAAGGAGTATCGGGAGTCGTGGACACCGCAAGACAGACAGTCCCGCTGACTTTGGGATACTAAACCATACGCTCCTGACTATCACGGGATCGACAACCCGGTTGGTCTGCGCCATTATCAGGCCGGCGAAGCTGATTTTGAATGCGACTGAGATGAGTGAATGTTGGAAATTTCAGGTAGAAGGGCGTGTCCAGGGCGTCTGGTTCAGGGAGTCCACACGGCGGCAGGCTGAACTGCTGGGGCTCTGTGGTCACGCAATCAACTGCCCCGACGGCAGTGTCGAGGTTTTGGCCTGCGGCGAAGCCGCGGCCATCAACGTGTTGTCTGAATGGCTGCAGCACGGCCCGCCCATGGCGGAGGTAGAGTCCGTCTGCCATGTGCCATTTGCAGGGATTTGCCCGGACCGATTCACGACCGGTTGAAGCAAATTTGATGGCAACGCTCAGCAAACCGCTAGCTAATCCCCGTCCCTGGAAGAATTGTGAACCTGAAGGTTGCCCTTGAAGATGACATGAGCCCACACGGCCAGGCCGTAAATGGGTTCGTCCGGCAATTCACCCGTTTCGCACCAGTCCAGAAATGCCAACCGGGCCGGCTCCGAGTAGTAATCAAGGCTGAACCGGATGGTCGCTCCGTGATCAACAAAATACGCGGGCTCGCCGTCATCCACGAGATCCAGCCCGAAATAGCGCCCGACCTGGGCACCATTACCATCACTGACCAGTCCGCCGGTGCGCACGCGACCGTCCGCGTAGACATTGACGCAGGTATTGTGGGTATCATTTAAATTCATCTCGAACCACATGCCTTGATCATTCCAGGAAAACACAAAGCCTTTTTGACGATGTTTACCAGACGCTTCATGCGGTGAAGATAAAAAATAGTCGTAGGAATCGATTCATGACAGGCCCTCCTGTTACATTAAAAGACAGGATCGTTGCCCGGTACCGGCGGTAGGAGTTTTCAAAGATCCCGGAATTTGCCCAAAGGCCACCGTCGGCCCGAACGCCGAGATCCTCCTGTCTATAGTCGACTTTCTTCGGCCTGTCGCCATGACCCAGGTCAAACCGCTTGAAACACTTATGATCGGCTTCACATGCGCCGGATTGACCGCAATCCATCTAAAAATGTAAAAATGGGGTCGTTTCCGCAAACGACCTTTACCATGCCCCGAGATAACACCATGAAAAAACTCTACTTTGCTGCATTTTTTGCCTTTCTGGTCTGCATGCCTGCTATTGCGCAGTCCAGTTCCGATGAAGAGTGGGAAGCCCTGGCGATGCGTTTTGTTGACGAAATGCCAGCCTTTTCACCGGTTTCCTCGACCAGCCTGGGCGATCACCGCTTTGACGGCTTGCTCGACGAGGTCAGTGAGCAGGCCCGCGCGGCGGAAGCTGTCTTTATCAGCGGATACCAGGCCGAGCTGGCGAAAATAGACCGGGCCACGCTTTCCCGCGCCAACCAGGTGGATTACACACTGCTCGCGCGCGAACTCGACGCCGAACTCTGGACGCTGGAGAAACTCCAGCCGTGGGCATGGAATCCTCTGACCTATACACAACTCTCCGGGAGCGCCATCTACTCCCTGATGGCGCGCGAATTTGCGCCCCTCGAGGAGCGCCTGGTGCATGTGGCGGATCGCCTGGAACAGTTTCCCCGCCTGTTGGCACAAGTCCGTGAGACCCTGGTCCCGGCGCGGGTGCCGCAAATCCACGCCGAAACCGCCGTGCGCCAGAACCGGGGGGTGATTTCGATTCTCGATGACATGGTGAAGCCGGCCCTGCCGAGTCTTGGCGAAGAACAACAAGCGCGCCTGGTTGCCGCCATGGAAACCGCCACCGCGGCGATAGAAACCCACCAGCAGTGGCTGGAAAACACGTTGTTGCCGCAGGCCAAAGGGGATTTTCGCTCCGGCCAGAAGCTGTTTGACCGGAAACTCGCCTTCGCCCTGAACACGCCCCTGTCCCGGCAACAGTTGCGCGCACGGGCCGAGTTGGAATTCACGCGCGTTCGTGGCCAGATGTACGAGGTCGCCAGGACCCTTTATACGGAGAAGTATCCCTGGGCCAAATTTCCTGACGATCCCGATGAAGCCTACCGACAGGTCATCATCCGCGCGGGCCTGGAAGTGGCTTACCAGGATCTTCCGCCTCGCGACGGGATTGTGGCAACCGCCAAAGCCCAACTGTTGCAAGCCACGGATTTTGTCCGCGAGCACGACCTCGTCGAACTGCCGGATGATCCGGTAGAAGTCATCATCATGCCGGAATTCGCACGGGGATTTTCCATCGCCTACTGTGATTCGCCGGGGGCGCTCGACACCGGGCAAAAAACCTTTTACGCCATCTCGCCGATCCCCGAAGACTGGGACGAGACGCAGGTCCAGTCTTTTCTGCGGGAGTACAATGTCTATTCCATGCAGGACCTGACGGTGCACGAGGCTGTGCCCGGCCACTATCTGCAGCTGGCCCTTTCGGGCCGTTACCCGTCAACCTTGCGTGCCGTGCTGCAGTCGGGCACGTTCATTGAAGGCTGGGGGGTGTATGCCGAACAGCTCATGGTGAATGCGGGCTACAACGACAACGACCCCCGGCAGAAGTTGATCGCCCTCAAGTGGCTGCTGCGTTCGGTAACCAATGCGTTGATGGACCAGGCCATTCACGTGGACGGCATGACCCGCGAGCAGGCCATGGACCTGATGGTTGAAGGCGGTTTCCAGGAGGAGCGCGAGGCCGCTCTCAAGTGGATCAGGGCCCAGCTCAGCTTCACCCAACTTTCCACCTACATGGTGGGTTACCTTGAACACATCGATCTGCAGGCCGAAGTCGAACAGGCCTGGGGAGATGAATACACTCCGCGCAAATACCATGACCGCTTGCTGTCATTCGGTTCGCCTCCGGTGCAGTTCGCCAGGTCACTGATACTCGATCTGCCGGTGCCGGAGTGAAAAACCTGGAAACTGACTGAGGATTTTGAATGTGAACAGGCATTGTGCCCAACTACTACCACTACTACTGCTACTTATCGCCGGACCTGCCCTGGCCGATGACACCATCATTGACCTGACCCACGCTTATGACGCCGATACCGTGTACTGGCCGACAGCTTCGGGCTTCGAACTGGATGTCGACTTCAAAGGCATGACCGCAGGCGGCTGGTATTACGAAGCGAACACTTTCCGCAGCGCGGAGCACGGCGGCACCCACCTGGATGCGCCGATTCACTTTGCCGAGGGACGCCAGCACACCGATGAAATCCCACTCGAACGGCTGATCGGCCCGGCGGTGGTGGTGGATGTTGCTGAACAGGCGGCAGCGAATCGCGACTACCAGGTGTCGGTTGAGAACTTCAAAGCATGGGAGGCAGCGCACGGCCAACTACCCGACAACATCATCGTATTGCTGCGCACGGGCTTTGGAAAATTCTGGCCGGATCGCCAGGCCTATATGGGCACCGACCAACGCGGCGCGGAAGCCGTACCATTACTGCATTTCCCGGGTCTGCACCCCGACGCCGCGCGCTGGCTGGTCGAGAATCGTTCGATCAATGCGATTGGCCTGGACACACCGAGCATCGATTTTGGCCAGTCCACCGGCTTCGAATCCCACCGCGTCCTGATGGAGCAGAATATCCCGGCGTTTGAGAATGTCGCAAACCTGGAACAACTGCCTGAGAAGGGTTTCCAGGTGATCGCCCTGCCGATGAAAATCAGGGGTGGCAGCGGCGGGCCGTTGCGGATCGTGGCGGTCGTGCCGTAGGGTCAGACAGGCAATGGAATACGGATTTCATCGTGTCATTGAACCGCCGGGCGTTATTCCCCAGGCCGCCTGGAAGGTGGATTCCAGCCCGCTGCTGTTGAAACCCACCGAGATTCTTCTTCGGGTCTCGATGATCAACCTCGACTCCACCGGTATGGCGCAGCTGCGGCAGGCAAACAGGGAAGTTGGCGCGCAGGTAATGGAAATCGTGCGTGAGCGCGGCAAAATGCACAACCCGGTAAGCAATTCGGGTGGTGTGCTGGTCGGCACGGTGCAGGAAATCGGGTCGGCGGTCGGCCCTGGATTCACACCCGGCGTCGGCGATACGATCATCCCGTTGGTGTCGACATCAACGCTCCCGCTGCACCTCGATACGGTAAAGGCAATAAGCGGAGACCAGTTGTTGGTCGAGGGCACTGCCGTGCTTTTTGACGGCATGGCTTACGCAGCGGCTCCTGCCGATATCAGGCTGCCGTTAACGCTGTCCATACTGGACATTTCCAGCATCGTGCCGCAAGTATACCGCCACGTCAGCCCTGGCCAGACCGTGCTGGTTCTGGGCGCCGGCAAGAGCGGCGCGACCGCCATGGCCGCTATCCGCAAGGCAGCGGCTGGCGCCCGCATAATCGCCCTCGACCCGAATCCGGAACGCCTCGATCGACTGGTGACACTGGGACTGGCCGATGTAGCCATCACGGGCGACGCCACCCGGCCGGAACCGACGCTCGGCGAAGTTGCGAGTGTGACTTCCGGTGCACTTTGCGATGTGGTCCTCAACTGCGTCAACGTGGCCGATACCGAGGCGACTTCAATCCTTTGCGCGCGCCGTAACGGCACGGTGGTGTTCTACTCAATGGCCACGCGCTTCGACCAGGCAGCGCTGGGTACCGACGCAACCGACAACGACGTGCGCCTGATTATTGGCAACGGTATTGCCGAAAACCAGGCCGAATTGTCACTTGAGCTGTTCCGCAAAAACACGGGCTTGCTTGCCTATTTCGAGGAATGCATGGAGGCTGAATGACCCGAAACTACCGGCCCTTATTCTTGCGGGCGAGGTACCAGTAGACGGGCCAGGATACAGCCACCATTGCCACCGCATACACCGCGGTCTCCCTCTCTGCGAATGCCTGAAACGCAGTAATCAACGTCCATCCGAGCAGGCACAGGACTGTGCTGTAAGGGTGGCCCCATGCCCGGTATGGGCGCTCGCTATCAGGTTCACGCTTGCGCAGGATAAGCACACCGGCAATGAGTGCGAGGTAAAGAGGTACAAAGAAAAACACAGAAAGGAGCAGCAGGAACTCGAATCCACCGAGCAAAATCAGGCCTACTGAGAGCAACCAGGTGACCAACACGGCGAATATCGGATTGCCGCCCTTGCCGATCTTTTGTGCACGCTTTGCCGCAAACCCATCAACCGCCAGAGCGTGAAGAATTCGCGGTGCTCCCATGTAAGCAAGATTTTGATGGCTCAGCAGGATCAGGATGGCGGCGACGACAACCGCGCTGCCTGCTGCTGGCGAGGTAGCAAGCTCAAGCGCATGGGCCAGCGCCAGATCACTGCCTGCCAGCGCAGCCAATCCCACGCTTTTCACCAATGCGAAGTTCAGCAGCATATACAAGGCGATAATAATAACGACGCCCTTGATGCTCGAGCGCGCTACGGCGCCGGCGCCACCCTTGATTTCACCGCTGAAGTAAGCCGCATAAAGCCACCCGTCATAGGTAAAAATAATCGTTGCAATGACCAGGCTCCAGTCGGTGAGTCCGGTTTTCACGGGCGCATTTGCCGTGGCGCTGATAACCGGTGCATCCACCAACAACAGCACCATCGCCAGCCCGACAATGACCAGCCCTATCGCCGCTGTCGCAAACTCCTGAATTAGGGCGCTCAAGGCGATCCCGCGCAGCTGAAAGGCGGCGAATACCGTAGTCACCATGATAGACAGCAGCGTGTGCCTTGCCGCCGTTTCCGGAAAAAGAATCGCAAGGAACTCCAATATGACTACCGCTTTGAGGGCGATGTCTGCAACGAAGCTCAGCCAGTCAACCCAGCCAATAACGAATCCAGGGTAGGGCCCATAGGCCCGGCGAATGAGTGAGTAGGTGCCGCCGGAGCGCGGTGTCATGCCGACCAGTTCGGCGGCTACGGCAGTGCTCATTAAAACGAAGAGGCCGCCAAGCAACCACAATGCAAGGTAGAAAAAAGGGTCAGGAATGACCGCAGCGATTTCACCAGGACCACGCAGGATGCCAAGGCCAACGACACCGCCGACAGTCACAGCAAGGACAAATTTGCCGGGCAGTGCGCGCTTCAGGTTGTGCTCTGCAATGATGACCCACCCTCCTCGTCGAATCGGCACTATACTGTAAGTGACATGGCCCGGATACGGAAACCAGCCGTTACTGGAGGTCCCGACATGCGAATGGTTAGCCTGACCCTTATGTTCATCGCGCTGATGCAGTTTGTACCGGCGCTTGCCGATGAAGCCGACTACACAGCGCAACGCGCTGCCCTGGTAGAGGAAGTCCGTTCCTGGTTAATTCGGGACCCGTTAGCGGGTGAACGCTCTTCTGATGACAAAGCCCTGCAGGCACTGGGCGAAGTGCGGCGCCACGAATTCATCCCGCAGAAACTCCGCGGGGAAGCCTATCTGAACCACCCCCTGCCGATCGGTTACGGCCAGACTATCTCCCAACCCTACATTGTCGCGCTGATGACGGAACTGGTTGATCTTGAGCCGAATGACGTGGTGCTTGAGGTCGGAACCGGTTCCGGCTACCAGGCGGCAGTGCTGGCGAAGCTGGCCGGGCAGGTGTTCAGCATCGAAATTATCGAGCCACTCGCCGAGCAGGCCAAAAATCGATTGCAGCGGCTCGGCTATCAGAATATCCAGACAAAACTCGGTGACGGTTACTATGGCTGGCAAGAGCATGCGCCATTCGATGCCATTGTCGTCACGGCGGCCGCCAGCCACGTGCCGCCACCGTTGATCCGGCAATTGAAGCCAGGCGGGCGTATGGTTATTCCAGTCGGTAGCCGTTTCGCAGTGCAGCATCTGTTGCTGATCGAGAAAACCGCTGATGAGGAAATCGTGACACGGCAGATCACCGCTGTTCGGTTTGTGCCCCTCACCGGCGAGCATTGAGCCGGCGCGAAGAGCCTGGGCCATGCGTTATCTACTGATTGCAACGCTGCTGGTTTCTGCATCGGCAATCGCCTACGAGATTTTGCTGATCCGGCTGCTTTCCATCATCCAGTGGCATCACTTTGCCTGGATGATCATCAGCATGGCCCTGCTTGGCTATGGCGTCAGCGGTACCGCGGTGGCATTGGCCAGGCGGTGGCTGGAGCCGCGGTTTGAAATCGCTTTTGCGATCAGCGCGTTGCTGTTCAGCCTGGCGATGATTGCCTGTTTCCTGCTGGGGCAGCGTCTGCCGTTCAATGCCCTGGAGGTCGTCTGGAACTCCCGCCAGTTCCTGTACCTGGCGCTCATGTACCTGGTATTCATGATTCCGTTCTTTTTCGCCGCTTCATGTATAGGTCTCGCCTTCACCTGCCGCAGCGGCCAGGTCGACCGCATCTACTTATTTGACCTGCTGGGCGCAGGGCTGGGTGCCCTGCTGCTGCTTGCTGCGCTGTTCCTGCTCAAGCCCCAGCAAGTGCTGGTCCTGCTTGCAGCAGTGGCCCTGTTCGCTTCGATGCTGGTTCTGCGGACGTCAACGGAACGAAAATCACCGGCCCGGCGGATCCTGCTCCTGTCGCAGGTGGCATGGTTGCTGGGCCTGCTCATGTTACTGCCGGCCGACCGGATCAGTTTGCGCATGTCGGAGTTCAAGGGGCTGAGCCAGGCATTGCAGGTGATGGACAACCATGTACTGGCCGAGTCATCAAGCCCCCTGGGCCTGCTCACCGTGGTTGCGAGTCCTGCGGTTCCGTTTCGGCATGTACCCGGACTGAGCTTTGCAACCCGCCATAGTGCAGCGGAACAACTGGCGGTTTTTACCGATGGTGACAGTATCAACGTGATCACGCGGTTTGATGGCGACCTGGGAAAAATGGCTTACCTGGGTGATACCACTTCGGCATTGCCTTACCGGCTGTTGAGCCAGCCCAGGGTATTGATACTGGGTTCCGGTGGTGGCTCCGACGTGCTTTTGGCTTTGCACAGCGGAGCCAGCCAGATCGAAGCGGTGGAGCTGAACCCGCAGATGATTTCGCTGGTACGCGAAACGTTCTCACAGTTTTCGGGCAATCTGTATGAACACGAACGTCTTCGCGTGCACGAGGCAGAAGCGAGGGGGTTCGTTGCCCGCAACGATGAGCGATTTGACCTGGTACAGATAAGCCTTCTTGATTCCTTTACGGCGTCGGGTTCCGGAGTGCAGGCGCTGAATGAAAGCCATCTATACACCATAGAAGCGATCGGGCAATACCTGGATCTGCTGGAGCCCGAAGGCCTGCTGGCGATCACGCGATGGGTGAAAGTGCCGCCGCGCGACAGCCTCAAACTGGTCGCGACGCTGATCGAAGCGTTAAAGCAAAGAGAAATTTCTGATCCGGGCCGGCGCATTGCCGTGATCCGAAACTGGAACACCGTGACGCTATTGGCCAGGAATGGTGAATTTACAGCGCGTGAAACCGCGCATATCCGGGAATTTGCGCACTCCCGGTTCTTCGACACTGCATATTATCCTTCCATGCCGGCCGAAAGTGCGAATCAATTCAACCAGCTGGAGCAACCGTGGCTGTTCGATGGCGTCAGGGCGTTGCTCAGCGACGGAGCTGAAGGATTTTTCGAAGACTACAAGTTTAATATCCGGCCAGCGACCGACGACCGGCCGTATTTCTTCAATTTTTTCAAGTGGCGTGTATTGCCCGAAGCCCTGGAATTGCGTAAGCGCGGTGGCGCCGGGTTGATCGAGTGGGGTTACCTGGTGTTGGTCGCCACGCTGGCCCAGGCCGTATTGCTGGGGTTGATCCTGATCCTGCTGCCGCTGGCAGCTGTTAAGCGTAAGTGGCCCAGGGGCACTGGCTGGCGAATGGGAAGTTACTTTTTCCTGCTAGGCATGGCCTTCCTGTTCATAGAGATGGCTTTTATCCAGAAGTTTATCCTGTTCCTGAGCCATCCCTTGTACTCGGTGGCGGTTGTCCTGGCGGGTTTCCTTGTATTTGCCGGCCTGGGGAGCGGCTACTCGGTTCGGATTGCACACCGGCTCGAGCAGGCCGGCACATCTCCCGTTCGCATTGTAGTGGCCGCTATCGCCTTTTTCACACTGGCCTGGATTACGATTCTGCCATGGCTGTTCGAGAGCATGATCGGCCTGGGTGACATTCCCAGGATAGGTGTTTCCCTGGCGTTGATCGCGCCGCTGGCTTTCTGCATGGGCATGCCGTTTCCCCTGGGTTTGCGGCGGGTCGCCAAGCTGGCCCCTGGATTCATTCCGTGGGCATGGGGGATCAACGGCCTGGCTTCAGTGATCAGCGCAGCGCTGGCCACGTTGCTGGCCATCGAATTCGGTTTCACCGTCGTACTCCTGCTGGCCTTGCTGCTGTATTCCGCCATTGCGGCTATACGGTGATTTCAAGTGTTCTGATATCCGGTAAATGAAACGGATGGGCTCAGGCAATTTTACACAGTTGGACTGTCAATTCTCACAGTGTACTTACACACCCAATAAGGAGAATATATACCTGCGGTTCAAGGAAGAGAACCACCGGGTGCAAGGAAGCACAGCGACGCAAGGATGCGACGCAGGACGGGAAGGAAGAACAGCGACAGCTTAGTTTCTCGAGGCACGTAGTGGAGTTCGGGCCTCGAAATGAAAACAATGAACCCTCACTGGATGTCATGTGAACATGGCATCCGGTTGTTGTTATGAAGCTCACAGAAACCCGGCCAGGTCCTGCGGCCTGGAGATGACTCTGTCGGGCTGGTGGTCCCATTCCTCAGGTTCCGCACCACTGTATGCAACTGCAATGGAAATCACCGTGTTGGAGTCATCAATATCGCGCGAGATATTGCGGGCAAACATGACATCCGATTCGTGGTCACCGATCACCATCAGGGTTTGGTTTCTGATTTTGCCCAATATTTTTTCGAGACACATTAACCCGGCATCTGCAGCAGGTTTTTGCCGGTCATAGGGAACATCTTCGTAACCGACTACAAACTTGAAGTAAGAAGTAAGCAACACAGCGTCCAGCAGAGACTGGATGTTGGCTGTTGAGTTTTGCGAACAGATGCCATGTGGAATGTGTGCAAATTTCTGAATGACATCAATAATTCCGTCAAAAAGCGTTACAGGCGTCGTATTTTGCCGTTGATGTTTGCTCCACAGCGAACCCGCAAGATCCGTCTCTTCGGGGCTGAGTCCCAAAAACCGGATGTACAGATCCCGCCAATTTTCAGCCGCATGGTTGGCTTCGTGGTATTTCGATTCACTTTTGAGCTGCTCCGGCAAGTTGCTACCGGAAAGATGGGGAGCGACCTCGCACAGAATGTCTTTGGTGATACTGATATTCTTGGGGGCGGAATTCACCAGTGTCCCGTCGAAATCCCACAAGATGGCGTCAATCTTCATAAAATCTCTCAACATGGTTAAATAATACCTGTATGGAACCATCATCTGCATATCACATGGCTGCGGATGCTGTTTTACTGCTTCACCTGCTGTTTGTGGTGTTTGTCGTGTTCGGCCTGCTGCTGATATTTACCGGGCGTGCTTTGGGTTGGTCCTGGGTCCGGAATCCCTGGTTTCGGCTACTGCATCTCCTTGCGATTGCCGTCGTTGTCGTGCAATCGTGGCTGAGCGTTATCTGCCCCTTGACCACCATTGAAATGACGCTCCGCAGCCGCGCCGGCGAGCCGACCTATGCCGGGTCTTTCATGACGCATTGGCTCGAGACCGCTTTGTACTACCAGGCGCCGCCATGGGTCTTCGTGGTTTGCTATTCGGCTTTCGGGGCCCTGGTCGTAGCAAGTTGGTTTTGGGTGCGCCCGCACCGCTGGCGATAATTCTCGAACGATTGAAAACCGCGGTTCCGCACGTCTAAGCAATTGACATGCATGTGCATGTTGCACGTAAAAGGAACCCACTATGAGACAGCTGTCTATTTTATCGAGAATGACCACCACAACGGCCGGAGCACTATTAATCTGGTGCGCGGGCGCAACGCCCGCCCTGGCGCAGGAGTGTGGTGATGACGAGCCGTTCGGCGAATGCCGGGTGTTGATAGAAATCAATTCCACTGACGGGGATATTGGTTTTCACTGGTTGACGGATGGCGATGATTTGAATTCAACCCGCATCAACGACCCTAATGGTGAAAAAGTCTTCGTGAATGGGGGCTTCGGCCCGTTACACGAGCAAAAACTGACGGAAACCTTTGGTGAAAGCTCCGAGCCGGTTTGCTGGGACGACGGGGATGTTGACCCGGATGAAATCGTCACGATGCGGGATTTCAGGGACATTTGGGAGCCCGGCACCTACCAGGTTATAGGTAAATTGGACGGCGGCGAGAAGGCTTTCGGAAGAGCTGAACTCACCTATTATCTGCCCGCTGCGCCGATAGAGGTGGATCTTGACGTAGGTACCGGCGTAATCAGTTGGGAGTCGGGTTACGACCTCGGGAACTGCACGCCGGGAGACGGCGACAGCCTGGCGCAACTGGTCGCAGACGAGGTGCTCGATGCCATGCCGGAGGACGTACCCGTGCTGGCCTGGGAAGTCGTGCTGGAGCCTGATGTGGATGATACCGATCCGCGAGCTGGCCTGGTTTTCAGAACCCGGGTGGCAGGGCCACTGACTGCAGTGGCTGCGGGCACACCTTACAGTGTGACTGTGCCGGCGGACTATCTCGCAACGCTGGGAGACGACACGCCTGTGAAAGTCGAAGTGGGTGCGATTGGCGGAGATTTCGAGATCGATGAGGATGAAGTGGACGGCGACGACGACAATGCCACTTTCACCGAAGCTGATGGCTTCTGCGTTAATGGCGAAGGTTGCGACGAAGACTAGTCGCAGTCGATAAAGCGAGTCAGGGGCCGGATACATTCAGTCATGTGTATCCGGCCCGTTTTACCGGACAGCCGGGACTCTTGAAAACTTCAGCGTAAATTCAGCCCCGATCTCCCGGTTAACGACGTCCACTTTGCCATCCATCGCCAGGGTCAGCTGATGGACTATGGCCAGACCAATGCCAGTGCCCACGGTTTCCCGGGTAAGTTCTGATTCCGGACGATAGAAAAGCTGGAATATCTTCTTCATCTGGTCTTTGGGGACGCCCGGTCCAAAATCCCTCACCGAGAACAGGACCTGGTTGTCATTGGTGAGCTTGCTGGTGATCTCAATGGTTTTGTTGTCCGCATTTTCGGAGAACTTGATGGCATTATCGACCAGGTTGATGACG
>Ga0265303_10001744_pt1 | contig 13478 bp, 13 predicted proteins | sample Helome_2_FD_192494 | JGI IMG/M metagenome (GOLD analysis project Ga0265303, IMG submission 192494) | Marine sediment microbial communities from subtidal zone of North Sea - Hel_20160317 (Illumina Assembly) | ecosystem: Environmental > Aquatic > Marine > Subtidal zone > Sediment ... | reverse complement strand
GCTGAAAACCTTTACTCCATTGGCGAGTCGAGGCGGCATTGGCAACTAATGCGCAACCGGCATAAACCCAGTTACCTGGAAAGTCGCCTACCGAGAGAAGCGTTGAAACGTCTTGAGCTCGATCCCGTGGAGAGAAAGCGCCATTACGCGAATATTTATTTCCGCGCGTGGGCAACATTCTGGGATGACGAGTTTCTCGATCGCATGATTCACAAGGTCGATAGCCGTATCATTGCCAGCCTACCCGAAGAGCTGATCACCGAAAATATTTGTTTAACCGCGGTTTCCAAATCGGGTTTAACGCTACGTTACGTGCCGCTGTTGCTGCGCAGCCCCGTAGTCTGCACTCAAGCGGTACAGAATGATCCGGCAGCCATCGCTTTTACGCCCAGCCATCTGCGCGACCAAATCAGGAAATTGCAAGCGATCAAGTTCGATTAAAGAAATTGGTTTTTCGATGTCGACGAGTAACCAGTGTGAGCCCTCGTTGTGCGGGAATGACTTGCAGTATGGGAGACTCAGGGTTTGTTCAAGGTCGAAAATCGTCGCTGATTAACCGAATCTAAGGGTCTGTTTCTCCTAAGCTGACGCTCAGCTGCGCTACCTGGGCTTCTGAGCTGGGCAGAAGCGGACGTTGAATTCGCATCTCATTCTGGAATTAATTAAAAGACTGAATAGTCTAGCCTCTATGGTTTACTCCACTGGGCGTTCAAAAAGGCATTAGCTGGTAGAAGGCTAAAAACGTGGATGAATAAAATCCTCTGCATCACATATCTGCCTTTCATTCTTCGCCACCGGTTTTTATTCAGCTCATTCATAAAATACATTTGTTGCTTTTATTGAAAAAGCTTCCCCAGCAAAAACCAATTTATCTCTTTAAAACCGAAACAGACATCCAGCTCCAAATTGGTATACTTGCTGAATCCGGAATTAATCGGAATTCACATTCGGGTCACATGGTTCAGTTGAAAAAACATCAGGGTACCGACGAAATTACCTATCGGAATCCAACCATTCCACCGGGTATCGAAATACACGAGGTTCCGATCGTCAGGGCAACGAATACCGCGTTGGATAGATACGGCTGCGTGGTCGATGATCCGGAAGATTTCACCGTCGAAAACGGCAAGTTTGAAATCGTTCCCTGGCCGCACAACGGGTGGCGAGGCCTCGATCCAGGTACTGGTGATGAGGGTGGCACAACTGAAGGCAGTTTTCGTTTATTCTGGCACGAGGGTAGTTTGCTTGGTGAAAACCTCGCGCTGGCGACTACCGCCAACAAATATTTGCTAGGCCTCGGGTCACTGCCCGGCCAAAAAGCCACGAACAACTCACCGTCAAACGATGCCAGTGACCAGTCTGTCGACTGCGTGTATGTCTGGTATTCTGATTACCATCCAGATGGCGGGCAAATGTTTTATTCGAAAAACAGCCCTTTTGTCGCCAATCTGGCACCGGCCGTTGGCGACACTGTGAGACCCGAGGACTTTACCGCATTCTATGTTGAGGCGGGCAAGGGGTTATACATCCACCCCGGCGTGTGGCATAACGCGGTTTATGTGAAACCGGAACATGCCCCGGTGGAAATTTTTGGCCGCCAAGGTAAGGTCCATGCGCGGATTTCCGTGCGCTGGCCCGAGGAATTCAACCAGGTTTTACGGGTACCCCTGTCACTCTAGAAAACCGCTGGCACTCCCTGAATTTGGATGCCCGTCCGGCTTTTAGCAGGGATGAATTTCATCCAGGAATTTTTTGAGCCGGCCTGCCCAGTAGTCCAAAGGCCTGGTAATCCTGGCCTTGACTTTCGCCGCGTCGTCCCAGACGCGAACCCTGATCGCGTCCTGCCACCATCGGTGCCCGGATAATTCATCCAGCCGCGCCTGATCATAGTTCGTGGCCTGAACGGCGAGTGTTTTGACGGATGCCCCGGCTAATTTCGCCCTGTAATTCGGATTTGTCTGGCACAGGTACAGCTTCGATTCAGCATGATACCTGATGCAAAATAGCGAGCGTGCCGGCAACATGTTCGCCATCAGCTGCGCTCCCCGTTCGCCGTGCCCAAGCGCATTGTCGGCTATCTCCACATCCTGCAAAGTGTCGGAAACCAGTTCCTGGGGCACCGCATAACGCCCGACGTCGTGCAGCATTGCGGCAAATACCAGTTCATCGTCCGCACCCGCATGATCGGCAAGTTCCGCACATTGCAGCGCGTGTTCGAGTTCGGTGACGGCCGAATCCCCGTAGCGAATCTTACTGGCCCTGTCGAAGCTTCCAGTAACCTGTTCGTATGCCTTTTGCCATGATGGAGCGTCGTTGCCAGTCATCACCATTGCCCTCGAGTAGGTGCCCGGGTATCGATAGTCATTTACATCGAAATGTGCGGCGTCGGCCATATTGCGCATTTTCGCAACCACCAGGACACCGTCAACTTAACGAATAATCAGTGAAAATAATAGCCTGAATAACGCAAAGCCGCTTTATCAGGATGATGTTTACCGTTTCCTCGCAATACCGTCGGTCGCGCGGCCTGGTTGTGTCTCAGGTCTTGCATTAGCTTTCAAGATTTCGAAGATCTTCTGGCCGCGGGCCGAATCGTTCTTTCACGGGAAAATCAGGGCAAAAAAACCCGACATTTTGCCGGGTGAAACTTCCAACCGAGGAGAGTTCAGTTGGTTCATTATCGCTGCGGTTCTCCGGTGCTGAACTGGTTGCTACCTGTTGCTTGCAGTGGCCGGCATTGGAGTCACCACAAATAGCGACTATTTTGCTCTTGAAACGCGTGACCTGGCCCAGGCTGAAATTAGTTCCGAAATGACCACGAGACCAACGATTGAAAGCAGGATAGCCGCAGTACGTTCTGTCTCGATTTGCATGATGTTGCGCTTTAGATACCAGCCCATGCCACCAGCGCCGACAAATCCCACTACAGTCGCGGCTCGAAAGGCAACGTCCCAGGTGTAAATGGCAATTCCGGTGAAAGCAACCCGTACCTGGGGGAAAACGCCGAATACAAACACCTGTAGATTGGTGCCGCCCATGGCCCGAATGGCTTCCACTTCACCCATATCGATGGATTCAACCTCCTCGGCAAACAATTTACCGGCAAATCCGATCGAGAACATGGTGAGAGCCAGTACTCCCGGCAACAAACCGAAACCCAGTATTGTCACGAACAGGATCGCCCAAATCATTTCGTGAACCGAGCGACAACCCATCGCCACCAGCCGCGCGACCGGATAAATATACTTTCGTGAAGGACTGACGTTGTAGGCGGCGAACCATCCTAAAAATATTGCCAATATCAGTCCGAACAGCGTCCCCAGGTAGGCCATCTGCACGGTTTCAACAACCGATTCGAAATATGCCTTGTCGACAATATAATCGAGGTCTGGCGGATAGTAGCGATTAGCGAGAACATCGCCCAGGCGGCCGAACATTCCCAGAATCCTTTCCAGAGGTATATTCAGGTAATGAACGGAATAAGTGAAAAATAATAAAATGCCAAAAAGCACCCCGTAATTGATCAATGACTGGGGGTATTTGAACCGGCTCCACTCGCGATGGACGTTGTCTCCCCGCAAGGTATCAGGCTTTGCTTTTTCGGGCATCGTCATATGCTGATACCTGCATGAGTCTTGGCCATCAGATCAAAGCCTTGCGCGAATAATGCGAAACCACTTCACCTATCAGGATCAGCATTAGAATAGCAATGATGACCGTCGTAACCCCGGGATAATTAAACGTATTCATCTGCCGGAAAAATACCAGTCCCAGGCCACCCGCTCCCACCAGACCCAGCACTGAAGAGCGCCGAATATTAATTTCCCATTCGAAAATTACGATGCCCAGAATGACCGGCAAAACCTGCGGTAAAATTGCATATATCATCACTTGCAGGTTGCTTCCGCCCATGGCCCGAATGGCTTCAACCGGCTTGTGATCGATATTCTCTATTGCTTCGGCCGACATTTTGGCGATAAAGCCAAGCGAGCGGGCTGCAATGGCGAGAATACCGGCGAACGCCCCTAGTCCAACCGCCGAAACAAAAATCAATGCCCAGACAATTTCATGGATTGACCTGCTAAGCGTCATGGCCACCCTGGCAATCGGGTAGGTCACCGGCTTGAAGGGCGTTACATTGAGCGCCCCGAACCAGATCATTGGTACGCAAAAAACAAGCCCGAGCAAGGTTCCGATGCAGGCGATCATGAAAGTTTCAATCGTCGGCCCCAACAAGCCGGGGATCAATGCAAAGTCGATACCGATAAAATGCGCCACGGATTCACCGATATCGGCGAGCGTTCCAATTCTCTGCCAATCCGTATCATCGATCACGGTGGCCTGGACACTCCACAGCACCAGGCCAATCAAAACTACAAAGATTCCAAACTGCACGCCCTTTTTCTTGCGTCGCAGCCTGATGACGTCATCCAGTGTTAAGGGTGTGGCTAGATCTTGCACGTCTTATCGCTCAGCTCACAGGACTTCCATAGCATAGATTTCCTCAAGACTACTCTGGTCGAGCGTCTCGGTCGGACCATCAAACATTTTGTAGCCGTCCTGCAGGCCTATAATTTTGTTACAGAACTCCCTGGCCAGTTCGACATCGTGAATATTGCACAACACCGGAACTTTCAGTTCGGTTGCCATGGCGCGAATCAGCTCCATTACCTCCCTGGAAATTTTCGGATCCAGTGCCGAGGTTGGTTCATCCAGTAAAAGCAGGTTCGGCTCCTGCATCAGGGCACGGGCAATGCCAACTCGCTGGCGTTGCCCCCCGGAAAGCTGATCGGCCCGTTTGTCGATATGATCCTGCAATCCAACCCGCTCCAGAAGCTCAAGCGCCCGCTGAATATCACGGTTTGTGAATACCCTGAATATGCTTCGGATTGCACCGACATATCCCAGCCGTCCGGACAGTACATTGTCCATCACCGACATCCGGTTAATCAGATTGAACTCCTGGAAAATCATTCCGATGTGGCGACGCTTGCGCCGCAACGCTCGCGGGTTCAGCGACAGCATATCCGTACCGTCGAGCCTGATATCTCCAGATGTCGGCTCGATCAGCCGGTTGATACAACGGATCAGGGTTGACTTACCCGCACCGCTTGGGCCAATAATTGCGAAAAAATCATTGTCTTCGACTTCGAAACTAATACCCTTGAGAATTTCCGGCCCACGGGCACTGTATTTTGCTCTCAGGTTCTCGACTTCAAGAATCGCCATCTCTCATACATCCGGTGAGTAAACTAAGGAACTTTTTAGCTGTAGCCGTTGCGCGTAACGGGAGAACTGCGTTGCAACCCGTTCACGAGCATGCAACGCAGCCTCACAGTCTGTACGCTCAGTTTGCAGCCTTTTTCGCATCCTTTGCTTTTTTCAAATCTCGAATCACGTCGTAATCCGCAGACGTCATGGGAACGAAGGTATTTGATTTTACATTTGCCAAAAAGGCTTGCGCATTCGGATCATCCTTGAGACCCAGGAATGTTTCACGAATATTTGCTTTGATGTCTTCGCAAAGTGAGCTTCTGTAAACAAATGGGTCCTGGGGAATCGGTGGTGAGGACCAGATGATATTAAAGTCTTCGAGTTTGACTTCTCCCTTGTCGACGACATTGTCGAAGCGGTGTGACGCAACAAAGGCCGCATCCACCTTTCCCTGGTAAACAGCAACGGTAGAAAGTTCATGCGAGCCTGTGTAAACCGCTTTTTTGAAGAAATCGTCGATATCCATATCGATTTCTTTTGAAAAAACCACCCGCGGGACCAGGTTTCCGGAGGTGCTGCCAGGATCGGTCAATCCAATCAGTTTGCCTTTCAGATCCTCGATTTTTACAAGCCCGGATCCTTTCTTTGAAACCAGTACACCTCTGTAACCAGGGCCCTCTTCCTGCAAGTGCCCCGGCTTCTTGGCATAGGTAGCAAACACTTCAATGTCAGAATCCTTACTGCTGGCAATCACGTAGGAATATGGACCCAGAACCGCGACATCGACGAACTTGCTCAGCAGACCTTCGACCACGGAAGCATAGGATGTCGGCATGAAGAATTCGATTTTCTTGCCGGTCTGCTCAGCCAACCGATCGGTAATCGGCTTGTAGAGCTGGAGTTCCGCCACGGTTTCCTCGGTGGGGATAATCGCAAACGTCAGGCTGTCGGGATTTTCGCACTCGGCGGCCATCACAGTGGTGCTAGCCATGGACCCAAGAACCATTGCTACTGCTATTGCGGTGGCGCCAACGGCCACCCGTTTACCAAATGCCGCAATCGACAATGATAGTTTCGAGATATTTTTTTGCATTGTTACGCTCCTCGTTTCTCTTTTGGTTAAGTGACACCACGCTATGGCAGTATCGTAAAAACAAATCAGTCCTTAAATTATAAAATTCTCCATCACACGCTCACGCGTACCGATGAAATTCAACCCACGTTCACCAGAAAGCGCCAGGGTTAGAAGCTCTTTCCATTCCTCAACTTGTACTCCATAACTCGAAGCCTTTGTTGAAACGTCCAGACCATTCAAAAAACGATCCAGTTCGGTTACGGCCCTGTCAAGATCGTTACCAAATATCCTGCGGAGATTGGCGTCACAAGTATCATCTTCGCCAATGACACTGGCAAGCACCATTGGCAAGCTGAAGGAACAGGCCAATCCGTGCGGGACCTGATACTTCAGCGTGATGGGATATGACACCGAATGCGCCAACGCGGTCCTCGTGTTCGAAAAAGCCAGGCCTGCAAACAGGCTGGCTCTTGCCACCCGGGAACGCAATTCGAGGTTTTGGAGATCGCCAACCAGCTGCGGTAAAGTTTTCATAATCTCGGTCGCGGCAAACACGGCGTGATTGGCCGAAACCGGGTTGCTGTTGCGATTCCAGATACTTTCAAGGGCATGGGAAAGAGCGTCAAGTGCGGTGCTTATTGTTAATTCCCTGGGTAGCCCAAGCATCAACTCGGGATCGATAACGGCGTGTGTCGGATAAAGAGCATGCCGTGACAGGGAATATTTTTTTTGTGCCTGGGTATCCCACACGGTTGCCCACCTGGTTACTTCACTTCCGGTTCCCGCGGTGGTCGGAATGGCAATAATTGGATAGGCACCCAACCGGTTTTCACCTGCGCCCGTTTCAAGATACTCGCGAACCGGTGCGAAACCGCTATTGCTGGAAGCGAGAACCTTGGCCGCATCGATGACCGAACCGCCGCCGAGCGCAATGATAACCATGTCCTGGTTGGCACAGTCGGCAAATTGGCGACAGGATTCGGTCAGGGTGTCAAAATTGGGATTCGGTGTGATGTTGTCTATGATAGAGGCAGGTTTACCCGCAGTAGCAATGAGCCTGTTAGCTAAAGTCTTGAAGTAGGGTTCGTTATAGGTAACCAGGCAAAAAGATCGGCCCTGAATGATGTCACCGACAGAGTCGAAAACGCATTTTCCAAAACGGATTTCTACCGGGTTTTCGAACGTCCACACAGGTCATCCCCCATCTAGTTGCAGTACAAATAGCCGAACAAGGTGTTGATTTATTGTTATTGACGGGATAGTTCCACATTTAGTAGCATTTAACAAATGCATTAAAACAATTAGAACTATTCATTTTATAGATGCTTTATTCTCAACTTAGATCATTTCATGCTGTCGCGAAAGAAGGCGGATTTACTGCCGCATCCCGGGCTATCCACATAGGTCAATCAACAATCTCGACACAAATCAAGGCATTGGAAAAAACCTATGGGGTTACCCTGTTCCACCGACCGGGGCGCAAGGTACAAATTTCTGACTGCGGGGAAGCGCTGTTCAAGATCAGTCAACGCATACTCCAGCTGGAAGAAGAAGCCCGAGATTTGCTCAACAACTACGGAGGCATTCTAACCGGAGACTTGAGGGTTGGAGCTGTCGGACCCTATCATGCGACCGACATGCTGGCCAAGTTCAACCAGAAACATCCAGGAATCAACCTGACGGTAAAGCTTGGTAATTCAATGGAAATGGTTGACTTGTTAATGAGTTACTCGGTCGATGTTGCAGTACTCGCTCATACCGAGGACAACCCGGCCATCTATGCCCGACCTTTCAGTCGTCACCCGGTAATCGTGTTTGTAAATACTTCCCATCCCTTCGCCAAACGCCGACATATCCGACTGGAAGAATTGCAGGGTCAGCGCTTTGTCTACCGTGAAGCGGGTTCAACCACTCGCCGGGCTTTTGAAAAAGCCCTGAAAAGCGCGGGCGTCAATGTGGATCCGGTCATGGAAGTAGGGAGTCGCGAATCGGTATGGCTGGCAGTAGAGCGAGGCATCGGCATTGGCGTGGTCTCCGATGTTGAATTTAATCCCCACCCCAATCTCAGAACCCTCAAAATTTCTGATGCAGAAATTTTCACCACAGCTCACATCACCTGCCTGTCAGACCGCGTGGAATCTAAATTAGTTAAAACATTTTTTCAAATTGCCGAGTCAATTCCGGAATCCCAAAGAGTATCCAGCTAATTCACGGTTCGCGTGTCGAGGCGCCGAACCCCGGACTTGCCGATTACAGGCCGGTTGATTCAGGAATCCTCACATCGAAGTGGATTACTGCGACTTGATGGATTTCAGTATGGCCTGTGAAAGTCCGATCAGGGTCGTCTATCGCCGCTGGTTCATCGAGTCTGAGGGTCAGCTTTCTCGTAAGGGAGACGCTCAATTGGCAGGGCTATGAGGCAATCTTCGCCCACGAACGGACTATCAGAAATTTTTATTAGCTGAGTGCAGGAAGTAACTCTTAAACTTGAAGATGGTCATGCAACAATGAAAATTCTGCTTTACCGCGCACGCTAGATAACCCTCAGTGCGCTGAAAATTTATGGATACTCAAAATCGATCCGACACCACTGCCGATACCCGGAGACTACGAATCGCTTTTACAGTCGCGCTGTCGTTCACACTGCTGCTATGGGTGTTGAAAACTGTAGAGTATCTTGGCGGGCTCGATTTTACTCAATTCGGCATTTATCCACGTCGGGTTGACGGTCTCGTCGGAGTTCTCTTAACCCCTTTTATCCATGGCTCCTTCGCTCACCTGTTCGCCAACACCGCACCAATAATCGTAATGGGTACAATGCTTCTCTACGGTTACCCGCGAGCAGCTAAAGTGCTACTGCCGGCTGTTTATCTCGGTGGTGGCGTCGCGGTGTGGTTGTTTGCCCGCGAGGCTTATCACATCGGAGCAAGCGGGCTCGCTTTCGGTATGTTGTTCTTCGTCTTTACCGTCGGCGTATTGCGCTGGGAGCGGCGCACCATAGCACTCTCACTACTGGTATTTTTTCTTTACGGTGGCATGATCTCGGGTGTTTTTCCCGGAGCGAATGACATTTCCTTCGAATCGCATTTAAGCGGTGCGCTAATCGGTATAGTTATGGCCTTCCTGCTAAGACATCGTGATCCTGAGCCGCCGCGTAAGCAGTACAGCTGGGAGCGTGAGAAGTCGGAAGCCGACGACTATGATTGGCCGGGTCAGCCGTAGCAGTGTAGCCCAACACACTAGTTGGCGTAGAACCTGAATTACAATAATTTCTAGCTACAAAACAGACCCTCAAAAAACCGAGGTAGGCGTCGTCATTCAGCCTGTTCTGTTGAAAAACTCCAAATTTTTTCTGCTTGCAAATTGGTTTGCAATACAACGAATTCTATAATCTTACATCCGGGGAGAGACCTGTTACTAACGATCTCTATCGACAGAGCGACTGGTGAGCTTACATATTAATTACTGTAAGGAATTTAGAATGCTTTGGCTTTCTACAGGAAATCAGGTCAACATATTCTTCGAGTTTTTAAACAGAATAGACCATGAATGGACTCTCGCACCTGGTATCAACAAACAAAAATTCCTGATCTGCATGTGATAGGATTTTTCCCGATTATTTCAATTTGGGACATCCATGGAAAAGAAGCAGCTCTCTGGAAAGTTAGCGGTTATCCTCCATGCCGATGTGGTCGGCTCAATCTCGTCCTTACGTTGGGATGAATCTCTGGCCCACCAACAAATACAGCAAGCCTTCCAACGTTTTCACAGATTATCACAAGACACAAAGAACATTAGAGGTAATTTCCTATGACAAATCGCTTTTTTGTTCCTGCACTTGTGCTGGTATTTTTCATCATAACTCCAACTGCTCTATCTGCAAGAAATCTGGAATTGGAACAGAAAATGAAATCTGCTTTTGAAGCTGGTGAATTGTCCGGTCTTCATAGCGTTCTAGTCATGCGAAAAGGCGAGGTTTTCGCCGAGGTTTATTTGGAAGGATCAGATGAAAAATGGGGGAAACCTCTGGGCAAGCGGCAACATGATAGGACCACACTGCACGACCTTAGATCTGTCACAAAGAGTATCGTCGGCCTGCTCTATGGTATTGCGCTAGCGGAAGGAATGGTGGCTGAAATCGATGAGTGCCTGGTGTGCCAGTTTCCTGAATACCAGGACCTGGCTGCTGATCCAGAGCGCCGGAAAATCCTGATCCGGCACGCACTTTCCATGAGAATGGGCACCGAGTGGAATGAAGAACTGCCTTACAGCAATCCCGGGAACAGCGAAATTGCCATGGAATTGGCCGAGGACCGCTACCGATTTGTCCTGGATCGACCACTGGTTCAGGAACCGGGTGAAGGATGGACATACAATGGCGGTGCCACCGCAATCATCGCCCACTTGATCGCAAAGGGCACAGGCAAGAAGCTTGACCAATATGCGAAGGAGAAACTGTTCGATCCGCTTAATATAACTAACTACGAATGGGTTCGTGGTTTTGACGGAGAACCTTCAGCTGCTTCCGGCTTGCGGCTTAATGCTCACGATCTGGCAAAGGTCGGTCAGTTGATCTTGGCGAACGGCAAGATTAATGGCAAACAAGCCATACCGGCAAGTTGGTTACAAGCTTCTTTTACTCCAGGTTCCACTTTGCGGAGTGGATTGCGCTACGGTTATTTTTGGTGGCTCGCACCGCGTGGTTCTCCACCGCGCTGGGTTGCAGGGTTTGGCAACGGTGGCCAGAGATTGAGCATCAACAAAAAATTCGAAACGGTTATTGTTGTTTTTGCCGGGAACTACAACAAGCCAGGCGCCTGGAAACTACCGGTTAAAATTATTGTGGATTTTCTTGTGCCAGCGCTCGAGCGTTAGGGCAGTCTCAGTGTCTGTTTTCTCCAAAGGAGACGCTCCTTAGCGAATCACGACCTTCGTTCTTCGGTCATTAGCGGGCACACAGCAAGCACAAAAAACCAACCGAACGAAACTGAGCTTTTACTATTTTCTCTGAAAAACTCCCTTCTTCCGGGCTGCTAATCTAACAGGCTACAAATCGGGAATTTAGGCGAATCCTGGCGGATTCCACTGATCCATCATTTTCTGACGCGCTGCATCTAACCGCTCGGACATCAGCGACGCGAAACGTTTGAATAATTCGTAGCCGAAATGCGGGTCTTCCTCGCAATGCGCTAGTATGGCGCTGCCATCAAATTCGAGCAAATCCGAATCTTCCATCGTCCGGGCCTGGAAGCTCCACCGATAAGGCTGTATTAGCCAGGACCAGCCGAGTATTTGATCTTCGCCCAGGGTTTGTATTTCAAGTACAGGTCCCATCAGCGCTGGCACCTGGACGGATACTTGCCCATTGCGCAACAAATAGAATTTATCGGCACGACCTCCCTGCTTAAACAAGACATCACCCTTCTTGATCCGCTGCTCCGTGGCGGAGTTTGACAGGAACTTCACAAAGTCGTCATCCAGCCCGGAAAAGAACGTATGCGCGGATAAATAATCCTCAATCGACTGCTTTCCCATTTCTCTCCTCTCCAAGTTTTAGGTCAGGACGATTATTATTAAGCTTGCTGTGGCAGTTTTCATTGATCCCCGGCAATAACAAGATAATTAATCAAAAGGATAAAATGGGTATACGTTTCTATGATTTCATAGGCTTTCTGAGGATCTCCTACAGAACGATCCCGGAAGCTAATCTATGAATTTTAAGCTTCTGTTTTCCCTATAACGGACACTTAAATTCACGAATCCAGCGGCGGAGAACGGGGGTGACCTCAACCAGTCGATAGAGAAATTGAACCAACCGACACTGACCCTTTATCGCAAACAGGCCTGGATGGTGCTGACCGCCCCATCGGCATAGAGCTGCTTCAGATAGGCACAAACTTCTTCCCTGAACTGATCGTGATCCGACAGATCGCCAAACACTTCGCGAAGGCTCAAAAGCGCTTCAGCGTCGTCACCTCCTTCCTTCGCCTTTTGAATCAGGGTATCGGCAATCGGATCACGAACCGGAATGTGGCTCCCTTTCTCCGCCGCCTGGCCCAGGAAGCGCATCCAGCTTGCAACACTGAGTGCGGCAGTTTTGATGGAGCCACCAGCTTTGAGCCGATCGCGGACGGTGGGTAGAATGAACTTGGGAAACTTGTAGGACCCATTCATGCAAATCCTTAGCGCCTCGTCTTTTATGGCAGGATTTCCAAAGCGTCTCACTACGGTTCTTTTGTAGTCAGCCAAATCGACACCTGGAACGGGATCCAGATGAGGAGTCACCTCCTCATTCAAAAAGTGCGTCACGTACTCGGCGAAGACAGGCTCGCGGACAATTTCGAAGATATATCGGTGCCCCGCAAGGTATCCAAGGTAAGCGATAAGGGAGTGGCTCGCATTTAAAACCCGCAATTTAATTTTCTCATAGGGAGCCACATCCGCGGTGAACTGAACTCCCACCTTTTCAAGAGCGGGGCGCTCGCTGGAAAACTTGTCCTCGACTACCCACTGAATATACGGCTCGCACATGACGGGGCATTGATCTTCAAGGCCGAATCGCTCCCGCACAAACGCCCTGGTTTCCTCGGTGGGAAGCGGAGTTATCCTATCCACCATGCTGTTCGGAAATGCCACATTCTCGTCGATCCATTTAGAAAGCCTGGGGTCTACTTCGTCGCAGAACGCAAGGAGGGTGTGCTTGCTGATGCTGCCGTTCCCCTGAAAATTATCGCAGGACATAATGCTGCAAGGCGGAACATTGTTCGTAATTCGGCGTTTCAGGGCCTGGCTTAGGTAACCAAAAATGGTTTTGGGTGTTGAGGGGTTCGCGAGGTCATGCCTAACGTCGGGGTGTTCGAGATTCAGCCCCGAGGTTCTTTGGTCGATATAGTATCCCGCTCCTGTCACGGTGAGTGAGATGATCCTGGTTTCGCGGGCAGCCAGTTTCTGTATGAACGCCTCTACATCGTCATGACCCAGGACGTAATCTGTCATGGACCCTATGATGCGGGCCTCCGCATGTTCATCGGCGCGTTCGACAAGCGTGTACAGGCAATCCTGGGATTTCAGAGCCTCCTTGAGGGCGCGGTCTTCCTCCCTTATTCCCGAGGCGCAGATACCCCAGGAGAAATCCCCGGTCTCCGATAGAAGACGGTCCATGTAACGTTGCTGGTGTGAACGATGGAAC
>Ga0265303_10001743_pt1 | contig 13490 bp, 15 predicted proteins | sample Helome_2_FD_192494 | JGI IMG/M metagenome (GOLD analysis project Ga0265303, IMG submission 192494) | Marine sediment microbial communities from subtidal zone of North Sea - Hel_20160317 (Illumina Assembly) | ecosystem: Environmental > Aquatic > Marine > Subtidal zone > Sediment ... | reverse complement strand
ATCCATCTCACAATACTTTAAAAGTGAATCAGTAAGAGCCCGCTTTCGCTTTAGTGTAGTGTTCTCATTAATTATTTCTAAATAAGCCTGCTGTGCCATCATGCCATCCTGTACATCTTCTAGTTCAGCATAGTTAAGCTCAAGCACAACAGTTGGCAACACATTTTTAATGGAATAGCTTCCTTGTAAATCCCGGTGAAAATAATGTGTCCTTATCGGTTGAAGGAGGTCAAAGAGACGATCAATAATACTTTGTAATTTCTCTCGTAACTCCGGATAACGATCCTGTAAATTTCGTAAGACTGTCTTTTCAAATGTTGAATAAACAATAACGGGCCCTGAATCTCCTAATGTATCTATGAGCATTTCAGAAAAAGAAAGCATGGGTGGATCTCCCGAAGTATCCAGGAACTCTCTATGACTTACTGCCATAAATTTATCCTCAATATGGCAGGACCACTGAAAAGGCAATTGTTCATACGGTCTTGTACTGCTCCATTTAGGAACTGCAAAACCGACTGTCTCAAAGTCTAGATAATATCGAGGAAACTGTAATTGCTCTAATTGATTGCACAACTCGCTAGGGATAACCGGTTCTCCTGAACGGCAGGCATCTAATCTGGTCTGTAATGTTTCGTTACCTAGCAACCCATCTGGTATATCCCGCACATCTTCATAGCCTGCATCCACCAATTCGGTGCATTTACTTTTCTTCAATCCTGGGAATTTTGTAACAGGATATTCTATTATCGGAACATCTTTCCAACAGTGCTCAATAAAAGGGCAAACGTACGGTCTTGTGCAATGATCACCTACTTCTATTTCAGGTAATTCTCCTGCAATCGTTTTATTAGCTTGTTCTATCCATTCATGAACCTCCTCAGCTCTTTCAGAAACTTCTGCTGTAAGATCAACAATTACAAACAATCCGTTATAGTTACCGTCACCCTGATATTCAAATTGATTATTAATATGTGCAAGGCTCATCTTATCAGGAGTACACCCTGCCCCCTCCATTACAGAATACTGAATTGCACAATCAGTCAAATATAACTCTTTTACGCCAGTTGAAGATTTCACTTCAACTACCTCAATAGAACCCTTATTTCTCGAAAGCAAGTCGGCACGAATCCTAACATTCTGAGTCTGTAATGTAGCTTCATACAAAATAACATCAAACAGATCATTTAAATATTTATGTGTAGTCTCAACTGCTTTGCGTAAGCCACGATCATATTCAATCAGAATGCCTCCTGGCATTAATACTCTCCGTGCTGTATCACCAACCTCATCCCCTATACGGAAAGCAATCTCAGATGAATAGGAATATTTAATTAAACTACGATGATGTACTTCTAGGTACAGCCGCTTAGAGCATTGTAAAAAGCTTAGAATACGAGATTTTGATAAAGTCCATTTCATATCTGAGTAATTAATTTATAAGAGTTTTCAACTATTCGATCTATTAAAAAATACTAATTCTTTGTTACTATCAGTTTCATAAGATATTTTTAACAGTAACCTAATAATGTGAACTTTCTCACAGTGTGCTCTTTTTTACAGAAAATATTGATAAAGATAATTATGCTATCTACGTACATTATTTATGCAAGGGGCAGCTATGAATTTCAGCGAAGTATGCAGTATTTTTATTTTACTTATGCTCTTCATTATAGTCTTTGGAACTACAAAACGTTATTGAGATAACGCACAAAATTTATTCTAGCTATATATTTAATTCTTACCAATAAAGAAATAGAAACCCAGGATACTTATTACTACTATTCACAGTAAATAAATTCTTTTCTTTCACAATCTCGCGCCATATTCTGCGCATCAGTAATCTGAGAAGGCGTCATTTTTCTAGCGATTCTGTCACGTTCATCTTTGGCTATTATATTTTTACTAGAAGCTAGATCAAACCACATATACGCACGAATATAATTCTGCTTTACGCCATTGCCATCTTCATACAAAGTAGCCAGAAAATATTGTGAAGGGGCATAACCCTGCCTTGACGCAAGACGAAACCATTCTGAGGCTTTTCTATAATCAGGCTTTCCGAGTAGATTCCCAGTATAAATATTTCCGAGCTTATGTTGAGCACGCATATATCCCTGTTCTGCTGAAAGATTCAGAAACTTTATAGATTTTTTATAGTCTTTCTTAACAACTTTTCCACGGAAATACATTAAACCAATAATATATTGTGCAACTTCACTCCCCTGTGCAGATAATGGGCGTAGTAACTCATGAGCCTGAACATAGTTACCCTTTGACCATTCATTTACCCCGTCTACGAGCGCATTAGGATAGTCTTGCCCATTATTCAGAAGATCATTAGCTCTGGAAGTTATGCTATATAAAATTAGCACAGCCGTTAACAATAAAATTATTTTTTTCATAGCATACATATTATTTATTTCTGGCAGGCAATTGTCCACATTGCTTCCTTTATAGTTCCCATAGTTATCGGCATCCAATTTCGTGGTTCAATATCTTTCCGGATTGTAGTACCACTACCCATATTCTTTTGATAAAAGGAAATAAAAAGTCGTCTACTTTGTTTCTTTATACAGTCATATTCACTTTCCAGTGTTACTGACGTGTATTCAATCTGTCCCCGAGGTGTTTTATAGTCATGCAAACTCCAAATTATTACCTTACTACCTGACTTACGAATTGTGGCAGGATCATAGTAAATAATAGAATCCTTACCTCTCCCAGCCTCAACCCATTTAGCTATTGCGCTATTACTTATAGCAGCCAGCATTAAAACAAATAATAATCTTTTCATTTCATCACCCGATTTAAATAATATCTGTCATTGTTTTATTATCCTGTCATTTTCTTATTCTTCTACTCTTTTATAATCAGTCAAGGGTCTATTATGTATAGACATTAAACCATATACTTACTAAACAAGTTTCCCAGTTAAAAGAAAATGAAAACACCACTGGCTATAATTATTGCTTTTGTGATTCTTTTTAACGGATGGCTTTTGCTATCTGGAATATTGCATGGGATTAGTTACCTTTTACAAGTTGATGAGAACTCATCAGTTATGTACTGGATTAATCTTTTATTCATGCTTTTTCTAAGTCCAATATTTGGCGGATTTCTATCAACCTATATCACGCCACGATTATTTGAAGGTGTCAAAGCAAATACTATCGCAATCGGTATTATTTCTATAACCCTGGGCATGACTATTTTAATCAGTACAGTATATATAATTTTTTTCCTACAGGAGAAAGCTGATATCCCTAAGATCAGTGAGTTTGCCATGTTTATAGTTCAGGCTTTATCGCTTGTTACTGGTGGAATTATAGGAAAATGGTTTTACGGATCAGTTCAGTCAGAATAATTTATTTTTTTGATAATTTTTTATATTTGGTAAAAAAAACGGGAACCGAGGTTCCCGTACTGTTTATTAATTTACCATCGCTGAATATAAACCGGAGGTGGTGTCTGTTGCACTACAACGACAGGTGAGTAAGAGTAATGCCGTGGAAAATATCCACCAAACCCTAATCTGAAGCCAAATCCACGGTAACCCCGATAGAAGCTGCGATTAAAGTGATTTCTTCCACCGTAATACCCTCTACCAAAATGCCTACCACCACGATAATGATGTTTATGGTGTTTAAAATGTTTAAGATGCTTTCCTCCACCATAGTAATGTTTACCGCCACCATAGTAGTGTTTACCTCTGTCTGCAGATACAGTACCGGCAGATATGAATCCAAACATTGCAATGAAAAGGCACATCAATTTTATCTTTTTCATAATAGCCTCCGTCAGGAGTTATAAAAACTATTCTTTTTTCTCGCTGCCTGGTTTCAGTAAGTTTACTGAACAAGTCCGGGCTGTCAGTGATATAACGCTCCATATCTATTTTTGGTTGTCATGCAGGGGATTACTGCATAATAATAAACGTGTATTTATGCTTTCTATATCATTCTATATCAGATAAAACAAAGTCACGAATGACTTAATTTATAATATAAATCAGTCACTGATGACTGATTTCATTACAACACAGATGTATAAAAGAAACGTAGAAACTAAATATTCAAAATCAAATATCCGTTATAAAGTTATAGATCGTATTGTATTCAGAATAAATATGGTTATGAGTACAACGCATAAACAATATCTACTAATATTTAAGCCAGAGTTAAGTTATCTCTGGAGCATTAAATGAACCTGGTTAAAATTGCAGAAGACAGAGTCAGCCTGCTGTTTAAGAAATCGGAAGGCAAGGCGACCAAAAGTGATTTAAAGCAGCTAAATAAATTAGCGAATTTAATGCGGAAAACGAAAGCAAGTTTGACAATCTCAGAAGAAGATAAAAGATTTCTGCAATATGCTAAAAGGATGATTACTGCTTTGGAGAATAAAGCGATTAATGCTGAACCAACTACTAGTGAAAACCTAGTAGACCTAGATTTTACAAAAGTACCAGTTACCTCTATTAGCTTAGATTTTACAAAGATGTGTCAGGTATCGACTTAAACTATTTGATTTTAGATATTATTTCCTTCTCTAGTTCAGCTCTACCCTAACACAACAACTAATAGCAGTATTGTTTCACATATTTCAACCAAAGCACCAGCTGTATCACCTGTTGTACCACCAATACGGCAAAGCATAAGAAAACGTAATAATAAAAAAGTAATCAGTGTAGTAATAATCAATAAAATACTATCGAATCCACCTGCTATCATTACTAGAATAATAGTTGTTGCAATTACAAGTTTACTCATGCGGCGTGGTTGATATTTACTAAGTGTTGCTCCAAGCCCATCAGTTCGTACATAAGCTGTAGTTAGTAATAACAAAGGTAACATTGCTCTGCTTAGTATCAAAGTAAATAATAGCGCGCTCCAGTTACCGGTAATGGACAGAGTATGAAGGGCTGTAAACTTAAGTAGTAAAACTAATATAATCGCTACAATGCCTGCTGGACCACAATTTGGGTCTTTCATAATAAGTAATGTCTTTTCCTGACTTCCCATTCCACCTATCCATGCATCTGCACTATCAGCTAGCCCGTCTAGATGTAATCCGCCAGTAAGTACTACCCAAATAGTTAGCACTAATGCAGCAATTACTAATGGCGGACTTTCATTTAGCATCCAGCCAGAAGAAAAAAGTAACAACCCAATAATGAAACCTACTAATGGATAGTAAAGTAGCGAGTTTCCGATGTCCTGATCGCTGTACTGATCATTTGTCCGTACTGGGATTCGTGTCAAAAATTGTAAAGCAACAAGAAACGGGCGAATCATATTGGCTTATTCGTAATGAGTGAAATATGATTCTGAGATTTTGTATGTTTTATCTGAATACGCTGTATCGTTGCATGTTCTATTTTAAATTCAAACGCACGTTCAATAGGATAGTGTAAAACATGACAGAGAATTGTGCGTATGACTCCACCGTGAGTGATTAACAAAGTTCTTGTACCCGTATACTGGATTGTAATGTCATGCCATGCACTAAGTACACGCTTTTTAAAACCTGACAAATGCTCACCATTGGGTGGTGTGTAGTGTGTAGGGTTATTCCAGAAACGAGTTAATGCATCTGAATCTACTTGCATTAATTCAGAAGCCGATCGATTCTCCCAGTCGCCAAAATGTATTTCCTTGATACGTTCATCTACAGTACATGGAATTACATAATGCAGGCTGAATATTTTTGCAAAAGCAGCACAGCGGGTCAATGGTGAAGTAATAATGTGATCCCAATCAAGTGGAAGAGTTTTTGATACTGTCCACATTTGTTTCCATCCATTAGTAGACAGAGGTATATCTGTACTCCCACAATAATGGGTATGGTTAGTTGTTTCGCCATGTCGCAACAAGTCAATGTAGGAGGTTACAGGCATTTATTGTATTAAGACTTTTGTGAAACTTGAGCCTCAGTAAAGGTTGCCATTTCATTGTGTAAAGCACAGGCCATTCGTAATAAGGGGAGCGCAATGGCTGCACCACTACCCTCTCCTAGGCGCAGGCTCAGATTAAGTAACGGTTTTGCTTGTAACTCATCCAAAATTAGGCCATGCCCGGGTTCTGCAGAAATATGTGAAAATAATAGCCACCTTTTTATATCAGGACAAATGCGCTCTGCAGTTAATGCAGCAACTGTACTGATAAAGCCATCTATCAGTACAGGAAGGCCCAACTGTGCACAATGTATGTAAGCCCCAACCAGCGCTGCAATTTCAAAACCACCAACACGACGCAAGGCCTCCAATGGAGCAGTACTCTGTTCGCCATGATAATTTATTGCTCGTTGAATAATATCTATTTTATGTGTAACACCATGAGCATCAAGTCCGGTACCAAGTCCTGCTATCAGTTCTGGTTTGGCATTTAATAGAATGCAAGAAAGCGTGCTGGCAGAAGTGGTATTACCAATTCCCATTTCACCGCCTATAAAAAGATGCATATTGGCAGACACTGCTCTTCTGACAGCCTGCCGGCCGATATTTAATGCATTAAACAGTTGATCACCTGTCATCGCAGGATCATAAATAAAATTTTTAGTTCCAGGTCCTAGCGGATAATGTCTTACATTTTCTACTGATCCAATATCATGTGCTGTACCCAAATTAATAATTTCAAGCTGCGCATCAAGGATACGAGCTAACACATTAATGGCAGCTCCCCCACGAGCAAAATTTTTAATCATCTCAACAGTCACTGCCTGGGGAAATGCAGATACTCCCTCTAATGCGATGCCATGGTCTGCAGCAAATATTGTAATTTGTACGTTTTGAATATCAAGTCGTAAAGAACCCTGTAGTGAAGCAAGAACTAATGCAATTTCTTCAAGACGTCCCAGAGAACCTGGTGGTTTGGTAAGCTCAGTCTGACGATTTAGTGCCGACTTTCTTGAGGCCTTATCTAAAATAGCTACAGGTATCTGCAACCATTCAGGAGTAATCAAATTACTCATTAAGGTTGCCTTTTATCATCAAAGGGATACCAGCTATAGTTAATGCTATTTGTTGACATTTTTGAGCCAATTCCTGGTGTAAGATACCTGCTTCATCACAATAACGACGACTTAATACACCAAGCGGAGTAACACCCATATTGGTTTCATTACTAACTAAAACTATGTTGCCTGGTACAGTAGAAATGATAGAGAGAAAAGCTGTCCGCTCCGATTCAAATATTGTCGTATCTTTATCTGTTAATAGATTTGTAATCCAGAGCGTCAGACAGTCAACAATAATAAAACATCCAGGTTTTGCATGGGTAGTTAGCGCCTTAGCAAGCTTAATTGGCTCCTCTATTACCTTCCAGGCTGCCGGACGCCTTTCCTGATGTAACGTAATTCGCTGACGCATTTCTTCATCTAGTCCAGTCGCAGTTGCAATGTATGTGACAGGTAATTTGCTCTCACGAGCTAAACGTTCAGCTAGACGACTCTTTCCAGAGCGCACGCCTCCCAAAATCAAAGTTTTTGAATTTATCATGTTAACGCCATATTAAGATCAAGTAATTTATATAACTGAGCAGTATCAAGATGCTGAGATACACAATCTGCCAACCGATTTACAGACGTTTCCCGTACAGCATGATAATCAAAAGATTGAATTTTATTATCTGGAGCAACCCAAGAAAGTAGTGTAGTACTGGCAGCTGGTGATTCAAATAATCCATGTAAATATGTCCCCAGAATTAATCCATCTTCACTGATAGCACCATCAAACCCGTGAGAAAACTTAACTGCAGGTTGATAGGATGCCAGGTAACTAGTAACGCCTGCATGAATCTCAAACCCAGTTATTTTAGCGCCATTAAATGTAAGGGAGCCTGTTACATTTCGTAATATTTTTTCAGTCTCTAGTGTGGTATCCATGTCAAAAAATCCTAATCCATTACTGCTTCCTGCTTTTCCTTCTAAACCATGCGGATCATGAATGTGCTGCCCTAGCATTTGAAATCCTCCGCAAATACCAATTACTTTTCCACCATAGCGTAAATGGTTTCGGATCGCTGTTTCCCACCCTTGTTTACATAACCACTCATAATCTGCACGTACACTCTTTGATCCTGGCAAAATTACCAGATCAGCAGATGGAATGGATTCACCTGGACCAATAAATTTTAAACTCACCTGCGGATGCAATCGTAGCGGATCAAAATCAGTATGATTGCTTATACGTGGTAAAACCGGAATAATTATTTGTATAGACCTTGTTATATCATCGGTAGACAAGTTATCTTCTTTGGGTAGCGCATCTTCAGCTTCAAGATGTAAGCCATGCAAATAAGGTAAAACACCTAAAACTGGTTTTCCTGTATGTTCTGATAACCACTTTAAGCCAGGTTCTAGTAAGGCAATATCCCCACGGAAACGATTTATAACAAATCCTCTAATCCGTGCCTGTTCACTCTCACTTAATAATGAGAGTGTTCCGACAAGATGAGCAAACACACCGCCACGGTCTATATCAGCAATGAGAATTACTGGACAATCTACAGATTCTGCAAAACCCATGTTGGCAATGTCATTAGCACGCAGATTAATTTCGGCGGGCGAACCTGCTCCTTCGACAATAATTTTTTCATAGTTCTCTGTAAGTCGCGCATGAGATTCTAGTACAGCATTCAATGCAACAGACTTATAATCATGGTAACCGCACGCATCCATGTTGCTAACAGGATGACCATGAATAATCACCTGAGCACCTATATCACTATTAGGTTTTAACAAAACCGGGTTCATATCAGTGTGCGGCTTAAGACCACATGCTAAAGCCTGAACAGCCTGCGCACGACCAATCTCACCACCATCAATACTGACCACACTGTTTAGTGCCATATTTTGAGGTTTAAACGGTACAACACTTATCTTCTGTCTTGTAAGCCAACGACACAAAGCGGTTACTAACAGACTCTTGCCCGCATCAGATGTGGCTCCCTGAATCATGAGGGTTTGGTTGTTCATAAGGTAATCGGAATTAGAGTCCAGAAAAACATCCAGCCACCTATGTTGGTAACTTTGTGTTTCCCCAAGTATTTTGAAATAGTAAATCTTTCAGTGGATGTTCTTCTGCCCATCCTTCGTTTACTAACATTGGGGCTGAATAAAATTCAGCCACATGACCAAGACAAAGTACAGCTACAGGTTTACTGCCATTAGGCATACCTAACAAACTAGCAAGCTCGGTCGGATCAAATAAAGAAACCCAGCCCATACCAAGTCCTTCTGAACGTGCAGCTAACCACATATTCTGTATTGCACAGGAAACGGAGGCTAAATCCATTTCCGGCATGGTACGCCGACCGAAAACATACCGTTCTCGTTTATCACTTAATGCTGCCACTAGAAGTTCTCCACACTCAATGATCCCTTCTACTTTAAGACGCATAAATTCATCAGCTCGATCTGATAATGCTTGCGCTGTCAGGCTACGCTCTTTTTCAACCAGTTTGGCAATGCCAGATCGCAATGTGTCATCCGTAATGCGTATAAAACGCCAAGGCTGCATTAGACCGACACTAGGCGCCTGATGCGCAGCTGAGAGTAAGCGAGTAAGGATAACTGGATCTACAGGATCAGAACGAAAATGGCGCATATCCCGACGTTCAGCAATCGCACGATATACAGCCTTAATTTCTAACTGACTAAAACTATGAGTATTCATGACGAAAATCGTGCTGCAATAAGAGACTTCACAAATCAATACCTTTTTGTGCAGTAATTCCTGCATGGAAGGCATGCTTGGTATCCCGCATCTCCGTAACCGTATCTGCAGCCTCACAAAGTGCTTCAGGTGCTCCTCGACCCGTAATGACTACATGCTGCATACTAGGTCGCATTTTAAGATCATCTAGTACTATATTGATATCTAACCAACCAAATTTAATTGGATAGGTAAGCTCATCTAGTACAACAAGCTGTTGGGATGGATCCTGTAACATTTTTTTAACGACAACCCAGCCGTGTTTTGCAGTTTCAATATCACGAGTTAGATTTTGTGTCTCCCAGGTAAACCCTTCTCCCAGAACATGCCAGATCACATTACTCTGTTGACGGAAGAAAGCCTCTTCTCCAGTATCAGAACGCCCTTTGATAAACTGTGCCACACTGACTTTCATACCATGACCTAGAGCACGAGCAATCATGCCAAAAGCAGAACTTGATTTGCCTTTACCATTTCCGGTTAGTACCAGCAATAGCCCTCGTTCCTGATCCGCTTTCGCAATTGCTTTATCAACAACTTCTTTCTTACGCTGCATGCGTGTACGATGGCGCTCTTCCCGGTCAGGTTTGTCCATTTTTTATATGGTTCTGTTGTTATTCGTTCTGAATGTATCCCGAGCATAGATAAATAGTGTATGGATTATTGCGGTGATACCAATATAAAACATCAGTGATCCGATATAATATGGGAAATACTGCATCAAACGTTGCCCAAACTCAGCAATCGTAGTTTCTTCAAAACGTCCAGAGAAGAAATAAAATCCACCACTAGAAAATAGTTCACAAACAGCTGCACCAATCATCAAACTAAGAGAAAGTGGCAGTACTGTTTGCCATTCAAATTGGTGCTGGCGAGCATACCAGCGACCAGCATACCAAAGTGCACTGTAGGCTGGTAACAAAAATACATAAGCGGAAGTCAGACAAAATCCACTAGCACCTCCCCAGGTATATGCAGAAAAATCTAGCGCCCATGTCAGGATAAAAAATCCTGCTAGTGGCCACACTGCGCGTAAATACGCACCAGCTAAAAAGAAAATTGCCCAGGAAGCACCGGGCAAGCTATGCAATGATGAAAAATGATGTCCTCGTGTAATGATCATTAGTAAAACAAGTGCAACACCGATAGTTAACTGGTTGCGAACAGATAAAGTCATCATAATTAAGTCCTTAGCAGATTATGAGGGTTGATAACGAAGGATAATAAAAAAATTCCGGCCTGGTTGATTAAAAAATGAAGCGGTTTCATAGCGCTCATCTGAAATATTCTCGATACGTCCTTGCACACGCCAGTTTTGCGTAAGCATATATTCTCCACGTATATCTAGTTTAACGTAACTATCAAGTTTACGCGTATTCGCCAGATCATCATAGCGTTGTCCCACAACTAGTAACTGGGCACCCATCATAAATTGATTAAATGATAGTCCACATAGCTTAAATTTATCAAACTGCCGGTTCATATCAAAACGAAAAGATTGTCTGGCACGACGCGGTAAGATATTTCCTCTATTTATACCTGACGATTTATTCTGAGGATCCAGTAAAGTTAAATTAGTATTAATCTGCCATTGTTTGATTTGTGTAGTAATCACGCCTTCAAAACCACGGATACGCACCTTGTTAATATTATTCGGTGCAAAAATACTAGCATCAAAAGCAATGAGATCATCAATATGTGTCTCATATATATTAAAAGCCCAGCTTGTCTGTTTAATCTTTCCGCTGGTCCCGAATTCATAACTCATTGATTCTTCGGGCCTAAGATTGGCATTACCAAATCCTGGAAAATATAATTCATTAAATGTCGGTGCCTTATATGCTGTCCCGAAATTTGCAGTAAACCGCAACCATTCCTTTACTGTATAACCCCAACCAGCACCCCCTGTTACACGGCCGCCAAATTGTTCATTCTCATCATGCCGTATAGAAAACAGTAAATTCTGCTTAAAGACGGTTGCCTGATACTGAGCAAATGCTCCCCAATTATTACGGGATGTGACGGCAAAATTCTGATTAGAATTTACATTATCGTTTTTATAATCGCCTCCAACTGTTAATAAGTGTAATTTACCTAATGTAAAATCATTTTGTAAGGTAATGGTATCGCGGCGAGTATTAAATTTAGTCTGAAACATTTGTCCCAGAAAATTTCTAGTATTTTCCCGACTACGACCACCATTTAAGGTAACTTTCCAAAATGAAAAAGGGGAATAACTTGCCTTACCGCCAAAAACCCGCTGGACCAGCTCTGTCTTATTTACAAATGTCCCATCAAATTTAGTCTTGCCAGAAGATTGTAAAAAATTAGTCTCAATATCTAGCCCGTTTTCAAATAAATATCCTGCACGGAATGAGCCTGCTACATTATGATAGCCGTCCCGATCTGGTTCATTGGTAAAACAACCTGCCCCACCTGGGAATGGTCTACCCGTACAAGAATTAAATCCATTGGTATTTTTTCCACTGATATTCATATTAAACCAGCCACGCTTACTTCTTCCTGAAAGTCCAGCTGAACCATTAAATGTCCCGTAACTTCCACCACCGATACTAAAACTTGGCGTGAATCCTTTTTTATCTCCTTTACGAGTAAAGATTTGGATCACCCCGCCAATCGCTTCAGAACCATATAAACTGGATCGTGGGCCACGGACAATCTCAATCCGTTCGATCTGCTCGATAGGAATATTTTCAAATGCAGCGCCACCCGATGTGGCTGATCCTGCTCTGACACCATCTATGAGTACCAGCACATGATCAGATTCAGTGCCACGCATAAAAATGGACGTGTTTTTACCTGGTCCTCCATTATTAGCAATACTAATGCCTGGTGCGCCACGTAATAAATCCTGCACAGATCGTGCTTGCTTTCGTTCAATATCCTTACGCGTGATGACAGTTACTGAAGCAAGCGATTCATCTGCTGTTTGAGCAGTACGGGTTGCTGTAATAATAATAGGTTCTTTCTGGCTTTCTTCGCTAGCTGATACAGTTACTATAAAACTTAGATACAGCACTACAACTACCGGTAAACGGTACTTCTTCATTAATTGATTCCTTTGCGCACACCCGCACGCGGTATCAGTATAAAAAAGTATTACGGTAGGAATCAAAATGAACATTCAGATCAGGTTGGCACAACAACCAGTCTTTATGTCGTATATTGCCCAGCCGCAATACCACATATTGACCTCAGGCCGGTCTCCGGACTCATGAGTGGATCTCTCCCAGATTTGCACCTTCCCGTGATAAAACACAGTGGTATTTTGCAAATCCTTAGCTCATTTACCGTTGCGGGGGCAGTGTCGGCATTGTTCTGAATACAATCAAAACGCACCGGCTTCCCGTTTAATTCTTTCAGCGAGTGCTGTAAGAACACCTCAAGTAGTGTTATTTAAAATACAAGTCTTAAGATGAATGTGTCAAGTGCTTTACTTTTCAAAGCTACACCCATCAGAACATTTTCTTCCCTGACGATACCTTTATATATGGAGGCATCTAGTACCACGGCTATGTATATCAGTAATGATAATTTCCTGCTAAGAAGTTAATTTTTTTATTAAATTGTTATTTATTCACTGAAATAATCTTTAATCATGACTAATGTAATTTAGTCGCAGAAATCGCCTTTGCTCAAGACTATGCGGAATGAAAATAAAAAGAATTAACTCTATATAAAAAATAAATATGATAAATGATTCTATAGTTAAGAACTGTCAGCATCATCAGCATTTTTTTAATACAGACTGGCATTA
>Ga0265303_10001742_pt1 | contig 13496 bp, 14 predicted proteins | sample Helome_2_FD_192494 | JGI IMG/M metagenome (GOLD analysis project Ga0265303, IMG submission 192494) | Marine sediment microbial communities from subtidal zone of North Sea - Hel_20160317 (Illumina Assembly) | ecosystem: Environmental > Aquatic > Marine > Subtidal zone > Sediment ... | reverse complement strand
TTCATCATCGCCGCTGAAACCTACAATCGGATGACCGTCATCGACCGCTGGGTGATCGAGCGGGTGCTGAACTGGATGTCGATAAATCGCGAGCAGTTGGACCATTTTGGAGGTTTTTCAATCAACGTGTCCGGTCACTCGGTCAACGACGAGACCTTTCCGGATTTTGTTCTCGAGCAGTTTTCCGCCAGCCAGGCGCCAACGGGCAAAGTTTGTTTTGAAATAACCGAGACGGCGGCCATCGCCAATCTGGACAACGCCGTCGATTTCATGAACCGGATGAAGATCATCGGCTGCCAGTTTTCTCTCGATGATTTCGGGACAGGCCTGTCGTCGTATTCCTATCTGCGTAACCTGCCGGTCGATTATGTGAAAATCGATGGCGTCTTCGTTAAAGACATCGCCAACAACCCGGGCGATTATGCGGTGGTGCGATCCATCAATGAGATCGGCCACTACATGGGCAAAAAGACCATTGCCGAACAGGTTGAAGACACAGAGGTGCTCAGCCGTCTGCAGGAGATTGGCGTCGACTACGCCCAGGGCTGGGAAATTGAAAAGCCGCAGCCGCTAGACCAGCTCAGGATCGTCCGCCCGACCGCCGTCGCTGGATAGCCGACTACCAGCCGCCGTTGATGACAAACTCCAGCAGGGCTTTCTGGCTGTGCAGCCGGTTGCCGGCTTCCTGAAAGACCACCGATCGGGGGTCGTCCAGCAGCTCGTCACTCACCTCTTCGCCGCGATGCGCCGGCAGACAGTGCATGAACAGCACGTCTTTGTCTGCCTTATTCAGCATATCCGCGTTGATCTGATAACCGCTGAACACAGCCAGTCGATCTGACTCCTGCCCTTCGTGTCCCATAGAGGACCAGACGTCGGTAACCACGAGATCCGCATTGGAGATTGCCTCCTCGGGAGAGTCAACCAGCGACACGCTGTTGCTGCTGGCGACCAGTTCAGGATCCGGGTGATAACCTTCCGGCGAGGCAATTTTCAGAGAGAAACCCCACTGGCGGGCGGCATTGATGTAAGAGTGGGCCATGTTGTATCCGTCGCCGACAAAGGCAACGCTGGCGCCGGCGATGGGACCGCGCAGCTCCTCGAAAGTCTGTACGTCTGCCAGTAACTGACAAGGATGGTAACGCGTACTCATGGCGTTGATGACCGGAATGCTCGACCAGTGCGCAAGCGTCTCGATCAGTTGCTGCTCGGCTGTCCGGATGATCAGCACGTCGACCATTTCCGACAGCACACGGGCAGTATCTTCGACCGGCTCTCCGCGCCCGAGCTGGCTGTCCTGTGGACTCAAGACCACCATCTGGCCGCCGAGCTGAGCCATTCCGGCATCAAAGGCTACGCGGGTTCGGGTGGACTTCATCTGAAAAAGCAGCACGCCCGTTCTGCCGATCAACGTGCGTTGAATGGGATTCTGTTTCAGATCGATGGCGCGTTTGACGATGCTGTCGAGTTCTTCAGCGGAAAAGTCGAGCAGCGTCAGAAAGTCGCGTTTAGCGCTAGCCATCTATGCACCCTGACTGTTGATGACGGTAACCACACGGCGAACCAGCTCGTCGGCCTCGTCGTCAGTCATCGTCAGCGGGGGCAGCAGCCTGACGACGTTGTCCCGGGTTACATTCAACAGCACGCCGTGTTCCAGCCCTGCACCGACCAGCTCGGCGCAGGGTTCGGATAGCTCCACGGCTATCATCAGGCCTTTGCCGCGAACGTCAGTGACGGAATTGTTGCCGGCAAGCGCGGTGTTGAACGCTTCGAGGATACGCTCACCGAGTTCGGCTGCACGTTCCATGAGGTTGTCGGCTTCCAGAGTTTCCAGCACGGCCAGTCCAGCCGAGCAGGCCAGCGGATTGCCGCCGAAGGTAGAGCCATGGTTGCCTGGCTCGAATATCTCCGCCGCGTGGCCACGTGCCAGGCAGGCGCCGATCGGCACGCCGTTGCCGAGTCCTTTGGCAGTGGTGACGATATCGGGGAGCACGTTCGAGTGCTGGTAAGCGAAATAACGTCCAGTCCGACCGTTGCCTGTCTGAACCTCGTCGAGAATCATCAGCCAGTCATTCTCGTCGCAGATACTGCGGATGCCTTCTATGTAGCCGTCGTCGGGTATCTCGACGCCGCCTTCCCCGAGAACGGGCTCGAGCATGACGGCCACGACGTCAGGATTGTTTTCTGCAATCTGTCTGATCGCGGCGAGATCATTGAACGGTGCGCGCACGAAGCCGGACAGCAGCGGTTCGAATCCCGCCTGCGCTTTGCGGGACCCGGTGGCGGTCAGCGTTGCCATCGTTCTGCCATGAAAGCTCGACTCCATCACGACGATGGCCGGCTTGCTGATTTCGCGCTGGTGACCGTGCAGCCGCGCGACTTTGATCGCGGCTTCGTTGGCTTCCGCGCCGGAGTTGCCGAAAAAGACCTTGTCCATGCCGGACAGCTCGCAGAGCCGATCGGCCAGGCGTGACTGCAGCGGGATTTCGTAAAGGTTGGAGGTGTGCAGGAGCGTTTGCGCCTGTTCGGTCAGAGCCCGGGTCACCCGCGGGTGGGCGTGGCCGAGGCCACACACGGCGATGCCGGTCAGACCATCGAGATAGCGATTGCCTTTCTCGTCTTCCAGATAGACGCCGTCACCACGGCTGAAGGCTATGGGCAACCGTTTGTAGGTTTCCATCAGGTGTGTCATTGCGGCTTCCTGAGCTGATCGGGCATCCGGCGGCGGCAAACTCAGTTTGCGCTGCCGCTGTGAGCGGTTTCCTGACCCTGAAAAAACAACAGGCAGCGATAGGCTGCCTGCAGGAAAACCGCGAAGCTTACTTCAGCGGCGCAGTGAGTTCAATTGCCGGGCAGCGCGTCCAGCGCGTCGCTGAAGCGCTCCAGGCCCTGCTCCAGAAAAGCCCGCGGGCAGGCGAAATTGAACCTTACGTAGCCTGGACCACCGAACGCCGCGCCGTCGGACAAACCGAGCCCGTGGTCTTCAAAAAACGCTCCCGGGCGCTCACTCACGGCGGTGTCACGCATGTCGAGCCAGGCGAGGTAAGTGCCCTCCAGCTGGGCCATTCGCGGTCCAGCAACCTCTTCAAGCCGAGCCAGATTGCCTCGCAGATAGGCTTTCAGTTCATCCAGATAGGCGGATTCGTCGTTGTAGGCGGCCGTCGACGCGGCTATTGCCAGCGGTCCGACGTCGGGTACCAGGTCCGCCTTCGCACGTTCAAAGGCATGGCGCAGATCCGGATTCGGGATGACGGCCACCGCGCAGGGTAGCCCCGGAATGTTGTACGTTTTGGTGGCTGCATAAAGTGTGATCGTGCGGTCGGCGATTTCCGGCGACAGACTGGCGATCGGGATGTGTCGGGCGTGCTCGTCAAGCACGAGCGAGCAGTGGATTTCGTCCGAGCAGAGGGTGAGATCGTGTTCCATGCAGAAATCCGCGAGCGCGGTCAGCTCGGATTTGCTGTAAACGCGCCCGGTGGGATTCTGCGGGTTACAGAACATCATCAGTTTGCTGGCACCGGTCACGGTGTGCTGAAGCGCATCGAAGTCCATTGCCCAGCGACCCTGCTCGTCCGGTGCCAGCGCGACAGTCTGGGATTCCTGACCCACGTTGTGCGGCACCGTCAGGAACGGGTAGTAGACGGGCGTAGGAATCAGGATCGCCCCGTCGGGTTCGCTCACCGCGCGTGCCGCCAGATTGAATCCGGGCACCACACCCGGTACCCAGACCAGCCATTCCTCCGGCACCGTCCAGTTGCACTCGCGCTGCAGCCAGGATTGAAAAGCGGTACTCAGAGTTTCGGGTACCCGGGTATAGCCGATGATCTCGTGCGTGAGTCGTTCACGAATCGCATCCAGAACAAAAGCCGGCGCAGGGAATTCCATGTCGGCGACCCAGAACGGCAGAATGTCGCGGCCCGCGTACTTTTCCCACTTGCTGCTGCTGGTATCGCTGCGGTCTATGATCCTGTCGAATTCGCCGGCAAACGCCTCGCTCACTGAACTTCCTTAGCTGGTTGCATGGTTCTTATAATTCCACCATCTAACGCTATTCCCAAGCCTTCTGCGCCAATGTGTGATTGGCGGTGGCTTTGCGGCTACAATCCGATTCTCGCCCGTCGCTGCCGGTGGCGTAAAGCGGAAACAGTGGCCGTCGGGCGGCACGGGCTAAATCAAGTTTAAGGGCCAAATCAAATTGCTGTGGTGAAGACATGAGCGAAGAAGTAATTGCAACCATCAAAGAGCAGATCGAAAGCAATCCGATCCTGCTGTACATGAAAGGATCTCCGGGCGCGCCGCAATGTGGTTTTTCCGCGCAGACGGTTCAGTGTCTGATTTCCTGCGGGGAACGTTTCGCCTACGTCGACATTCTTTCGAATCCGGAGATCCGAGCCACGCTGCCCGGCTATGCCAACTGGCCAACCTTCCCGCAGCTGTATCTCGAAGGTGAACTGGTTGGCGGCTGCGACATCATTACCGAGATGTTCGAAAGTGGCGAACTCGAGCCGCTGGTCAAACAGGCCGCCGCCACGTCTGAAGACTGAACCGACGCCATACCGACCGGCTCAGACAATCGTCTGCCAGCGATTGACCACTTCGCAGAATAGTTCAGCGGCGCGTTCAGCGTCATAGAGAGCGCTGTGTGCCCGGGTGCTGTCGAACTCGATGTGCGCGCGCCTGCAGGCTTCGCTGAGGACCGTGTGGCCGAACGCAACTGCGGCCAGTGAAGCGGTGTCGATGAAACTGAACGGATGGAACGGGCTGCGTTTCAACTCGTTACGCAGCACGGCCATCGTCAGAAACTGCTGATCGAACGCCGCGTTGTGAGCGACCAGGATGGCTCGCTGGCACCCGGCCTCCTTCATCGCGCCGCGGACATCGGTGAACATCTCCTGCAGAACGGTCTTTTCATCAACCGCACCGCGATCAGGATCCTCCGGATCGATGCCCGTCACCTTCAGGGACGCCGGGTCGATGCTGCTGCCGGCGTAGGGGTGCACGGCTTTCCGCCAGCCGCGTCCGGGCGTAAGTCGATTTTCGGTGAAACCGACATGGACCATGCCCACTTCCAGAATGGCATGCTTCTGCGGATCGAAACCTCCGGTTTCAAAATCCACCACGACGGGCAGATAGCCACGAAATCTCGTGGCCATGTCGGCTGTTACTGGCATGCCGGCACCATACCATCGAATGTCCCCGACTGGCGAAGGCAGTCGACGGATGCCGACAGGCTGCCACTAAAGAACGCCGTGCGGCTGCCGATACAGGTTTCGGGTAACTGAATTCGAGTCGTTGTGCAGATCCGTTTCATGCTGCTGGTCGTGATTGTGTTTTTCCTGCCGGGTATCGCGCTCGCGGCTCCTGCAAAAGCGCAGGAGCTTGCGTATGGCGAGCGTATGCTGGTGGAAGTGGATGCTCTGGATCCCGCAATCACCGCAGATCTGGATTCCCCCTGGCAGTTTGTCAGCGATGGCGCTGACTGTCGTCTCGAGCAGCTGCTCGGCTCTTATGGCACTGCGCGCTTTATGGGCGTGAGCGGGCAACCGCTGCGCTTCGAGGTCGTCGGGCATCGGCCGCTGTTTGCTGAAGGCGCCATTGACGTGGTGCAGACGTCTCCCGAGTGGCACCCGGAACATCCGCAGCAGCAGCTCCTTGGGCAGGCCACGCATCTCGCAGGCGGCAGTATTGCAGCCGGCGATCCGATTGCCACGCGCATTCTGCTGGGCCTGTTTGGCGGCTATGACATCTGGATGGTCCGCCACGCCTGGTTCGCCGAAGACCAGGCGGTGGGTGTGAAACTCACGAGTGTCGGAGTGCGCGGCCACTACTGGCAGTTCACAGAGTGTTTCAAAGGGCCGCTGCTGCGCAGCTGGGCGGAAGTCGAGCGCACCCGGATCGGCTTCCCGTCGGGCGCTGCCGCGCTGGATGATGGGGCGGCGTCAACGCTCGCTCGACTCGCCGACTACCTCACGAAGGATCCTTCCGTGAGCCGGATTTACATCGACGGCCATACCGATGGTCAGGGATCTGCAGCCGCCAATGGGCGACTGGCACGTCAGCGCGCCGAAGCAGTGGCCGATTTCCTTAGAGGCGCCGGTGTCGATGAGTCTCTACTGACCGTTCGCTACCACGGCGCCCGCTATCCGGTCACAGAAGATGATAGTGAAGCCGGTCGGGCGCAGAACCGGCGGGCCACGGTGCGGCTGGAGCGCAATTGGGCAAAACTCGCCAGCGGCTAGCATCGCTCCCCCGACTCGCCTAACATTCCCAGCCTTTTTCGCGCCCGCGAGGCGCGCTCATTCATGCGAGGGAAAAGCTGGTGTCCAATTCATCTGGTGGCGGTGCCCAATCTCCTAACAAAATCGTCCTGGCGTATTCCGGCGGACTCGACACCTCGGTGATCTGCCGCTGGCTGCAGCAGACCTACGACGCCGAAGTCGTCACGTTCACGGCCGATATCGGTCAGGGTGAAGAGGTGGAACCCGCCCGGGCGAAGGCTGAAGCGATGGGTGTGGAAGAGATCTATATCGAAGATCTGACCGAAGAGTTCGTTGCCGACTTCGTGTTTCCGATGTTTCGAGCCAACACGCTCTATGAGGGCGAATATCTGCTCGGGACCTCGATCGCGCGACCGCTGATCGCCAAGCGCCTGGTGGAAATAGCCGTGGAGACCGGCGCCCAGGCAATCAGTCATGGCGCCACCGGGAAAGGCAATGATCAGGTGCGTTTCGAACTCGGTGCTTATGCCCTGAATCCGGACATTCAGGTCATAGCACCCTGGCGGGAATGGGATCTCAGTTCCCGGGAGACTCTGATGGATTACTGCGAGAAGCATCAGATTCCCGTCGACTTCCAGCGCGGTGCGAAATCGCCCTACTCGATGGACGCCAATCTGCTGCACATTTCTTACGAAGGCGACAATCTGGAGGATCCCTGGATCGGTCCTGAGGAAGACATGTGGCGCTGGAGCGTATCACCGGAAGCCGCACCGGATGAAGCCGAGTATGTGGAAATCGATTTTGTTGGCGGAGACCCGGTGGCGATAAACGGCGGCAACCTGTCGGCGGCCGCGCTGCTGCTGGAGCTGAATACCCTGGGTGGGCGCCATGGTATTGGTCGCAGTGATATTGTCGAGAACCGCTATGTCGGCATGAAAGCCAGGGGCTGCTACGAAACGCCCGGTGGCACGATCCTTCTGAAAGCCCATCGGGCAATGGAGTCGATCACGCTCGATCGGGAAGTCACGCATCTCAAAGACGAGCTGATGCCGCGCTATGCGACATTGATTTACAACGGCTACTGGTGGTCGCCGGAGCGCCGCGTGCTGCAGGCGCTGATCGATGAGTCGCAGCAGCCGGTAAACGGCACGGTACGCCTGAAACTTTACAAAGGCTCAGTCACCGTGGTCGGCCGAACCTCCCCGGAAGACAGTTTGTATGATGCGAACGTCGTCACATTTGAAGACGATGGAGGAGCGTATCATCAGCAGGACGCAGCAGGATTCATACGCCTGAATGCGTTGCGTTTGCGTCTCGGCGCGAAACGCGGAAGAAAGCTTCTGTAATAACAGGTTTTGAGATGGGCAACTATCAAGTGCTGTTCAGCGGTGAAGTTTCCCCGAACGTCAACGAAGACGCCGTTCGAGAGAACCTTGCCAGGGAGCTTGGCATTGACGAACGCAAAGCCAAGCAGCTGTTCAGTGGTCGAACGGTCGTAATCAAGAGCCAGCTGTCGCAGGAAGATGCGCTGGCCGTTCAGGCGCGATTCTCTGAATTTGGTGCGGTCTGTCGCGTCAAAGACTTCACACCCAAGGTCGAAAAGATCGACTATCGGGTTGATCGTGGGGATCGAGAGAACGCCGATCGAACGCTCAATGACATCACCGCCGCCCACGTCGAATGTCCACGCTGTGGTCACCTTCAGCTCGAAGCCAGTCATTGTGCCCGTTGCGGCATCGACATCGGTCAGGCGCTCAAGCAGCAACGCAAAGAAGATCTGATCATTCAGAGAAAAATCCGTGAGCTCAAGGACGGCAAAGAAGCTGCTCCCGCCGCCAGACGACGCGTTGCTGAACAGGTGCATTTCGAGACCGCCGATGAGCCGGAAGCCGCGCAGAAAAAGCGCGGTGTGATGGGTTGGCTGCGCAAGAGCTCCTGACGCTGAACTGCCCGGGCGGCCGAGCCGTCATTCGACTTCAGTTTTTTCTTTGAATTCGCACAGGTCCTCGATGACGCAGGCGCCGCAGCGTGGCTTACGGGCAACACACACGTAGCGTCCGTGCAGAATCAACCAGTGGTGCGCATCGCGTTTGTACTCTGCAGGCACCAGCCGTTCCAGCTTTTCTTCAACCTGGCGGACGTTTTTCCCCGGTGCGATCCTGGTTCGATTTGATACCCGGAAGATGTGTGTGTCGACGGCGATGGTGGGATGGCCGAATGCGGTATTCAGCACGACGTTCGCCGTCTTGCGGCCAACACCGGGCAGCGCCTCCAGCGCTTCGCGACTTTCAGGGACACCTCCGCCGTGCGACTCGATCAGAATACTGCAGGTTTTCAGCACGTTTTCTGCTTTGGTATTGAAAAGACCGATGGTTTTGATGAACGACTTCAGTCGCTTCAAACCCAGTGCTTTGATTGCCGCCGGGGTGTTGGCCACTGCAAACAGTGGCCCGGTGGCTTTATTGACGCTGACGTCGGTCGCCTGAGCGGAAAGCATGACCGCAATCAGCAGCTCGAATGGCGAGTCGTAGACCAGCTCGGTAGTGGGATGGGGATTGGCATCCTTGAGGCGGGCGAAAATCTCCTGACGTTTGAGCTTGTTCATGATTTCAGGGCGTTCCTCAGCGCGTTGGCGGCGGCGAGCAGCAATCCCGCGGCCAGAAATGCTCCGGGCGGCAGGCTCAGCAGCGTCATCGCGCCACCGTCCGGCAACAGATCTATTTTCCAGGCGGCGGCGGTTGCGCCGAACAGCTGATCCATCCCGGCGAACAGCGTCCCGGCACCCAGCGCCTCACGAACCGCACCCAGCAGCAAAAGCGCTGCGGCGAAGCCGAGGCTGGTGCCCAGCCCGTCGATCAGTGCCGGCAGCACGCCGTTGCGGCTGGCGAAGGCTTCCGCCCGCGACAGGATCATGCAGTTGGTGACGATGATCTGCACAAACAGGGCGATACCGATGTAAAGCTCGAACGCATAGGCTTGCAGGAGCAGCATCGCGGTCGTGGTGAAGGTGGCGATGATCAGCACGTAACAGGGCAGACGGGCATAAGCGGGAATGAGACGGTTCAGTAACGCCACGCTGGTGTTGGCGCCAACCATCACCAGGGTAGTGGCCAGGCTCAGTCCCAGCGCGTTGACCAGGCTGGTGCTGACCGCCAGCAGCGGACACAGACCGAGCAGCTGCACCCAGGCAGCATTGTTCTGCACCGACGCATTGGCGAAAACCGTTTTCAGACTCATCTCGAACACCTGTCCCGAATGGCTGGCGCGCTCTCGAGCGTAGCGAGCAGGGCGCGTTTTACGCCACGACTGCTGACGGTCGCGCCGGTTACGGTATCGATGTCCGGCAACGTGGCGACAGTGCTGTCAACGAGTCCGTGGAGCCAGCCGTCCTCTCCGCTATCGCTCAGGAAGTCTGCTATTCCCGGCGTTTCGAGATGACGGACGATGCTCACGCCCAGCGTCCGGGTGGGTTCGTCGCTCGTCCAGGCCACCAGAACATCGATGCTGCCTGCATAGCCTTTGGCGCGCAGCCGGGAAATTACCAGCGAATGTGCGCACCACTGCAGAGAATCGTTTTGCCACTCGCCGATAACCAGTTCGAGGCCTGGCGCGGCGCCTTCAAGCAGCTGGCGGATCTGCCGCTGGGACTGGATCTGCTCGTTGGCGGCAATCTGCTCGGCCGTCAGAAGATGGGTGCCGGTGAGCACTGCTGCCGCCAGCAGCGCGATCAGCAACGGGCCGATGAGGGAGGTCCGCTCAGCCATGTGCGGGAGGCGCCAGCAGACGGCGGTCGAGGTAGGGGGCGGCAGCATTGCCGAGCAATACAGCGTAGGCGATGCCGTCCGGATTGCTGCCGAACGCGCGGATACAGAACGTGAGCGTGCCGACCAGCAGGCCGAACAGCCACTGTCCGCGTTGACTGCTCGGATGAGTCACCGGATCAGTGACAACAAAGAATGCGGCGAGCATCGTGCCGCCGGTGAAGAAGTGATAGAGCGGCGAGCCGAGGCTCGTCGATCCGCCGTTGTCGTAGCCGGCCAGCGCCAGCACGCCGAGGCTTGTCAGCATGCCGGCAGTCACCCGCCATGCCGCCAGGCGCAGCGCCATCAGCGCGAGCCCGCCGATCAGGAATGTCGCGTTGATCCATTCACTATGGATGCCGCCGAGGCTGCCGAAGCCATTCCCCGCCAGCCAGATCTCATCAACGGTGGCGCCGCCGCGATATTTGAATGCCGTCAGCGCGGTCGCACCACTGAGGCCGTCGATCTGATCCGGCCAGCTCGACAGCGCCAGCGGAAATGACAGCAGCGCGACGACATAGCCAACCATGGCTGGATTGAAGACGTTGTTGCCAAGACCGCCGTACGCGTATTTGCCGAGCGCTATCGCGCTGATGGTGGCGAGCGCCAGCACGCCGAGAGGCACCGCCGGGGGCATCGCGACGGCGAGAATCAATGCGGTCACCAGGCTGCTGCCATCAACCATACGCGGGCTGTTCCAGGCTTTACCCTGCGCTTTCAGGCAGACGGCTTCGGTGCTGATAGCCAGCACTGTCGCGAGCACCACATTCAACAGCAGCGCCGGACCAGTCAACCAGGCGGCAACGGAAATACCCGGCAGCATGCACGCTGCGACCAGCAGCATGATGCCGCGCGCGTTTCCGGTGATCGCCACGTTTACCACTGACGTTTTCCGGCCCGAAGTCTGGCGGCGCGACGCTCGCTGGCAAGCACTGCTTGCCTCGCCAGGCGCTGCTGGCGCTCTTCGTACAGCGCGCGGGAACGCTCGGCTTCGTGCTGCAGATCGGCTTCGATCTGCAGTCGCGCTTTGGCGTCAGTGAATACCCCCACCAGATCGATCCCGCTGGGGCACACCTGGTTGCACAGGCCGCATTCGATACAGTCTTTCAGGCCCTGGTCGACGGCCGCATCCGGTTGCCGGGCGCGGCTCGTCCACCACAGCACGTCGGGATGCAGCGCTTCCGGGCAGACGGGCTGGCAGCGGCCACAGCGAATACAGGGTTCATCGGCGATGAGCGATGCGGGTTCGCTCGGCGTGTTGGCATATTCGCTGGCCGGCACCAGGGAAATACAATCCACCGGGCAGGGATCCAGGCAGAGCTCACAGCCGGTGCAGCGATCTTCCAGCACGGTGTGCAGATACTGTGGCGCGCCGACGATGGCGTCGACCGGACAGGCTTCGATGCACAGAAAACAGCCAATGCACTGGGATTCATCAATGACCGCACGGACGGGTCCCGGCGTCGGCAGGCGATCACCGGCGGATCTTCCCAGCACTTTTTCCAGCGCCGCCTGCGTCGGTGCGCCGCCAGGCGGACACAGATCGAGTGGCGCTCCGGCAACTGCCGCTTCGGCGTAAGGTCGACAACCCGGATATCCACACTGCGCGCACTGGGTCTGCGGCAGCAGCGCATCCACGGCGTCCACGAGCACGGTTTCGTCGGTCCTGAGTCGCCGCTGCGCGATGCGCAGCAGCAGCGCGGCCACCAGCATCAGTGCCGGGAGGACGACGACCGGCAGCCACTCCGTCACGGCGCGCCGAATCCAGCAAAACCCATGAACGCCATGGACAGAATACCGGCGGTGATCAGGGTGATGGGGGTACCGGCGAACGCTGCCGGCACGGCGGCGTGATCCAGTTTTTCCCGGATCGCCGCGAACAGCACCATGACCAGGGTGAATCCCAGCGCCGCACCGGCGGCATAAGCGAGCGTCTCGGCGAAGCTGAGCGACTGCTGCAGCGCCAGCAGCGCAACCCCGAGAACGGCGCAGTTGGTGGTGATCAGCGGCAGGTAAATGCCGAGCACCTGGTGCAGCAGCGGACTGGTGCTGCGCAGATATCGCTCGGTCAGCTGCACCACGCTGGCAATGACGATGATGAACACGATGATGCGCAGGAACTCGAGTCCGAACGGCACCAGCAGCAGGTGATGCAGCAGGTAGCTGGCGGCCGCCGACAGCGTCAGCACGAACGTTGTCGCCAGGCCCATGGCGGCGGCAGTGTCGTAGCGACCGGTGGAGCCGATGAACGGGCACAGGCCGAGAAACTGCGCGAGGACAAAATTGTTCACGAGGAGCGCACCAAGCAGAATGAGTGCCAGGTCGGCCATCAGGCTATCAGCGCACGATCATGCCGGGCTCGGCGCCGTCGTCCGGTGAGATCAGAAAGATATCCGAGCCGCCGGGTCCCGCGGCCAGCACCATGCCTTCGGACACCCCGAAACGCATTTTTCGTGGCGCCAGATTACTCACCACCACCGTGTACTTGCCGACCAGGGATGCGGGTTCATAGGCTTCACGGATACCGGAGAAGACCTGGCGTTGGCTGTCGCCCACGTCGAGTGTCAGCTTGAGCAGGCGGTCGGCGCCGTCAACCAGATCCGCGGCGACGATCCTGGCGACCTTGAGTTCGACCTTGTTGAAGTCATCGATGCTGATGAAAGCCCCGGCGGCATCGTTCGCGGCGTCGTTTGCGGCTGTATCAGGTGTCGCGTTGTCACTATCCGGGTCGGGCACTTTCGACGCATCGATCAGCTTGTCGACAGTCTTGCGATCCAGGCGGGTAATCAGCGGCTCATAGGCGTTGATCCGGTGGGAGAGCAGCGGACTGGCCGCATCCTGCCAGCGCAGAGGTTCGATATTCAGCAGTTGTTCCGATGCCTGAACGAGTTTCGGCAGAATCGGCTTCAGGTACACCATGAGTGAGCGGAACATGTTCACAGCCTGGCTGCAGACCAGCTGGACCCGCTCACGTTGATCCGCCTGTTTGACGGCCTTCCAGGGTTCATGCTGAGCGATGTACTGATTGGCGAGATCGGCAAGCGCCGAGACTTCGCGGACGACTCTGCCTGTTTCGCCCGCTTCGTAATGGCGGGCGAGCTCTTCACCCGCTCCCGCGAAGCTGTCCCAGAGCGTCTCGTCGTCTATACGGTCGGCCAGCATGCCGTCGAATTGCTTGTTGATGAAGCCCGAACAGCGACTGGCGATGTTGACGATCTTGCCGACGAGGTCAGAGTTCACCCGCTGCACGAAATCGTCGAGATTGATGTCGATGTCGTCGACGCTGCCGTTGAGTTTGGTGGCGTAGTAATAGCGCAGGTATTCAGGCTCGAGGTATTTCAGATAAACATCGGCATTGATGGCTGTGCCGCGGGATTTCGACATTTTCCGGCCGTCGACGGTGACAAAGCCGTGGGTGTGGATTCGCGTTGGTTTGCGGAAGCCGGCGCCATCGAGAACGGCGGGCCAGAACAGCGCG
>Ga0265303_10001740_pt1 | contig 13500 bp, 12 predicted proteins | sample Helome_2_FD_192494 | JGI IMG/M metagenome (GOLD analysis project Ga0265303, IMG submission 192494) | Marine sediment microbial communities from subtidal zone of North Sea - Hel_20160317 (Illumina Assembly) | ecosystem: Environmental > Aquatic > Marine > Subtidal zone > Sediment ... | reverse complement strand
GCGAACAACCCCCAGTATTTTTGCCCCGCGTGCCTTGGCGCCTTCATAAGATTCCAGTACAAGCGTGGCTGAACCTTCTGCCATCACGAAACCGTCACGTGTTTTTGAAAATGGCTTGGAAGCGCCCTGCGGGTCGTCGTTCTGGGTTGAAAGAGCCGAGAGCAGGTTGAAACGGACAACCATTTCCTCGCATATTCCACCATCGGTTCCAATACACAGGGCCGCATCGGTGTCTCCACGGCGAATCGCTTCAACACCGAGTTGTACAGATGTTGCACCGGAAGCACAGGCAGTTGTCAGTGAAATTGCCTGGCCGCGGGTTCCAAATTCATCTGCCAGGTGCTCGGCGATACTGGCAAACTGGAAAAGTGAATAATACCGGGCGTAATCACCGGCCCTGACGTTCTTCAGCAGACGGTCATAACCGGTGCTGTTCCCACCGGCCTGACCGTTATAAACAACCATCCGTTGATCCCAGTTGGTTTCTGCAGGTGAATTTGCGACAAACAAGGGGCCCGGAAAAGAACCCTTCGAGCCGATGCCAGACTGTGCAATTGCCTCTGTGGCCGATTTTTTGGCGAGACCTATCGAATGTACCGGTGCGCAATAGCGGTGATCCCCGGTCCAGTCGATGGTGCCGGCAATTTCGGTACGCAGGCCGTCTGTCGGAAAGCGGCTTATCTTGCGTACACCAGAGATACCGGCGGTCAGGTTGCGCCAGTTGTCTTCCTTGCCTTCACCCACAGATGTAACGATGCCGATACCGGTCACCACGACCAGCGGCCGGCCCATATGGTCTTTTGCAGAATGACTCATAATTATTGACCTCCCCGCAACGGTACGTCGGGTTTTTCAACCAGTGCAAGGCTTTCGCCCCGCCAGTGAGCCCAGGTGCTTATCAGGATACGTTCCGGATTACCGGAAAACTCCTTTTCCACACCGGTGGAATCAAAGGGGTCAAAAAATGCGCCCTTGGATATAGCCAGCGACGCCAAAATTACGCTGACTGGAAACTGGGCTTCAAGGGTGTTGCCGAATACCGTTGTGACACCGCGTATAACCGGGTCGATACCGAAGTCAGACAGGCCATTCAGGAATTCGTGTTCTTCCTTCAGTTGAGGCTGAACACCACAACAGCCTGTTAAGACGGGCAATGGCCCGGTCGGAATGTCGGTACTGATCTGTTCAAACAAGCCGTCGGCAACTTTACGGGCGGCCCCGGGTTGCCTGGTGCAGCGGTCGGCCACCACCTTGTTGATCCGTGCATAGGGCTTGGCGCCCCGGGCCTCGGCGTGTGGTCGTGACTCGAGAATAAAAAAAGCACCCGCGCTGCCCATGACCATGCCGCCATCGGTGTCTTCGCGCGACCAGACTGAACCATGTTCGCCTTGCCAAAGTGTATGGCCAAACTCCATCAGCATGCTCATGTCTGCACGTTCTGCAATATAGGCACCGCCAACCAGGAAAATTTCGCCTTGCCCATGTTGAATTTGCGCAACCGCCGTTTCGACTGCAGATACACCGGCAGACTCCTCACCCATAAACGTGCGTGAGGAATCGGTAACACCGTGAACAATGGAAATGTTACCCGCCATCAGGTTTGATAGTTGCGCCAGGAACAGGGTTGGGCGTAACTCACTGTTCAGCGAGTTATTCAATATCGGCCCCGGGTCTTCTGCCGTGCTGATCTTTTCCATGATCACAGCGTCGACATCCAGGTCACGTTCACCGCCACCGGCAGCAACTATCATGTTGGTTGCAGCAAGAAGCTCAGGGTTGTGGGCAATACCGGCATCATCCAGGGCCAGGCCAGCTGCATAAACACCAAGATGCTGCCATGGGCCCATCTGGCGTTGGTCGCTTCTCTTCGGGATTTGCGCGCCTACATCAATTTCGACAATCGGATGAACCGGGTACGGGGCCTGATCTTCATTGTCCACCTGCGGTACGGCAACCTTTCCTGAAGCCAGTTGTGCCCAGTGGGTGTCGAGACCCTCGCCCAACGAGCTGACAAGCCCGATCCCAGTGATCCAGACTTCTTTTTTCTCAATACTCATTATGTCACCCGGTTGATGAATGGCTTATTTGGCTAAACCGATCAAGCATGTTGTTTTTCAGGGTATCGTTTGGAAACGGCATGATCCGGAACATAAGTTTGCTGTCACAGATTTTTTTGCCGTCACGTGTGATACGCGCTTTGGTTGCTGCAAATCCTGAGCCGTCGTGCTCAAGTTCCGCCTCAACACGTAAGATCTCACCAGGCTCAACAAACGTTCGCATCTTGGCGCTGGTGACATTTGCCAGGAATGGCATTTTCTCAAATTTCATACGCGATAAGAGCATAAAGCCCGATGCCTGGGCCATTGTTTCGATCAGGAGTACACCCGGGACCAAGGGCGAGCCCGGGAAGTGTCCTTCGAAAACGGTGCTTTCCATAGGCACATCGGCGCGTGCGATAATCCTGCCGTTGTCCGGATCAAGATCCTCGACAACGTCGATCATCTGGAAATATTCGAGAAGCATAAAGAACCCGGGTTTTAAGCGTCTTTGGCCGCGATGAGTTCGTCAATCCGCTCGCATAGTTTGCTCAGAATAAAATATTCGTCAACGGATGCCTTGTTCTCATTCAATTCTTCAGTCCATTTTTCCAACGGAATTTTAATACCGAAGTTCTTGTCGATGGCGAAAGCAATATCCAGAAAATCAAGGCTGTCGATGCCAAGATCGGTGAATGCGTTCTTTTCCGGTGTTATTTCTTCCAGTGGAATATCGCTGGTATCAGAGATGATCTCTGCTACAGCCTCAAATGTTGTCGCCATTTCTATTACCTGTTTCAGTGTGAATTAATCGGTTGCCATCATAACGTAGCGTCATGCACCGCTTCAACGATACAGTCGGGTTATACGCAAATTGCGTTTGGGTCGTCAGATTTCAAGCTATAAGTATCGTATTGTATTGCTTAAATGACGTATCGGCTATACATTTACCAGAGTAATTCGGTCAAACTTCCGGATTGATAGGGGAGACATACATGACAATTATAGATATCGGATCCGGATTGACTGCTTTCTTTGAGCAGGATCACCGTGATTGTGACGCCCGCTGGGCTGATGTTGAGGAACTCCTGGACACCCAGGACATTGATGCGGCACGACCGGCATGGCAGAAGTTTGATAAAGGAATGCGACGGCATATTGCCATGGAAGAGGAAGTCCTGTTCCCGGCGTTTGAATCAGCAGCAAAAATGGGTGGTGGCGGCCCAACCGCCGTGATGAGAACGGAACATCAGCAGATGCGCGGGCTTCTCGATCAGATTGATGCTGCGGTTGAAGCAGGTGATGCAGAACAGGCCATGGATTTAGGCGATACACTGCTGATGCTGATACAGCAACACAATATCAAGGAAGAAGGCACGCTTTACCCGATGGCTGAGAATGTGCTGGCAGGTCACTGGAACAGGCTGGCGGCACTTCTGGAAGAGTACTGATATAAGGGAGTGACTTTTCCACTGATATCACCCGACTGGGATTTCGCACTCTGGGCAGTGCTGATCGGTATTGCCGGTTTCGGGTTCTGGGCGGACTCAACCCGCTTTGGAAAACAGGTTTCGGGTGTCGGCATCATGCTGGCGTTAGCGATGATTTTCGGCAATCTAGGTGTGATTCCACACGCGGCACCGGCCTATGATGTCGTCTGGAGTTTCCTGATTCCGGTTGCGGTGCCCCTGTTATTACTCAAGGCCAATCTGCGTCGTATCATACCTGAGACCGGCCCGATGCTTGGAGCATTTTTTCTGGGTGTCGCAGGCACCCTGATCGGTGCGGTGCTGGGGTTGCTGCTTCTGCCCCTCGGTGATGTCGGGCCGGATCTCGCCGGTATCCTGAGTGCAACCTATATTGGTGGCTCAATGAATTTCGCGGCAGTTGCCGAAGCGCTTGAGTTCACGGAAAGTACACTTTTGACGGCAACGCTTGCAGCGGACAATGTCGTTGGTACGCTACACATTCTCGTGGTTGTGCTGATCCCGTCCGTGGCTATCCTGAGAAGGTGGATACCATCGCCGATCGTCGATGCCGCTGAGCCATTGACTAACGATGAGCAGGCACGCGGTGATGAGACATTGCCTTTTAATCCCGTACACATCTGCCTTTTGCTAACGATCAGTCTTTGCATCGGGGCGGTTGGATACGGCCTCGCCGGGTTTTTGAATATTCCCAATTATGGAATCCTGTTTATCACCGCCATCACCCTGTTGATAGCCAACGTGTTTCACCATCAACTCGAAAACCTGCACGGTGGCTTCGAGGTCGGCATGATGATGATGTATATTTTTTTCGCAACCATCGGTGCGGGCGCGGATGTCGCCGTGATGATCGAAGCCGGTGTGATGATTTTCGTTTACGCCTCTTTTATCGTTTTAACACATATTGTCGTGATTGTGCTCGGTGCGAAACTGTTCAAAATGGATCTGGCCGAAGTGGTGGTTGCATCCCTTGCGTGTATCGGCGGACCGGTTGCCCCGGCGGCAATCTCGGCTTCACGTGGATGGCGGACACTGGTAACACCCGGGCTTATGGTCGGAATTCTGGGTTATGCAATCGCTAATTTTATCGGTGTGGGGCTAACACGCCTGTTAACATAAGGTTTTCAACCCAGACCTCGATCCAGGTCTATCTTCAGATCTTCAATATCTTCGAGCCCGACAGCAATCCGAATCAATCCATCAACAATACCCGCTTGCTCGCGTTGTTCAGGTGTCAGCCGGTTGTGAGTGGTACTTGCCGGGTGGGTAATGGTGGTTTTTGTATCGCCAAGATTGGCGGTGATAGAAATGAGGCGGGTGGCATCGATCAACTTCCAGCCAGCCTCTTTGCCACCTTTGAGTTCGAATGACAACAGGCCGCCAAAGCCCGATTGCTGCCGCACTGCCAGTTCGTGTTGGCCATGGCTCTCAAGCCCGGGGTAGAACACCCGTTTCACGTTAGCCTGTTGTTCAAGCCACCGGGCCATTGCCAGGGCGTTCGAGCTATGTGCCTTCATCCGTAAGCCCAGCGTCTCAAGCCCTTTAAGGAACACCCATGCATTGAACGGACTCATGGCGGGACCTGCCGTTCTGAGAAAACCAAATACTTTTTCGCCAACGAGTTCTTCCGGTCCGAGAACCGCACCGCCTACGCATCGGCCCTGACCATCGAGAAACTTGGTTGCTGAATGAATCACGATATCCGCGCCGAGGCTGATTGGTTGCTGCAGGGCAGGGGTACAAAAACAGTTGTCCACGACCAGCAGAATATCGTTTTGATGCGCGAGTTCTGACAGCTGTTTGATGTCTGCCAACCCGGTTAATGGATTGGAAGGCGTTTCCAGGAACATTAAACGGGTTTCTGGACGGATGGCTGCCGCCCAGTCATTGATATCCGTCAGCTTAACAAAGCTGGTTTCAATACCCAGTTTGGCCAGGAAGTTGGTGAACAGCATGGTTGTTGAACCAAAAATACTGCGTGATGAAACGATATGGTCACCGCTCTTGAGCAGGCCAAGACAGGATGATAATATTGCGGACATACCGGAAGCCGTGGCCACGCAGGACCCGGCACCTTCCATCGCGGCCAGCCGTTGTTCAAAGGTTCTTACAGTGGGGTTGGTAAAGCGCGAATAGATGTTACCCGGTTGCTCATCGGAAAAACGGGCTGCGGCCTCTGCAGCAGACGTAAATACATAGCTGGAGGTTGTAAAAATGGGCTCACAGTGTTCACCCTCCGCCGTTCGAACCTGGCCGGCCCTGACCGCCAGTGTGTCAAATCTGTAATCGTCTTCAAAATTCGGCATGGGGGTTCCGGTTCGTTGAGTGGTGGGTTTCTCTGTTTAATACAGCGCCGTCAACCTACAATATGCAATAGTTATTTACATGAACGCAAGGAATACGAGTCAATGAAAATCGTCGCAGACATGAGCCTCTACCCCTTAAAGGACGGGCCGGTTCCCAACATTATTGAATTTATCAAAGAATTACAGATTCAGGATGGTATAGAAATTGTCACCAACCAGCTCGGCACCCAGTTGCGCGGAGAATTTGAGGTCGTCACCGCCGCCATCAACCACTGTATGCAAAAGGCCATGGAAACCCCCAATACGGTAGTCCTGGTCGTTAAATACCTGAACATCAATGTAGAACTCAAGGCAGTACCCAGCCTGACACCACCGGTAACCCCTGTCAGCTAGCCAAAATGCATGCTAAACAGCGGTTGTCCATACATTTTACAGTTAAAGCCTGTCACTTCTCACAGTTGGTATCATCGCCTTTGGGGTGCATCATAGTGATCATGGATTTAATGAATTCAAGGACGAATAACGCAAGGATGCACGGGCTTGGCAGGGACGTCGATTGAGTTGCAGATGGCAAGACTTATAGCCCAATTTTAGGGTCAACGACCATAGGGACTTGGTTATTGATCCTGTTTAATGAGTGTAGGTACTTTATTGTACCGCGCAACTTTTTCAGAGTTGTATGGTGGGCGTTCCGCTCGCTGTACAATCAGGCAACTACAGGGGGATGCAGCAGTGAACACCAAAATCTCAGAATTAGATCGACTACCGGAGCTTGATGAGTTTATGCACAGGGAGTCCGCGCTTGAACTGGCACGGCGTTCACTGGTGGGAGCACCGGTATATACGGTCATTTCATTGATAATGCTGGTGGGTACACCCATGGCCCTGGATTATGGAAACTGGGCCGTCGCTGAGGTCATTCTGCTGTTTTCACTGGGTGCCGTTCGGGTTTGGTTTGCCCTTGGTTTTGAGCGGCGTTATGACCGGTTGGGTGAAAAGGCAGTAAGTCAGTTCAGTGTCCTGACTGCCTTGCAAAGTCTTACGCTGGGCATATTGTCCGCCATGGTTATCTGGCAATACTGGGCGGCCAGGGAGGTTGTCTTAACCATTGTGCTTTCAGCCGGATGTATTGCTGCTGGCACCAGCGCATTGTCAGTAAGACGCAGTGCTCAAATGATTTTCCTTGCCTGTGTTCTGGTCCCTCTTGGTATTGCAGTCTACCTGGTTGGCGGTCTGGTGGCGGCGACGCTGATAACCGGTTTCCTGGCGCTGATGGCTTTTTTGGTACAGGACGGCGGCCAGGCTAAAAGTACGTATTTCAAACATTTAGAAGGGCATTATCGCGACAGGATATTGCGCCGGCGTTCAGCGCTGGAGCTAAAGGCAAAACAGGAGCTTATCAAGGAGATTGGTCATGGTATTCGCACTCCTGTCAATTCAATTATTGGTATGACGGCCTTGTTGCTGGATGAGAAGTTGGGCGCCAGGGCACGTGAAATTGCGGATACAATTCGTAACAGCAGTAACGCTTTGTGGGGGTTGATCAGTGATCTGCCCGGTTCTGTCAAGAACATGCACGATGCACCGGAAGCTTCATTGGGCGCCATGAATCTCAGGCAATGTATCGAGGATACAAAGGATCTTTACAGACAGGAAGCGGCCGATAAAGGCCTGGAGTTTACAACCCTTATCGAGGACATACCTGAGGATGTTATCTCCTTTGACCAGGGTCAACTTGAACAGGTATTGGCTAACCTCTTGGTCAATGCAGTGCAATACACAGACAAAGGCTCAATCACGTTGAGTTCATCATGTACCAATTTGCATGACGGAACGGCGCTTATCGAGTTCTCGGTTGCCGATACAGGCCCCGGAATTCCAGAGGAACACCGTGAATCCGTTTTTCACCCGTTTAGCGATAAGGGGATCAAAAGCAGCGGCAGGTTTGGTGGTGATGGCCTGGGATTGCCATTGTGTAAAGGACTGGTTGAGTTAATGGGTGGTGACATCTGGATCGAAGACAATGATGACCGGGGAACCATTGTGAAGTTCACCATTCGGGCAGAGCTTGATCCCTCGGATAACACCTGGGAAGCCGCCGGGGAAACCGATTCGAAACCCGATACGACAGATGTGCGCCCTTTCCTGGGTGAGCCCAGCAATGTGAGTCAACTGCATCCACACAGCATCCTGGTGGTAGATGACGATGAAATTCATCGGCAGATAGTTTGTACGCAACTAAAGAAGATGGGCTACCCGGCCGATGAAGCGGCTGATGGTGAACAGGCGATCGCAGCGGTAATGCAGGGTACCTATGACCTGATTTTTATGGATGTGCGTATGCCTAACATGAGTGGTATCGAATCCACCCGCTGGATACGTGACCGTTTTAATGGTGATGATCTTCGCATCATTGCGCTAACCGGTGATGCCTCCATCGAAACGCGGGAGCATTGCATGCGTGCCGGTATGGATAACTTTGTCACCAAGCCGGTCAGGGTCAAGGATATCGAAGCGATCTTGTGCCACTCCAGGCCCGATCAGAACCAGCCCGTCAGCCACATTAACGGCGAAATGGTGCATTGACAGATTAATAACGAATCCTGGTTACGACCAGGTATTGGCACATCGTATTGGCACATCGACAGTTTTGCAGGGCGACATCGTGAGGTGATGTGGCCCTGCAAAGATTACGAATCAAGCCTTACTCAATTCCCCTGAAAAATCACCCAGAACCAAAGCCCCCGGTCGCGAATCCCTGCGTCACAGGTGTAGAACACGACAGGACTCGAAATGAACAGGATCTCCATCAGTTGCTTGTTCTTCCAGTTACTTGCTTTTGCCAGTTTGATGGCGCCGGTGTGCCGGAACTTCCCAGGGAAAACCTGCTTGCCATATTTCCGGGTGGGTTTAACGGTCAAGGATATCGGGAACCGCATGCCGTCAGCCTTACAGGCTAAGAATTCATGGTTTAGCAGGTACCGTTAGCAGGGGAGGGCCGGACATGGTGTGCTGATGGACCTGATGAGACTTCTCGGGTAACAGCAGCAAAAAGTACTTAGCGCTGATATTTTTCGTTTTTTAGCCGAAATTTGCAGCGATGCGAAGGCGCTGATGCAGATGTATCTGCGACAGTGACAGTATCAATCCAACTTGTGGCCAGACGAAGATAAAAATTATAAATTTACTTACCCCAGCAACGCTGGTGTCCATCGGGGCCGATCGAACCGTCCTGTCGTAACGTAAGAGTAGCACAACTTACACCGTCCTGTTTATCGTCTGCCTGGCGCCCAATGGCAGTTGCAGTCAACGTGAAGGAGGTGGCGGTACTTACCAGGGAATAGCTGTATTTATCAGTGTTAGCGGGATTGATGTTGGTGCTGTATGCGGGGTGATCTGCCCGCCAGACCTCCTGTCTGTTGGCCCAGTCCTGCAGGGTCGTTTGTGCTTCAGATCGATCCGATCTTTGGACAAAGTGTACATAGGATGGATAACTCAATGTGGCCAGTATCCCCACAATGACGACCACTATCATCAGTTCAATCAGTGTAAACCCCAGGCTGACCCGGTTGATGTTGTATTCTAAGAATTGTGGTTTCATAAATCGTCTCTGCCGTTCAGGTCGCCAGGGTTAAGGACAATCGTCCGCTTGCTCTTCGATGGTGATCGATACCGTTACATCTTCAGTCAGACCTGAAAAGGTCAATACCGTACGTTCACCGGCGATATTCAGGTCAGGATCGGCCATGACACCTTCATCAAGTACCGTCATAGTACTAAAGCCGGTACCACCCGGGCACACTTTCCGGTTGAGTACCCTGACGTTAATACCGGCGATTTTGAGCGCGTTGTAATCAGATATGGTTACGCTGCCGCTGACGGGAACCGGGCTCAGGTCACAGGTATAGGCTTTACGTGATGTGCGACCTTCGACGATGGTGATGATCTCGCATGGCATATCCGGAGGGTTCTGCCTTACCCTGACCGTCTCGATATTGACCTTGTTTGAACCCGCCAGAATATCTCCGAGTACCAGTACGCCGGTTGTGGGAGCTTCACCCCCAATTATGACTGAAACCGGAATATCTTCCGTTGCCTCAAGCTCGTCATCCGGGTCTATCGGGTTGGTATCGGTCAAACCCGAGTTGGACAGTTCTATGCTCGCCGTGACATTGGTTGTGACATCAAAATGATCCTGAGCGATCTGCACTTTGCCGCGACTGAAACTGGCGCTGTCAATGTCACTGATGGGTGAATTGGTCACCGTGATTGCCGAAGACCCCCTGCTCCAATTGGCCAGGGACGTGACGTCCACATCAAAGAACGGCATGATTTCGAGCCAGACGGGGTCTTTCAGCAGGTCACAGTAGTCGCTGTATGTACCAGTGCCGTTTGCCTTCAGACACTTGATTTTTTTCAACAGATCATCGGTGATGTAATCAACATAGATGGCCCGTGACGTGGCCGGCATGACAACACCGGCGTTATTCAGAAAGATACCGGACGCATCGGAGCTGTAGGTGGGATCCGGCGCGATTGACGGATACTCGGGCAGACTCAGAAGATCGGTGAAGTCGGTCACGAAATTGACCACGGAAGTGCTGTAATCCGCATTGAAATTGATCGGGAAGCTGGCCTTGACAACATCCAGGTTCCGGACAGACAAATCCGTTGTTAACCGAAACAGCCCGTCTTTTCTTATATACCTGCACACTTCAAGATAATCATCGCCTTCGGCAGCCAGGATCTTGCTGCCGTTATCAATACGATAATGCGCATGATCGCCGAGAAAATTGAAACCTCCGGTCTCACCACTGAAAGCCGGCCTGAAGGTATCGTATTTGACACTGGCACCAGGGGCATCGTGGTGGTCATTACAGCACATTTCACAGGCGGCGGGCTGTCCGCTTTCGTTGGATGAAATGCTGCCGGTGCGTTTGTTGACAAGCTCGCCCAGCGCATATTCCTTGCCCGACCAAACCGTCGGAGCCCGACCGCTATCCAGGCCAGCATCCATCGTACAGATGCAGTTTGCTACCTTGAATTCCTCGCGTCTTTGCAGGTAGGCGTTGGCGCCAGTTGCGAGAAATGTAACCACGTCAAATGAAGTGATGACATTGGTGCCGTGGTTGACCACCTTGGGCTTTGGTGCGGTTGAGCCCTTGATCTTGTCTGATCCGATCGCAATTTCCACCACGCCCGGAAAGTCATCTGGATTGAAGGGGGTTTTGGGGGGGGTATTTGAGTCGACATGGGCAAGCAGGCGCCCGGTATTGAAGACCGAGGTTGCGTCAACTATATCCACTAACTCGACATGATGTGTGGCGCCCTGACCATCGTCCCATTCCACCCTGATTGTGACCAGCTTCAGATCGGGGCGCAAAACCCCGGTTTCATTGCTGAAAGTTTCGGTTGTACCGTCAGAGTTCTGAACAAATGCGTCGATGGCCCAGGAAAGGCTGAATTCAAAGTTGCTCACGCTGACCGTGGTGCCGTTCACACAGGCTGTCAGGTCGTCATAGCCTGACTGTGCTGTCGTACAGGGGTCTGCGTTGGTAGAGCCCATGGTATAAAAGGAATGCATGGTTTCGATTTGCTGTTCGGCCAGGTTCATGGCCAGCGTGCGTTGTTTGGCCATGGCGCTATAGCGGGTCAGTTTTCCCTGCAGATTGGCCAGGGCGGTCAGACCGATTGAGATAATCAGTACCGCAATCATGATCTCCAGCAGGGTAAACCCCATGTTGCGGGTGTTTCTGACAGGCATTTGCTGGTATTTCATTGCGCCATTCCCTAGAAGCTGACCTGGTCGGTCCAGCTGCCGGAAAGATTACCGAGTATTATCAACGGGTGAATCCTGGCAAGGATATCCCTGGCATAAACCACGGTGAAGCTACCATTAAAAGTGGCGGCGCCGGGGTCGTTAATGACTGCGCCATAAACGATTGGACCGCCAGTGAGTGTTACTGATATGGAATTTTCGGTCTGTTCTTCAGGCGGGACAGCCGGATCTGTAATAATCAGTACGCCGTACATAATGGTGCCGCCGTTTAGCTTGACGCCCTTGCTGGCGACCAGTGCAACCGGTGTAATTGCTGTTCCGACCTCCTTGCCCGCCAGGTCACAATGTCCATCAACCCAGACCAGGCCGCGCAAGCTGGTGTCGACCGTCGAACAATCGTCGAGAACAGTATCTGCTGCATCACGCACCTGTCGATACTCTGTGCGCGCAACTCCAAAATAGAATTCGAAGACATCATCGGGATAGGCAGGGTCCTCATCAATGATGTCAAAATGTTTTCTTGCCGGTTCAGTGTTTTGGGTATGGCTTAGCGCGCCGAGTGATTCCTTGTCAGGGCACACGCAGGTGTCGCAGGTTTGAAATACGGCACCGTCGTCACCGGTCCAGCTTCGCCAGAATGAACTGTCACGGCTAGCCAGGTATTCTTCAAGTTCGCAAGTCGCAATACTACCGGCCCCCGTTTCTTCGACAAAAACGTAATTTCTGGACCAGATTGAGGCCGGAACACCAATACCGCCGGCATTGGAATTGACCACGACATTCATTGTGCCGTTGGGTGATATTGAGTTAAAGGTCATGATCGGAACGACTGGCGGGCCACCGCCAGGTTCGACATTGGCCAGTGTCTGCATGACGACGGACCTGGCAGTGCCATCATCGGCGGTGCCGGTCGATATCACCCTGATGGCCACGTTAATCCCCGTCGGTATGCCTGAACCGTCGCACTTGGCATAAGTGTTCTCGGTACCGGCTTCATACTTGTCCTGGTCATAGTTCACAATGCACAGCAAGGCCTGGACCTGGTAATTGGTGCTATCAACCGGGACAGGAGGATCCGAGTCATCATATTTCGTGACCAGGGCGCCGAGCGGCAGGTATGTATTGGGGTTAGCGGCGCTGGTGTCCTCAACATAGTAGAAGACATTTTCTCGGTTAAAGCCGTTGGCACGTCCATCCGCCTCAAGCGATGCGGCGGCGCAGGGCAGGGTAGTGTCGTTCGCGCCGCAGGGTAGCCAGTGGTGATTGGACCCGGCTGATGTGGGTAACCAGCCGCCTTCCTCGATGGAGTTGATGTCCCTGATATTACGGGTGAAATAGCGCATCGCATGGCTGATACCTGCTTCCGCGGCATGATGTGCAAGCTTGGCACGGCGGTCATTGCCGGAAATGACTTGCTCGGTTGCGGTCACCCGCGCATTGAGAAACAGCATGACTGACATGATCACCAGTATGAGAATCACCAACAGCAGTGCTGCCCCGCGTTGGTTTCCTGTTCCGGGAAATGGCCTCAACTTGCTGTTCTCAGTCCGGCTTAACATTTAGGGCTCTAGAATCATTGCTGTTATACCCTGAGGTACTGATTTCTTAACTGCACCTCATTGGTGATCGAGCGGTTCACCGACGTATTGGATCTGAGCCTGGCATTGATTGTTATGCTGATTTGCTCGACACCCACCTGGATGATATTTCCGGTAGTCAGGTTTTCCGCAATATCGGTCAGATGATCGTCCAGGACAAATTCCAGCGCGAGAACATGGGTCTGGATCGGGTCGGAAATATCCACCCAGGCGGCATCCGTAACCGCGGTATTACAGGTCGCGTCCGCACCGAAATTAGCAGAAATTCTTCCAACCGCACTTATTACTCTCAGA
>Ga0265303_10001739_pt1 | contig 13505 bp, 9 predicted proteins | sample Helome_2_FD_192494 | JGI IMG/M metagenome (GOLD analysis project Ga0265303, IMG submission 192494) | Marine sediment microbial communities from subtidal zone of North Sea - Hel_20160317 (Illumina Assembly) | ecosystem: Environmental > Aquatic > Marine > Subtidal zone > Sediment ... | reverse complement strand
GCAGCAATTTTGGCCGAGGCGCCGCTTCACGGGTCGACCTCACCCGACAGCGAGAAGCCGCCTGGCACGGCCCGGCTCGCGTACGAGGTCCACGACTTGGCGTTTGCCGCCGCCGTCGAGGGCAAATCGCGGGAAGACGAGTACGTGCCGCAGCCCGGCGAGGCGGTGGAGGCCAAGCCCACGACGCTTGGACAAGCCGAGATCTTTGGGCGACTCTTGTCGGCCTGCAGCCAGTGCCATAGCTTGGTCGATGTGAAACCCGATATGATCCCCAGTGAACGCCGTCAGGAGGCTCGATGAGCGCGCTCGCCCGAGCCTCGATCCTCGCCGCGATCCTCGCGTTAGCGTCTGGCTGCGCAACGGGCCGAGTGCGCGGCGCCCAGGGGACTGAAATGCAGCAAGAGCAAGAGTACCAGCCCAGCAGCAAGGTGGACCCGCCTCAAGGCAACGTCGACCGTACGTCAGGGCCGGTCACCCTACCCACACCACCTCCGGTCCTCGAAGTCGACCTCGAACGGAGACGCCCAGCGCCCGGGCCCGGCCCCGAGCCGGAGCCCGAGCCAAAATCCAAGCCCGGGAACGACCCGGAATAGAAAAGGTGAGATGTCCAAGCTCTGCACTGCCGACGAAGCGGTCAACCACATCAACTCCAATCAGCGCGTCTTCGTCCACGGAGGCGTGGCCACCCCGACCGCCCTGGTCGAAGCCCTGGTTCGTGAGGCCCGTCGCCTTCACAACGTCGAGCTGATCCACCTCCACACCTCCGGTGACGCGGCGTACGCCAAGCCGGAGTACGCGCGCTCGTTTCGCGTGGCAAACCTGTTCGTCGGCCACAACATGCGCCATCAGCTGGATGGCGATAGGGTCGACTACCTGCCTTGCTTTCTCTCCGAGATCCCGCAGTTGTTTCGATCTGGACGCAGAGCGCTCGACGCGGCCCTCGTTCAGGTCTCGCCCCCGGACAAACGAGGCTATTGCAGTCTCGGTGTCTCGGTGGACGTCGCTAGGGCGGCCGTCGATTCCTCGAAGGTCGTCATCGCGCAAGTCAATCGGCACATGCCGCGGGTCCACGGAGACGGCTTCGTTCACATCGACCAGCTCGACTGGTTGGTCGAGCACGACGAGCCGCTCCCCGAGGTCCCGGCGACGGTGCCCAGCGACGAAGAACAGGCGATCGGCCATCATGCGGCTGAGCTCGTGGAAGACGGGGCCACCCTCCAGATGGGAATTGGAGCCGTCCCCGATGCGGTCTTGGCGTCGCTGAAAGGTCATCGCCATCTGGGGGTTCACACGGAGATGTGGTCCGATGGCTTGCTGCCTTTGCTCGAATGCGGTGCGGTCGACAATAGCCAAAAAGTCGTTCACCCGGGCCGAACGGTGTCGGGTTTCGTCGTCGGAACGCGCCGGGTGTACGACTACATCGATGACAATCCGACCATCACCCAGTACGACATCGGCTACGTCAACCGGGTTTCCGTCATCAACCGAAACCCCAAGGTCACGGCGATCAACTCCGCGGTCGAAATCGACCTCACTGGGCAGGTCTGCGCCGACTCCATCGGCCATCGCGTCATCTCCGGGGTCGGAGGACAAATGGACTTCATCCGCGGCGCGATGACCTCCGAGGGGGGCAAGCCCATCATCGCCCTGACGAGCCGGACCCGCAAAGGGGATCCGCGAATCGTGCCTACCCTTCGGCCGGGAGCCGGTGTGGTGACCACGCGGGCGCATGTTCAGTTCATCATCACGGAGAACGGGGCGGTCGACCTGTACGGCAAGACCTTGAACGAACGCGCTCAGTTGCTCATCTCGATCGCACACCCGGACGACCAAGAAGGACTCGAGCGTGCATGGCGCGAGGCCCGCGCATGAACCAGAGGCGCAGCCATTGCGCTCACGGAGCAAGCACCTGCAGAAGTTGCGCCGACCCACGACGAATGTTGGCCAGTTGTGATGGAAAGAGGCCGGTCTGCGCTTCAAGCTTTGGCACGCCTCCTGCTTAGGAGCTGCTTTCGACCCTGCTCGGAATTGGGTCTAAGGGGATTACTGTGATTTTGCCAAGCTGGTTCCCATCTCGCTCCGACAGCGTGTCGGGGCTGCGCCTCCTCACCAAGGCACAGGGAAGCGACGAAGAAACCCTCGAAACCGCTGCGACCACTCCGGACGCCGAGTGGCTCAGCGTCAATTCACGGGGTTCGTTTGCGATGGGTACGATCGATCGGTGCCCGCGCCGGAAATACCACGGGCTTCTGACGGTCCGGGAGCCGGGCGTCGGCGAGCCGCTGAACATGGTCGCCGAGGTCGAGGAATGGCTCAAGGTCGGCGATGAAACGGTCGCTCTGCACAGCTACAACTGGGGCAACGCCGTCGAGCCGATGGGCGTCGATTACCTGAGCCGCTTCGAGCCGTTGCCGAGTTGGTCCTACGAGTTTGCGGGGGTCACATTCACCCGGGAACTTTGGCTCGAAGACGATGCCGACGCGGTTTGGATTCGGTACACGATCGAAGGGCTCGCCGAGCCAGCCGACCTGCGTCTGCGCCCGCTGATCCGTTGCCGGCCGATCCACGCGTTGACCGTTGCGAACCCGTTCATGAACGGAGAGCTGGACATCGAAGAGGGTGAGTCGCTTCGCGTGGCGATGCACCCCTACAAGAACGTACCGGCCCTGATTGCGAGTCTGCACGGCGCCGCTGGCGTCTTCCGCCCAGATGGACACTGGTACGAAGGCGTTCACTATGAATGGGAACGTGAGCGCGGTTACGACGATGCGGAAGACCTCTTCACACCGGGCGAGTTCCGACTCGAGGTGGAGCGAGACGGTGCGTTCTGCGTTCGACTCGGGACGACGCCGGCAGCGAGCCACGAGCCCCAAGTGCTCAGCTCCGTGCTGGGCTCGCGCCGCTCCTTCGTTCAAGAGCTCGACGACGCAGCCGACGCATACTTGGTCGAGCTTTCGGGAGCTCGCACGGGAATCATCGCCGGCTATCCCTGGTTTGGCGAATGGGGGCGGGACTCTCTAATCGCCCTGCCCGGCCTCTGCCTGGCCCGGAACGAGGTCGATAAGGCGCTCGCGATTCTCGAGTCCCTCGCCGATCGCCTCGTGAATGGACTGGTCCCCAATATTCCCCAAAGCGGCGACGTGCCGCCGAACGCCGAGTCGATCGATGCCTCGCTCCTGTTCATCCGAGCGACGAGCCTCACCGCCAAACGAACGCGGAGCCGGCGCATCGTCGCCCTCCAAGAGGTCTGCCTCGACCTGATCGACCGAATTGGCGAGGGCGCCAATCCGCGCGTGCACGTCGACGCAAAGGGATTTCTCTTCGTCGATCATGGGCCCTGGGCGCTCACCTGGATGGACGCCTCGGTGGATGGCTGGCCGGTGACCCCCCGTCAGGGCTATGCGGTCGATCTGAACGCCCTCTGGCTTTCCGGGCTCAGCACCACACTTCGCTGGGCGAAGAAACTGCGTCCATCGTTCGCCGAAAAGTGGGACGAAACCGCGAAGAAACTCTCCGATCATTTCGAGGAAAAATTTTGGCTTCAAGATCAGGGCTTCTTGACTGACACACACGATGGAAACCAGCCCGACGGACAGCTCCGGCCTAACCAGCTCTGGGCCCTCTCTCTGCCAAGCGTTCCCATCGACAAGGCCCACAAGAAGCGGGCGCTCGCTGCGGTGCGCGAAAAGCTGCTCACGCCGGTTGGCCTGCGAACTCTCTCCCCGGACGACCCCAGCTATCAGCCGTTCTACCGCGGCGGGCAGTCAGAGCGGGACCGGGCCTACCATCAGGGTACGGTCTGGCCTTGGCTTCTCGGCCTCTACGCCGACGCGGTCGAGGCGGTCGAGGGTTCCCAGGCGGCCAGCGAGGAGATGATGCCCGTGCTCGCGGCGCTTTCCGCGCACCTTCGGACCGAAGGCTGCATCGGACAAATCAGCGAGGTCTTCGATGGAAACGCGCCCCATCGCCCCGGAGGCGCGCCGGCCCAAGCCTGGAGCGTGGCAGAGGTGTTACGCATCGCTAAGATGGCCAGTCCATGAAGGTATTGATGCTGGGCTGGGAGTATCCTCCCCACATTAGCGGCGGGCTCGGGACCGCCTGCGAAGGGCTCACGACCGCGCTTGCAGAACGGGGCATCGAAATCGACTTCCTGGTGCCGAGGCTGTACGGCGAGGAAGACGCGCCGCACATGCAGATTTTGGGTGCGGCGTCCGCGGACTCGATGGCCGAGACTCCAACTCCTTCCCGAGCTCCGAGCCAGGGTCCCTCGGGATCGCCCGATCTGCTCAGCCAACTTATCGCCGCAGAGCCCGCGCTCGCCACGGATCCGATCTTCACCGCCGCCGCCGAAGCCGCTTATGCCGAAGCAGCAGCGACGGGCGAACCCGGCGTGAGGATGATTCGCGTGCCCACGATGCTGAAGCCCTACCTCGACCAGAAGACGTACCGGCAGCTCATCGCGACAGGCGCCCTTCACGAAACCGCCATCGCGGAGATTCTGGCGTCCGAGATTTTGCATCCATTGCCTGGCCCTCCCGGCGAAGTCACGAGGCTGGAGCATGCTCATGTCCCCGGCGCGGACTTTGCGTTTTCCGAGGAGTCTTCGAGCGGGGCGCACTATGGCGAAGACTTGTTTTCCGAGGTGGCTCGATACGCCATGTCGGCCACGCGGCGGGTTCAGGGACGCCAATACGACCTCGTGCACGCCCATGACTGGATGACGTTTCCGGCGGGCGTCGAAATTGCGCGCCGAGCTGGGGCCCCACTGCTCGTTCATGTGCACAGCCTCGAATACGATCGGGCGGGGCACGGAGCCGATCGGGACATCGTCTCGGTGGAGCATCAAGGGCTCGAGGCCGCCACGAGGGTCATCGCTGTGAGCTACTACACACGCAACCTCATCAACCGGGTCCACGGAACGTCACTCGACAAGATCTCGGTCGTACACAACGGCGTGTACGCGCGCGAAACGGTTCAGGCATACACCGAACAGCGCAGCTCCAAGGGGCCCATCGTGCTTTTCCTCGGCCGAGTCACGTTTCAAAAGGGGCCGGAGTACTTCGTCCAAGCCGCTGCGCGCGTTCTCGAGCACGTCCCCGATGCGGTGTTCGTCATGGCGGGCTCCGGAGACATGCTCCCGCGCATGAAGTCGATGGTCGAGGAGCTTGGCATCACCAAATCGTTCCGGTTCCCGGGTTTCGTTCGTGGCGCAGAGCTCGAGCGCACCTTTTCGACCGCCGACGTGTACGTCATGCCGTCGGTTTCGGAGCCGTTCGGCATCGCACCGCTCGAAGCGATGAGCTACGACCGCCCAGTCATCGTGTCGAAGCAGTCCGGCGTATCCGAGGTGCTGCGCAACGCGCTCAAAGTCGACTTCTGGGACGTCGACAAAATGGCGAGCCAGATCGTTGCTCTTTTGGAGCTGCCAGAGTTGCGACGGGTCATCGTCGAACGAGCCCGCGAAGAAATCCGGCACATCCACTGGGATGCTGCCGCCGAAACACTCATTCCTGTCTACGAGTCCGTCCTGCGCGGATGAGGTGAGCCATGCCGTCGGTCTGTTTTTATTTCGAAGTGCATCAGCCTTATCGCCTCAAGCCCTATGGAGCGCTTCAGGTCGGTCGGGACCACGACTACTTCGACGAGAAGCTCAACGCGGAGGTCCTGCGCAAGGTGGCACGCAAATGCTACTTGCCCGCCAACGAGGCCATGCTTCGCCTGATCGAACGAACCGACGGCCGCTTTCGCGTCTCCTACGCAGTGACGGGCGTGGTGATCGAACAGATGAAGCTGTACGCGCCCGAAGTGCTCGACAGCTTCGTGCGTCTCGCCAAGACCGGTGCAGTCGAGCTGATTGCGGAGACCTATTATCACAGCCTCGCCGCCCTCTACGACAAGGACGAGTACCGCGATCAGATCGACATGGAGATGAAGCTCATCAAGTCGGAGTTCGGGCAAGTGCCGCGCGTCTTCCGAAACACCGAGCTCATCTACAACGACGAGATCGGCCAGTTCATCGCGGACGAGGGCTTCGATGCGATGATCATCGAGGGCGCAGACGACGTTCTCGATTGGAGGAGCCCCAACTTCGTCTACCGCGTCGCCGATCGTGAGATGAAGTTGCTTGCGAAAAACTACAAGCTCTCCGACGACATCGCCTTCCGCTTCTCGAACAAGGCCTGGAGCGACTATCCGCTGACCGCCGAGAAGTTCGCAGCTTGGGTCCATGGCCAAAGCGGGGCCGGCGATGTGGTCAACCTGTTCATGGACTACGAGACCTTCGGCGAGCATCAGTGGAAGGAAACGGGAATCTTCGATTTCCTCGAACAACTGCCGGACCTACTCTTCGCGCATCCGCAATGGGACATCCTCACGCCGAGCCAGGTCGTGGATCGCTACCCGGCGCTTGGGGAGCTTCCATGCGAACGAACGGTCTCCTGGGCCGATGAGGCTCGTGACATCAGCGCCTGGCAGGGTAATGCCATGCAGCAGCGGGCCCTCGCAGAGATCTATTCACTGGGCAGCGCCGTTCGGAGGCGTAATAATTCCCACCTACTGGCGCTCTGGCGGCGCTTGCAGACTTCAGACCATTTCTACTACATGGCTACGAAATCCACCTTCGATGCGGCGGTGCATGACTACTTCAGTCCTTACGAGGGGCCTTACGACGCCTTCATCCACTATATGAACGTCATGAAAGACTTGAACCTCTCCGTACTGGCCCCGGCAGAGAAACAAATTCGGCTATGAGCAAGGCTGTATTCTTCGAGATCTCTTGGGAGGTCTGCAACATGGTGGGCGGTATCCACACGGTCTTAGCCAGCCGTGTTCCGGAGGTACAGCAGCGCCACGGTGAAGACGGATACATCACGATCGGGCCGGACATCCCCCGGGGCGACGACGTAGCACCCGAGTTCCGCCCGGACATCTGGGATCGCGAGCTGGCGGACTCGCTCCAAGATTACGAGGTGGGCGTCGAGATGGGGCGCTGGCTGGTACCAGGAGAGCCGCGTTGTCTGCTGATCAACCACTCCCGATTGTACGAGCGAAAGGACGAGATCCTCGGGCGATACTGGGAGCGCTACGGGCTCGATTCCTTGTTCGGAGCTTGGGACTACTACGACCCGGTCTTGTTTGGGCACGGCGCGGGCATGGTCATCGAGCACATTCGCGATCAATTTCTTCTTTCTGCGCGGCAGAACGCGATCGTTCAGGCGCATGAATGGATATCGGCCGGCGCGATCCTTCACCTGCAGACCGCTGCGCCCGAAATCGGAACGGTGTTCACGACGCACGCCACGATGCTCGGCCGCTCGCTCGCGGGACAGCGCGCGGATCCCAACTTTTACCAATCGCTGCCAAGCATCGATCCCGAGGTCGCAGCCAAAGAGCTCAACGTTTCATCGAAGCACTCGATGGAGTCGGTGGCCGCCCATGAGGCGGATGTCTTCACTACGGTGAGCGAAATCACCGCCTTGGAGTGTGAGTATCTCCTAGACAGAAAGCCGGACGTCATCCTGCTCAATGGGTTCGGTGCCAGGCCGGTGGCGCCCGACCAACGGCAGCGCGCTCGCGAGGAGCTCTTCAAGCTGGCCGAGCTCACGACGGGCGACCAGTACGATCGCGACAATACGCTCATCTTCGCGCTCGCCGGCCGCTACGAATACATCAACAAGGGCGTCGACGTGTACCTCGACGCCGCGGCCGCCCTCGCCAAAGAGCTCGAATCGCGCGCCGGCAAACGAGTGCTCGTCTATGCGATGCTGCCGGCGGGCCACGCCGAGCCGAAGCGTCAGCTCTGGGATCGTGCGCACGGCGCTTTCACGGGACCGCCGCTGCGATGCACGCACGACCTCGTGGACGAGGCCAACGACCCGATCACCAAGCAGCTCAATGCCCTCGGGTTCGAAAACACGCCAGGGGCGCGGGTCCACGTCGTTCACGTGCCCATCTACCTCGACGGAACCGACCCGCTCATCCGTCACAAGTACTGGGACTTGCTTCCGGGAGCCGACCTCGGTGTTTTTCCATCGTTCTACGAGCCATGGGGGTACACGCCGCTCGAAGCGGTTGCGTTCGGAGTCCCTGCGGTCACGACGGACCGCGCCGGATTCGGTCGCTGGGTCGCAGCGCAGGGTGACGACGATCGCACGGGCGTCCGCGTGCTCAAACGCGAGGGCGTGCCCACCCCCGAAGTCACCGAATCACTCAAGTCGGCGCTGCTCGAGTTCATCGATCTTTCGGAACAGGACCGTTCAGCGCTCAGCGAAGCCTGTTTGAGAACCGCTGCCCTGACCGATTGGTCCAACTTCATGGAGCACTACGAGGAGGCTCACCGCCGAGCCCTCGAAGCGGGCGCTGCGCGACGCAAGGAGCTGCCGATGGAGCGTCTGAGCGTTCCTTCGATGCCGGCGCGATCCTCGGATTCCTCCGGAGTCTTCGGCCTGTTCGTGAAACCTCCGGACACGGAAGGCGAAGAGGGGGCTCCCTACACCCGAACCTTCGTCGTGGCGAACGCGCTTCCTGCGGAGCTCCAAGGCCTGAAAGAGATCGCATCCAATCTCTGGTGGCGTTGGCACCCTGAGGTCGCTGCGCTCTTCAAACGAATCGATCCCGACCTCTGGTTCAAGGTCGAAGAGAACCCGCACGCGCTCCTCGAACAGGTGAAGCCCGCTCGGCTCATGACAGTAGCGGACGATGCCAACTACGTGGCAGACGTTGCGAGGCTCCATCAGGAGATGATCGAGTCGACCGAATCGCAGGACCCGAGAATCGCATATTTCTGTATGGAATTCGGCCTTGCGGGCTTCTTGAAGCTCTACTCGGGGGGGCTCGGAATCCTCGCAGGGGACCACCTCAAAGCGGCAAGCGATTTGAATCTTCCCCTCTGCGCTGTCGGTCTCGCCTACCACGACGGGTACTTTCGCCAAATCATCGATCGTGACGGACGCCAAGAGCACCTCGGCGACACGAACGCTTTCGAGAACCCCCCGTTCGAGCCAGTCATGGTTGGACAGTACTCGCCGCTGCGCGTGACGGTGCCACTACCCACCGGCCCGGTACAAATCCAGGCATGGCAACTCAAGGTCGGCAGAGTGCCGCTCTTCCTGCTCGACACCAACCTGGCAGAAAACAGGCCCGAAGACCGGGCGATCACCAATCGCTTGTACGGAGGAGACACCGCGCACCGTCTGCGACAGGAGATGGTACTGGGCCTCGGAGGCTACCAACTGCTCACCGAGCTCGACATCGACCCAGACGTCTTTCACATGAACGAAGGCCACAGTGCGTTCCTACTCCTCGCGCGCGCAGCCCACCTGATCAAGAGGCACGGCCTCCGGTCTCAAGAGGCGTTCGAGTACCTCCGCAATACGACCGTCTTCACAACGCACACGCCGGTGCCCGCCGGACATGACCATTTCCCCGAGGAGCTGATACGCCCCTACCTGTCACGCTTCGAACACGTGCTCCGCATGGATTGGCCTCGTTTGTTATCGATCGGCCACACACCAACGAGCGCAGCCAACGAGTTCGGAACGACGGCGCTCGCCGTCCGCAACGCAGGGCGCATCAACGGCGTCAGCGCCAAGCACGGCGAAGTCGCGCGCGAGATGTTCCTCCAGTTTTTTCCAGAGTTCGACAACCCGGACGATGTCCCGTGCACCAGCATCACCAACGGCGTGCACGTTTCGACCTGGCTCGCTCCAAGGTGGCAACGGCTCGTGGAAAGGCAAATGGGGCACGACTGGCGAAACCAGATCGACGACTCCGACACCTGGCAATGGCTGCGCGACCACGATCCCGCCGAAATCTGGGCCACGCATCGCGAGCTGCGCGCGGACTACATCGATTGGCTCAAAGAGCACCTCACCGAGACTTGGACCCGTCGTCGCGAAGACCTCTCTTTGCTGCGCGATATCCTCGGAAGGCTCGACGAAGATCGTATGTTGATCGGCTTTGCTCGACGCTTCGCACCCTACAAGCGCGCGGACTTGCTTCTGACCGACCCCAAACGGCTTTCCAAGTTGCTCAATGGCACCCCGGGCGCAACCATCATCTATGCCGGCAAGGCCCATCCAGCCGACGGTCACGGGCAGGCGCTGTTGCAGCGGGTCTACCAGGCTACGAAGCACCCCGATCTCGCAGGCCGAGTCATCTTCATGGAGGGCTACTCGATCGATTCGGCACGCCGAATGGTAGCTGGCTGTGATGTCTGGTTGAACACGCCGACGCGGCCGCTCGAGGCCAGCGGGACATCTGGCATGAAAGCGGCCATCAACGGCTGCCTCAACCTAAGCGTCGACGATGGCTGGTGGCTCGAGGGCTACGAAGAGAACAACGGCTGGGTGATCGACCTGCCGGCCACCTCGATTCACGACCCGAGCGCCTACGACCGCGCCGTGACCATGGCACTGCTCGAAGGCGAGATTATACCGACATACCACGATCGAAACGCCGACGGGGTTCCGGTGGCCTGGGTCGACCGAATGAAGGCGAGCATGTCGAGCATCATTCCGCGGTTCTCCGCCCGCCGGATGGTCACCGACTATGCCGACAACTTCTACGAGCCCGCAATGCAGGATGCGGTCGCCCTGCGCGACTCGAACTACCGTCCTCTCTTCGCTCTGGCAGACCTAGCGGAAGCGATCCGAAACCATTGGAACGAGATCGCGATGGAGAGCGTTCGCTTCGGCGGACTGAGCGGCGACGAGCTGATCGTCGGCACGACCGTCTCGACCGAGCTTTCCCTCCGCCACCCGGGGCTCGACGCACGGGAGTTGCTGGTCGAAGCTGTCGTGACCTACGGCAGCCGGCTACACGACCTCTCGTCGAGAATCGTCGTTCCATTCGAATCGGAGGACGGAGGAGAACGGAGCACCTGGCGGGGCGCGTTCACCGTGCGCTCGAGCGGGGGCCACGAGCTGCGATTCCGAGTCAGGCCCAGAGATCGAAGTCCGATGAGGCCAGCGGCTCTCGGCATGCACATCCAAAAGTGGCTATGACGACCCTAGGTCCGTGATCCACGCTTGGGCGGGTCATTTCATCACGCGAGCGAAGTCGAGCCCGCCAACAATCCCGGTCACCCCTCGATCGTTCTCGATGAGGATGCGGCGGACCTTCATCGCCAAGGCTTGCGCGGCGGCCCTGCCGAGACCCATCGCGTCGGGCAGGATCAAAATGCAAACGTTCATCACGTTTTCGACCGCGGTGGTGGGGCTCAGGCGGCGCGCTTGCAGAGCGCAGGCCTGATCAAAGATACCGACCGGGAAGTCTCCTTCGACCACGACCAGACCATGCTTGTTCGACAACTCGAGTCGGTCGACGGCCATGGCGATTGGATCTTCGGCCTTGACCTTGACCACAGAGCCAGAGGCAATCTCGGAAATTGGCGTCTTGATGCGCTTGTCGCCAACCGCTCGCATCAGGTCGCGCGTAGAGATTACGCCGTCTGGCTTGCCGGCGCTGGTCACGAAGATTCGGTGAATGTGCTTCTTCAGCATCAGCTTGGCGGCCTCCGCGACCGGCGCATCGGGTGCAACCTGAAGCGCAGGGGATTGCATGATTTCCTCGACAGGGCGATCGGGCACGCGAAAGGTCACGCCATGGCTGAACACGGCAGCGCGCAGAAGGTCCGTCCGTGACACGACGCCTTTGAGCTCACCCGCGTCGTTGACCACGCCGAGTGCAGACACCCCTTGTTCCGTGAACATCGCGTCGGCGGCAACGAGGCTTTCGCCAATACGAATCGTCTCGACGGGGCTAGTCATGTATTCGGTCACGGGCATTTCGAAATTGGCCATCTCATTTACCTTTTTGCGGACACGCGTTCGATGAGCGAACGCGCGGTCAAATGACAATCACCTCACCGAGATGTTGGATGAGCTCGGCCTCGTTGCTGGTCGCGAGGTCTTTGTGAACCGTGCCGATTACGAGCTGCGAAGTGGGTCCATCGAGGGAGGAACGAAGCAACCCCAAGAATCGCGGGGGCGCGACGAGAACCAGGCGGTCGAACTGATTCTGCACGCGGGCCTGCCGAAGCTTGTCTGCCAGCTCTCTCGAGAAGTCGGACACCACCCTATCGTGCGGGCTCTCGCTTTGTCCCATCGACGCGCGTCGGGGGTCACCGCTGTTCTTGCGAAACGAGCGACCCGGACGATCGGAGGCGAGCTCTCTGTCGCGTGCCCGGCCTTTGGGGTGGTCAATCGATTCGACGAGCGCCAAGCCATTGCCGATCCCGTCATTCGCGAAAAGGCGCGCGCCGCCTTCGTGTGCCACCAAAATCCACGTGTTACCCATACGCTGACCTCCGTAGCCGCAAGTCAGGAAGCAGGCAACGAGGGGAGCGGCTGAAGCTCGATAATCTGCTTCGTTCCGTCCTGTGCGATGACCTCGATGCTCGAAAGCCTTCCAGCCTGTTCGCGAACGAAGATTTCCGTCGGCTTAGGCACCGTATGCGAGAGATTGGCAGAATCGACCACGAAAACTTCGTCATTCGAGTCGTAGCTAATCCCGACCAAAACACTGTCTTCGCTCTCAGGCTGCACGCCGATGTCCTCGCCCATGATCGAAATGCCTACCCGCATCGTGGGGAGGTGCTTTGAAACCTCGTCGAAGTACGCCTGCCACTCCGAGCTCTCTAGCTTTCGTGTCGTCATCGTTGCCTCCAGTCCTGATGCTTCAGAGGAAGCAAACCCCGTGCCCAACGGCGGCACCTACTTCGGCTGCCATTTGGGACGAATGACGCAAACGATGCGCGAATTGTCGACCTGGCGACAGAATTGCGTACAGCGGAAGCCTCGCGCGTGGGCGGGCGCGATTGGGTGGGTATACTGGCAGCCTCGCCCTCAGGGATGTGATGGGAAAGCTGAAAGCGGATCTCGAGGCCAGCGGCTTCGAGCTGGTCGAGACGCACATCTCGTGGGTCTTCTTGGGCCCCGAGGAGGTGTTCAAGGTCAAGCGACCGGTCGACTTGGGCTTCCTCGATTTCACGACGCTCGAGAAGCGCCGAGCCGCGTGCGACGCAGAGCTGCGGCTCAACCGCCGGCTCGCGCGGAGCGTATACCTCGATCTGGTCCCAATCACGATCGACGCTTCGGGCCTCCACCGGATTGCCGGCGAAGGCGCGACCGTGGACTGGGCCGTTCGAATGCGCCGTCTGGCCATCGAGAGCCGGGCAGACGAGCTTCTGCGAGCCGACCTGTTGACGCCAAAGAAGATTGACGCGCTCGCGGCTCAGATCGCGAGATTTCATGAGAGCACACGGTGCGACGCGGAAACGTCGAAACACGGAGACGTCCAGGCGATTCGCAGAAACGTAGAGGAGAACTTCGAGCAAACCCGGGACTCGATCGGGGACTATCTGACGCCGGAGGAAGCTCGGGAGATCGAGGCTTGGCAGGTGCAGGCCCTCCGCAACGATACCCCTTTCGCCGCGAGAACCGCCGACGGGCGTGTCCGAGATGGACACGGAGATCTGAGGCTCGAGCACGTATACTTCGAATCCG
>Ga0265303_10001738_pt1 | contig 13508 bp, 11 predicted proteins | sample Helome_2_FD_192494 | JGI IMG/M metagenome (GOLD analysis project Ga0265303, IMG submission 192494) | Marine sediment microbial communities from subtidal zone of North Sea - Hel_20160317 (Illumina Assembly) | ecosystem: Environmental > Aquatic > Marine > Subtidal zone > Sediment ... | reverse complement strand
GACCAACTGTATGCAGGGTGATAACAGCATACCGTTACCAAACACGTCTCCCGACATATCGCCAATGCCGACTACGCTAAATGGCTCTCGTTGAATATTCCTGCCGAGGCCGCGGAAATGGCGTTTTACCGATTCCCAGGCACCACGCGCCGTTATTCCCATTTTCTTGTGGTCATAGCCTTGCGAACCACCGGATGCAAAAGCATCATCGAGCCAGAAACCATGCTGCTCCGAGATACCATTGGCAACATCTGAAAAAGCGGCCGTACCCTTATCGGCGGCGACAACCAGGTATGGATCGGCGCTATCATGAATCCGGGTGCGCGGGGGTGTTTTGATCTCGTCATCAACCCGATTATCGGTCAACTCTAAAAGCGCATTGATGTACAAGGCGTAGCAGGTCTGAACTTCGCCATATACCTCCGACGCGGGCAAATGGGCAATCTGCTTGGTGATAAATCCTCCCTTGGAACCGGCCGGAACGATGACCGCATTTTTTACAATTTGCGCCTTCATCAAACCCAGTACCTCGGTACGGTAATCCTCGCGCCGATCAGACCAACGGATCCCGCCGCGGGCAACACGACCACCGCGTAAATGTATGCCCTCGAATCGCGGGGCGTAAACATAAATCTCGAACACGGGGCTCGGTTTCGGGAGTTGCTCTATTCGTGTCGAATCGAGTTTAAAGCTGAGGTGGCCGGAATCACCCGGGATATCCTGGAAATAATTGGTGCGAACCGTGGCATCCACCAGGTTGAGCATGCGCTTGTAGATGAGATCATGGTCCAGGGATTCGATACTGTGCAACTTTTCCTCGATTTCGCCGAAAAGCTGGAGGTGAGAATCGCTGTCGACCTTGTCCGGATCGAACTTGCGTATAAAACTGCGTACCAGCAATAGCGTAATTGCAGGGTAACTGTTCAGCGTCTCGATGATGTATTCACGACTATGTGGAAATCGAATTTGCTGCAGGTACGCGGTATAGGCTCGCAGTATCTGGATATTCCGAGCCTTGATGCAGGCACTGAACAGTAAATGATTGAAATCATCGTTTTCGCTGCGTTTTTTCCAGATACTCTCGAATAGCTCGCTGAAGTAGCGTGGTATTTTATCCGGATCTACATCGCAGATATTATCGCCACGTTCCAAGGTGAAATGATTGATCCAGTAATTTCGATTGCCCAGCCTGATGCGATAAGGCCGCCCGATCAGTACCTGCAAACCCATGGACTCGAACACCGGCATCGACTGCGACAGTGGGATCGTATCTTTAAGCGTGAACAACTTGATCGAGTAATTTTTAGGGTCCCGGGTAATTTTTACCAGCCTGGCCTGGGCCCGGTTGCGGGTATTGATCGTCGCCAGGACCTCGAGATCCGGAATCGCGTCGTCTACCGAAAAATCACCCTGGTAATTTTCTGAAAAGGTTTCTTCACTGATCTTCAACCTGGTCAGTTCAGGATTATCATCGACACGTTTGAATAGCTGTTTGTACCAATTGTTCATTACCGCAGCCCTTTTTATATTATTGACGGCATTGTAAACCTTTTATCGAAACGGGTTTGGCTCTATATTAGAACCCGGCCACAAAATTCCATCCACCACGGCGGAAAATAGTCATGCATGCTGAACTGCCTGTCATTCCACCCCTAGCAGACGATAAGCTGCGCCAGAAGATCCGTGATCATTACCTTGAAAATGAAGCCGGGGTAATCGCCGGGCTGGTCGCAAATGCCCACTTCGAAGACCGGGAACGCAAGGCTATCAGCGCTATGGCCGCCGAGCTGATCAGCAAGGTTCGGGCGGATAGCAGTCCGAGTATGATGGAAAACTTTCTCGCCGAGTATGGTCTGTCGACGCGCGAGGGAGTGGCCCTGATGTGTCTTGCAGAGGCCCTGTTGCGGGTTCCGGACGCGCAGACCATAGATGAACTGATCGAAGACAAGATTTCGCCGGGGAACTGGGGCGAGCACCTGGGTCATTCAGGCTCTCCGCTGGTGAACGCTTCGACCTGGGCGTTGATGCTAACCGGTAAAATTGTTGCGCCCGAAGATGAGGGTGGTTTGCGCCTGACCCTGCACGGATTAGTCAAGCGACTTGGCGAACCCCTGGTACGCAATGCAGTGGGCCAGGCGATGCGTGAACTGGGCCGGCATTTTGTACTGGGCACCAATATCGAAAAGGCGAGGAAACGAGCCAGGGAACTGCAAAAGCTTGGCTACACCTATTCCTACGACATGCTCGGAGAGGCCGCCCGCACCGAATCCGACGCCAGGAATTATCACCTGGCTTATTCTGATGCTATCACCGGATTGGCAAAGGACTGCAAGCACAAGAGCACGCGTGATAATCCGGGCATATCAGTGAAACTATCGGCGCTGCATCCACGTTATGAAATGGGCCAGTACCACCGCGTTATCGACGAACTGATACCAAGGGTTGAATCATTGGCGATGCTGGCCTGTTCCGCCAACATGGGATTTAATATCGATGCCGAGGAAGCTGACCGTCTTGATATCTCGCTCGACGTTATTGAGGCGGTTCTGTCCAATCCGGCATCGCGCGGCTGGGACGGTTTCGGTGTTGTGGTGCAGGCTTTCGGTAAACGCGCGATGCCGGTGCTCGACTGGCTTTATGCCCTGACCCAACGGCTCGACCGCAAGATCATGGTGCGCCTGGTAAAAGGCGCCTACTGGGATACCGAGATCAAGCGGGCACAGGTCCTCGGACTCTCCGACTACCCTGTTTTCACGCGCAAGGTAAATACCGACATATCCTACCTGGCCTGTGCCAGGAAACTGCTGGCGATGACGGATCGCATCTACCCGCAGTTTGCAACTCACAATGCTCACTCGGTGGCAGCCGTTTTAAAACTTGCAGGTGATCAACACGACTACGAGTTTCAGCGACTTCACGGAATGGGAGAGTCCCTGCACGAGTACGTGCATAGCAAGCATGATGCCCGTTGTCGCATTTACGCGCCGGTGGGTGAACACCAGGATTTACTGGCCTACCTGGTCAGACGCCTGCTCGAAAACGGGGCCAATAGTTCTTTCGTTAATCAAATTGTCGACACCAGTATTTCGCCGGAATCGATTGCGCGTGATCCAATCGATGCGATATCGGAACTTGATAATTTATCGAATCCGAATATCACTATGCCCCCGGGACTCTATGGCAGCACGCGTCTTAATTCACAGGGTTGGGATATTACCGACCTGACCTGCCTGCATGAAATCAACAACTCCCGCGAGCCTTTAAGTACAAAAACCTGGCAGGCAAAGCCGCTAACGGCTGCCGACATAACACATACTACCAGTCGTGATGTTTTTAATCCTGCGGATCCCGGAGACCGGGTAGGAGCGGTCTTCGAAGCGGACCTCGACACCGTGGAGCAGGCAATTCAAAGTGCTACCGAAGGCAGTGCAGAATGGTCACGAACCAGCAGGGAGGAGCGCGCTGCCTGTCTGCAACGTGTAGCCGATCTCTATGAAAAAAACGCCGCGGAATTCTTCGCCTTGTTGGCGCGCGAAGCCGGTAAATCCTGGCTCGATGCAGTCGGCGAATTACGCGAAGCGGTCGATTTCGCTCGCTACTACGCGACACAACTCGATTCGCTGGACACTGACCTCGCTGCACGTGGCGTTATAGCCTGTATTTCTCCGTGGAACTTTCCGCTGGCTATATTCAGTGGCCAGGTATTTGCTGCACTTGCCACCGGCAACTGCGTTATCGCGAAACCTGCCGAGCAGACCAGCCTGGTAGCGGCTTTCGCAGGCGATTTAATGCACCAGGCCGGGATTCCACCAACGGCATTCCAGCTGCTACCGGGAACCGGCGCAGTTGTCGGGGCAGCTCTCAGCGCAGATGCTCGTATTGCCGGCATCTGCTTCACGGGTTCAACCGCGACCGCAATGCATATCAATCGCAACATGGCTCTTCATCTACCGGTAACGGCGCCGTTGATTGCCGAGACGGGTGGTCTGAACGCGATGATTGTCGACTCTACCGCGTTACCCGAACAGGTGGTTCGTGACGTGCTGGCTTCCGCCTTTCAAAGCGCGGGGCAACGCTGTTCCGCATTGCGCATGCTTTACCTGCAGGAAGATGTGGCGGATAAAGTGCTGGAGATGTTGTTTGGTGCAATGGATGAGCTGAACGTGGGTAATCCCTGGTACCTGGCTACCGATGTCGGCCCGGTTATCGACCAGGCGGCAAAGCAGAAAATTGATGCGCATTGCCATGGCATGGCGCAACAGGGACGTGTACTTAAATCTCTCGATGTTCCGCAGCAAGGCCTGTTCGTGGCCCCGACCGTGATTGAACTTGACGGTATCGAGCAACTCGAAGAAGAGATATTTGGCCCGGTGTTGCATGTCGCTCGGTTTGCGGCAAACGACATTGATACAGTGGTTAACTCGATCAATGAGCAGGGCTATGGCCTGACATTCGGCATACACACGCGGGTTGATTCGCGTGTGGAGCAGGTGGTCAGACGCATAAAGGCGGGCAACGTCTATGTAAACCGTAACCAGATTGGCGCGGTAGTCGGCACCCAGCCGTTTGGTGGTGAAGGGCTTTCCGGTACCGGTCCCAAGGCTGGCGGTCCCTGGTATTTGCATCGATTCGTTAGCGAGGCGAATACGCAATTCAGCAGTATTCAACAACAGGCGGTTGATACTGCAGCGTTACAGAAGCTCGTATCGAGTGTTGCAGGTTCCACGTCGACCCGGGCAAACCCCGACCTCGAGAAATTACAACGGCTGGCTAGCAGCGAAGGGCTTAAACACGACGTTAAATCGATTGTCGATATACACACAATGCCGGGACCGACCGGTGAAACCAATCAATTATCGGCACATCCTCGCGGGTTGGTACTGTGTCTTGGACCGACACGTGCCGATGCGCTACTACAGGCAATATCAGCCCTGGCACAGCAAAACTCGGTCGTAATCGTGGCTGAAAAGGCCGATCAATTAGGCGAACTTTTGCACCAGGCGGGGATGAGTGCGGCTGGAATCGATGGCTCGGTCGAAGCCGGCTCGTTACGGAATTTAAGCGGAATCGATGCAATCATGTCGCAGACAGACACTGAACAGTTACGTGCTTACCGAATTGCCCTGGCTGACAGAGGCGGCAAGTTAATACCGCTGATATCCGGGCTTGATGAACTTGATCGTCTGATCGTCGAACGTCATTTATGCATCGATACTACCGCTGCCGGTGGCAACGCCAGTTTGATAGCCGCGGGTAGCTAACCGATGATGCGGAAGAACTCGTCCCGGTCGCATATCGGGCAACGCGGTATCTGACCGGATTTGGGCAGGGTGATATTATTGTCGCAATTCTTACAGCACAGGGTTCCGGCATTGCAGACTTCACCACTTCGATACAAGCTTGCCTGGTGATCCTCATTCTCGAAAGCCCGGAAATCCAGCCAGGCTTTATCTGCAGAGCGCGCAATCAATTCGATAAAGCGATCTTCTACCAGGGTCAAATCAAAACTGAACCAGTCCTTTAATTCCTTGCCCTGTTGATTCAGCGTCTTATTAGCCTTTTGCATGTCACGTTTCAAGGTGTCGCCGAGACTCTCCGCTTCCTCCTGGGTCAGCGCAAACAACTCACGCGCCAGTACCTGCGCATTGTGCACCATCTCGTCGACCGTGGGGGCGAGCGCTTCCTCGGCTTCATGGATTGCGTCGCTTACGTTTTCTACCATGTGGTCGAAAGCGGCAACCATTTTTTCCCGGTCGTTAATTTCCATGAATCCATTAATAGCGCATAATATCGGGGCGCACAAGTAAGCTTCCTGTTTCGATGACACAGATCAAATCCGGCACCGATCAATCGACGGTTCTCAAGTGGTGGACTCGCCTGGCAAAACTCCCAGCCGGTGGCTGGTTATTCAGCCTGGCGCTAGGCCGGGTAGCACCCTATAGCGGAACCATCAGTGCCAGTGTCGAAGCGATAAAGCCCGGCTATGCCCGGGTGAGCTTTAAAGACAGGCGCAAGGTACGCAATCATCTGCATTCGATACATGCCATTGCACTGGTCAACCTGGGTGAAATCGCGACCGGGCTTGCTGTACTGTCTACTATTTCTGCTAACATGCGAGGCATCGTGCTCGACATTCAGGCCGAGTATGTAAAAAAGGCACGTGGCAAGATAACCGCTATCGCCGAGTTTCAATTACCCGAGCCATTGACAGACGATACACCCTGCCGGGTTGAGGCAAAACTACGTGATCAGGGCGGGGAGACCGTAACCATCGTGCGCGCGACCTGGCTTATTGGATTTAAAGATAAATGAATCGAGAACTACCCCCGGCGGCGAAAGCTTTCTGTGAACAGATCGGTATTCGCTACCCGGTAATCGGTGGCCCCATGTATCCCTGCAGTAATCCTGAGCTGACAGCCGCGGTATCGGCAGCGGGAGGCATTGGCATTTTACAGCCTATATCGCTGACTTATGTTCATGGCCACGAATACCGTGAAGGAATTCGATTGATGCGCAGCCTGACCGACCAGCCGCTTGGGATGAACGCGTTAATTGAAAAGTCTTCGAAAAAATACCATCAGCGTATGTCAGAGTGGATCGATATCGCCCTCGAAGAGGGCATACGCTTCTTTGTGACTTCGCTCGGTAAGCCGGACTGGGTCGCCGAACGTGTGCATGCTGCAGGTGGCCTGGTTTACCACGACGTGACCGAGTTGAAGTGGGCAAAAATCGGCCTGGATAATGGTGTCGATGGTTTGATTTGTGTTAACAATCGCGCCGGTGGTCACGCCGGGCCACAGTCGATGCAGCAGATTTACGAGGAATTACACGCGCTCGGGGCGCCGCTGGTTTGCGCTGGTGGTATAGGAGAGGCCCAGGATTTCTGGCATGCGCTGGATACCGGTTACGCCGCCTGTCAACTCGGAACCCGTTTTATCGCCAGCAGCGAATGCCGGGCAAGCGCCGCTTACAAGCAAGCAGTAATTACCGCCGAGGAATCGGACATCGTATTATCCGAACGCGTAACCGGCATCCCGGTATCGGTCATCAACACCGATTTCATCAAGCGCAGCGGTACTCGTATAGGATGGTTTTCGCGCTGGATGCTGAAGGGTAATAAAACCAAGCACTGGATGCGTACGTTTTACGCTTTAAAGTCGATCTGGCAGTTGAAGCACTCGTCACTGGATGAGAAAGGGGAAAAAGACTACTGGCAGGCAGGTAAGAGCGTGTCCGGGATCGACAGCATTGAATCCTGTGAAACTATTATGCAGCAACTGATTAGCGAAAAGGCCTGACAACATGCGAGATACTTTAATATACGTTCATGATCCGATGTGCAGCTGGTGCTGGGGATTCGAGCCCACGCGCAAGATAATATTCGAAGCCATTGCCGAGCGGATGCAGATTCACCGGATGGTCGGTGGCCTCGCTGCAGATTCGGACCAGCCCATGCCTGACTCGATGCGCCTGGCGTTGCAGCAAACCTGGCAACGCATCGAGCAAATCATTCCCGGTACGCGCTTTAACCATGCATTCTGGGATGATTGTTCACCGAGACGTTCGACCTATCCGGCGAACCGGGCTGTCATCGCAGCCAGGGAACAGGACGAAAGTTTTGACCCGCTGATGACTGCACGAATTCAACAGGCTTACTATCTCGAAGCGAAAAATCCATCGGATAACTCGGTTCTGGTTGAGCTGGCCGCTGATATCGGGCTCGATGTCGAGAGATTTGCGCAAAGTCTTGAGTCAGATGCCTTGCAACAGCGGCTATTGGCAGAGATTGGTAACGCGCGTGCGATGGGAATCGACAGCTTTCCAAGCCTTGCCGTACAAAAGGATGGGGTATTTAAACATATTGGATTGAATTACACCGACCCGGAAGCGATGTTGAGCGAAATAGAAGCGGCTTAACGAATAGCGACTTTGATTTCTTCGACCTCGATACCACCGCAGATCACTTCTATTTCCTCCACGACGCCGTCGGTAATATCTATTTCTTCCACACTATCGCGTAAACCGAGACGGTCGAAAGCAGAAACCTGGCTATGATCCACATTCGCCAGTGGATGGCGTACGTTGTCGAGCGTTTGCAGTAACGCTACCTGGACGATATCGACATAGTCGGCCTCACCCTTGTCACCATGACGATTTATCATCAGGTGTTCGGCAGGCACCTTAACCAGCGCCCTGCTAAAATCCCATCGCTTGAGTATCTGGCTACCGACCATCGGATGGATCTCGTACAACAGCTGTTCCAGGGCCTCCTCATCGTTGAGTAACTCGGTATCACTTTCGGCCTTGACCAGGATAGGGGAGAGACCTATCGAGTGAGTCAGGCCCGCGAGCAGAGCGCTATCCGATTGCAGGTTTGCAGTACCCCTTGCAATCATCGCGCTCAGGGCTGCAACGTCGGTGCTTTGCTTCCAGGCTTTACGCAGGTAAGCATCGATCAGCGGATGGGTTGCCTGGAAAAGCTGCTTCATGACCAGGCTGGTGGCAAGTGTCCGTACTGTATCCAGTCCCATGCGCATGGTTGCCGCCTGCACGGTTTCAGCCGCGCTGACGCCTCGATAAAGGGCGGAATTACCTACCTGGACGATGCGTGCCGAAAGTGCGGCGTCGGTTTCGATAATTTTCGCAACATCGCTGATCGAGGCCCCGTCATCTTCAGCAGTTTCACGAACCTTGATCGCGACTTCGGGCAAAGTGGGCAGTGGCAGACGATCGTTTTCCAGGTCGTCAATAATAGATTCTGCGGTGATACTCATTGTTTCTCGAGGGATAAAATCTGGTAACCCCGAGTATAGATGTCAATTCTGATTTCGCTGCCAGATCGAAGCTAATTTTCGAGTGTATAGGGCAAATCGATATTCTCAATTCTGGATTCAGGTTGTTTCAACAATTCTAAACTGCCAGCCTCCGCTTTTGCGATCTGCGCGATGTAGAGGCAGTTGCAAATCCCGTCCTGATCAAATTCGGCATCAACGATCTTGCCACTGCCATCCACTACGGTCTTGCCCTGCGTAACCAGCTCGTCACCCGGTAACGGCAAACAATCGGTCTCTATACGGGCCAGAAACATGCGTCGTTTCAACTTGCCGAGGTATTGCATGCGAGCAACAATTTCCTGGCCGGGATAACAGCCTTTGTTAAAGCTGACTCCACCCAGGGCGCCGAGATTAGCCATCTGCAATACAAATTCTTCGCTAGTCTGTGGATAAATCACCGGAATCCCGACCTTGATTTCGGACAGGTGCCAGGATGAAAATCCCGCAACCTGTAATTGTTCGGCCAGGTCGTTCCAGGCAGCAATCGCCTGCTCGGCAGATAAGAACATAACAACAAAACGCCGCTGCGAACCCAGGGGTTCAAGCTGTAGCATAATCACGCTATCGTTTTGAACTACTGTGCCGGGCTCCGCAGGCATCAATGGCAGGCCGTTCAGAACCGGTCGGTCGGTTTGTACGGCGATCATCGCGAAATAGTCACTGGCGTCGGCAAGTGCTACCCGTGACTGGACAATAAATTTAAACAGTTGTTCGAGTAGCGGCAATACCATGGACCGGGTTGTTAGCAGCAGGTAGCCATTGGATATTTGAATCACGCGAAATATTCCGAGCATCCGTCCCTTGGGCGTCGAGTAGGAACTCAGCTGAAAACGAGATTCATCGATAAGATTGATATCGTTACTCAACTGGTTTTGCAGAAACTCAGCCGCATCTTCGCCACTAACCAGGATCAGCCCCAGTTCATCGGCGGCACAGATAAAATCAGCGCCCGCCAGGGTAGTGCTTTGCTTGCTTTTAAATTCTTGCCACGGTTTCATCTTGTTTTACCCTGCTGTTGCTGAAGCGCCCAGTCAACGTGGTGCTGTATAAATCCACTATGCCGAGCATAATCGCGCTTTAACGTCGATTCTATATGTGGGTCCGGGGCCGCGTTTCCAAGCGCAATCACAATATTGCGCAGCCAGCATTGATAGCCGATGCGCCGAATTGCCGAACCTTCCATTTTTTCCATGAAATCAGCTTCTGACCAACCATAACAAACCATCAGTGAAATGTCGTCAAGTCCGTGTCGTGGCTGAAAATCGATTTCGCCGGTGTATTTTGCGAAACGATTCCAGGGGCAGGCCAGCTGGCAATCGTCACATCCATAGATACGATTTCCGATCGCAGCCCTGAATTCTAATGGAATCTCCGAGCGGTGCTCGATGGTCAGGTAAGAAATACAGCGCCTTGCGTCTACCCGGTAAGGTTCGACGATCGCGTTGGTAGGACAGATATCGATACAACTGGTACAGCTACCGCAGTGATTGGCTACCGGGTCATCGATATCCAGCGCCATGTCGGTATAGATCTCGCCGAGGAAAAACCAGGAGCCGTGCTCGCGATGCAGGATATTACTGTGTTTCCCCTGCCAGCCAATCCCGGCTTTGGCCGCGAGCGCTTTCTCCAGTACCGGTGCGCTATCGGTAAAAACCCGGTATCCCATACTTCCATGGAGCTGCTTGATAGCATCAGCGAATTTCTGCAATCGTTTTCGCATCAGCTTATGGTAGTCACGGCCGAGTGCGTAGCGGGAAACATAGGCCAGGTGATCATGGTCGAGGAGGTCAAAAAGATCCCGGGATTCTTCAACCAGGTAGTCCAGGCGTACACAAATCACCGACAACGTATCCGGAACCAGCTCGGACGGATGCAATCGCTTGCTGACGTTGCGCGCCATGTAGCCCATTTCGCCGTGATAATTACGCGCAATCCAATCTGCATAATGTTGATGATGCGAATCGAGCTTGACATCGGTAATCCCAACCTGTTGAAAACCCAGTTCGAGCCCGATCGCTTTTATAGATTCTGATTTAGACAAGGGGTGTGCTACCTGGCCGGTTTATTCGCGCTGATGCGGGTGCATCTTTGCTAGTGACTGGTACAATATCTCATTTTAAATCAAACCTGAAATGTCTATCTACTTCGCAATCGCTGCAGGCGGCTCTTTGGGTGCGGTCTCCCGTTACTGGATGTCGGCTTCTACCTACCAATGGCTTGGCCAGGGCTTTCCCTATGGCACCTTGATGGTGAACTTGCTCGGTTCGTTGGTGATGGGTTTTTTATCGGTGCTGCTGGTGCACCGCTTCCATGTCAGTGAAGAAATCAGGATCGGCTTGCTGGCCGGATTTCTGGGTTCTTTCACTACCTTTTCAACCTTTGCCATGGACACGCTGCAACTGGCCGGTAACGATGCAATGCTTAAAGCCATCATCTATATCCTGTTCAGCGTGTTGTTATGCATACTCGGCGCCTGGGCAGGCCTGGTCGCCGCAAAACAAATGATCTAGAGATGCTTGATTCAAAATTATTGCGTAGCGACCTCGACAGCGTGGTCGAGAAATTAAAAATTAAGAATTTTGACTTTGACGTGTCAGCCTTCAATCGGCTGGAAGAGCACCGTAAGTCCCTGCAGGTGTCGACCCAGAACCTGCAAAGCGACCGTAATACCCGCTCAAAGGCTATTGGTGAAGCCAAGGCAAAGGGTGACGACATCGAGCCATTGCTGGACGAGGTAGCAAGCCTGGGGGAACAGTTAAAAGCCGCTGAAGCCGAGTTGAGTACGTTGCAAAACGAGCTCGACAGCTTACTCCTCGGGATACCCAATGTACCGCATGATTCGGTTCCTGCGGGGGATAGCGAGGCTGATAATACCGAGGTGTTGCGGTGGGGCGAGCAACCCCGCTTTGATTTTGAACCCAGGGACCATATTGATCTCGGTATAGCCCTGGGTGGTATGGATTTTGAACGCGCGGCCAGGCTTGCCGGTGCCAGGTTTGTCACCATGACAGGCTCACTGGTCACGCTGCATCGCGCGCTGATTCAGTTCATGATAAACCAGCACATCCTCGAACACGGCTACATCGAAGCTTACGCTCCCTACCTTGTCAATGAAACGACACTGATGGGTACCGGCCAGTTACCCAAGTTCAAGGAGGACCTGTTCCACATCGATTCCGAGAATCATAACCTCTACCTGATTCCGACAGCCGAAGTACCGGTTACCAATTTTGTTGCCGATAGTATCGTCGAGGCAAAACAGCTGCCGTTGAAGTTTGTTGCGCATACACCGTGCTTTCGTTCCGAGGCGGGCTCTTATGGCAAGGACACGCGTGGAATGATCCGCCAGCACCAGTTTGAAAAAGTCGAACTGGTACAGATCGTAAAGCCGCAAGATTCGATGGATGCCCTGGAACAATTAACCGGGCATGCCGAAACTATCCTGCAATTGCTGGGACTCGCCTATCGTAAAGTTATCTTGTGTGGCGGCGACCTGGGATTTGCATCAACCAAGACCTACGATCTCGAAGTCTGGTTACCCGGCCAGGATGCGTACCGCGAAATTTCCTCCTGCAGCAATATGACTGATTTCCAGGCACGCCGCATGAAAGCACGCTGGCGCAACCCGGAAACAGGCAAACCCGAACTGGTGCATACCTTGAACGGATCGGGGTTGGCCGTGGGTCGAACCCTGATAGCCATCATGGAGAATTATCAGCAAGCCGACGGCAGTATCAGGATTCCCGAGGTGATACAGCCATATATGAACGGTGCGACTGAAATTCGAGAGTAAAAAGCTATACTCTCTGGATTATGCTGTGGATTCGGAAATCCTGATGAAATTGTTTGCGAAAGTTATGATCGCGGTATTGTTTATCGCAATGCTATTACCCTTTACAATCCTGAAAGATGATAGTGGTAAAACCCTCATGAGCCTGTCGGATATAAGCCTGCCTGATTTTTCAATGCCGGATTTTTCGATGCCTGAGATGCCAAAAATCTCCGATGCGAAAATTCCGGAGTCGCTAGATCAGGATCTGGGTGGCAAAGACATTATTTACAAGTGGTACGATAACAATGGCAACATCCAGTTCACAAGCGAACCACCACCAGAGGGGATCGAGTATACTCGCAAGGGCTTCGATCCTGATACAAACGTGATCCAGGCGGTAAATGTGGCGCCAAAAGATTCCGCTTCGGACGAAGCTTCATCGAGCAAGGAAAAACAGGTTGACCCAGGTGAAGTTGGTAATCCGTATTCGCAAGATCGCATAAAGAAACTCTACGAAGACGCGAAGAAAATCGAGAAACTACTCCAGCAAAGGTCACAGGACCATGAATCCCTAATTAATCAATAAGAGACATCAACGCATGAAATTTATAACGTTTATATTACTCGCAATGGTCAGCATCGGCCTGAACGCTGCCGGCAAGACCGCATTCATCAATTCCAAGGTATTACTTGAACAATCACCGCAAGCCATTGCTGCCAATACCGAGTTGAAGAAACAATTTGGTGAGCGTGAACAAAGCCTGCGCAAACTCGCCCAGGGCATCCAGCAAATGGAAAAAACCTATCAGACCGATAGTGCAGTAATGAGTGACGAGCAGAAGAAAAAGGCCGAGGACAATATCATTCAGAACAAGCGCCGTTTTCAATTTGAACAACAGTCG
>Ga0265303_10001737_pt1 | contig 13508 bp, 11 predicted proteins | sample Helome_2_FD_192494 | JGI IMG/M metagenome (GOLD analysis project Ga0265303, IMG submission 192494) | Marine sediment microbial communities from subtidal zone of North Sea - Hel_20160317 (Illumina Assembly) | ecosystem: Environmental > Aquatic > Marine > Subtidal zone > Sediment ... | reverse complement strand
CGAGAGCGAGCGCATCAGCACGGCATCGGTGATTGCATCGACCACTTCGGCGAGCGTTTCGGCACCGTTCAGCATCGGCAGGTAATCGACCTCGATCACGTCGACACCGGGGATGATGCCGGCGAAGCTCAGAAACGACAGGCGCCAGCGATTCAGAAAACCACCGGTACTTGCCCAGTAGCTCTCGTCGTCCGGATACCCGTCCGGCGTCGGCCAGTAAAAAGGCAGCTGCCCGAGTATGCTCTGCGCGAAGAACAGAAACTGATCGCCGGCTGGCGGATAATCCGTATCCGGCGCCAGCGCGCGTACCAGCCCGGCCAGGTATTCACTCGGCCGCGTAAACTTGAAGTCAGCCTCGGCAAGAAACGCCGGCGTAGCGAACAGCGCACGCAAGGTATCTGTGATCTCGCCGTTTGAGCTGGTGAATGCGGTGGCAACCGCGTCGATCGCCGCTTGTGGCGGCGTGTCGCCGATAAAGCGCCGGCACAACTTAGTGGCGATAAAGTTTGCCGTTGACGGGTGGGCGGCGAGTATATCGAGCACCTGTTCGCCATCGGTTTGACCGCCACCTGCCGCAATCGGATTACCCAGCACGAGTTTGCCGAGGTCATCGTGAATCGAGGGCTGGAAAATAAAATCACCATAGTTGGGATCACCCGGAAAAAGCAACGACCATCCGGTAAAACAGCGCGCGACCTCCTTGACGTCGGTCTCGGTATAGCCACCGTCGACCCCGAGTGTATGTAACTCCATCAGCTCGCGCGCATAGTTTTCATTCGGCGCGATTGCCTGGTTTAAAAAGTTATCCAGGTAAAACTGCATCGCGCCGCTCTTCGCCGACGCATGCAACAATTCACTAAAGTTTCCGAGCGCATGGGCGCGGATTACCTGCTGGTCGTCGAATGGTTTGAGTGTCGGACCAAGACCATTGACGAGGTGTATATTGAAGTGATCACTCCAGAATTCGACCATGACTTCAAACAGCTGTCGCTTGCTGAACATATGCCGATACTGGGTCGCGGAGATCATCTCGATCGCGACATTGAAAATATTGTCCGGAAAACCTAGCAGCAACTCTGGCGGCGTCTGCAAGCTAAGTGGAAACCTCGCCTGGATTTCAGCTTCAAGCGCATCATCGATACCCGGCGGAGGATTTAACTGCTGCTCAAGATAACTGTTGATGCCGAGATTCTTTATCGCCGTCATTTCGTCTCGATGCGCACCGAAACTGGTGCGCTTTAGAACGGTATATTCGGGACTCGCCGACGGGACAACAGGTTTCATAATTAACGGCGTATCATCATCACTCGAAGAACCACCACCGCCACAGGCGGGTAACACTGTGGCGAGTGCCGTGTAACCCAGGCCCTTGCCAAACAATTGCAGGAACTCACGGCGATTCTGCAATCTGCCGAGGATTCCTTCGAAATCAAATGGTGTGTCTTTTGCCACCAGTGCGCACCGCCCTGAAAAGAGTGTGATAAATCATACTCCATTTTACCTGAATTAAATCTGAATCAAACGCATCTGCTTCACAGTTTTTACGGGGCACATCTGGCAGCAAGTAACGCTTCCCGTTGTCGTGAGAACCTAATTTGCCCGGGTAACGCTGTCCTTGACCCTGGCTGTAGGGATAGTAGTGCCTAACCAGGCATTATAAAATTTCATTGAATTTCCAGGTTGATTCAACACGCCTGTTATCGACTATATCGATGATTCAGATCAAGCCTTTTTTGAGTTATCCGATTATAATTTTCCCTCTAATCAGGCACATAGAGCAGACTACACGATGCACGCCTTCAACCACGACGTAGCCAGTAAACTTCGTGAAATTGCGGCACTACTTAATACGCAGCATGCCAATCCGTTTCGCTGCAACGCCTACCTGCACGCCGCGGATACGCTGGACAATATGCCGCAAAACATTGCCGAACTGATGCAGGCAGAAGGCATACAGGGCCTTATCGCTTTACCCGGCATCGGTGAGGGGATCGCGCGCTCAATCTACGAGTACATTGCCACCGGTCGCATGTCACGCCTCGAGAATCTCAAGGGTGCTGCCGATCCGGTGGCACTGTTCCGCTCGATTCCAACGGTTGGCAGGGCACTGGCGGAACGCATTCACGACACCCTGCATGTTGAAAGTCTCGAAGCACTTGAAAACGCGGTGCGCGGCGGTCAACTCGCCGGGGTCGAGGGGCTCGGCACCAAGCGCCGCGAAGCGATCGAGACCTGGCTCCAGCAGCACCTCGATCAGCAGCGCCGCCGGCCCGAACCCATGCGGCAAGACGATATTATGCCTGCCGTCACACTGATACTTAAGGTCGATGAAGAGTACCGCGCCAAGGCCAGAGTTGGTAGTCTGCCAGCGATTACGCCCAAACGTTTCAATCCTCGAAACAAGGCCTGGCTGCCGATCCTGCATACCACTTACGATCACTGGCACTTCACCGCACTGTATTCAAATACCGCGCGGGCGCATAACCTTAACCGGGTCCACGACTGGGTGGTAATTTACTTTTACGACGACCATCACCGTGAAGGACAACATACCGTAGTCACCGAGACACACGGAAAATTAAAGGGAAAACGGGTCGTCCGCGGGCGCGAGCCCGAATGCCTGCAGGTTTACGACACCGCTTCAGGTGGGCGGTAAACATAACGCAGCTGTATCAATCCGGCACCAAGGCCGAACAGCAGCAACAGAAACAGGATCAGGCCACCAAGCAACGGAATCATCTGGATTAACCCGAGTATAAAAATTACCACAATGACCGAAATCAGGCGGCGTCCCCGCGAAGAGATGTCCTGTTTGAAAAGCCTCGCACCGCGTTCTGCGACAAAGAAACAGGCGATCAGGAATCCCGATAACAGGGCCACACAGTAAAGTGCCAGCAAACTCAAACCGACCCACAGTCCGAGCACAATCAGCATCAGGATAAAAGCAACCAATGGCGTAGCCACGAGAAAAATGAATCCCAACCCCACGCTGCTCCACGGATCGGAACCCATGCGCTTAACCGACGCTAGCGTGTAGTGCGGGAAAAACAGGTAGAACAGGATGCCGGCTACCATCAGGGTGATCGAGAAAAACAGGCCATAGCCTCTGTCGGCGTAATCCCAGTCAACCGGTTCGTGGGTAATCTCACCGGAAATTACTGCGCCCGCATTGGTCGTCGCCGGACTCGGGCTCTTGTAGTTCAGTTCCCCGTCAATCCGTGCACTGTCAAGGATTTGAATTTCTCCGCCTTCAAGCTCGACGTCACCGCGCACCGTACCGGATAGACGAATATCGCCGCCGGTTACTTCCAGGTTGCCGAGAATTGTGCCAGCGATGTGGACTTCACCACCGGCCAGCCAGGCGTCCCCACCAACGCTCGTTCCGGGTGAAAGGGTTATTGAGCCGCCGGCCGCGGCGAGATCGTCGCCGATAGTGGCATCGATGTTTAGATCCCCGCCGCTAATACGAATATCGTCCTTTATTTCGCCGCGAATTGTGAGGGTACCGCCGGCGGCGATGACATCGCCCTCGATCAGGTGGCCAATATAGAGTTCGCCGCCCGCAACGATGACGTCGCCCGCAACCTCGGCGTCGATGTCGACAACGCCGCCAGCCGCGTAGTAATCATCGTCGATATTGCCGCGCTCGACCACGGCTTCTCCGGCATTCGAATCAGCAAACGAGGCAAAGGATACAGCCAGACATGACAGCAATATAAGGACACTGGCAAGATTTCTCAGGCCCTTCATAAACGCTTAGCCGTCAGCGACTTCGCTTTGATCGGATATTTTCGCCGGCTTGGGTTCACCCTTCGGCCAGGCGCCAAACGGGTACGGATGGTACTCAGAATTAAAAGTCAGGAACTGGAAGGTTTGATATACATATGTGCTAAGCCCCTGCCCAAGTTTAAGGAGTCGCTCGTTGGTCTCTCCGGTGAACAGTTTGAGTAAAAATTGAAACAGGACGACGAAACCGAGTACGATCTCGGCGACCCTGGAAAAGATGATATACAGCAGCATGTATAGACCGCGTTTCCAGGTGGACTGGCTTTTCAGGTTTTCTTTGACTTCATTATTGCTCATGGTGGTGTGATCCTCGGCTATTTTCGCACCAATATACTCCCGTCGACCCGAAAATCTAGCAAAGCTTAGCGAAAACCGGTTGATCTGGCTCAAGGACTGGGGGTTAAAACCCCGCATAGTACTAAACCCAGCTTGACCCTGTTAAGGACTGGTAAATATAAGCCTGTTAGGCTGATAGTATTGCTCAATATAACGCCCCGATGACAGCAACCAGGCAACGGAGAGATCTCTCGGAATGATAACAACAATACCTAAACATAACGCTGGTATTCATATTTACGGTTTAATATTTCTCGGTCTACTGAGTGTATCGGCGCCCACATTGGCAACCGAGACGGGAACCCCAACCCCGCGCGAACTGATTCGCGCGGCGATGGAACACTGGCGCGGGGTGACTTCGTATTCCGAGATGACGATGACGATTCACCGCAGTGACTGGGAACGCCGCTTTTCGATGCAGGCCTGGACCGAAGGCGACAAGCTCTCGTTGGTACGCGTTACCGAACCGAAACGCGACGCGGGCAATGGCACCCTTATCAAGGATCAAAGCATGTGGACTTTTTCACCGAAGATTAATCGCGTCCTCAAGGTGCCGTCCTCGATGATGAACCAGAGCTGGATGGGCAGCGATTTTTCCAACAAGGACATCAGTAAGTCGACTGATATCATCGATCAATACGAACATCGCCTGCTCAAAAGCGAAAACCTGGGTGATCATGTTGTCTATACCATCGAATCCATCCCGCACGAGGAGGCCGCGGTAGTCTGGGGTAAGGAAATCGTCTCGATTCGCGACGACTTTGTCATGTTGCGCCAGGAGTTCTGGGACCAGGACGACATCCTGGTCAAGGAAATGGAAGCAACCGAGATCGCAACCATGGATGACCGCAGCATTGCATCACGCATGCGCATGCAAAAACTCGAAACACCCGACGAATGGACCGAGATGGTTGTCGATGACATCGATTTCGATGTCAAAATGGACGACAACCTGTTTACGCTATCGAACCTCAGGAATCCCCGACAGTGAGAAATGTCACCCTGCGTATGGCCTGGCGCAACCTCTGGCGACACTGGCGCCGCACCTGGCTCACTGTCGGTGCGATGATTTTTTCTAATGGCCTGCTGATATTCGCAATGTCGTTGCAGTTCGGTAGTTACGACATGATGATCAACAATTCACTACAGGCTTTTTCCGGGCACCTTCAGCTGCAGCATCCTCGATATCTCGACGAGCCGAAAATGCGCTACGCGGTGGACAATGTCGCCGAACTGGCCGAGCGCCTTCGCCGTGAACTCGCCCTGGATAGCATCAGCGCCCGCGCCACCGGATTTGCCCTGGCATCGAGCAACGAGCGTTCCTACGGGTTGCAGATTATCGGCGTCGATCCCGCGCACGAGCCATTGGTGTCGACCCTGCCGGGGCTGGTAAAGCGGGGCCGGTACCTCGAACCCGGTACGCCCGGGGAAATTGTCATCGGCGCGGTGATGGCGCGCAATCTCAAAGTCGAACTGGGCGATGAGTTGACTTTTATTGGCAGCGGTTTCGACGATTCATTTGCCGCTGGTATCGTCACGGTGGTCGGCATATTCGAGTCGGGCCTTGCCGATCTCGATCGCGCGATGGCCCAGGTCGATCTCGGTTATTTTCAGGATGTGTTTGCGATGCAGGACCGCGGGCACAGCCTGACCGTGCGTGCGCAGCAGATCGACGACGTTGAATTGCTGCAGCTGCAAATCGGCGAATTGCTGGATGCCGACAAAAACGCAAGCCTGCGTCACTGGGAGGAATTGCAGCCAGGCCTGCGCCAGGCGATCCAGGCGGATATGGCCAGTAACTCGTTCATGTACGTCGTGTTGATCGTGCTGGTGGCCTTCAGCGTGCTCAATACCCAGCTGATGTCGGTGCTCGAACGTACTCGCGAGTTCGGCACCATGATGGCGCTGGGATTGCAACCGGCACGGCTGTCGCGACTGGTCGTGCTCGAAACCGCATTGATGACCGCCCTTGGCCTGGTGCTCGGCATCGCCGTCGGCCTGGCGATCAATTTATACATGAGCCGCGTCGGCTTTTCCTACCCCGGCATGGATGAAGTTGCGCTCAAATTTAACCTGCCGGAGCGGATCTATCCGGCGTTTACACTCGTATCGCTGACGCTGGGTCCTGCCGCGGTCGCCATCGGCAGCCTGCTGGCAGCCCTCTACCCGGCGCTGCGCCTATATCTGCTGACGCCGATCGATGCGATGCGGGCGGTCTGAGATGACGGGTCTCGGTAGTCATTTCAAAATCATCCTGACGCTGTCATGGCGCAACCTGTGGCGCAATCACCGTCGCACCACGATTATGCTGGGGGCGATCTCGGTCGGGGTCTGGGCGATGATTTTCATGACCGCGCTGATGCGCGGCATGGTCGACGACATGCTTAACCAGGGCATTCGCAACCTGCCCGGGCATATCCAGATTCAGCATCCCGATTTTCTCGACGACCCGAGCGTGGTCAACAGTATCGGCGAACCCGTGGGTGAACTGCTAACGGCACTGACGCAAAACGGCAGCCGTAGCTGGGCCAACCGAATACGGGTGCCCGCGGTCATTGCCAGCGAGCGCGAAAGCCGGGGCATCAATCTGATCGGTATCGAGCCGGCGACAGAAGCCGATATCACCGGACTGCCGGCGCAGATTTCCGCGGGCCGATTCCTCGAATCGAACCAGGACAAGGGCGTAATCATCGGCGCCAAACTCGCCGAGCGACTCGAAACCCGGCTTGGTAAACGTGTTGTCATTATGAGCCAGGATCCGGACAATAATATCGCCGAACGGGGATTTCGCATCGTCGGCATCTACCAGGCGGAGCTGGCCGCGCAGGAGGAATTTAACGTTTTTGCCGCGCGCGGCACGCTGCAAAAGCTGCTGAATATCGAAGGCCGGGTTTCACAGATCGTGCTCGTCGACCACGACTATCGCGACGTCGAATCCCTCTACCGAAGAGTCGAGGCGGCCACGCCCGATGGACTCGAGGTTAAACCCTGGTACGAAATCGATACCTATCTCGCGGTTATGTTCAACATGATGGACGGTTTTGTGCTGGTGTGGGTGATAATCATTTTCCTTGCCCTGTCCTTCGGGCTGGTCAACACCTTAGTCATGGCCATCTTCGAGCGCATACGTGAAATTGGTCTGATCCAGGCGTTGGGCATGCGGCCGGGCCTGATCGTATACCAGATCCTGCTCGAATCGCTGCTGTTGCTGCTGATCGGCCTGGCGGTTGGTAACCTGTTGGCGCTGGTCACGATCAAACCGCTGGAGAGCGGGCTCGACCTATCCGCCGTCGCCGAGGGGATGGCGATGATGGGTGTCGGCAGCGTCATCTATCCCAGCCTGACCCTTTACGATGTGGTGCTGGCCAACCTTGTCGTCGTCCTGCTCGGCATCCTGACCAGCATTCTTCCCGCCTGGCGTGCGTCCCAGCTCGATCCGGTACGCGCGCTCAACACCCACTGAGTCGAATTCCATGAGTGCCATCCGCTGCCACCAACTGTGTAAAACCTTTAAACAGGGCGATGAGATCATTACCGGTCTAGATCACATCGACCTCGACATCGAGACGGGTGAATTCGTCTGCCTGTCCGGGCCCTCGGGATCGGGCAAAACCACCCTGCTGAACGCGATTGGCGGGCTCGATACGCCCGACAGCGGCGAGATTCACATGGGCGATATACGGGTCGATAAACTCGAACGCGGGCCGTTAGCCGACATGCGCCTGCACCACATCGGCTTCGTATTCCAGGCCTATAACCTGATCCCGGTGCTGTCGGCGCAGGAAAACGTCGAATTTGTCATGGAGGTCCAGGGTGTGCCGGCGGCGGAACGGACGCAAAAAGCACTCGATATTCTCAAGGAGGTCGGCCTCGAGGGCATGGAAGACCGGCGACCGGCGCAACTGTCGGGCGGCCAGCAACAGCGCGTAGCAGTAGCGCGTGCGATAGTCTCGCATCCCGACCTGGTGCTCGCCGACGAACCGACCGCCAATCTCGACAGTGTTTCCGCCGCGCACCTGATGGGTTTGTTTCAGGAATTGAACGAAAACCACCGCATCACCTTCATCATCTCCACCCACGACAAACGCGTCATGAGTTATGCGAAGCGCCTGATCAAGATGCGCGATGGCAAGATTATCGGTGATGAAGCGCAATAATTCGAACACTAGGAGCAAATCCTGCTTCCTTCGCCTTGTCATTCCGATACCTCAGACCGCCGCTTACGCGGGAATAGCACTGTTAATCATGGCTCTGCACTTTGAGCAGGCACATGCGCTGGAGCTGCGCGGTCATTTCAAGCCACAGGCTACCGTGGTAAACATCCCGGATGATAGCCTGCTGCAGGATTTCACTGATGATCCCGCGCGCGATACTGGTTTCGACCTGCGTCTCAAGCTGTCGACTGACGTCGGCGGCTGGAGCTGGCATAGTGATTATCAACTGATCGCCGTAAAGGGCGACCAGCTCGAGTTACGACAACAAAACCCGAATCTCGGTTTCAATGCGGTAACGCTTGCGGACGATGAACAGCGTGTTTTCGATTTATCACATCGCATCAGCGATCAGGATGATCGTGTAATCACGCATCGCCTCGATCGCTTTTACCTGGGCCATACTTCGAACAAGACAGTGTTCAAGATCGGCCGCCAGGCCGTGTCCTGGGGTAACGGCCTGATTTACAATCCGGTCGATTTTTTTAACCCGTTCGATCCAGCCGCCATCGACACCGAGTACAAGACCGGTGACGACATGCTTTACGCGCAGTACCTGCTCGATAGCGGAGACGATCTGCAGGCGGTCTGGGTCGGTCGACGCGACGATGATGACGACGTCAGCGCGGATGTTTCGAGCCTTGCACTCAAGTACCACCGATTCTCTGAGGCCAGCGAGTTCGATTTACTGGTCGCTGAGCATTACGACGCAAACATTATCGCACTGGGCGGCAGTGTCGATTTCGCCGACGCCATCTGGCGAAGCGATATCATGCTGACCGATACCGGGGGCGAGAATTTTACCAGCGCCGTCCTGAACTGGTCTTACTCATGGATTGCCTGGGGTAAAAACACGAGTGCGACGCTCGAGTATTTTCACAACGGGTTTGGCATCGACGATGGCGACTACAGTCCGGAGGCACTTGCCAAGAATCCTGAACTAACGGCTCGCATTACGCGTGGCGAATTATTCACTCTAGGTGAAAACTACCTTGCCGCCGCCGCAACTGTCGAACTGGCGCCACTGTGGTTACTCACCACCAGTATTTTCAGGAACCTCGATGATGATTCGATGCTGTTGCAGATATTCAGCCAACACGATCTGCAACAGGATTTGCAATTGCTGGTTGCCCTCAACCTGCCGACCGGCAGCGATGGCAGCGAATTTGGCGGGATCGATTCGGGCGTTGGCGACCGGACACTTGCCGTCGGCACGTCTCTATTTGCCGAACTAGCCTGGTATTTTTAACCTGGAATCAATTTTCCCTGGCCAATCAGGGATGGTGATCGCTGATTCGGGAAAGCGAAGTCACACTGACGCCCTTTTCGTTGCAATCGATTTGGCTATCCACGCCATACACCTCGGCGATGTTTTCCCGGGTCAGCACTTCGCTGACACTGCCACTGCAATGCAACCTGCCATGGTTGAGTAAATATAGGCGGTCGCAAAATCGTGCCGCCAGGCCCAAATCATGTAACACCACGATTGCGGCACGTTTTGCAGTTGCATGGCCCCTGAGAATTTCCATAACGTGTAACTGGTGATAAGGATCGAGTGCGGCAACCGGTTCGTCGGCAAAAATCAGGTCGGGTTGAGTAGCGAAAATCCGTGCCAGCATGACCAGCGTTTGCTCACCTCCGGACAGCGTCGTTACGATGCGGTTGCGATAAGCCAGTGTTTCGGTTTTTGTCATCGCCTCTTCTACAATTTTCTGATCATCGCTCGAAACTTGCTGCCACCACTTCTGGTAGGGAATGCGGCCCAGTTCGATGACCTTGTCAACACGAAAAGGCCAGTAAGCCATCGCCCCCTGAACCAGGTAACCCATGCGTTGCGCCCGCAGGGCAGCCGATATCTGCCCCAAAGGCAGGTCATCAAAGCGAACCTCGCCTTGAGTGCAGGCTTCGACACCAGTCAACAATCGCAGCAGGCTGCTCTTCCCGGCCCCATTGGGACCGATGAGCCCGACCAGTTCACCGGCATCGACCCGGATATCGATTGCTTCGAGTATCTGGATCGAATCGATGCGGTAATCGATCCCGTGGCCACTGAGCAGGCTCATTGCAATACATTCCTCGATTTCAGGATCAGGAACAAAAAGAACGGCGCGCCGACCAGAGCGGTAATCACACCAAGCTTCATTTCGCCATTGTCAGAAAATACTTGCACCACGATGTCGGCAACAAGCAACAGGATTGCCCCGGTAATGGCGCTCGATAGCAACAGGCGCCTTGGCTCGTAGGCAACAAACGGGCGTATCAAATGAGGCACCACCAGGCCGATAAAGCCTATGTTCCCGGCCACCGACACCGCCGCACCAACACTGGCGGTCACCCCGAGAATCAATACCAGGCGCATTCGGGCCACATTAAAGCCCATCGACGTTGCTGTTTCTTCACCAAGCGTCAATGCATTCAGAAAGCGGCCGCAGTAAAGTATCATGCCCCAGCCGACCAGCATGAACGGCATCGCGATGTAGAGCTCGTTGACACTGCGATTCGTTACAGAACCGAGCAGCCAGAAAACAATTTCCTGCATGGCATAAGGGCTTTCGGCAAAATTGAGTGCCAGCGCTATAAGGGCCCCGCCAATTGCGTTTATCGCAATACCCGCGAGAATCAGCGTAATAATCGAACGATTCCGGCCAACCAGTAAAAAGATAACGATCATCGCAACCAGGGCACCGATCAAACCCCCCAGCGGTAACAGGAACCAGGCGATCCCTGCGATACCATAGTAAAACACGATCACGGCGCCGAGCGCGGCCCCGTTGGAAACACCGATGATGCCCGGTTCGGCCAGGGGATTACGCAGCAATCCCTGCAAGGACGCACCCGCCAATCCCAGGGTAGCGCCAATCAACATCGCCAGCAGCGAACGCGGCAAACGAATATCAAACAGGATCAATGATTCTATCGTGATCCGGTCATTGAACCAGTCCTGTATCGCCTTGCCAGGATCGATATCGACCGGCCCGACGTTGAGTGCCAGCGCCAGCACCAGCAGCAAAACCGGTAACAATATCCCGTAAAGTGTCGAAGCCTTGAGCGCCTTGATATTCACCGCCGTCGGGCCATACTTTCGATTGCCTCGGTAATCATCGGCCCGGCACAGATTCGCAGTCGGGTCGGTATATCCAGGTACTCCCGATGCTCAATCATTTTATCGAGTACGGGGTGTCCCATATAGGCCGTTGCAAGTGAGTCAGCCCGCGACAGGGTGCGGTCGATCTGTAATACGTCGGGATCCGCGGCAACCAACGATTCCAGCGCGATCGGCTTGAACCCGTCGATCCCCATTTCCGCCGCGAGATTAATGTAACCGGCATGGGTGAACAGGTCGTTCTCCAGCGTATTGGCGCCGATGGTAAAACCGTTCGGTGAATAGACAATCACTGACTTTCGTGGACGCTCGGCGTAACGCTCGCTAATCTCGACAAGTTCCTGCTGCATGGTATGAATCATCGTTTCGGCACGTTTCTGGTTAGCGGTCCATTCCCCGAACTGCCTGAGCAAAGCGTAAATATCTTCGATCGATCGGGCAGGTGGAATTTGCTTAACCTGGTAACCCAACTGGCGCAGGAATTTTGCCGTGTCCCAGGCCGCAAACTGACTCGCTACCACCAGGTCTGGATGATACCGGATGACCTCCTCTACGGACGAGTTGTTGAGCGGAATTCCACCCACGGCATCGATCATGTAAGACATGTTCTCATCCTTCGCCCAGACCGATAACGACGCTATTTGCTCACGCTCGGCAAGCATTAACAGCAACTGGTCGGTACATAACCCGATAGAGACGATTCGCTGGGGTTTTTCAGCTGCAAACAGCGACGCTGAAACCAACAAAAAAGCGGTAAAACAGAGGCGGTAGAAATTCATCAACAGTTTGTTTTTTTAACCAGGGCTATTCTCCGGATTGCGCTCCCGCAGTAAAGCCTCTATTTAACTTGGTTTCAGGGGTGTTGAAATTTTGACGTTACCGACGAACGGTCATATTTGGGCTACAGGTGGTCATATGATATCCCGAATAACAACTATGCTTTTAGCACACCTTATTAACACGTGAAACGCATCACACTATCACTATTAACTTTTTAACGTCATCTATTATCTCCTGTGAGCTTGAAATTAATAGATTCAGGGCATTTTGGCGGGGAAGACAGGTAACAAATGCTGGCACCAAAACTCGAAGTCGTTAGCGCCAAGGGCAGAAAAAATCCCGTGTATAACTCCGTAAAACGTTTCTCCCTGGAAGGACTCAGCGACCTGATCCGCGTACTCATGGAAAACGTTGACGACGCCATGTTCGAATTGTCGGACAAGGTCAAGAATGACCGTGAGCGCAACTTGTACATGGAAGCAATGCGCGAAATCAGGTTAAAGCGTGACGGTATCAAGAAAAATTTCGGTCATGAAATGCAGCGGCGCTTCGACGCCTTTATCACCGGCGATTCCGGTACTACCGAAGTAGATGACGAAGAGGAGTTGACCCTGGTAGAACTCGATGACCTCGAAGACAGCATCGCGATCGAAAACATGATTTCGAAGGCGCGCCCGCGCTTCGAGGATGATTTATTCGCGATAAGTGAACGACTGAAACTGGTCCTTAAAACCAAGCAAATCGACGAAGATGAAAATCCACTCGATCCCAAGGCAATTTGCGAGAGCTTTGATAAGGCATCCGAGTTGCTCGATACTGATATCCAGGCAAAGTTAATCTTCTACAAGCTATTCGATAAATACGTAATGAATAACCTGGGCCATTTCTACGAGGAATTGAATGAGTTTTTCGTCAAGAAAGGCGTGTTACCTGGTTTCAAGCCAGACCAGGAACGTATGAAAAAAACCAGCCGTTACATGGCAAACCGCATCAAGGAAAATGGCGAACATGGAACTAGTGCTCCGGTATTGCTGACGCCTGGGTCCGGAGCAGGTGCCGGTGGAGTCGCCGGCGTTCAGGTTGCAGATGGCAACCTGTTTGCGGCCTTGCAACAGGCAGTAACCGGCGTACCTGGCGGTGCTGCTGGTGTGGCTGGCGGAGCCGGTGGTGTTGCTGGTGCCGGTGGAGCCGGTGGTGCCGGTGGAGTTGCTGGTGCCGGTGGAGTTGCTGGTGCCGGTGGAGTTGCTGGTGCCGGTGGAGTTGCTGGTGCTGGTGGAGTTGCTGGTGCCGGT
>Ga0265303_10001736_pt1 | contig 13512 bp, 11 predicted proteins | sample Helome_2_FD_192494 | JGI IMG/M metagenome (GOLD analysis project Ga0265303, IMG submission 192494) | Marine sediment microbial communities from subtidal zone of North Sea - Hel_20160317 (Illumina Assembly) | ecosystem: Environmental > Aquatic > Marine > Subtidal zone > Sediment ... | reverse complement strand
CCATCGGCTCGAAGACCTCTTTGTGATCCGACGTGTCGTATCGGTGGAGCTTCTTCCAGGTGGAATCGCCACCGGTCGTGTAGCGCCATTGGGCCATTCTCTCGTTGAGTTCCTGACGCACCCGGAGAGTTCCGTGTCCATCGGATCGCCAATCCCAGACATTGACGCGCGCGCGTTTGACTGTCTTGGTTCTGTTCGAATAGATATTGATGCGGCTCACGCCTTCGCCGCCGCCTTCGCGAAGCTCCATGAGGATGTGCTCACGATCGTCGGGCAGCCAATCGACGATTTCGTCCTGATGGAACGACCACTGATCTCGTTGTTGCCGTTGTGCGAGGACCTGCATGTCGGATCCGTCCGCGTCGACGGCCACCAGGCGCGTGGCCGCAACGAGGTAGCTTCGCACGTGCTTGACGCCGAAAAATCCACAGAGGAGTCGGGAGTCGTTCGCCCAGTCGCACCATTGGATGTTCATCTTCCCTTTGTCGCTCGCCAGAACCATCTTCGGCTTGCCGCCCTGAAGATCGACGACCATCGCGATGGGGACTCCTGAGCCGTGGCGAGTCAGGACGGAGACGCGTTGACCATCCGGGGATAGTCGCAATCCCCAGACCTTGGGAAACGCTCCGAACGCCCGTGCCCCATCCTCTATTGAGAGGGTGCCAGCGCTGGCTATCGACGAGAGCGACGAACCGAGAAGAGCGATCGTGATCAGGGCAGAGAGGCAGATCTTCCGCATGGCCAACCTTTACCTTTCGACGAGTCGTGTTCGTTCACCGAGCAGAGAGTCTCACAGCCTCTTTAGCCTACGGCAAGCTGGGAAGATCGGAACTAACGAAAATGGGGGAGTACGCTTCGCCCAGTCGTCGCGACCGTTTCGAGAACGATTTCCTGGGGTTCGATCCAGCTCGTGCGCGGGATCAGGCCGAGTTCGTCCACGCCGACATCGCGATAGTTCTGGATCGACCGCCGGACTTCTTCGGGATTGCCAACGCAGAGACCGCTTTCGACCAACACATCCGGATCATTCGTATCGGCCGGAAAGGGCGGCGTGAGCCCTGGGTCCGACTTTGCCTGCGTGATCAGCTCGCGGAGACGTCGCTGTGGGATCGGCCGTGGTTCCGCTTGCAATCGCTCGGCGATCGCGGGGACCGTGTCGAAATAGACCGAGAAATGAGCGGTCGTGAGGTCAGCGCGGCGGCGATGCCACGCTCGAGCCTCATCACCGTCCTCCAGGCACAGCAGCGGAGCGATCGTGAGGAACCGGTCGTTGATGACGTCGCTCACAGGATCTGGATTGGCGATCGCACGCTTGTAGGTCTCGACGAGCGGTTCGAGGGCCTTCGGACTCTGGAAGCTGAAGACCGCGACGCCGAGTCCCATGCGGCCGGCGAGTTCGACGGTCTCCGGATTCGTGGCCGTGACCCATAGGGGAGGATGAGGTTTCTGGAAGGGCTTCGGAAGCACGTTGCGTTCCGGGATGTTGAAATGTTCGCCCTCCCAGGAGAACAGGTCCTGGGTCCACATCTTCGGAATCGCCCGAATCGCTTCCTCCCAATACCCCTTCGTGTTGTCGTTCCGCAGGCCGAAGGCATTGACCTCCGTCGAACCGCTGCCACGGCCGGTACCGAGCTCGATTCGTCCCTTCGTATAGATGTCGATCATCGCGATCTGCTCGGCGACGCGGATCGGATGATTGATGGGAGAGCAGAGATTGAAGATGCCGGTGACGAGCCGAATGCGCTGTGTTCGCATGCCGACCGCGAGACAAGCGAGATGGGACGCAGCGTTATGTGAATATTCTTCCAGGAAATGGTGTTCGGGTGCCCAGAAAGAATCGAATCCGGCAGCTTCAGCGGCAACGCCCATTTCGAGATCCTGGTGGAACCGCTCCGGTTCGGATTCCTCCCAGGGCGGCGGCCCGACGACTGCCGTACAGAACACACCAAAATCCATTCCGTCTCCCTTCTCGCAGCAGAAGCCTGGAACGTCTCGTAGGGCCTTTCTTGCCCGAGGCGCTCGACATCTTCGAGCGTTCGGAATTCTCGAAACGCGGGTCCAGCCGAGGCGGATCCGTCAGCCTGTTTTCCGCCTCATCCATGAAGGCAACAGGAAACCATCACGATGGCTAGAGGCTGGGGTTGATCAAGTACTTCTCGCCAGTGGCTTGACGGCCATAGATGGAAATCGCTTCGAGTGACAACGCCTCGGCGAGCGAGACCTCGCGAGTGTAGTGGCTCGCGAACGTCGTCTTGATCTCGTCCGCGACCCGCTTGCGGAGGCGACCGGCTGCTTCTGCGCCGATGCGGCCCAGAAAGGGCGGCAAGAGCCAGCCGCCGATGCCCCAAGCCATTCCGAAGTCGCGCGTGAGTTCGGTCTTGCTTCGATCCAGGCCGCCATAGATATAGACCTGTTTGTGCACGGTCGATCCATAGCGGCTGTACTCCGCTGCCGACTGATTTGCGGCGGCCTCCATCGCCGACAGGATCTGACTAGCGAGTCGTCCGCCGCCCGTGGCATCGAACGCGAGCGTCGCGCCGGTTTCGACGAGCGCATCGATGAGGTCTTCCTTGAAACTGTCCTTGCTCGAATTGCAGACGTGTTTCGCGCCGATGCCGCGGAGCAGCATCTCCTGATCCGGCTTGCGAACGATGTTGACCAGATCGATTCCGTCAGCGAGGCAGAGCTTCTGGAGCATCTGTCCGAGATTGGACGCTGCGGCGGTGTGGACCAGGGCTGAATGATTCTCGAGCTTCATCGTCTCGACCATGCCGAGGGCGGTGAGTGGGTTGACGAAGCACGAAGCGCCTTCAGCAGGCGTCGTCCCCGGAGCGAGTTCGAGGCATTGACCGACCGGCACGCAGCGAAACTGGCTGTACATCTCTCCGCCGAGCAACGCGACTGTCTTGCCGAGCAGTGCCTGAGCTCCCTCCGACGAACCCGCGTCCACGACGACGCCAGCGCCCTCGTTGCCGACCGGCATGGGCTGATCGAGTCGTGCACCCATGGCGCCGAGGGCCGCGGCGGGGACATCGGCCACAATGATCGGATCGGTCGACGAACCCGTGGCGCGCGCGGTCGTCATGTCGGCCGGACCGAATAGCAACCCAAGGTCCGAAGGATTGATCGGAGATGCTTCTATGCGCACGACGACCTGATTCGGACCGGGCGGCGCGACGTCGACCGATGCGAGTTTCAGTTCGAGGGTGGCGTCGCTCTTCACCGTCGAAAGCAACTGAAGTGAGGATCTGGATTCAGACATGATTGGGGGTACTCGCAAGCTGTTGAGGGTTTCCGAGCCTAGCTCATCGAAGTTGGGCCGCAGAATGCCGAAGGGTAGATGGGACGCTCTCCACTCTGGTTTGCGCATCGCCGCCGCGTGGGCCATCGTGATTCACGATGACCGGTATCCTGCAGGACCGGCAGGTTTCGTTGGATGGTGAGTCTTGCGAAGCGTGGATGACCCGACCGAAAGAGCGAATCAATGACCGAGAGTTGGGGCAAAGACGAGATTCTGGAGCGCGTGACCGAAGTGCTCGTCAAATCCTTCGAGATCGATCCTGCCGAGATTCACCTCGACTCGCATGTCGTCGATGATCTCGATCTCGACAGCATCGATGCCATCGATCTCGCAGTCGGCTTGCGCGAGCGGACCGGAATCGACCTCGCGGAAGAAGAACTGAAGAGCATCCGCGTCGTTCAGGACATCGTCGAACTCCTTCGCACGAAGCTTCCGGGCGCGTGAACGGGATGGTGACCCCCAAACCCCGCGTCGTCGTGACCGGTATGGCCGGAGTGTCGCCTCTCGGCAGCGACTGGAAAACCGTGTCGGAGGCGCTCGTCAACGGTCGATCGGCAATCGCGTATCAGCCGGAGCTCGAAGATTACGAGGGCATGCGCACGCGGCTGGTCGCACCGGTGACCGATTTCGAGACCCCCGCGCATTACACCCGTAAGCGAACACGCAGCATGGGGCGCGTCTCGCTCCTCGCGGCGCGTGCGACGGAGCTGGCGCTCGGCGAGGCTGGCCTCCTCGAAGCAGAGTGTCTGGTAGACGGCACGACGGGCATTTCGTATGGATCGGCCGCCGGCAGTCCTCCCGCGCTCGCGACCTACGCGGATGCCGTTCACGTTCGGCATACCCTCCATGGAATTCGGGCGACCGATTATGTCCGCTACATGAGTCATACGGTGGCTGCCAACCTCGCGCAGTTCTTTTCGATCAAGGGGCGTGTGATTCCGACGTGCAGCGCTTGCACGTCTGGAAGCCAGGGGATCGGCTATGCGTTCGAAACGATTCAGGCGGGCAAGCAAGTCGTCATGATCGCGGGTGGGGCCGAGGAATATCATCCCATCGAGACCGCACTCTTCGACGTGATGTATTCGACATCGACTCGAAACGATGAACCCCATCTCGTACCGCGTCCCTTCGATTCCGATCGCGACGGCCTCGTCATCGGGGAAGGCGCCGGGACATTGATCCTCGAGGAACTCGAACACGCGCGACGTCGAGGTGCGCCGATCCTGTGCGAGGTCCTGGGATTCGGCACGAATTGCGATGGAGTTCATGTCACGAACCCAGATCGTGAAGGAATGGCGGAAGTCATCAGGCTCGGGCTCGAGGACGCCGGAATCGAACCTGGCGCGGTCGACTACATCAATGCGCACGGCACGGCGACCGAGGTCGGCGACATCGCGGAGAGTCAAGCGACGAGAGATGTCGTCGGATCGAAGACGCCCATCAGCAGCCTCAAGAGCTACATGGGCCATACGCTCGGTGCATGTGGCGCACTCGAAGCCTGGATGACCATCGAGATGATGCGTGAGGGCTGGTTCGCTCCGACGCTCAATCTCGACGAGGTCGACTCGCGATGCGCGGAACTCGATTATATACGCGGTGAGATACGGAAGATCGATGCTGATATCGTGATGAGCAACAACTTCGCCTTCGGCGGGATCAATACGTCGCTCATCTTTCGACGCTGGAACGACGTCTCCGCCTAACGTTCGATGTCGTCGCCTCCCAATAGTCGGTCCAGAATCCCCCGTGGTGTTCGGTGGAGCATCTCACCTCTACGCGTCGTCGCGACGAGCATGGTATGTCCGCGTGCCGCTCTTCGCGCCTGGGTGAGATTCTGGATTTCGTATCGGATGTGCACGCGATGGACGACGTCCGCGAGCCATGCGGTGATCCGAATCTGGTCGCCGTAGGCAAGCGGCGAAACATGCCGGCAACGACTCTCGATGACGAGCATTCCATGTCCGAGCTCGCGGACCTCCGGGCCGTCGAGTTTGCAGGAGCGCAAGAGCGCCGTCCGGGCCATCTCGAAGTACTTGTAGTAATGGCCATGCCAGACGATCTGAAGGGCGTCGACGTCGTGGAAGGGGATCTCGAAGTCGACCGAGCTCTCGCGCAACCTCCGTGTCGTGCGACGCCCGTTCGACTCCGCCGCCGACTCGTCCCGGATGGCCATGGCTTCTTCGTCTCCGATTCGCCGGCGGAATCGTCCATGATCTCGCCCTGGCGTGCCCTCGCGGCAAGCCTACCACAGCGAATTGGCCGCCTCGCCAAATCGAGTGCGCCGACCACCGCAAGCGAAGGCTCGGTCAGAGATCCAGCTGCTTCGGAGGACGCACGACGATGTCGGCCAGGTTCACATGGATGGGTTGGGTGACGGCGTAGAGGACCGCTCGAGCGACATCGTCCGGATCGCCGAGCAGTTGTTTCAGCGCAACCGATAGTTTCTCGAAGACCTCATCGGGGAGCCGCTCTCCGGGCTTCACTTCGATGTCGAGCCCCGCCATCTTGACGAACCCAGCCACGAACGCAGGATCGAAGTTCCGTGCAAAGTTGGTCGCGATCGCTCCGGGCATCACGTTCGTGACGCGAATGGTGTCCTCTTCGAGTTCCTCGCGGAGGCTCGACGAGATCGCATTCACCGCATGCTTGGTCGAGCCGTAGACACCGGAGTTGCTTCGCTGCGCCGCGATCGATGAGATGTTCACGATCTGTCCTTCGGCTTCGCAGGCCCGCATCGCCTTGACGGCCGCCTGACATCCGACGAGCAACGCCAGAACGTTCGTCTCGAGCATCGTGCGCCATTGCTCGGGCTCGCCTTCGATGATCTTCGCTGGATAGGAGACACCCGCATTGTTGACCATGATGTCGAGCCGCCCGGTCTCTTCCACCGCTGCATCGACGAGCTGGCGTACCTGGGCGACATCTCGCAGATCGGCCGTCACGACACTCGCTGATCCGCCTGCTTCTTCGATCGTCTTCTTCGAAGCCTCCATTGCCGCGGCGGTTCGGCCCGCGAGGAAGACGTGGGCACCTGCGCCACCGAGCCGCTCGGCGATCGCTCGCCCGATGCCGCTCGAAGCGCCGGTCACGATGGCCGTTCGGCCGGATAGGGGATTGGATTCTGTCATGATGAGGTCTCCTCGATAGGGGGCGTGGGATGGATGGATCGCAAGAGGCTTTGACATTCTCGATGCGGGATGTCATGGATGTCAAGGATTCGGCGAGAACCGCAGCCGAAACGTTCGTCCACTCCGGCGGCCGCGCTCGTCCCGTTCGGACGCTACCGCATTCCGAGGACATCGATGATCGACACCGCGAGGGAACCGCTTCTTTGACTCGACTTCATCTATTCGAATTGGAGGATCAAGGTTGGTTCCCGAGTCTGATTCGCGATGCAGGTTCTTCGTACCTCGCATTCGCGGCTCGGATCGCTCGCCATGGGGAAGCGCTCGCACCGAAGCTCGCCGAGGCGTTGAGCCGGAGTGGGGAGGAGCGCATCCTCGATCTCTGCTCCGGGGGGTCGGGCCCGCTTCCGGCGATCCTCGACGTCTTCGAGTCGGCCAATGGCCAGGATGACGCCGGCTTTCCGGGCGTCATGCCGTTCGTGACGCTGACCGATCTCTATCCGAATCGTCCGGCCTTCGAGGCCGCGAGTTCGAATAGCGATCGCGTCGACGCGATCTACGATTCGATCGATGCGACCGCCGTCCCGATCGGTCTGCAGGGGCTCCGCACGCTCTTCAGTGGCTTTCATCACTTTCGGCCCGAGGACGCAAGGAAGATCTTGTCGAACGCCGTGCACGATGGCGCATCGATCGCGGTCTTCGAGGTCGTGGCTCGGCATCCACTGGCATTGGTCGGGATGCTCTTCGCTCCGATCGTCGCGATGCTGACACTGCCTTTCCTGAGACCCTTTCGCTTGGGGTGGATTCCCCTGACCTATGTCTTCCCGATCATTCCGTTCTACATCTTCTGGGACGGTTTCGTTTCGTGCTTGCGCTGCTACAGCCAGGATGAACTTCGCAGAATGACCGAGAGCATCGAGTCGCCGGGTTACGAGTGGGACATCGGCCCGATCGACGTTCCCGGTGCGCCCTTCAAGGGGACGTATCTGATCGGAACGCCGACTGCGGGCCCGACTACTGGCAGCTGAGCGTCTGGATGGAAGCGATCGTCATCCGGACGAAGGCCATGGGCGAAGCGAGACCCTCCGTCGCGCCATGCGCGTCAAGGGGCTTCGAGTGCCGGGTTCTTTCGTGCGGCCACGATTCGAATCTGGCGTGAGAAGACTTCGGGGTCGGAAGTCGGATAGGCGCAGACTCCGTTCTCGCATACGTATGCGGTCGGGAGGCCCTCGAGCGCACTCTTGCCTGCAACCAGCGGAATCCATTCAGCAGCGCCGTCCCCTTCGCTCACGATCGCAACGACACGATTGGGAACGAACGCATCTCGTAGCCTCGCGAGCAGTCGCTCGACGTCCCCGCCCTTCGGTCGCACCAGAACGATCTCCTTCGGACTGTCATGGATGAAATCGAGGGCCAGCAGCATCTCGCCGAACGCGCTGGGACGACTCTCGATGAGTTCGCGAAAGGCCGAGATCGTGAGTACGGCGGATTCGTGGAAACTTGCCCGCGTCGTCCATTCGCCGAGCCTGAGTAGATTGAGAAGAGCGACCGAGTTGCCGGATGGCTCTGCGCCGTCGTAGCCAGGCTTCTCGCGCGTGATCAAGACTTCATGATCGTCTGCGGTTGCGAAATAGCCGCCTCCCAGCGCATCGGCATAGCGCTCGTCGAGAACGTTCTGGAGAGCGATGGCTTCTCGAAGCCAGCGTGGATCGGCATCGGCTTCGTAGAGATCGAGCAAACCCGCGATCAGGAACGCATAGTCGTCGAGAAAAGCGCTGCCCTCGGCACGCCCGCGAGAGAAGTGTCGCATGAGGCGGCCCTTCCGGCGGAGTCGGGTCAGGACGAACTCGGCGGCCCGGGTCGCTCGATCGGTATACGCCGGCTCGTTCAATGCGAACCCGGCTCGCGCGAACGCGCTGATCATGAGTCCATTCCATGCGACGAGAATCTTGTCATCGAGATGGGGAGCGAAACGCTCGGCACGCTTTTCGTAGAGCGCCGCATTGGCGAGCTCGATCTTCGTAGAGAGTTCGGTCGCTGGCATCTCGAGTCGTTTCGCGACTTCGTTCAGCGGCCGCGCAGCATGCAGGATGTTTCGGCCCTCGAAGTTTCCGGTATCGGTGACGCCGTAGTACGTCTTGACAGCGCGCGCGGTCGGAGGATCAAGGACCGCGTCGATCTCTGCAGGGGTCCAGGTGAAGAAGTATCCCTCTTCCGCATGGCCAAACGGAGTGAGGCTATCGGCATCGGTGGCCGAGTAGAAGCCGCCCGTCGGCGACGTCATCTCGCGCGTGACGTAGTCGAGGGTCTTTCGCGTGATTCGCGCAAACTTTTCCGCTCCCGTTGCCTGCCAGGCCTCGAGATACGTGATCGCGAGGAGCGCGTTGTCGTAGAGCATCTTTTCGAAATGCGGAACGAGCCATTCCGCGTCCGTTGAATAGCGGTGGAAGCCGCCACCGACCTGATCCTGGAGCCCTCCCGCGGCCATCTTCGAGAGCGTCGTCCGAACCATCGCGAGCGCTTGCTCGTCCCCTGTTCGGCGGTGGTGTCTCAACAGGAAGCGAAGCGGAAGGCTCGACGGAAACTTCGGGCGCTGACCGATCCCGCCGTTGACCGGGTCGAAGGACGCTTTGATCTGCTCGAATGCGCGATCGAATACACCGATGGGAGGGATCTCGGTACTGACAGCGACGCGCCCCTCGATCTGATCGCGAATCCTTGCCGTCAGTTGTCGAGCCGATGCCTCGATCTGTTCTGGATTGGACGCGTAGGACTCGGAGATCGATTCGAGCACCGTCCTGAAAGCGGGTCGCCCTCGTTGGTCGTCAGGCGGAAAGTAGGTCCCCGCAAAGAAGGGCTGGCGATCCGGTGTCGCCCAGACGTTCAAGGGCCAGCCTCCGCGTCCGGTGAGAGCTTGCGCGGCCTTCATGTAGATCGCGTCGACGTCGGGGCGGATTTCGCGATCGACCTTGATCGCGACGAAATGTGCATTCATGTAGCTCGCCGTCTCGATATCGTCGAAGGATTCTTCCTCCATGACGTGGCACCAATGACAGGTCGAGTAGCCGATGCTGATCAGGACGGGACGTCCGAGACGTTTGGCGGTTTCGAAGGCTTCATCGCCCCATGGAAACCAGTTCACCGGATTGTGTGCGTGTTGCTGCAGGTACGGGCTCGACTCGAGAAGGAGGCGATTCGAATAGATCGGAGCGCCGGTGCCGTGGCGGTGTCGAGTGCGCGGAACGTAGTCGGGTCCGGTCTCGGACAACGCCTTGGCCAATCTTTCGCGCAGATCCTTCGGGAGATCGGGCGCACCGGGGAGCGCTTTCGGGATGGAAACGACCTCGTTCGTAGCACGAACGGTCGAAGGTTCGCTCAGCACGGCGAGGGCGAGCGATAACGCGAGGAGCTGTGGGCAGATGCGGGTCGACATGGCTTTCTTTCCGGGTCGCGGGTCGACACTCTGAAGCGTTCGTGACTTCCATGGCGCGTGACGGGCTCGGCAGGCGTCCTCTCCCTTAGTCACTTGCGCGGAACCGGACGCTCAGCCGCAACGCGAGCAGGGCGAAGACGGTGACGAGACCGGGCACGAACTCGGTATGCCCTTCGCTGATCCGCCCGAGATAGGTGACAGTGTAGATCACCCAGAGCCAATGGAGTGCGGCTGCGTGGAGGCGCTTCCAGTTTCGAGCGCCGAGCCGGCGTATCGCAGCGTCGTTCGATGTCGCGGCGAGCGCCCCAATCAACACGAAGCCGAGCCCGCCACCGATCCCCGAAACGATGTCGATCGACTCCGAGCCAGCGGTCATCTGATAGGCGCCGATTGCACAGACGTGAGCCGCCATGATGAGCGCGTAGCCGAGGCCGAGGCTTCGACGAATGCGGACGAGGCCGCGCGTTGGCCTGCCAGGCAGCCAACGGACGAGCGGGGAGGCCGCATAGATGGGAATGAAGGTGAGGAAGGACAGCCGAGCCAGATATCGGTTCAGGAGCAGAAGTCGCTCGAGTTGTGGAGCGTCCCATCGGAGCGTCGAGGCAAGAACCACGCCGATGCAGAGGGCAGCGAGCCCGATCGGCCAGATCGGCGTCCGCTGCCGAGTCGCGGCCGATCGAGAAGCAGATTCCAGATTGCTCACCATGTCTTCCGATCTCGAGAACGATTCTCATTCAGAAGCGATGGCTTCTTCGACGGGATCGTAACGGTCGCGCCAGTCGCTCTCCAGCGCGTCCACGACCATCCGATGTCCGAGCACCGTCCAATGCCGCGTCGGTCCCATGACATTCCGCCAGTCGGCCTCGGACCGGAAAGGCCCGCGTACGTCGACCATGCGGATACCCGCATTCCGGAGCGAATCGGCGAGCCCGTCGATGACCTTCGTGTGGCCATTCTCCAGCTCCATGTAGCTAGGCGTGAGAATCACGTAGAACTCGACCTGATGCTCGCGGCAGAGGCGATCCATTTCGACGTAGGCAGCGGTGACTGCGTCGAGCCCGTCGAGCCAATGCTCCTCAGGGCAGTGCTCGAGGTGCCAGCAGGGAACGTCTCGGCCATCGATCCGGCGGATGCTGTACTGCTCGTTGACCGTGGCGGTCTCGGTGATGATCTCTAGAAGCCTCAGTTTCGCGAGCGCGTTCGCGAGCCAGCGCTGGCGTGAGGACTGCTCTACGAGAGTTCGATAGAGGGCGCTGTAGCGGGCGAGACCTTCGTTCGCGATCAGGAAATCCATTTCGGATTCGCGAGCGAAGAAATCGATTCTGGAATCGTTTACGCTCGCGAGAACCGGGCGCGGTACGGGAACGTTCTCCACGATCCAGCCATTCGCAGTCTTTCGGAGGTAGGGCTTCTGTAGGCCGCCATAGTCGATCGAGACGCTCTCGTTCACGAGATCGTTGTACACGAAGGCAACCGCCGCGACTTCGTCGACGTCGTAGTCACGTAGAACGTCCCGGAGGACGAGCAGCTCCTGCACCGGTCCGTATCCGGGAACGCCAAACGCATAGACCTCGGCCTCGGCAATCCGCTCATCGAGCTGGACGCCCGCGATCTCGTTTGCTTCGACGCCCGTTCCCCATACCTGCGAATCGCCGAGTAGAACGATCCGATGTCTGGCCGCCGATTCACGGGTGTAGTCGCGAGGAAAGCGAAACCCCTGGCGGTTGTTCCCGTTGCGGCCGGCCAGATTCACCCAGCCCTTTTCCGAATCGAAGCGTGCAAAAGCGCTGGTCCCCCGGCCCATCGTCACGTGCAACTCTGCATCATCGAGTTCAGTTACTCGAATCAGGATCTCCAGGGCGCCGAAAGCGCCGAGTCCACCGAGTAGAATCGCTAGCCACGCAAAGATCCGCCGCGGCGTGGGACGCTGCGAAGCGCGATCGGCGGAGGTCCCAGTCAAAGCCTTCGGTTCTCCTTGAATCGGTCACGGTGGGTGTGCATGCGGTCGAGGTCCACTTGGTCGCAGCCGAACCGCGGCGAGTCTGCGACACGAGCCGCTCACACGCCATCCGCGTTTCCCGATCGTTTCGAGCCTGGAGAATTCCCACTCGGCTGGGAAAATTGCGCGGCCTGGCCTTCCCAATACCATGCGCTCCTCCGGCGAGACGTGCGGGATCCTTCGATCTTCGGGCTATCGTGAACGGCCACCGGCAGGATCGCATATCCCAGATCTCGGCAAAGCCGGAAACGGACGGGGACCGACGAAACGTGGCCACTGAAAGCATCAATGCCGCCATGATCCGCCAGCGGGCGCAGTCGAAGCGTGCTTCGCTGGCGGGCGTGATCCGGGCGCTGTGGAGCTATCGACGGCTCGTTCTCAGCCTCGTGCGGCGAGATCTGCAGCGCCGCTCGACCAAGGCGATCGGTGGCCATGGGTGGCTGGTGATCCAACCTGCGATCCAGATCCTCATCTACACCGTGATCTTCGGTTCGATCCTCGGCGCGCGTCTGCCGGGCGTCGATGATCACGTTTCCTATGGGCTCTTCCTGTGCGCGGGCATCATTCATTGGACCCATTTCTCTGACCTGTTGACACAGACCCAGTCGATGTTCCTGACTCATGCAGACCTGATCAAGACGCTGCGTGTTCCGCGATCGGTCCTGCCGCTTTCGATCTTCGTGTCCAGCCTGGTCCACTACGCGATCATTGCCGGACTCTTCCTCGTCGCGCTCGCTGTGCTCGGCAAGTGGCCGGGCGCGATCCTGTTCGGCGCGATTCCGCTCATCGTGCTCCAATCGCTGATTGCGATAGCGCTGGGAGTCCTTTCCGGAACGATCAACGTCTTCTTTCGCGACGTCGGCCAGGTCACGCCCATGGTTCTGCAGCTCTGGTTCTGGTCGACGCCTATCGTGTATCCAGCTTCGATCCTGCCCGAGCGGGTTCACGAGGTCTTTAGCTGGAATCCGCTCTACGCGGTGGTCGTGGGCTATCAACGCATCGTGATCGAGCGGGCGCCTCCGGTCTGGGGCGAACTGGTTTCCGCGGCGGTGTTGGCCGTCGTTCTCGCGATCCTGGCGTGGGCCGTCTTCCGCGCTCTCAGCGCTGACATCGTGGACGAACTCTGATGACCACCTCGATTCGCGTAGAGGACCTCGGAAAGGCCTACAAGCAATACGCCAGGCCGGTCGACCGAATCCACGACTGGCTGACCATCGGGCGACGACCTCGCCATGCATTGACCTGGCCCATTCGCGGGATCAGTTTCAGTGTCGAGGCGGGGGAAGCGGTCGGAATCATCGGACAGAACGGCGCGGGCAAGACCACGCTGATGAACCTGATTCGCGGCATCATCTTTCCCACGACCGGGAGCGTGTTCATCGATGGGTCGCTATCGGCCCTCGATCTGGGTCTCGGTTTCCATCCCGACCTCACCGGGCGCGAGAACCTCTTCGCCGCGGGGTCTCTGCTGGGCCTATCGCCGGACTTGCTTGCCGAACACGTTCCGGGGATCGAGGCCTTCGCCGAGATCGGCGACTACCTCGATCAGCCGGTGCGCACCTACTCGAGCGGCATGCGCCTACGTCTCGCCTTCAGCCTCGCTACGACGATCCGACCTAATATCCTCGTGATCGATGAAGCACTATCGGTTGGA
>Ga0265303_10001735_pt1 | contig 13516 bp, 8 predicted proteins | sample Helome_2_FD_192494 | JGI IMG/M metagenome (GOLD analysis project Ga0265303, IMG submission 192494) | Marine sediment microbial communities from subtidal zone of North Sea - Hel_20160317 (Illumina Assembly) | ecosystem: Environmental > Aquatic > Marine > Subtidal zone > Sediment ... | reverse complement strand
AACACGTCACAAATTGTTGTTAAATTGTTGATAACTTAAGGGCTTCGCAAATGCACAAACACGGCATTCTATAGGGTATTGTCTATATTTGTAAGATTGCTAAAAATTAAACAAAAACACCTAAGTTATTCTATGAGCGAAGAAGCTAAAAACAACGAATATTCCGCTGACAGTATCCAGGCATTAGAGGGTATTGAGCATGTGCGTATGAGGCCTTCCATGTACATTGGAGATATAGGAGTCAGAGGATTACATCATTTGGTTTATGAAGTAGTGGATAATTCAATTGATGAAGCAATGGGAGGCTATTGTGATACTATTGAGGTTGTCATTAATGAGGATAATTCAGTTACCACCAAAGATAATGGTAGGGGTATACCTGTGGATCTCCACAAGAAAGAGGGCATATCTGCTCTTGAAGTAGTAATGACCAAAATTGGGGCTGGGGGTAAATTTGATAAAGATTCTTATAAGGTTTCAGGGGGTTTACATGGCGTAGGCGTTTCTGTTGTAAATGCACTTTCAGATAACTTAAAGGCATCTGTTCACAGAGACGGCAAGATATGGGAACAGGAATACGAAAGGGGAAAATCATTATATCCCGTAAAAAGTGTTGGAGAATCAAAGGAAACGGGTACTATAGTGACTTTTCACCCGGATACCGAAATTTTTACCCAAACTATAGAATACAGTTACGAAACCCTTGCCAACAGGATGAGGGAACTTTCCTATTTGAATAAAGGAGTGACCATAAGTATTACTGACAGGCGTCAAAAAGACGAAGAAGGTAATTTTGTGTCTGACAGCTTTTATTCAGATCAGGGGTTAAAGGAATTTGTACGTTTTTTAGATAGCAATAGGGAATCCTTGATCAGGGATGTCATTTCTATGGAGGGTGAAAAAAATGGGATTCCTGTGGAAGTAGCTATGATCTATAATAATAGCTATACAGAAAATTTACATTCTTATGTAAACAATATCAACACCCATGAAGGCGGAACACATCTGTCTGGATTCAGAAGGGGGCTTACTACAACCTTAAAGAAATATGCCGATAGTTCCGGGATGTTAGATAAGGTGAAATTTGAAGTTGCCGGAGATGATTTCAGAGAAGGCCTTACGGCTATTATTTCGGTAAAAGTAGCGGAGCCCCAGTTTGAAGGACAAACCAAGACAAAACTTGGTAACAGGGAAGTTTCTTCGGCTGTTAGCCAGTCAGTATCAGAGATGCTTACCAATTATCTGGAAGAACATCCTGATGATGCCAAAATTATTGTGCAAAAGGTGATTCTAGCTGCTCAGGCTCGACATGCCGCGACAAAGGCTCGGGAAATGGTGCAACGAAAAACGGTAATGAGTATCGGGGGTTTACCGGGAAAATTGTCTGACTGTTCAGAACAGGATCCAGCTTTATGTGAAGTTTTTCTTGTTGAGGGAGATTCCGCAGGCGGAACTGCAAAACAAGGCCGGGACAGGAATTTTCAGGCAATACTGCCTTTACGTGGTAAAATATTGAACGTAGAAAAAGCCATGGTACATAAGGTGTTTGAAAATGAAGAAATAAAAAACATTTACACGGCATTGGGTGTAACTATAGGTACTGAAGAAGACAGTAAAGCCTTGAATCTCGAAAAATTGCGTTATCATAAAGTTGTGATCATGTGTGATGCGGATGTAGATGGCAGTCATATAGAAACATTAATACTAACTTTTTTCTTTCGCTATATGCGGGAACTAATAGAAGGAGGTCATGTTTATATTGCAACTCCACCTCTTTATCTCGTTAAAAAGGGGAGCAAAAAACGTTATGCCTGGTCTGATAGGGAGCGAGATGAGATTGTTGAAGGTTTTGGAGGTAGCGCGGCAATTCAGCGCTACAAAGGTTTAGGTGAAATGAATGCAGAACAACTTTGGGATACCACTATGAATCCATCGTTCAGGACTTTACGACAGATTACAATTGATAACGCCACTGAATCTGACAGAGTATTCTCTATGTTAATGGGAGACGAAGTTCCTCCAAGAAGGGAATTTATTGAGAAAAATGCCGTTTACGCGAATATTGACGTGTAACTCCTAATAATTAAAAGTAAAAATCCCGATGTGAAAGCTTCGGGATTTTTTTATTTTTATCAAGTTATAAGTTTCCGTTCTATTCCCAGAAGTGATTAATCTTAAATTAAAAAAGCAGCCTTGTAAAAAGACTGCTTTTAGTAACTATATGGAAAAAAAATTGGGGAATTACTCTCTTTTTGCCAGGGTTTCACCTTTTACATCCTCCAGCAACATACCTTCCGGGGATTCTTTCATGCTCACAACATCTTTAGTCATATCTGTTCCGGGATAAGAAATAGTGTAAACGCCTTTATCCGCTACCCAGCTAAAATCAGTTTTGAAGTCCAGCTGAGACCCATTGTATTTTTGGTACCTTCCTAAATAAACGTCATTGAATATCCATTCCTGTCTGACGGTTTGTTTATTAGTTTCGCTGGTATTAATAACATCGACCCTATACCAAATACCGATGACCGGATCATTATTTTCTGGGATTCTGGAACAGTTACTGGCTAAAACAATAGCAACTATCGCCATAAAGGAGAAAAGCTTTTTCAATTTTAGTAGGTTTTAGATTTGGGATCTATTAGTATTTCTAACGGCAATACTAAAACAGGTATTGTTAAAAATCGATGTATTGCATAAGAATTGTATTTTCTTCGTTGAATTGCATTTTATTTTAACATATTTATAAAACAATGTATACACAAATCAAAACTTCAAGCGAAAATATATGTTGGTAATGGGTTCTTAAATCTGTTAAATTTCTGTAATTTTACCAGCTTATAAATCACTTTAAAATATAGTATATCATGAAAGTTACAGTAGTTGGAGCGGGTGCAGTTGGTGCTAGTTGTGCCGAGTATATCGCAATTAAAGATTTTGCTTCGGAAGTTGTTTTGCTGGATATTAAAGAAGGTTATGCTGAAGGAAAGGCTATGGACCTTATGCAAACGGCTTCTCTGAACGGTTTTGACACCACAATAACGGGCACTACAGGAGATTATTCAAAAACCGCCGATAGCGATATTGCCGTAATCACATCCGGGATTCCCAGAAAACCAGGTATGACTCGTGAGGAGCTGATTGGCATCAATGCGGGGATAGTGAAAACAGTTGCTTCAAATCTATTAGAGCATTCACCAAATGTAACTTTGATAGTGGTAAGTAATCCGATGGATACAATGACCTATTTGGTACATAAGACCACAAATCTTCCTAAAAATAAAATTATTGGAATGGGAGGGGCATTAGATAGTGCCAGATTTAAATATCGTTTGGCTGAGGCTTTAGATGCTCCTATCTCAGATATTGATGGAATGGTAATTGGTGGGCATAGCGATACCGGAATGGTACCTCTTGCCAGTCAGGCTGCTAGAAATAGCGTAAAAGTTTCTGAATTTTTATCCAAGGACCGCCTTCAACAGGTAGTCGAAGATACTAAAGTGGGTGGTGCTACACTTACCAAACTTCTTGGCACAAGTGCCTGGTATGCTCCTGGTGCGGCAGTTTCAGCTTTGGTGCAGGCTATTGCATGTGATCAAAAGAAGATGTTTCCTTGTTCCACTTTCCTTGAAGGGGAATATGGCTTAAATGATATCTGTATTGGTGTTCCTGTATTACTCGGGAAAAATGGAATTGAAGATATAGTAGAGATTTCCCTGAGTGATGCCGAAAAAACTAAAATGCAGGAGAGCGCTGTAGGGGTTAGAAATACCAATGGTTTACTGGACGTTTAGTATAAACCATTTTTTGATTTATAGGAAGCATCACATGAGTGATGCTTCTTTTTTTGCGATGAGTTTAGGCTGTAAAAAGTTTGTCTCCATTATCCCTGAGCTCCGGCAATTTTGAGGATATGTATGTTTTAAGGCTGTAATTTGAAAAGATTGATAAATAACGAGTTAATGACAAAGCTCTCAACAGGCCGTTGATCTATACAAATAACATAAATAAATTGTCAGTTCTTAAGGGAAATGATATATTTGCACGCTGTTTACAAATTCCATCAAAAAATCAAATAAACCATGCAGAATAAAGGACTTATAAAGCTATTTGCTTTCTTGTTCGGACTGGTAAGTATCTATCAACTTTCCTATACATTCATTACCGCTAAAGTAGAAAAAGATGCAGCATTATTTGCAACATCTGCTGTTTCACCCTCTGAGGAGGATTATGTGGCTAAAAGAGAATCGGTTGAAGCTTCTTATTTAGATTCCATTGGAGGTAATCCTATTTTGGGCTATACCAGTTATGACGATGCAAAGAAAAAGGAACTAAATAAAGGCCTGGATCTTAAAGGCGGTATAAATGTTACGCTTCAGATATCGGTAAAAGATATTCTTAAAGGCCTGGCGGATAATACCAAAAATCCAATCTTTAATAAAGCATTAGCGGATGCCGACGTGGCTTCTAAAGACAGCGACGAAACCTATATTGATCTGTTTTTTGATGCATTTGATAATATAAAGGGAGATGCTAAATTGGCTTCTCCTGATATTTTTGCAAATAAAACTCTGAGTGATGAGATCAATTTTCAAATGACAGATGATGAGGTTAAGCCTATAATCCGTCGAAAAATTGATGAATCCGTAGTATCGGCCTTTGAAGTGTTACGAGAACGTATTGATGGTTTTGGAGTTACGCAACCCAACATTCAGCGCGAAGGCAAATCCGGAAGGATTTTGGTTGAATTACCGGGAGCAAGAGATATCGCAAGAGCACAGGACCTTCTGTCAAGTACCGCACAATTGGAGTTTTGGGAAACCTATGAACCCGGAAATCAAAGCCTTATAAATTTCTTTATTCAGGCTAATGACCGCCTGAAAATCCTTGTGGAAGAAACGGAAGAAGATATTATTGATAAAGAAGAATCTGAGATAGATTCTTTACTCTCAGACGTAACCCAGGATTCTTTGGATCTGACCACTGAGAGAAATCCATTATTTGAAAAGTTACAGTTAAACGCTCCGGGTTTTGCCGTCGGTATAGCTGCAATAAAAGATACGGCTGAAATAGGATCTTACCTGCGTATGCCGGAAGTCAGACGTTTATTGCCCGCAGAAGTGCAATTCACAAAATTTTTATGGGAGCGCCCTACAAAAGATTCCGAAGTAGCGTCCTTATTTGCTTTAAAATCTAACCGGGACAATGCCCCAAGAATTAGTGGTGATGTGGTGAGTGATGCCAGGGACCAATTTGACCAGTTTAACAGACCGGCTGTGGGCATGGACATGAACGTAAAAGGTGCTAAGCTTTGGGAAAAACTAACAAGCGAAGCTAACCTTAATAATACAGGAATAGCAATTGTCCTGGACAATAAAGTATATACCGCACCAGGGGTTTCTCAGGTAGGTGGAATATCCGGAGGTAGTTCTGAAATTACCGGAACTTTTACGGTAAATGAAACCAAAGATATTGCCAACGTACTAAGGGCTGGTAAATTACCTGCTTCTGCAGAGATTATTGATTCTTTTGTGGTTGGTCCTTCCTTAGGGCAGGAAGCTATAGACAGCGGCTTTATGTCCTTTCTGATTGCCATGGTTTTTGTTTTATTATGGATGGTCTTCTATTATGGTAAAGCAGGTATTTTTGCCGATATAGCTTTAAGTTTCAACATTGTCCTAATTTTTGGTGTATTAGCCAGTTTAGGTGCAGTACTTACATTACCGGGAATTGCGGGTATTGTATTGACCATAGGTATGTCTGTTGACGCCAATGTTCTGATCTTTGAACGGATTAAGGAAGAATTGGCTAAAGGGAAAGGGAAAGGCCAGGCTATCTCTGATGGTTTTGCAAATGCATTATCGTCCATTCTGGATGCAAACATAACAACAGGTCTTACTGCAATTATATTATTGATTTTTGGCAGTGGCCCTATTAAAGGTTTTGCGACTACCTTAATTATTGGTATTCTAACCTCATTGTTTACCGCTATTTTTATCACAAGGTTATTAGTGGATTGGTATATATCCGGAAAAGGAAGAACCCTGGATTTTTCGACTCCTCTTACTAAAAATCTATTTAAGAATTTAAATATCAATTTCCTAAGTAAGCGTAAAATTTCATATGTTCTTTCATTTATATTAGTTGCTGTAGGACTGTTCTCCTTATTTACTCAGGGTCTGGACGAAGGTGTCGACTTTGTAGGAGGACGTAATTACCAGATTCGTTTTGTAAACCCGGTTAATCCATCAGAAATTACTAATGAGCTATCTTCAACCTTGGGAAGTGCCAGCGCCAAAACTTTCGGCGATGCCAACCAGATTATGGTTACGACCAAGTATAAAGTAGATGTTCAAGGTACAGAAGTAGATGATGAAATATTAGGGATATTATATACATCTCTCCAAAAATACTTACCAGATGGAGCCACATATGAGGATTTTATTCCCGGCGGAACTAATGGAGATATTGGAGTGCTTAAGTACCGAAAGGTTGGTCCTACTATCGCAGATGATATTAAGAAAAATGCACTTTGGGCTATTTTTGGATCATTAGCGGTAGTCTTTTTATATATTTTGCTGCGTTTTCGTAAATGGCAGTACTCATTGGGAGCCGTAGTTGCGGTATTCCATGATGTATTGATTGTATTGGGCATCTTCTCACTGACCAGCAAGATAATGCCATTTAGCATGGAAATAGATCAGGCCTTTATAGCCGCCATTTTAACGGTTATTGGTTATTCGCTGAATGATACTGTGGTCGTTTTCGACCGTATCAGGGAGATGGTTACCGAACATGGCTGGAAAGGTGGGGAGAATATCAATAATGCATTAAACAGCACATTAAGCAGAACACTTAATACCTCCCTTACGACACTTGTTGTACTATTGTCCATTTTTGTTTTTGGCGGAGAGTCCTTAAGAGGGTTTATGTTCGCTATGATAATTGGTGTGATAGTAGGTACCTATTCTTCACTGTTTATAGCAACACCAGTGATGTTTGATACCAGTCGTAGAGAGATAATGGGAAAGAAGAAGAATTAGTTCTTTTGTAAATTACAAAATAGGCCACAGGACTTTTTATTAGGTTTCGTGGTTTTTTTGTGCTCTATAAACAAAAAAAGCCTGTCGTTTACGACAGGCTTTTTTAAAATTAAATTCGTTAAATCTTAAGGATTAAACTACCTCAACATTTACTGCGTTTAAACCTTTAGGGCTTTCTTCTAGATCGTAGCTAACTTTATCTCCCTCTGAAATTTCTTCGGTTAATCCACTTGCGTGGACAAATACGTCTTTGTCTCCTTCATCCGGAGTGATAAAACCAAATCCTTTGGCGTTGTTGAAAAATTTTACTGTACCGTTACTCATGATTATATATTAAATTAGCCGCAAAGGTAAGTTAATATCCATTAAATTAAGTATATAAGTCAATAATTTTACATCCAGGGATCGTTTTTTCACTTTTCCTTAAGAAATAGCAGATTTCTAACCCTTCCTGATGATACTTTACAGCCGCTTATTTTATCATCTGCATCCCTAATAAATTCAATCCTGTTAAAAAACCATTCACTCCCGGAAAACATATCTTTTTTAATAGGGTCCAATGCGATGTCGCTATGCCTGTTATGTCTGGCAATTAATTTATTACCTTCTACAACGAATTCGTATTCTGTGGATAGTTCCTCACTGTAAAATCTCCCGGTAAATTTTGACAAATCAACTGATGTTTTATCATATGCAATGATTCTTAGGGCATTCATGATCTGGCCTCTCTGTTCCAGCTTAAAACTCTCAACTTTTTCATTCTCAGCGGGAATAAATGTAATTTGAGCTTCCACTCCTGCAATTTTAAACTTAGTCTGGGATAAAGCGATTAAGGTTACTTTTTGTTGCCCGGTTGCCTGCGCTAATAATTGACCACTGTCTTCTGTGATACTTATAATAAACCCTGGTTGCAATTCATAGTCACCCATATAGGATCTTATAGTTTTTTGATCTATGGTAATTTTATCCTTTCCTGTATCTGGGACTGCCACATCATTCTTCGGCTTTGTTTTTATTAGGTCTTTCAGATAAATGTCTGTTATTTCATGCGCCATTGTTCCTGATTCAAAAGAAGCATTATTACTAAATACTACCACTGAAAAATTTTGATCAGGAAAACGAGTCAGGTATGATCTGTACCCTGCATCTGCCCCTCCATGTTGGATCTCATTCAATCCTTTATACTTTCCTACAAATTGTCCAAGTGCTCCTCCAATTGTCTTACCATTATTAAGAACGACAGGAGTATTCATTTCAGTAAACAATTCAGGACTCCCTATTTTTGGCGATGAAAAATTTAGCGCCCACAGACTTAGATCTTCAACAGTAGTGAATAGACTAGTTGCTCCCACAATAGCATAGCTCAACACACTTTTTTTATAGCCGGCGCTGTCTGAATAATAGGAATACGCCCTGTTTTTTACAATTTTTTCATGATCATCGTAAAACAATGTATTAATCATATTTAAAGGTTTAAAAATACGCTCCTCTGTAAATGTTGCATAGGAAACTCCGGACACCCGTGCAACCACTTCAGCTAATAGGGTAAAACCGGTATTGCAATACAAATATTCTTCTCCGGGATCAAAATTAAGTGCCTGTTGTTTACTTATTAATTTAAGTACATGTTCCTTTGTGATAACATCGTCAAGCCGCCAACCCGCCATAGCTAATAAATTCCATTGATCCCTTAAACCGCTGGTGTGACTTGCTAAATGCCGTAGCGTAATGGTCTTACCAAAATCCGGTACTTCCGGGATATACTTTCTTATATCGTCATCGAGTGTCAATTTTCCTTCACTTTCTAATAATAATATGGAGAAAACCGTAAACTGCTTGGAAACAGAGGCAATATGAAATATAGTTGAAGGAACTATTTGTATATCATATTCCAAATTTGATATCCCGTACCCTTTTTTATAAACAATTGCACCGTTTTTGACTACGGCAACCGCTGCTCCAGGTGTTTCCTTGTTGTCCCAGACTGTAAACAATTCATCAACCTGTCTATTTAAAGTAAACGCCCTGGGTTTTATTTTTTCAAGGGATATTTCATATTTACCAATAGGTTGATTCTTATCCAGCGGATAAATTTCCACAACATATTCACCATCAGTGGTGGAAGTTAATGTTATGTATTCATACCCGTTTTTACCATTGGGACTATCAAAGTCTTTAATTTTATTGCCTCTTACATCATAGGTAGTTATTTTTAGATCAACACCCTTTTGCATCAACTTAAAAAAGGCAAACTGATCCTGAGCCATCACCACCTTATATTGATGAGTTTCTGTTGGTAGTATTTCGGCAGAAATTGGACTGCCTTTGCTTAACTCCCCTTTCAGAAATTGAGCATTTAATGATACTGATAGAAAAATAATGAAAAGAGTAACTTTCGATTTAACCACGCAATAATTCATACTATGATTTTACTTTTTCTTGTTGGGTTTATACACATTTAAAACGACTGTATGTCTTATTTGTAACTCGGTTACTTCATTTTTACTTATCCAACACTTTACCTACTGATCCTTCTGGTGTCAACTCCAGTTGATATACATAATGAGGGGTTAATTCAGGTTCCTTCCTATGTGATACAAAAACTATTGTTGTCTGGCTTTCTTCCGCCATTTTATTAACAAGGGCAACGACAAGAGCCGCGCTAGTATCATCTAAACCAGCAGTTGGTTCATCCAATATTAAAAGAAGAGGATGTTTAATCATTGCCCTCACGCACATGATAAGTCGTTGTTGGCCTAGACTTAGGTCGTGAAAATAACAGTCTTTTTTGTCTTCCATATTTAATAAAGCCAGCCATTCCCCGGCTACCCGTAGTTGGGCCTGACTGGGTTTTATATACAGTCCAATGGAGTCTAAAAGACCCGAAATAAGCATATTTTCCAGGCTGTGATATCCCCTGAACCGGTCTACCATTGCAGGAGTAAAGTAGCCAATATTTTTTTTGATATCCCAAACGCTTTCCCCGCTCCCTTTCCGTGTACCAAAGAGGAATATATCCTGCCCGTAAGCTTTGGGGTTATCACCTGTAATCATGGAAAGGAGAGTTGTTTTGCCACTCCCGTTTTTACCAGCCAACTCCCAAAATTCTCCGGTTCGGATGTTCCAGTTAATATTTTTGAGAATTGGTTTCTCTTCATATTTTACAGAAACATCTTTAAATCTAATTAAATGCTCATGAGAATAATTAAAGAGTTTCAACGCTTTTGGAACATTTCTATTAAAAACCTTACTTATTTTGGGCTCTATTAGTGATAAGTCATTGATAAGCACGAAATGACCTAGGTCCAAACGTGAATAATTTGTAACAAAAGGTAGCAGGTCAGCCGACCTGCTGATAAGTTGTACAATAACAATTTTTCTTGAAACGTTTGCCAAAACCCCTTTGATCTGATTTTGTGAATCCTGATCCAGATTATCAAACGGATTGTCCAGGATCAGGAAGTTTGGCTTAGTTTCCAAAAGATAATTTAAAAGGGCCTTTTTACGTTCCCCACTGCTCATAGATTGGAGACTTTGGGAAGTTGAAGGTGTAAGGAACTTTTGGTCGTGTCTTACTTCTTCTTCAATAAAATTGTCAAGGGCCAGTTTAGAGAATAATGCCCCTTTCAATCCTTTTAAGAACTCTAATTCCTGTGGGGGTTTATCTTCAGCCATCAACTGCTGAATTAAGCCCTGCTTATTAGATTGATTATCTATAAAGACAGCCCAGTGTTGTTTTTGGGTCATAATTTGCTGGATACGGGTTTTGAACAAATATAGCAGATAGCCATTTAATGTTTGATGACTTCATATTTATTAATTTAATAAAATCGACTAAAGAATTTTTACTTTATATTTTATATATTTAGCATCCCCTTGATATTTATTATATACTATGAGTAAAAAGGCAATAAAGCTAATACAGGCTTGTACCATTTGTTTGTGTTTAATAACGGGGCTTGTTTTTTTCCTTGACTTTATATTTAATTAAAATTAAATAATATGAAAAAGAACATGGGTTCAGCAGATCGTATAAGCCGATTTATTGCAGCGGCGGTTTTTATCGTGCTCTATTTTACAAATACTGTAACCGGAATTTGGGGTATAGTTTTATTAGTACTGGCAGGGGTATTTATCCTTACTAGTTTTGTTAGTTTTTGTCCCCTGTATGCCCCTTTCGGGATAAGTACATGTCCAAAGAAGAACTAGGTTGCTTTAAAGGCCATTAAAGAGCTGAAATTCAGGGATGGTTTTGTTGTGACCCTCTGGAATAAAGATGAATTGCATCTGAAAATCAAATTTGGTTTAACAGATCAGTAATGTGATTTACTTTTAACCCATTTTGTATACTGTATAAAAAACCCTTTCGTTTGATGTTAATGGAAAACTGCTAACTTTGAAAAATATCTCATTGAATGAACATGAAATTATTTTTCTCCCAAGTCTTTAAAATATTATCACCTTTCTTCAATACAAGAGCCGCCGGACTGTATTTTCTGCTATTTGCGGGGGCAATTGGAACAGCTACCTTTATTGAAAATGATTTCGGCACCTCTGCGGCACAAAAAGTGGTTTATAAGTCGTGGTGGTTCGAGCTCTTGCTGATTCTTTTTAGCATTACTATAATAGTGAATATCATTAAATTCCGGATGATACAACAAAAGAAATGGCCATTGTTCTTGTTTCATTCGGCTATTGTTATCATTATTATTGGTGCTGGTATTACAAGATATTTTGGTTTTGAAGGTATTATGCACATCCGGGAAAACGACAGTGCAAATAGTTTTATCTCTTCCAATACCTTTCTCAAGTTTAAGGTCAATGCTAATGATCAGACCTATGATTTTAATGAGCCGGTTTTGTTTGCCTCACTCGGCAATAATAAATGGGAAGAATCTTACCTCATTGGCTCAGATTTGATCAATATTAGAGTTAAAGATTTCATTCCTAATCCAAAAAAGAATTTATCAGAGTCTATTGATGGCATTCCAACTTTGCAACTTGTAATTGGAGGTCTTAATGGGCGGGAAGAGTATTATATAAGTCTGGGCGAAACCAAACGCATTGGTAATGTGATATATAATTTTAAAGACACCCCATTTCCTGATGCTTTTAATATAGCAATTCGAAATGAATCTCTGGTGTTTACAAGCAGCAAAGTACTTACACAGACTGTAATGGCTACCCAGGAAAAGGATACTATTTATCCATCGGATGCGGATTCCCCGCTAAAATTAAGGGCTTTATATACAGATGGGGCCAATAGTGTGGTTTTTACCGAGTATAATAAAAAAGGGTTGGTACTAATTGAGTCTGCAGACCCTAAAGTAAAAAATGAAAGCCTAACCGCACTTTTAATGGAGGTCTCAGTTAACGGAGAATCAAAGGAAACCTATGTGTTTAGTAGTCGGGGAAATGAAGGTCGGCCCGAATTACTGACTTTTGATAATCTGAATGCTTCCATTTCTTATGGTGCAAAAGAAATTAAAGTCCCTTTTTATATAAAATTGAACAAATTTATTCTTGACAAATACCCAGGCACCAATAGTGCTTCTTCTTATGCAAGTGAAGTTACCCTTGTTGATGAAAAGGAAAATGTAAAAATGGACTATCGTATCTTTATGAATAATATCCTGAATTATAAGGGATATCGATTTTTTCAATCCTCGTTTGACAGGGATGAGAGAGGTACTTATTTAAGTGTTAACAGTGATTTTTGGGGCACCTTAATTTCATATATTGGATACGCCCTGCTCACTTTAGGTATGCTACTTACCTTGTTTAGCAAAAAAACAAGATTTCACCAACTCACCCAAAAAATTAAAAAATTACGTTCGAAAGGAGCAATAGCCATTCTCTTTTTCCTTTTATCAAGCTATTTGGTTACGGCTCAGTCTACCTCAATTAATACTTATGCTGAATATTCTGTAAATATTGATCATGCGGATAAATTCAGTAAGCTGGTTGTGCAGGATTTTAAGGGGCGAATGAAACCAATGCACACCCTTTCAAGGGAATTGATGCGAAAATTGGCCCGTAAGGAAAGTTTATTTGGCTTAACGGCAGACCAGATATTACTGAGCATGTTTGTTAATAAGAAGGAATGGTATGCCGCAGGAGTTATTAAGTTAGGAAAGCATGAGGATATTCATGAAAAACTTGGTATCCCGGGAGAATATGCTTCCTATGCCGATTTTTTCTCAACCGATGGCAAATATAAACTCCAGGAAGAGGTAAGAAGAGTATATGGCCTTGAACCTATTGACAGGGGTGTCTTTGAAAAAGAATTGATAAAAATTGACGAGAGAGTGAATATTTTGAGCATGATCTTCTCGGGCACATTACTAAAAATAATTCCTACGCCCAACGATCCAAATAATACCTGGGTTGCAAACAGCGGGCATGCCCATGTTGAGAATGATGGTCATAATCACTCAGAAATAGCAGAGAATTTTTTTAACAGCTATACTGAT
>Ga0265303_10001734_pt1 | contig 13518 bp, 12 predicted proteins | sample Helome_2_FD_192494 | JGI IMG/M metagenome (GOLD analysis project Ga0265303, IMG submission 192494) | Marine sediment microbial communities from subtidal zone of North Sea - Hel_20160317 (Illumina Assembly) | ecosystem: Environmental > Aquatic > Marine > Subtidal zone > Sediment ... | reverse complement strand
CCGAAGGCGCCGTGGGCGAGGCGGCAGAGAAGCTTGCTGACCTTCTCTCGATTCGTGACACGGTGCGGAAGCAAGTCATGGAAGCTTTGGACGAGACGGTGCACCGGTATGGCGAAGACAAGGGCGGTGACACTGGGCTGACCCTGCTTCCGTTCGCATCCACCGACCCGACCGCTCGAACGGTGGCCGAGTGGCTGCGGAGCGCAGGGGCCGCATGAAACATCCGGTCGTCATCGTCTGCGCCGGAGGCGGCGGTGTCGGGAAGACCACCGCGTCGGCGGCCTTCGCGCTGGCCCTCGCCAAGAGCGGATACCGGGCCTTGATCGTCAGCATCGACCCGGCCCGCCGACTTGCCGATGCAATGGGCGTCGAGCTCGGGACACAGGCTCGGGAGCTTTCGCTCGACTCCGGAGGCGGCCAGCTCTTTGGGCTCATGCCGGACCCCGAGGATGCGTTGCGCACTTTCGTGGAGTTCTTGTTTGCGGAGGAACCCGAGGCGCTCGAGCGGCTGCTCGACAATCGCCTGTACCGCGTCCTCGAAGCCGCGGTGCCCGGAATCCACGAGGTCGCGACGATAAGCCTGACTTGGCGGGCCATCATCGAGCATGAAGTCGACGCGGTGGTGATCGACACGTCGCCCTCGCGCAACGCCGTCGATTTCATCACCTACCCGAAGCGCTTGGCAAAGCTTCTCGGCGGCCGCGCAGTCGGTTGGATGGCTGCGATCGGGAAGCGAACGAGCGTTGCGCCGCAAGAGGACAAGATGGGCCGCGTGGAGCAACTCCTGGTGCGTGCATTGGGGCCAGTGGCCCGGGACGTCGCAGGCTTGTTTTCCGAGATGGCGCGCGTTCGCAAACGCTTCATCCTGCTCAATGAGCATACGAGCGACTTGCTGCTTCGACCCGAGACGCGGTACTATCCTGTCGCTTCTCCAACCGCTGCCGCCCGAGATGACGTCGACTACCTGATCAAGAAGCTTGGCAAGCTCGACATCGCTCCACGGGCTCTAATCCTCAACTCCGCGTTCGTGCCGGAGCGCGATTGGGTTCCGGTGCTAGAGGCTTCGGACGAGACGACCCCTGCGATCGAGGACGTTCTTTCGACGCTCAACGACGAGCGCGCAACACGCAACCGTGCCGCTTCCCGCATCACGGATGCGTTCTCGAAAAAGTATCCGGGCTTGCCCCAGCTTCGCTTGCCTTTCCTCGAATCTGTGGAGCCACGGAGCATCGTCCACGCGCTGTCGCAAAGCTTCGACATCGCTCAGCTGGTCGAGCGTTAGCTCGAAAACTCGCTACCAGGTTTGGCTACGGGCCCATGCCTTGAGCCGGACCATGCCCTCTGCGTAGCTGACCGCGGGGTCGTACTCGAGGTCCCGGCGCGCCGCGGAGATGTCGTACCAATGCGCGCTCGAGAGCTGGCTGACCAGAAAACGCGTGACCGGGGGCTCGGACTGCAGCTTGAACGTGTTCCATATGGCCTCGGCCACGGCGGCGGCGGAGCGGGCGAGGGGTGCCGGAATGGTTCGCGTGACGGGCGGCAGGCCGGCCGCGTCGAGCATGTCGTTGATGAACGTCGGGCCTTCGAGCGGCTCGCCTTGCGTGATGAAGTAGGCTTGGCCCGCAGCCGGGGAGCCCGGTGCAAGTCGATCGTACGCCGCGAGATGGGCTGCGACCGCGTTGTCGATGTAGGTCGTGTCGATCTGCTGCGGCCGCCCAACCATTCGTAGACGCCCGGCTCTGGCGCGGGCAACCAACCGTGGCAGCGCCGAGCTGTCCCCAGGGCCCCAGACCAGATGGGGTCGAATCGCGACGGTCGAGAGGGCGTCGCTGTTGGCGGCTAGGACCTCTTGCTCGGCAAGCGCCTTGGTCGCCGGGTAGTGCGCTTCGAAATGGGAGGGATAGGGCGCGGATTCATCGACACCGGACACCGCGTCTCCCGAGTGCACGACGCTGGGCGTGCTCGTGTAGACGAGCTTCGGCACGCGATGCTGCTTGCACCCGTCGATGACGTGACGTGTGCCGAGTGTGTTCACGTCGAAGAACGTTTCGTAGGGGCCCCAAAGGTCGATGTGCGCTGCGGTGTGAAAGACGGCGTTGCAGCCCTCGACGGCCGCCGCCACCACATCGGGGTCACGAATATCGCCCCGCTGAAGGTCCACGCCCCATTCGCGAAGAAGGGGATAGTCGCCGCGACAGAGCACGCGCACGCGCTCACCCCGATCGAGCAGCGCCCGCACGATCGAACGGCCGATGAAGCCTCCGCCACCGGTGACGAGGATCGTCATGATGGGCCTTTGGCCTCGACCCATTTCGCGAGCTTTTCGCGTCCGATTTTCGCGTTGTGCCGGATGTCGACCGGGAAGCTCGGGTGGCGGACGAAGCGCGATATGCGATTCGCCTGCGGATGAGCGTGGGCGATGTGGCGCAGCTGCTGTTCGATCTCCGGCCAGTCACCTCTGTCGTGTCCCGGTTCGAGCTCTACGCAGAGCGTCGGCAGGCCTCGGGCTCCGACGAGCGCGGAGCGATAGACGGCCGGGTGCGCGTCGAAGATCTTTTCGCATGGGACGGTGAACATCGTCGCACCGTCGACAAACACGCGATGACTCTTGCGCCCGCAGAACCAAAGGCGCCCTTCGCGATCGCGCCACCCGACGTCGCCCATGCGGTGCCAGATGAAGTCGCCCTCTCGAATCTTCGATAGCGCCGTATTGTGTTCATCGCCGAAGTACGCCTCGGTCACCATCGGGCCGCGAACCGCGATCTCGCCGATCTCGCCGTCTTCGAGCTCGAGATCGTCCGAGAAGGTTGGGATCGCGTCGTCGCTGATGCGAATCACCTTCACCTCGATGTCGGGCACGGGGAGGCCCACGCAGACACCGGCTCCCTTTTCTGTCTCGGCCCAGGTCTTTGCGACGATTTCGCGTCCGGGCAGACAGGCCACCGGAAGCGACTCGGTGGCGCCGTAGGGCGGAAATACATCGGCGTCGCCGGGCAACATCGCATGCCAACGGGCGAGCGTTTGCCCCGGCATCGGTGCGCCGGCCGCGATCACCCGGCGCAAGCTCGGGAGCTTGATGCCGTGCTGTTCTCCGTATCGGCCCACCGTGTTGAGGAGCGCGGGTGAGCCGAACATGGTCGTCACGCCGAAACGCTGAATGGGCTCGATGATGTTCCGCGGCTCGACGCTGGCCGGCCGGCTCGGGTCCATGTCGGGGATGACCGTCGTCATGCCGAGCGCCGGGTCGAAGAGCGCGAAGAGCGGAAACGTCGGCAGGTCGATTTCGCCCGGCTCGATCGAAAACATCTCTCGAATCGCTTTGACCTGCGCGAGGAAGTGGCGGTGCCGGTAGACGACGCCCTTGGGCGGGCCCGTGCTGCCCGACGTGAACAGGACGGCCGCCACTTCGTCGCCTCCGGTGGGGACCGGCATGTCACCTGCGGCGAGCCGCGTTGTGCCGAGTGCTTCGACCTGCGCGAGCGTATGCTTCGCCAGACCCCAGCCGCCAACGGTAATCGTCCGCTCCACCGTTGCCCGGCCCCAACCAAGGGCGATGCGAGCCGCGTGCGCGACTGGAATCCCGGCGAATGCGCTTGGCTGCGCGCGCGCCAGGCACTTGCTCAGCCCTTTGATGCCCAGACCGGGGTCGATCATCACCGGAACCACGCCCGCCTTGAACATTCCAAACGTGAGGGCGAACAGCTCGGGGCTCGGGCGCACCATGAGCGCGGCGCGATGACCGCGTTCGATTCCAACGGCGTGGAGGCCGGCGGCAATTCGGCTGCTGCGTTCGTCGAGCTCTCGATAGGAGACCTTGGTGTAGATGACGTCGCCCGTCGCGTCGCGTTGCTTCGTTGGAAAGTAGATTGCCGTCGTATCGGGCTGCGTCGAGGCGATCTGCGGCAGCACGTCGGCGACCGTCGAAAGCTCGGGACTCATTCGGCGACCCCCAAAAACCCGCGGACGAGTTGCTCGATCTCTACTGGCGCGTCTTCGAGGACATAGTGACCACAGTCGGGAAACTGGTGAACCTCCGCATCGGGAAGGGCGCTCTTCCATACCCTCAGGAAATGGTCGTCGAAGACGAAGTCGCGGTCGCCCCAGCAGATCAGCACGGGCCGGTCGTTGAACTGGTGGAGGTGCTCGCCCACGTCGCGGACTATGGAGAAGCTAGGGTCGGCTTCTTTCAGTGGGATGTCCTGCACGAAGCGGAGGACCGCACGGCGGTGATCCCAACTGTCGTAGGGCGCACAGAGGCCGTCACGCACCGCTTTGGGAAGCCTGACTCGGGTCACGGCGAGCCGGGTCGCGCCCCTTGCAAACGCGTTGAAACCACGCACCAAGAGAGCGCCCGCCTTGGTGTCACGGGCCAACCACAGCGATGCGGGCAGGCGCTTGGTCGACGGCATCGGAAAAGCCGCGGTGTTCAGCACGACCAGGCGCGCGACGAGATCGGGGTGCCGGTGCGCCCAGCCCATACCGATCATGCCGCCCCAGTCGTGAACGGCGAGCGTGATGTCTTGGAGGCCGAGCTGCCCGACCAGCGATTCGATGTCCTGCACCCGCTGCGCCAGACGATAGCGGTACGCCTCGTCGCCTGGCTTGTCGGACTTCCCGCAGCCGATGTGATCGGGCGCGATGACGCGATGGCTGGAACGCAGTGCCGAGATCAATCGTCGCCAGTAGAACGACCAGGTCGGGTTTCCGTGAAGCATCAGGACCACTGGCGCGTCGCGAGGGCCCTCATCGACGTAGTGCATCCGGTGACCGGACGGCAAGGTTAGCCAGTGAGGCTCAAACGGATAGAGCTCGTCGGAGACCTTCACGGGCGGCTTACCAGATGATTTCGGACATGCTGCAGTTGAGCCCAGAACCGATGCCCATCAGGGCCACCCGGTCGCCCGGCTGAATGCGCCCCGCCTCCGCCGCCTTTGAAAGCACCATCGGAACGGCGGCGGGGCCGACGTTGCCAAGCTCTACGTAGGCATGCATGAACTTGTCGGTTGGAAGCTCGAGCGCCTCCGCGAGCTTGTCGGTGTTGGCCCGACTCACCTGATGCAAGATGTACTCGGCCACGACGTCGGGGTTCCATCCAAGCTCGCGCTTTGCCGTCGCGTAGGTCTGCTTTGCGAGTGTGACCCCGGCGATGAGCAGCTCTTTGCTTTGGGTCTGCATCTGGTCGACCTGCCCGCGACAGAGCTGGTGGTGCTCGGTCGCCGCCGACGTCACGCCTCCGACGAAGCGGTGCCCATCGGTCACGAGATCACTCCGCCCGAGCACCATCGCCGCGCCACCCGAGCCAAGCGTGAGCGTGGCAAAGTTCTCGCGAAACGTCGCCTCATCGAGATCGGGGTCGTTGAGTCGCGCGATGGTGCTCTCGACGACGAACCGGCTGTTCTCGCCGTCGACCACTAGCCCGTACTCGATTTGACCTCGCTCGATCATGTTCCCGACGATGTCCATGGCATTGAGGAAGCCGAGGCAGGCGTTGCCGAGGTCGAAGTTCATGCAGTCAGGGCCGAGGCCGAGGTTGCTGTGAACAATACACGACGTCGACGGCTCGATGTAGTCGCGGCATACGGAGGTATTGATCACGATGCCCAAACGACTGCGGTCGGTGCCGGCCTGCTCAATCGCGAGCTCCGCCGCCGCCGTCGCCGCCTGCGAAGGTTGGAACTCGACGCCCCACATCCGGCGCGCTCGGATGCCGGTGACCCCTTCGAGGAAACCAGGCTGGAGACCGAGCCGGCCCATGGGTTTAGCAAGCTTCGTTTCGAGCTCCTCGGACGTGACGCGGTCGGCACCATCGACATGGGCGACGCTGGAAATGGAGACCTGGTCGAAACGCACCGGGCGACCCTAGTGCGGGCTCGGGGGTGCGACAACCCCCGGCCCTCGAGCACGCCGGGCGTTGAGATCGCCGAGGAAAGCACTCACTGTTGGGTTCACTTACGGGTTTGCTCGTCTTGAGGTATTCATGCGACTGATAGGAAGATGAAAAGAACCATCCTTAGCGTCGCGGCCGTGCTGTTGCTGTCTCTTGCAGCGCTCGGCTATTTCCTTTTTGGCCCGCTCTCCGACGTGCCGGTTCCCGCTGACTTCCAATGTTACGACCTCGGGCAGGGGGCGTACGTGCCTCTCGATGTGCCGGACCAGGCCTTCGGCGTCGGTCTCTCGTATGCAGGTCACATCGAAGAGACGGCGTCGTCGTTCGATCCGGACGCGGCGCCGCCCGTTTTCGTGAAGAGCCGCAGTAGCTTGGTGCGGTTGGGCGCCGAAGTGCCGTTCCCAACGCCGGCGGTTCTCATCGAGAGCGCCGACTCGCTCGAGCTCGGGCTCGGGGAGACCCTTCGCCGCGACTTCCCGGACCTCAGCCCGTTGCTCGACTACGAAGTCGAGATGGGGATGGTCTTACTCGAGGACATCGACCCGTCACGGCTCGACGACCCGAGTTTCGCGCCGCGGCTCGGGTTTTTCATCGCCAACGACCTTTCCGCACGATCGATCGGAATTCTGGGCGAGGGACGACCGAACCGTCACGCGTACTGGGGCCTATCCAAGAGCTTCCCGGGCTTCATGCCCGTCGCGGACAAGGCCTGGATGCCGGAGAAGCCCACGACCAACGGCATCCCCTGTGTGGACATTGAAAGCCTCGTCAACGGTGAAGTTCGTCAGCACCAGTCGACGGCGGATCTGATCTACACACCGGTCCAGATGCTGCGCTTCATTCACGCCAAGTTCCCCGAGGCGCCGCTGTCGAAGGGCACGATCGTGCTCACAGGCACTCCCGGAGGTGTTGCCATGAGCACGCCGCGCTGGCTGGTGCGTTTGAGCAACCTCGTCGGCCTGAGCCGCTTTCGCAAGCTCGCGACCAAGCTCGACGGCGACACGTCGCGCTTTCTCGACGTCGGCGATGAGGTGACGGTGCGCGGCCAAGGGCTCGGCAAGGTCAGCGTGACCATCACAGCGAAATAGGTTGGCCTAAACGCGGTCGCGTTCCGGAATATCGGCGATTTTGATGACCCGCATCTCGGGGAGGAGGTCGGTCTCGGCAAGCAGCGTTCGGAGGACGACCTGGCCGCGCGGTCGGCCTTCGGTGCTGATCCAGTTTTTGACGCCGGGATTCTCGCCGCAGGCGTAGATCCGAAATGAGCCGTCATCGTCGTACACGGTCTGCCGATTGTTGAGTGCCACTGGATGGTGCCGGTAGTCGCCCGATTGGAGGTAGTGGTCGAAGACCTGGCATGACCAGTACCGGCACGGGACGTCTTTGCCTTCGATGACAATCGCTTCGTCGTCGGCGAGCTTGAACGAAACGCCCGAGTAGCCGATGCCGGGACCGGGCAGGTTGTTTGCGACCACCTTGGGGTCGATCATCTCGAAGACCTCGTCGGGCGTGTAATCTTCGTGCTCTCCTTCTTCGACGGCAAGCTTCCCATCCGCCGCGATTCTCGTTGGCGTCGAGGGCGCGTCGCCCTCGTACTCGATCATGCTCATGCCCACGATGGCCGATACGCCCAAGCCTGCCTCGACGGTGTCGTGCATGAACGCAATGAGCCGCTCGAGCCCCGCGGAGAGGTCGGCAACGGAGTACTCGCTTGGAGGAGGCGCCTCGTCGACGCATTGGATGTTCATGATCGCAGGGCGGTACTTGCCTTGGTCGACCTCGATCACGCACTCGGGGAAATACTGTCGGGTCATGATGAAGGGCTCGTTGCCCTGAAGCTCTAGCCAGTTCTGCGCGCCTTCGGGCCGGTTTGCGCTGATGTGAATCGTCGCATGCTCAACGTCGCCGTCTCGTTCGAAGACGATGTCTTTGTCGATCAGGAAGCTGACCATGGAGCGCATACCTTCGTCATCGCTTGCATAGACGACGATCGAGAAAAAGATGTCATCGCCTCGCCGGAGCGTGACCTCGTAGCAGAGTGACTCGTCGAGCTTGGCGTCGTGGTAGAGCGTGTCGGGCCCGTCGCCGACGAAGCTCCGAAGCGGAGTGAACGCGCGCGCCAGCACCGGATGGCGGCGATCGGCCTCCATCTCGAGCTCCTGCCCCGCGGCGATGAGTGAGGCCAGATAGCGAAAGCCGTCTGCTCGTTCGCGGGGGCTCCGCGCGCCAATCGGGCCGACGATTTTGTCGCCGACTTCCTTGAGCTGATCGGCAAAGCGGTTCCATGCGCCTTGGCTTGGGGTGATTTGGTCGGGCATCGCCGTTCTTCCGTTAGCGCGCTCGGCGACCTTCCGTCAAGCTTCCAAAAATGCAGCTAGTGGCCTTACAATGCGTACGGATCGAGCAGGCGAAAGAATTGGGACGAGTTTGATGACAGAAAGAATTACGCGCTGGCGATCGGCGCTTGCAATCCTTGCTTTGGCTTTGTTGGTCGCGTCTTGCAGCGGTGATGGGAGCGGGGCCAGCGGCACGGCGGCGTCGATCGATGCGCCGGATGCGCTGGGGGCCTACGCGGTGGGTCACACGATGTTCACGCTGGTCGACGACGCGCGTGATGCTCGCGAGCTGATCGTCAATGTCTGGTACCCCGTCGATGCAGCCGATTCAGCGACCGAGCCTCGGACCGAATATCCCCTGCAATCGGTCTTCACGCTTGCCTCGGAAGTAGCCGTCGATGACCTTCCAGTTTCGTCGGAGGGGCCGCTTGCGTTCTTGGTCTTCTCGCACGGGTTTGGGGGGATCAACACACAGTCCACCCAGCTCATGGAAGCCTTGGCCAGCCACGGCTTCATCGTCGCTTCGCCGGAGCACACCGGGAACACCGCGCTCGATGGCAGCGACGAAAGCCCAGCCGAGAAGCGCGTCCCGGATGTCTCGGCGGTCATCGATGAGATGTTCGCACGATCCAATACCGCCGGAGATGCATTCGAAGGTCGCATCGACGAATCCAAGGTCGGCGTGCTTGGACACTCATTCGGCGGAAGCACCGCGATGGGGATGGTCGCAGGCTGGGCGGGCGCCGGCCCGGACTCGCGCGTCAAGGCTATTGGGGTCATCGCCGGGGGGGTCGGCGGCAACAACTTCAGCGACGAAGCGCTCGCGGCGGTCGCCGAGCCCACCATCCTCTTCGTGGGCACATTGGACCCCAACGCCCTCCAAAATCACAACCACGCGTTCGAACGGATGCCCAATGCGGAGCCGCTCTTCAAGGTCGAGGTGACCGGCGCCAATCATACGCACTTCGCAAACGTCTGTGCGATTGGAAACCTGCTGATCGACGAGCTGATGATTACCCAGGACCGCTGGCCCGCCTTCGGCGCAGAGGCGTTGATTCAGCCGTACAACGACACCTGCACCGATGAGGTCTTCCCCATCGCCGAAGCGCACAGGCTCCAGAACCTCTACATGGTGGCTCACTTCAAGCGCTACCTCCTCGAGCAGACCGGCTACGACGGATTTCTCTCTGCAAGCTACGCGGCAGATAACGAGCCCGCGATTTCGTTCGTGGCAAAGTAGCCGCACGCCACGAATCGCTACCCCCCGAACGGGTGAATTGAATAGCGGCCGTTGCGGGAGCGTATGAATGCGGCCATAAGGACGCGGCCTCGAATCCGAGGCGCTGGAATGAAAGAGGAGAATCGATGCTACAAGAATTCAAGGACTTTGCGCTCAAGGGCAACATGATGGACATGGCGGTCGGCATCATCATCGGTGCGGCCTTCGGAAAGATCATTGCCTCGTTGGTCGGTGACGTGCTGATGCCAGTGATCAGCCTGTTCACCGGGGGCTTCGACGTAAGCCAGAGCTACATTAACCTCGGCGATGGAACCTACGAATCGCTTGCCGCCGCTCAAGAAGCAGGCGCCGCAGTGCTCAAGTACGGGGCCTTCATGATGTCGATCTTCGACTTCGTCATCATCGCCTTAGTCATCTTCATGATGATTAGGTGGATGAACTCGCTCCGAAAAAAGGAAGAAGCCGCCGAAGAGGCCGCCCCTCCGGCCCCGCCGAAAGAGGAAGTTCTCCTCGAAGAGATTCGCGACCTACTCGCCAAGAGCTAGCCGCGCGAAGCGAATTGGAGCGCTGGGTTCCCTCGAGGCCATCGAGGGAACCAGCCGACCTCACATGAAGGTGTAGACCAGGCTGAACAGGGTCGTGGTATCGACCTTGACGAGATCGGGCCCTGCCGGGATGCGATCGTAGAGCATCAGGAACCGCGCTTCGAACGCCAGCTTGTCGGTCAGATGCGAGAGCAGGGCAGCGGTGAGGTAAATGCGGATGTCTCGAAAGGGCAGCGCATTTTGAACCTCGACCTTGTTGAGGTTGTAAATGGTCACGATGCTCGCCAGGAACTCGACGTGCTCGTTGAGCCTGTTCTCGTAGTCGAGGGCGGCGAGGAGGCCATGGATGTTCGAGTTGGACGTGAGCGTTGAAGGCGGCACTTCGTAGTTTTCAAACGTGTAGCTGTAGCCGATGCGCCCGGCGAAGTAGTGCTTGTCGGTTTTGACGAACGCCCGGAGGTAGCCGGCATTGGCCAGCAGCTGCGCCCGGAAACCGGCCAGCGGGTCCCAGCGATAGGAAAGCCCGCCCCAGACGGCGTCCATGTCCGTCAAGAAGTAGTCGTACCTGGAGACGAAAAAGAATTGCCTCGCCACGGTAGTGTAGGGAATCGTGTCGTCCGTCGGTGCAATGTCTGCCCGGCCGAAGTTGAAGAGCGCGCCCAAGGTCAGCCGATGGTCCTGCTTCACGAGGATGACATCCGAGCCAGCGTTGACGTTCCACGAACGCGTGTTGCCGGTGTTGATCGCGCCACCCGCGTTGAGGGTCCAATCGACTTCGAGCTCCCCCTCTGCGTCCGCAGCCTCTTCGCCAGTGTCCTCTTGGCCTTCTGGAGCGGCCATGAACGTAGCCTCACCGGCGGCTTCGGTCGTCTCGGCGCTCACGTCAGCCGCGACGCTGTCCGGAATTGCCTCGTCCTGGGCCGATGCCTCGCTCCCCCATGTCGAAAAGGCCACCGCGGTGAGCACGAGACCCAGCCTGGCTAGCTTCGACGATACAAACATTCTATTCATCCCAACCTCCCCGTAGCCCGCTATCCGATAAATTTGGCCAAACCATAGTCGAGCGCGCGCCCTGCGCCAGCGAAAACCGGGGTTGTCCGGTTGTCGTCCTGTGATAGAAAACTCCGATGGTTTCGGCCGCGAACGCCGTTAGACGAAATGCCTGAAGAGATATTCGATTTCATTGTCGTCGGTGCCGGTTCGGCGGGCTGCTGCCTTGCGAATCGACTCTCTGCCGACCCGGAGAATCGGGTTTTGCTGCTCGAAGCCGGCGGCAAAGACAACAGCCCGCTCATCAAGATGCCGATCGGTTTCACGCAGCTCATGTATGACCCGAAGGTCACCAACCTCTACAAGACCGAGCCCGAGCCGCACCTGAACGACCGCGAGATGAGCGTCGTTCGTGGCCGGGTGCTGGGCGGCTGCAGCTCGATCAACGGCATGGTCTACATGCGCGGCCAGCGGCAGGATTACGACGACTGGGGGACACTTCCGGGCTGCGGGGGCTGGTCGTACGAGAACATGCTTCCCTATTTCAAGCGCTCGGAGAACTTCGAACCCGGGCCCGCGGACGAGTATCACGCCAAGGGCGGAGAGCTAAACGTCGCGCACGTGCAGATGCAGTACGAGATCAGCGATGCGTACATCGATGCGGCGGTAAGCGTGGGCATTCCGCGCAACGACGACATCAACGGCGAGAAGCAAGAGGGCATCGGCTACGTTCAGGTAAACATGAAGGGCGGCCAGCGTTGGAGCTCGGCGGATGCGTTTCTCGGCGCGGACGTGAAGAGGCGGCCGAACCTCACAATCGCGATCAAGGCGGTCGCGCAGCGCATCTTGCTCGAAGGCAAGAGGGCCGTTGGGATCGAGTACCAGGACGCCAAAGGGAATTTGCACCAGGCCAAGGCGAGCCGTGAGGTCGTGCTTTCGGCGGGCACGTACAACTCGCCGCCGCTGCTCGAGCATTCGGGGATTGGTAATCCGGAAGTGCTTGCCGAGCTCGGGGTCGAGGTGAAGCATGCGCTTCGCGGCGTAGGCGAGAACCTCCAGGATCATTTCCAGATCTGGGTTCAGCAAGGCGTGAAAACCAAGCACTGCCTCTCGGAAGACGGAAAGTTCCCGAAGGTCGTCTTGGCGGTTCTCAAGTACATGTTTGGGAAGAAGGGGCCGCTCACGATGCCGGCCTGCAACGTGGGTGGCTTCGTGCCTAACGAGGGTGCCGAGCGGCCGATTTTCCAGATCCACTTCACGCCGGGCGCCGGCGGCATGGACGCCGACGGCAAGATGGTGGCGACGCCCGACCCCGGCGTGAACTCGACGGTGTGCATCATTCGCCCCACGTCACGCGGCAGCGTCCACGCACGGAGCACGGACGCCAAAGGGTTTCCGAAGATCATCCACAACTACTTGTCGACGGACCACGACCGCGAGCTCGCGATCGAAGGCTTCAAGCTGCAGCGGAAGATCTATCAGTCCGAGGTGTTCAAGCCGCACGCGACATACGAGATCTTGCCCGGCGACTCGGTGCAGACCGACGAAGAGATTCTCGAGTTCTGGAGAACCGAGGGGATGAGCGTGTATCACCCGGTTGGCTCGTCGAAGATGGGCGCTGCACATGACCCGATGGCCGTGGTCGACAACGAGCTGAGGGTGCATGGGGTTGAGGGGCTGCGGGTTGCGGATGCGTCGATTTTTCCGTTGCTGCCTTCGGGGAATACGCACGCGCCGACGGTCGCGGTGGCGGAGAGAGCGGCTGATTTGATTCTTGGGAATCCGACGGCGTAGGGACAGAGTCAGTGTCAGTGTCAGTGTCGGTGCCAGTGCCAGCGTCAGTGCCAGCGTCGGTGTCAGTGTCCGTTTCATGAGACTTGGTCATCGTGATCTCCTTTTTCGCGAGTGAGTGGGGCCGGGCTTCGCCCTTTCGGGGAACCCCACTCACTCGCGAAAAAGGAGATCACTCATGGGACTCATCATTCAACAACGGGCGCTTCAGGCAGCAGGAGGACTTCGCGGGGTGCTTCCGGTGGTTCGGAAGCGGGATCGGTCATTGTTTGACCAAATGCATCGCGCCATGAACAGCGTCGTTCTCAACATCGCTGAAGCCGATGGAAACGATGCTGGGACGGCGAGAGCGCGATTCGCATCGGCGTGCGGGTCGGCCAAGGAGGTTCGTGCCGGGCTTCAACTCGCCGTTGCGTACGGCTACCTTCCAGGCGCGAAGGTCACAAAGGTGGACACCGCGCTCGATGAGGTTTGCGCGATGTCTTGGAGGCTTTCGGGCCGCTAGAGCCGACGACCCAAGCACCACGTGATGGCGCACACCTCGTCGAGCCCGTCGTCGAGGTGGGTTGCCCTCTGGGCTTCGATGTATCCCCACGTCACGTTCCCCCCGCGAAAAGACAGCAGGCGGCAGCGCGAGCCCGCAGGGCGAAGCCCGGCGCGAATGCGCCGGCAAGGCAGAGCAAAGCGAATGCCGCGCCAGGGAGGATTACGGGTGGGGGTGGGCGGGGC
>Ga0265303_10001733_pt1 | contig 13519 bp, 10 predicted proteins | sample Helome_2_FD_192494 | JGI IMG/M metagenome (GOLD analysis project Ga0265303, IMG submission 192494) | Marine sediment microbial communities from subtidal zone of North Sea - Hel_20160317 (Illumina Assembly) | ecosystem: Environmental > Aquatic > Marine > Subtidal zone > Sediment ... | reverse complement strand
TGCTGCGATCTGCCACCCAAGGGCACATAGGGCGGGGACATGCCGGGAATTTCAGCAAATTCCTCGCCGTCAATCGTATGGCATTGGTGGCATTGCATGTACAGGAATACCTCGCGACCGGCCTGAACGTTACCATCCGGCAGTCGAAAGCCCTTTTCGGACATGCGGGCGTCCGGATCGCAGCCGCTTAAGGCAACGCAGGAGCCCAGCAAGAGTGTCAGCAGGAATCGCGTCTTCATAACAAGCCTCCTTTCTCTCTCCAAGGCAAATTTACCGCTCGCGCGACAGGCCGACAATAAGGGATGTGTGCAAGCAACAAGGGCGGCCCTTTGGCCGCCCTTTTAAGATCTTTGATCTTTTAAATATTACTCAGGATGCACGATGCCGGGCGGGTCAACGTGCGGCAAGTGATGTTCGCATTCTTCCAGCAGGTGTTCTGCGTTCCTGATCCAGTTGCAGGGCTCGCAGGTACAGGTGGTCTCATCGTGCCGCAAGTGGCTGTGCAGCGATTCGATGAATCGGATTCCTTCACGCAAGGAAACGCTAAGGGCTTCTTCAGTCTTCAGACCCAGCTGCTGGAAATCTTCCACGCAGTGATCCCAACCGCAGTCGCCTGATCCGTCGCAATGATTACATCGTTCGCCGGTAGCTTCGAACATATTCTTGTGGGCGTAATTCCCATCCTGAACCAGCTCTTCGACCATCTTGCGGGGATACAGAAGCGCTTCTATGAGTTGTTGTTGCATTGGCGTTCTCCTCTCAACGGCCACTCCATACTAGGCCTATCAGGAAGGGACCTCAACCGAGAGCAGGCGCGGATCAGTAAGTAATATCCGGTATTGAGCCAACCCCATGAAAACGCGGCGTATTCAGGGCCCATTCATGTATTTTTCACGAGCCGTTAAGGCGTCCGGCTATAGCCTGTATGTGTAGACAAAAGGACTGTGAGACAAGGAGTTCGATATGGATATCATCATTGCTGCAGAGAAGCCCAGTATCGCCAAATTGCTCAGCCAGCACGTGAAAAGACAGGTGCGGCCAGACCAGATCGAGGTTTCTGAAAACCCCGATGAAACGGGCAGCTTCTATATAGGTCTTGATCTGGATCAATATGTTCTCTCACCGAGCGGCGAAATCGCACCGGGTGGGCTGGAAACGAGCTAGCATATGCGGCAATCTGCGTCGGATTCGTTACCTGGAGAATACCGATGCTGCTTCGAGCCACATTCGTTACGTTTGCCCTGATGCTGGTTGCTCCGGCTCTGGCCGACCAGCCGTCAACAGGCCCGTTGATCGAGGGCTTTGGCCCAAGCTACCCAATCGACAATCGCGATGTGCCGCTGCGAGACGACTTCGTCTACAAGGTCGTATTCGATATCGCGCAGGACCCTGTCGAGGTAGCTATCAAGCTGTCGTCGTCCACGGACCGGCGGTGTCGAAATAGCGCTGTCGGCAATGACGATGCTAACTATACTGCAGTCGGACGGTTACGCATTGCTGCCTTGGGGAGCTTGAAATGATCTATCGCCATCTCGGCAAATCCGGTATTCAGGTTAGCGCTCTGTCGCTTGGTTCCTGGGTTACTTTTCATACGCAATCCGACATAGATGCCGCCATCGAGATGATGGCTGCCGCCTATGACGCGGGCGTCAATTTTTTCGATAACGCCGAGGGTTATGCCTTCGGCAAGTCAGAAGAAGTGATGGGTGCGGCGTTCAAGAAACTCGGATGGCGGCGTGGCAGCTACCTCGTGTCGACGAAGCTCTACTGGGGCCTTAACGACAGCCCCAACGAGAAGAACACCCTGAATCGCAAATACCTCATCGAAGGCATCAACGGCTCACTCAAGCGCCTCGACATGGATTACGTCGACATTCTCTACTGTCACAGGCCTGATCCCACGACCCCGATCGAGGAGACTGTGTGGGCGATGCACAACATCATCGAATGGGGAAAGGCGCTGTATTGGGGCACGTCCGAATGGGAGGCAGCCCAGATTCTCGAGGCGATCGATATCGCCGAGCGCCATCACCTGCACAAGCCGATGGTCGAGCAGCCCGTCTACAACCTCTTCGAGCAACACCGCTTTGCCAGTGAGTATGATGATGTGTACAAGAAGCACGGCTACGGTTCGACGACCTGGAGTCCACTCGCTTCCGGCCTTCTTACGGGCAAGTACAAGGAGGGTATTCCCAAGGACAGCCGCGGGGCGCTCCAAGGCTACGAGTGGCTGCAGGATGGCCTGCTGAACAAAGAACGCCAGGCCGTGGTCGCCGGGCTGGAACCAATCGCGCATGAAATGGGCGCCACCCTCGCGCAGTTTTCGCTCGCGTGGTGTCTACAGAACGAGCACGTCAGTTCCGTACTTACCGGCGCGAGCCGGGTCGGCCAGGTTCACGAAAATATGAAAGCGCTCGATTTCGTCGACAAGTTCACACCCGAGGTTATGGCCGAGATCGAAACGGCGCTCGGTGGCGGGGTTACGCGCCTTACCTGAACTGGTCCGGAGCTGTAAACACGGCAGCCAGACCGCCGCCGTCGGTGCGGAAATTGGTCGTTTGTCCCCGATACAGGCGCGCACCGAGCAGCTGGATTTCGCCATCGTACACGTAGCAGCGCACGTCGAGCTTCATCGACTGATGGTCGCCGTCGATGATGAGCAGCCGTTCGCTAGGAGGGACCAATTCCTGGGCGATGTACTCTGATGAGAGGATTGCCTTCCAGGTTTTCTTAGTCAGCTTCGAGCCTCTGTAGGTGCCACGGCTTCCAAACCCCCAGTTGGGTTTGAAGAACAGATTGCGGCGCCTGGCCCACAGGTCGTCTGCTGTTTCTTTCGTGACAAGTTCGGTCTTCGGAACGCTGCGAGCGAGTACGGCTGCCGTGTCGGCATCGACACCGAGCTCACTGAGCGCGGACGTATCTGAGAATACCGCGAGATTTCTTTTGTTCGCGTACAGCGCATGTGTACGTGGGCTCGGCGTGAATGCCGCAGCCCCTGTCGTGTACGCCGCCCGCAGAACACCGCAGGAATCTGATTCCAGGTAGAAGTCGGTCAGGCGATTGTAGACAAGGTCGATCGCCCTGCCATTGACGGCCAACAAGCCGTCCTGCAACTCGAATTCTTCAGGCCCGGCAATGACAGCACCAACGCCTTGGCGTGCGAACATCTGCTCGAACAGAGTGAACTCAGGGCTCAGGTACTGCTCTGCCGGGTTTTCGTCAACGATCGCAACCTGCGCCAACACCTTGCCAGGCGATTGCGCTTCGAGCTCTTCCCGAAACATGCCTACGAATTCCTTTTCGAGGTCTGCAATATCCGTCCGACCGACGACGAAATTCTCTACCTCGGGGCAACAGGCTTTTTGCGCCGCGGCGATATGTGACAACAGCAACGCTCCGCCGGCATTGGTATTCACTTCAATGAGCTTCGGCCCGTCGTTGGTCAGGTGGAAGTCGTAGCCGAAGAACACGCCTAGTGGTCCGAAGCTCGCTTTTGCAATCTCTGGAACCCAGTGCAGAACATGCTCGCGAAATTTCTGTAGTTCGGTGACGCGACTGATCGCGGCGATCACAGCCTTCATCTGGTCGATATGGTCGTACGAAATGAAGACAGGCGAATCCGCCAGCAGGTGAGGGTGCGTATCCTGCATACGCGACCACGCACCTGACTCCCCAAGTCTCGTCTCGAGTGAAATTTGCAGTGCGTCACTGTCAACGCTGATGCAGTGGCAACTGCGGTTCAGCGCGTCGGCAAATGTGTTATTGGTCACTCGCCAATATTACGCGTAGTGCGGGTATACCGGCTTGTACATATAACCATGCACATCGGCCAGTATGTCCGCTGGCTCCGCTTTGTCCGTGAAGCCGCTGTCGTAGGCCATCTTGCAAACGTCCGCCGCGATTTTCGCCGATACGTCTCGAATAGCTGACAGCGGCGGATAAACGCGGCCTCGTTCGATGTCGGAGTCCTTGACCTGGCTCGCTAACGAATGTGCGGCGGCCAGAAACATCTCGTCCGTTACGATACGTGATTGGCTGACGATGATGCCGAGTCCAACGCCCGGGAATATGTAGGCGTTGTTGCCCTGGCCAGGTACGAACGTCTGGTTGCCATACTCGACCGGATCAAATGGGCTGCCGCTCGCAAACACTGCGCGGCCATCGGACCATGTGTATGCCTGTTCAGCGGTGCATTCAGCCATCGACGTCGGGTTTGACAGAGCGAATATGATCGGCCGTTCATTGAGTTCGGCCATTGCCTCAATAATTTCCTTGGTAAACGTCTGCGGCTGACCTGACAGACCCAGCAGTGCCGTCGGTTTTAGCTCAGTGACAGCGTCGAGCAGGTTATCGATGTACTCATGTTCGTGCGCGTACGCCAACTTGTGTTCCGCCAGGTTGTCCCGTTCATTGCAGACCAGGCCACGGCTGTCGACAAACCAGCAATGTTTGCGAGCTTCTGCTTCCGACATGCCTTCTTCTTTCAGCGCTGCAATAAATACGTCAGCGATGCCGATACCCGCTTCGCCTGCGCCCAGGAACAGGAGTTTCTGGTCGGAGAGCTTGCCGCCAGTGATGCGCATCGACGCGATGATGCCGGCTACGGCTACAGCACCCGTGCCCTGGATGTCGTCGTCGAACAGGCAGGTGTTATCACGGTAGCCGTTCAGCAACCGGAATGCGTTCGTATTGCCGAAGTCCTCGATCTGGATCAGCACACCCGGGAAGACTTCCTTGGCAGCCTGCACGAACTCGTCGAACAGTTCGTCGTATTCGTCGCCACGTGCGCGATGACGTTCGATGCCGTTGTACAACGGGTCGTTGAGCAGATTCTCATTGTTGGTGCCGACGTCGAGCATGACGGGCAGGCACTCGGTAGGCGGTATGCCGGCGCATGCTGTGTACAGCGAGAGCTTGCCAATCGGTATCCCCATTCCCTGGGCACCCTGGTCACCGAGCCCCAGAATACGTTCGCCGTCTGTCACGACGATGATGCGGGCGTTCTTGTGCGGCCAGTTCTGCAGGATCTCTTTGACGTTCCCTTTGTCATGCAAAGAGACGTAGAAGCCGCGTGGCTTTCTGTAGATGTGCTGGAACTCCTGGCATGCTTTGCCGACCGTTGGCGTATAGATGATTGGCATCATCTCCTCGAGATTATTCATCACGACGCGGTAGAACAGGTTCTCGTTCCGGTCTTGCAGGGCGATCAGATACAGGTATCTTTCGAGGTCCGTCGGTTTCTCGCGAATATTCCCGAGAACCCGTAATTCCTGTTCGGCCATCGTGTGAACACGGGGCGGCAGCAGGCCGCGCAATTTGAGTTCGTCACGCTCGGCATCGGTAAATGCAGTGCCTTTGTTTCGAACCGGGTCATGGAGAATCTTCACGCCACGGTGCAGGGCGGCAGTTTCTTGATTAGAAAGGGGTTCTTCTTTCATTTTGACAACAGTCATCACAGCCTCCGGCAGGCTTTTTCAATCGTGAAATTACGCCTTTCTGGGCCGTTTTATATACGGGTTTCACACAGAAATATGCGCCCTGCGAGAGCCGTTTTCCGGCCCGATATCGACATAGGTGGGCGAAGGAGCGCAGGGATGTCCCCCGCCACCGTAGTTGCCCGCTCCCCTTACGTATAAGCGCGTATCGGTTTGCCCAAAACAGGCAAGTAGCATCGAAAGTCTAAATTTGGGAGACCTTCCGTGAGCAAGAACCTTGTGATCATGGGAGCCGCCGGGCGCGACTTTCATGTCTTCAACTGTATGTACCGCGACAACGAGGACTTCAACGTTGTTGCCTTCACCGCCACCCAGATTCCACACATTGAGGACCGACGGTACCCGGTCGATCTCGCCGGATCTCTGTATCCGGAGGGTATCCCGATCGTTCCGGAGGAGCAGCTTGACGTACTCCTCGATAGCGGGGACGTTGATGAGGTCATTTTCGCCTATTCCGACGTTAGCAATGACTACATCACTAAAATGAGAGCGCGGGTTGTAACCAAGGACGTCGAGTTTTCGACCTTCGATATCGAAGCCTCGATGTTGCCATCGAACAAGCCGGTCATTGCGATTACAGCTGTTCGTACAGGTTGCGGCAAGAGCCAGGTGTCCCGCCGTATTACCGACATCCTGCGTGATCTCGGGCTGAAAACCGTAGCCATCCGTCATCCGATGCCGTACGGCGACCTTTCCGCTCAGACAGTGCAGCGCTTTGCGACCTACGACGATCTCAAGAAGCACGACTGCACGATCGAAGAACGTGAAGAGTACGAACCTCATATTGCCAACGGTGTCGTCGTTTATGCGGGTGCAGACTATGGTGCGATTCTGGCCGAAGCTGAGAAAGAAGCCGATGTCATTGTCTGGGATGGCGGCAACAACGACACGCCATTTTATAAACCGGATCTGTGGATCTGCGTCGCCGATCCACACCGCCCGGGTGACGAGCTAACGTATTTCCCAGGTACGGCCAACTTCAGGCACGCCGATGTCATTCTGATCGGCAAAGTCGGCCATGCTGATCCTGCCGCTGTTGAGCTTGTTCGCGGGAACGCTCGCCGTGTCAACCCGTCCGCCACAGTGTTGCTGCGTGAATCGCCGCTCGACATTCCCGATCCTGATGCGATTGCCGGAAAGCGTGTGCTCGTTATCGAGGACGGCCCGACCACCACACACGGCGGCATGCCGTATGGCGCCGGTATTATGGCCGCGACAATATGCGGGGTCGGCGAATTGGTTGACCCACGACCCTATGCAGTTGGCGAGATTGCGGAGACCTATAAAAAGTACCCGAACATTGGCGATCTGTTGCCTGCCATGGGTTACGGCGATGAACAGATTCAGGATCTCGAGCAAACCGTTAACGCGGTGGACTGCGATCTCGTATTGGTTGCAACGCCAATCGACCTGACGAGGCTGATTGAGATTGAAAAGCCCAACATGCGGATCGGCTATAGCCTGAAGCCGGCAGATGGCCAATTGGCGGAACTCGTCAGCGATGCTGTGAAATCAGGTAGTCACGTCGCCGCATGAAGATCTGCGAAGTAGCTCTGTACGCTGCCGCGTAGCGCCGCTTCTTCCTCTTCCCAACGCTGCATTTCTTCCTGAATGCGGGGGTCGGCAACGACCTCCGCGTACTGCGGCTGCAACAGCATATCCCGCCAATTTGGGTTCATTGCCACCGACTGAGTAAAGTACTCCTCGAGCGCGACGCTGATGGCGGCCTCAATGTCGCCGCGCAATGTCAGGATTCCCAGGTGGTTGCCTGGAACGTTCTTCGGGTCCACCCCCGTCGAGTCTGCATACGCAAGCAACACGTCCAGGCGGCGCAGTAATTCCTCGCGTGGCAGAAACTGCGCCCATCCGTCGAACGCCACACCCTGGATGTTGCGATACCTTGGCGGCATGCTGGCTGCGTCGACATCGAAGATGCCGGGGTGCAGTTCGTCAATCCATGCCAGCTCCTCTTCGGCTTGGCCGGTCTTTACAGCAGTCCGGACCAGGTGCTGGACTGCTCCGCCAAACGAAAAACGACGATCCTCTATGTCGTCTTCGATCGCACGGCGGGCCGCCTCGATACTGCCTTCGAGGTCGCCGATGGCCTTCGCACGGGCAAGTTCGATCTGGTAGGCGACCGTGCTGGTAGGTGCGAGCGTCAGGACTCGGTTGCGGAAATCATCGGCGATTTCGGTGAGGCCGATCTGGTACAGGAATAGCGAGAGCAAGCCAGGCAGCTCATGGTCCTGGGGATCAACTGATATGGCGTTCAGTTGTTGCTCTACCATCGTCACATAGTCGCCGGATTGCATGGCAATCGTGCCGAGGTAGGTATAGGCGTTCGGCTGCCTGGGCTCGAGCTCCAGTGATCTCTCAAGAGCCGCTTTGGCGTCGTCCCAGCGTTCGGCACGTATAAAGGCGGTGCCCAACTCATAATGCAGTGAGGGGTTCAGCTTGTCCTGCGATAGCGCGTCGTGCAGGACCGCCAGGCATTTCTCGGGTTTCTGCAAGTGCATGTAGGCCCGGGCAAGCAGGACACGTGGTTCATTCACTTTCGGCGAACCGGCGACAATGTCCTCAAGCTCGGCCGTGAGGTCCGTCATAGCGGCGACGTCGCCACGCGCTGCCAGCGACATAGCCTTGGCAAAAATCGAAGTGGCCCTGGCAACCGGGTCGTCGGGGCGAACGGCGAGGACCTGGTCCGTGATCGCAATAATCTCGGCATTGGCTGTTTGCTGGTCCATCAGCCCGGTCTCGGCCTGGTGTATATAGCTGTTTGCCAGCTCCGACTTGGCCTCAATAAAGTCAGGGTCAATCAACAAGGCGCCCTTCAGCAGATCCTCGGCGGCCTGTAAGCCCCCGTAGGAGTAGGTTGCACGCTCCTTGCGTGCCTGCAGGAAAAGTTCGTAAGCATCCAGGTCTTCAGTCGAAACGCTGGCCAACCGTGTTTCTGTTTCGGTTCCGAGAAGGGACGCAGATAAGGCGCTGCCAACCTGCAAGGCGATCTCGTCCTGGATTGCAAAGACATCCGTGAATTCGCGGTCGAAGTTCTTCGACCAGATATGAAAGCCGTCGCTTGCCCGTATCAGCTGTGCCGTCACACGAATCTGGTCTCCGGCGCGCTGCACACTGCCTTCGAGGATGTGAGCCACTTCGAGAGCGGCAGCTATTTCCGGGATGCTCTTGTTCTGGCCCTTGAAGGCGAAGCTCGAAGTGCGTGCCGCGACCTGTAGATCAGGTATCTGCGCGAGCATGTGGAGCAGCGTTTCCGTCAGGCCGTCGGAAAAATATTCGTTGTCCTTGTCACCCGACATGTTGGCGAACGGCAGTACGGCGACTGACGTGGCACTGACGCCGAGGTCGATAGGCGAGGGGTCATCTGCTGTGTACCGCGCGCTAAACAGGCCGACGACGATGATCAGTACAATTGCCACACCGATCGTCACCTGGTCGACTTTCCTGGCGACCCGGTTGTCGCCGTCTTGCTGGCGATCGACATCCCGGTCGCGTTTGATGCCATCGGTTGTGAGTTCAAAGAACCACGCCAATACGATGGCCGGTATGAAACCAAAAGCGAAGATCAGGATTACGGCGCGAGCGGCCCATTCAGGGGCGCCGAGCGTAGGCAGAATCGTGGTAAGAACCTCGGTCAGCAGCCAGCCTACCACCAGGTAAGCGGCAGCAACGCGAAAGACGTTTCGACGTCGAAGTTCGGCCATAAGGGGCATTCAGGACTCCACACACGCTCGTGTGCGTCTAGGTTACACGATCCTTAGATGCGTGACCGGCCCCGAAGGTTTCATATTCAGGTGCAAAGATCCCTGTGGATTTCGCCTGCTGCTGTCTTGCCGGCACCGGCTGCGAGAATGACCGTTGCGGCGCCGGTGACGGCGTCGCCACCAGCAAACACGTGGTCGCGTGACGTCTCGGACGTACCGTCATGCACGACCAGGCAACCCCACTTGTTTGACTCCAGGCCTTTGGTTGTCTGCAGCAGAAGCGGGTTGGGCTTGTTGCCGATCGACAGTACAACGTTGTCCACCGGAATCACGAACTCGGAGCCCTCAATTGGCACCGGGCGCGCGCGGCCGGAAGCATCGGGTTCACCCAGTTCCATCTTGATGCACTTCAGGCCAGTGACCCAGCCGTCTGCGTCGCCAAGTACTTCGACCGGGTTGGTGAGCCAGTGGAACTCCACACCCTCCTGGATCGCGTGCTCGTGCTCCTCAACACGTGCGGTCATCTCCTGATCGCTGCGTCGATAGACAATCAAGCCCTGTTCCGCCCCAACTCGCAGCGCCACACGCACGGTATCCATGGCGGTATTGCCTGCACCGATAACGGCAACACGTCTGCCAACCATGACAGGCGTATCCGCATTGGGGAAATCATTCGCGTGCATCAGGTTGACGCGCGTCAGGAACTCATTGGCTGAGTACACGCCATTGAGGTTTTCGCCGGGTATTCCCATGAAACTCGGCAAGCCGGCACCCGTGCCGACGAATACGGCAGAGAAGCCCATCTCACCCATGAGCTCGTCCATCGTGATGGTCTTGCCGATGATCACGTTGCACTGGATTTCTACACCCAGGTGTTTCAGTTGCTCTATTTCCCAGTCGAGAACGTCTTTCGGCAGGCGAAACTCAGGAATGCCATAACGCAGCACACCGCCAGGGGCGTGCAATGCTTCGAAGATCGTTACCGGGTGGCCGAGGCGCGCAAGTTCACCCGCGCACACGAGTCCGGCAGGGCCCGAACCGATAATTGCCACTTTCTCGGAACGATGCAGGTTGGATTTGATTTCAGTCGCAGGCTGTTCCATTTCCCAGTCGGCGACGAAGCGTTCGAGATAACCGATCGCGACCGGTTTAAAGCGGATGCCAACCGAGCATGCTTCTTCGCACTGCACCTCTTGCGGGCAAACGCGGCCGCAAACGGCAGGCAGGGGGTTCGATGAACGCAGCACCTCGGCAGCGCCACGCATGTCGCCCGAAGCCACCTTGTGAATGAACTCAGGGATCGGCACACGCACGGGGCACCCGTCGATGCAGACCGGGTCCTGGCACCGCAGGCAACGCTCGGCCTCGAACTTCGCATGCGCGATGCCGTAGCCTTCATTGACTTCGCCGAAATCGTGCGATCGCAGTTCGGCGTCGCGTTCGGGCATCGGTGTCTTGTTAACGCGTTTTACAGGCATCAGACTTGTCCCACGGCAAGCTTCCTGCAGTCAGTCCGGTCTTTGGACTCCTGCTCCTGCTTGACGTACATCTTGTTGCGTCGAACCGCTTCTTCGAAATCGACCAGGTGGGCGTCGAAGAACGGCCCGTCAACACAGGCAAACTTCACTTCGTTGTTCACCGTGACGCGGCAGCCGCCACACATACCTGTACCGTCGATCATCAGCGGATCGAGCGAGACAAGCGTCGCGATGTCGGCTTTGGCCGTGACTTCCGATACGGCGCGCATCATGGGCATCGGCCCGATTGCGACCACGGAGTCGGGACGCCCCGGGCCGTCGCCGTCGATCAGTTCCTGCAGCCGCCCGGTGACAAAGCCCTGGTATCCTGCCGAACCATCGTCCGTGCAGAGCTCCAGGTTGTCGCAGACCGCGGTCAGTTCATCGATCAGGATGAGCAGCTCTTTCTCGCGCGCGCCGATCATGATCGTCGTCTTGTCGCCTCGCGCCCGTAGCTCGCGCATCAGGCAGAGTAGGGCAGCGGCGCCGAAGCCACCGCCAATACCAACGATGTGGCCTTCGACCGGGATCTCGAGTGGCATTCCGAGTGGCCCGACAATGTCGAGTATCTCTTCGCCGACCTCCAACTCGCCGAATTGACGCGTTGTGGTCCCGACTTCCTGCACGACAATCGTCAGCGTGCCTTCTTCGCGATCGTAGTCAGCGATGGTCAGCGGGATGCGTTCGCCGCCATGACGGACCCGGACGATGACAAACTGGCCGGGCTGCGCCTTCTTCGCGATGAGCGGAGCATCGACCTTGTACAGTTTGGTGACGGGGGTCAGCGGGCGTTTTTCGAGGATCTTTGCCATAGCACTAGAGCTCCGGATGCTCGGACTTGATTTTCAGTCGCTGCCAGCGCTTCTGGACTTCATGCTCGATCATCCCAAGCCGTTCAGTATTTTCCTTCGCCAGCATGTGTTTCGTTTTTCCCATCTGCCCGAGCCAGTCGGCAACTTGCCGGCGCCGGCCTATGGCATCAGGGTCATAAGTGACAAGCGTGTGCCCCTTCTCAACTTCGTAGAGAGGGAAGAAGCAGCAATCGATAGCTGTTTGCAGGACCTCCTGGGCCGCGTCGTCCTGGGTGCGCCAGTTGAGCGGACAGAAGGACAGGACCTTGCCGTACACCATACCTTCATGTCGTGCGTACCACTGGGCCTTCGAAATCTTGCGCATGAAGTCCTCGGGGTAGCCTTCGCTTGCGGTGAAGACATAGGGGAGGTTACAGGCTGCGAAAATCTGCGGCGTGTCCTTGTGATGGAAACGCTTGCCGGAAAGGTTGTTGCCAACTTCGCTGGTCGACGTGCGATGACCATATGGCGTCGAGTACGAAAGCTGTGACCCCGTATTCATGTAACCCTGGTTGTCGTACTCGAGAATTATCATTCTGTGGTTGCGATGCGCTGTTCCGAGCGCCGCGCCCATGCCAATGTCCATGCCACCGTCACCCGTGACCATGATGAAGGTCGTGTCTTCGTCCTCCGGCGGGGCGGGTATCTCGCCGCGACGGATACGCTCATGGTACATCTCAACCAGGCCGGACAGCGTGGCAGCGCCATTCTGGAACAGGTTGTGGATGTAGGTAATGCGGTGGGCCGTCTTCGGGTAGCCGGTCGTTGTAACCATTGCGCAACCGGTCTGGAACAGCACGACGATGTTGCCTTCGAGAACGTTGTAGGCCTGGCGAAGCATCGGGAAGAACCCGCAGCCGGGGCATGCGCCATGTCCGGGCGCTATTCGGGATGGCGTCGTCGTCATTTCCCACAATGGCTTGAGTTCGACTTCCAGCCGCTCGGTCTCAGTATTTTTCGTGACAGTCGCCATGCCCCGAGTAACTTCCTCGGATTTTATGGGCGGCAGGCCCGGTGCCGGGCCCGCGGCGTCGTCGCCGGCGTATGCGCCGTGATACTCGAACGGGACGTCGACCTTGCCGGTCTCCGCCGCCGTCAGCGCTTCGCGGAAGAACTCTTCAGCATCCGCGTCATAGAAATCCTTGCCGCCCAAGCCGTATATTCGGCTCAACACCAGGGTACTGTTGTCAGGGTCCTGTTGCAGGGCAGCGCGAATTTCCAGCGACAGGTTGCCGCCTTCAGCGCCATAGGAATCACCGCGATCGCCGACAACGGCGGCGCGAACGTTCTTCAATACTCTGCGGATCTCGTCGGTCGGGAAAGGCCGCAATACATTAGGTGAAACAACGCCGACCTTGAGGCCGTCTTCCCGCAGTCGGTCGACGACTCCCTTGGCGTTTTCAGCCGCGGAGTTGAGTAGCACCAACGCGACGTCGGCGTCGTCCATGCGATACGCATCGACCGAGCGATAGTCGCGTCCCGAAAACTCGGCAAACTCGGCGAATATGTCGGGGATAACGCGACGTGCGGCCTCCATGGCCTCATGTTGCTGGACCTTGTTGTTGATCAGGTCCGGGTCATTCATATACGGACCGAATGTCACTGGCCGATCGGGATCGAGTGCTGTGTAAGGGTCTTCACGCTCGCCGACGAAAGCCCTCACAGCAGCGGGGTCATCGAAGCGATCTATGCGGCGCTTCTGGTGACTCGTCAGGAAGCCGTCGTAGGCAACGATGACAGGCAAACGAACATCCGGGTGTTCGCCTATCCTGACGGCCGCGAAATTCATGTCGTAGGCCGCCTGTGGATCACGTGCCATCAGGATGATCCAGCCTGCGTTCAATACGAAGTAGACATCCGAGTGGTCGCAGCGAATATCGAGCGGGCCCGATACCGTGCGTGTCGATACGTTCAGGACCATAGGTACGCGTGTACCT
>Ga0265303_10001732_pt1 | contig 13522 bp, 11 predicted proteins | sample Helome_2_FD_192494 | JGI IMG/M metagenome (GOLD analysis project Ga0265303, IMG submission 192494) | Marine sediment microbial communities from subtidal zone of North Sea - Hel_20160317 (Illumina Assembly) | ecosystem: Environmental > Aquatic > Marine > Subtidal zone > Sediment ... | reverse complement strand
GCTCGGTCGGCAAAGTCACCAGGTGCACGAGTGTGGTTGCACCGAGACTCATAAAACCGCCAAGAATCATCAACAGACTCACCAACGGCGCTCGGGTGAGCATACCAACGAACGGCGCGGCCACTAAGATACCAGCCCCCAGTCTCTGCACCGGTCGTGTCAGCATGATCAGCTGACTTCGAATTTTCAGCGGCGCATAACCGCTGGCATCCTGCAGGGCATGTCCAACCTCATGCGCGGCCACCGTCACGGCTGTTAACGACCGTCCGTTAAGATTCCCGGGAGTCAGGCGTATGACCTTTTCCTCGGGATCGTAATGATCACCATCGGGTGTTTCTTCGACTTTCACATTTTGAAGGTCAAGGCCATCCAGCAAATATCTCGCCAGTTCCCCGCCGGTACCGTCATAGCGATCCTCGGGTTTGCTGTAACGTGACATGACATTGCGCACCCACCAACCGGGGCCAAAGACAAGCGCTAAAATAACAACGAACGGCAACAGCAAGTGCATGGCTTGATTTTAACCTCAACAGGTTCATCGGTAATCCGGGCTTTACGTGGTGCGTTCCAGATTCGTTTCAGGTTGAATTGTACTCAATTATTCGGGGAAACTTTTGATAATGTCCAAGTACCTGGGATGATCGCGAATACTGTCCATATCCGAATCATGTATCAACCACTCCCGGGATATATTGCCCACCTTGATCAGGCAGTTCTCAAGACAATCAAGGGCAAGTTCGACGTCCCCGGCAAGAGCATAAAAGCAGGCGCCATTGTATTGGATGATGGAATCCATGGGTGCTTTTTCCAACGAAGCCGACATCCATTTTTTTGCTTCTTCAGTCTCACCCAGGCGCAACAAGGCAAACGCACCCATGTTCAGGGCACGGTTGTCATCCGGGTTTAGCTCAAGCACCGCTTTGACACGCTCAATACCCTCTCGGGTTACTTCCATTGCTTTATTTTTCTGGCCAAGACTGATGTACAGCTGAGCCTGTAATAATAGACTTTGGAAATCTTCGGGACGAACTTTGGCGGCACGCTCAAACAGCTTTACCGCATGCTCATGGTCACCTTCATGCACCTTGGTGCGACCGAAGAAATACCAAGCCTCGTAATTTTTGGGGTCAATCTCAATAGCCTTTTCAAATGCAATATCGGCGTTTCGATAGTCCTGGTTCATACAGCAGGCAATACCCGAGGAGACGTGTGATTCAGCCAGTTCGGGAGCCAGTTCCAGTGCCTTGGCACTGGTGCGTTGCGCCTCGGTCAGGTTAACTTCGGTGGCATTGAAATACATGTATGAGAAACCGTAGGTATAAGCGATACCCGCCCAGGCTCGCCCATAATTCGGATCAATATCAATGGCTTGTTTGAACATTTGCCTTGCATAGACATTGTCCTGGGTAGTATGCCTTGCAAAATAACTTAAACCACGCAGGAAATAGTCGTAGGCTTTGGGGTCAACCTGCTGCTGAGCGAAGTCAAGTTTGCGTTTTAATGAAACGCTTAAGGCGGTTGCAATCGACCTGGCAATTTCTTCCTGAATTTCAAATATGTCTTCCAGGGACCGGTCATACTGACGTGACCACAGGTGAAATCCGTCAGCGGCATTGACCAATTGCGCGGTAATACGCAACTTGTTGCCGGATTTTCGTACACTTCCTTCCAACACCGTCTGTACCCTGAGTTTCCTGCCCACTTCGCGAATATCCAAGTCTGCACCAACAAATTGAAATGCGGCGACACGCGATGCCACGCGCAGGTTGGCGACCTTGCACAGCGCATTGAGAATCTCCTCTGCGATACCTTCGCAAAAATAGGCCTGGTTACCTTTTTCACTCATGTCATCAAAGGGCAGTACAGCGATGGAAGGCGCAGCTTCCCGGGAGTCTTCGGCTTCTGTGATGGGTTCTATTTGACCGGCAGAGTCCTTACGCACACCTGTTGGCGTAACTTCATAAGCCCAGGAAAGCACCAGCGCAATAGGGAAACCAAGCAGGATGAAAGTAATTAGCAGTGTCAATGCCCAGGACGGTAGCGTGAGCCCTTCAAATACCACCTCACCGACCTGCATTACAATCCAGCCGACAAAAATGTATGCCAGTGCGACACGCACAACTTTACGCTTCTTCAGTTGGCTCCAAAAACTCTTGGCTCGCAATTCATTCATGGCGTTTACCGGAATACCAGAATACCAGAATACACAAATCGTCGTGTATTAGTATGCGCCGAAAGACATATATAGCGATGAATTTCTGATATTTTAAATCTGAACCGTTGCGCGATTAAATTTGTGAGGCGTCTAGTCTGGGAAGCTTTTGATAATCTCTTTGAATCTGGGGTGGCGGCGTATGTTGTCCATGTCCGAGTCATGTTCCAGCCACTCACAGTTGATGTTGCCTACCTTGATCAGGCAGTGCTCTAGACAGTCCAGTGCACGCTCAACTTCCCCCGACAGCGAGAAAAAACAAGCACCGTTATACTGAATGATGGAATCCATTGCCGCGTTTTTCAACGAGGTTGACATCCATTGGGCGGCCTCTTTTTCCTGGCCCATTCGCAACAATGCAAACGCACCCATGTTCAGGGCACGGTTATCATCCGGATTGAGTGCAAGCGCTGCCCTGACCCGCTCAATACCCTCGCGGGTTACTTCGAGCGCCATGTTTTTCTGGCCAAGGCCGATGTATAGCTGAGCCTGTAATAATACGCTTTGAAAATCTTCAGGCCGCACCCTGGATGCGCGTTCAAACAGCCTCAGTGCTCTCTTCAGATCACCTTCCTGAACCTTGGCACGACCGTAAAAATACCAGGCCGGGAAATTTTTAGGATCAATTTCAATGGACTTTTCAAATTCATCCTGTGCCTTGTTGTAATTCTGATCCATACAATAGGCAATACCCGATGAAACATGTGACTCGGCCAGATCGGGTGCGAGATTCAGTGCCTGTTTACTGGTGCGTTTCGCCTCGGCCAGGTTCACATCAGTGGCATTGAAATACATATAGGAATAGCCATAGGTGTAGGCAAGTGCGGCCCAGGCCCGTCCAAATTCCGGTTCGATATCAATGGTCTTTATGAACAATTGCCGCGCGTGAACATTGTCCTGGGTGGTATGCCTGGCAAAGCTGCTCAGGCCATGCAAAAACAGGTCGTAGGCCTTCGGGTTAACATGTTGCGTGGGCGCATGAGGCTCGCGTGGTTTTGCTACCTTCAGAGCCTTTAATACGGAATTTTCAACTTCTTCCTGTATGTCAAAAATATCTTTAAGCGGCCGGTCGTATTCCCGCGACCAAAGCAGGGCACCATCAGTGGTATTGATCAATTGTGCGTTGAATTCGAGCCTATCACCCGTTTTTCGGCAAGCGCCCTTGAGTTCCGCCTGCACTTTGAGCTTCCTGCCTACTTCCTTGAAATCAGTTTCCCGGGCACTGAGCCGAAATGCAGCATCCCGAGATGCCACCTGGAGGTTTGGAACCTTGCGTAAAGCATCGAGAATTTCCCCCGCCAAACCTTCGCAAAAATAAGCTTGATCGCCATTTTCGCTCAAATCTTCGAAGGGTAATACGGCAATAGCGTCGCAACTGGAAGTGTACTCTTCCATTTTGGTGACTGACTCAATATCGTCCGCAGAATCCTTACGTATGCCTGCCGGTGTGATTTCATAGACCCAGGCAAGAAGCAGGGCCACAGGGAAGCCAAGCAAAATTGCAACAAGTAACAGGGAAAGGACAAATGACGGTATACCAAGCTTTTCAATGGCCACTGTGCCAATCAGAATGAACAGTAAACCGACAAGAAGATACACCAACGCAACACGTACGACCTTGCGTTTTTCAAGTTGGCTCCAAAGATCTTTGGCTAGTAATTTATTCATGGGCGTTGGCCTTTCACAACGATACACAAAAATTGTTGGTGATGGTACAAAATGAGGCAACCTCACCAGGTGCGTGTGTCGCCTGTTTTGCGTAAAATGGCAGGCTTACCCGACCACTGGAAATCAATAAAATGATACGCACCAGACTGCTTTTTTCCCTGTTTTTCCTCGCCGCTTTTAATTTACCCGTCACCACATTCGCAGATGACCACCCGCTGGCCAGCATACCGCTAAGGAACATCGGTCCGGCGCTGACATCCGGACGGGTTTCTGATTTCGCATTTCATCCGGGTCAATCACAGACTTTCTATGTTTCCATGGCCTCCGGAGGATTGTGGAAAACAGAGAATAACGGTATCACCTGGACAGCACTTTTTGACAATGAAAACTCATTCGCTATTGGCGTTGTTGAAATCGACCCTTCAAACCCAAGTATTGTTTGGGTAGGCAGTGGCGAGAATAACGCTCAACGCAGCGTCGGTTATGGTGACGGCGTCTACAAATCCGTTGATGGCGGCAAGACCTGGAAGAATATGGGCCTGAAGGACTCGGGACATATTTCCATGATCCGGTTTCACCCGGGCGACAGCAATACCATCTACGTAGCAGCCCAGGGCCCGCTCTGGAACTCCGGTGGTGACCGCGGCTTATATCGCTCCACCGATGGTGGCGAAAACTGGAAACGCATTCTGGATATCGATGAAAATACCGGCATCAATGAATTTGTCATCGACGAGGCTAACCCTGATGTGATCGTAGCCTCCAGCTACCAGCGACGGCGCCATGTCTGGACACTGATTAATGGCGGGCCTGGTGGTGGTATTCACAAAACCACGGATGGTGGTGTTAGCTGGACCAAGGTGGCCGGCGGATTACCCGAAGGTGATCTTGGCCGTATTGGCCTGGCTACAGCACCCTCAGCCCCGAACATGATTTACGCCATTATCGAAGCAGACAAGAAGGATCAGGGTGTTTACCGCAGTACCGATTTTGGTGAAAGCTGGGAAAAACGCTCCGACCATTCCACCTCAAGCCCGCAGTATTACAACGAGCTATATGTCGATCCACACAACCCCGAACGTGTCTACTCGGTAGATACCTTTACACAGTTTTCCGAGGATGGTGGCAAAAGCTGGAACAAGATCTCATTCCAGAACCGCCATGTGGATGACCATGCGTTATGGATCGATCCGGAAAATACATCACACCTTTATATCGGCGGTGATGGTGGCGTTTATGAGAGTTGGGATCGCGGACAGTTGTGGCGGCACGTGCGTAACCTGCCGACGACGCAATTTTACCGTGCCACACCGGATAATGACTTGCCCTTCTACAATGTCTGCGGCGGTACACAGGATAACTTTACCCTGTGTGGACCAAGCCGCAATACGATGACCGATGGCATCACCAATTCTGACTGGATCATCGCCCAGTTCGGTGATGGTTTTAAGGCACAGATTGATCCCACCGATGCAAATATAGTCTATGCCCAGGCGCAGTATGGTTCATTGGGACGTTTTGACCGTATCACCGGTGAACGTTTGCAGATTACACCGATGCCGGGTGGTGATGAGAATAACTACAACTGGAACTGGAACGCACCGCTGATCATAAGCCCGCACGATAACCGCAGGCTGTATTACGGCGCCGATCGCCTGTTCCGTTCCGACAACCGTGGTGAGAGCTGGGTAGCCGTCAGCGGTGACCTGAGCCGCCCGATCGACCGTAATAAACTGGATGTAATGGGACGTGTCTGGAGCGTCGATGCGATTGCCAAGAATGTATCCACCTCGACCTACGGAGCCCTGATTGCCGTAGACGAAAGCCCGTTGGTGGAAGGCCTGATCTACGCCGGCACAGATGACGGCCTGATCCATGTTACCAGCGATGGCGGCACAAACTGGAGCACCGTTGAATCAATCAAAGACGTGCCCGATATGTCCCTTGTTGAGGACATCATCAGCTCATATCACAATGCCGATGTCGCCTATGCTGTTATCGACAACCACAAGCGCGGCGACTACAAACCTTATGTTCTCAAGACTGAAAACCGTGGGAAAAGCTGGGTTTTGATCAGTAACAACCTGCCGGAGCGCGGCACGGCACATACCATCATCGAGGATCACGTCGACCCGAACCTGCTATTCACAGGTACAGAGTTTGGTCTGTTCTTTAGCAATGATGGTGGAAATAGCTGGAACGAACTGACCTCCCTGCCAACTATCGCTGTGCGTGATCTGGAAATTCAGCGTCGCGAGGGTGACCTGGTAGTCGGTACCTTCGGCCGTGGTTTTTACATTCTCGATGACATTTCACCGCTGCGCTCAAACAACGAAGAACTAAAAACACCAAGCCTGTTCAAGGTGCGTGATGCATGGCTCTATATTCCGGACAATCGTCGTGGCTGGGGCGGCAAAGGAGACTGGGGCGTGGGCCGCTATTCGGCTGACAACCCACCTTATGGGGCGGTATTTGCCTACTACCTGCCCGAAGACCTGCAGTCGCGAAAAGACAAACGCAGGGCGGCTGAAAAGGAGCGTGCAAAGGAGGGCGAGGATAACCCCTATCCAAGCTGGGATCAGTTACGCCGCGAAGACCGGGAAGAAGCACCATCCATCACACTCACAGTGCGCGATGCTTCCGGTAATGTAATCCAGCGTATTGGCGCTCCCGCAGGCAAGGGATTTCACCGCGTTGCATGGAATATGCGTTACCCTGCACCCGATCCGGTCGAGTTGGAACCGAAAACCGACTTCGCCCCATGGGAAAGCCTGCCACAGGGCCCGCTCGCATTGCCAGGTTCATATACGGTAACCATGTCGAAACGCGTGGAAGGTGAGCTGGTTGATATCTCTTCAGCACAATCTTTCGCGCTGAAGCCGATGTTCGAAGGCGGACTGGTCACTGATAACAGGCAGGCTCTGCTCGAATTTGAGATGCAATCAAAAGATCTTTACCGCGCCATCATGGGTGCCAATGAGGCCAGAGGTGAAATGCAGGATCGGATTGATCACTTGCTCAAGGCCGCACAAGACACACCATCATCCAGCGAGGCACAGGCACAGGCATTACGTGCACTGAACTCCCGCATGCAGGATCTGAAGGTTCGTTTCGACGGCGACAGCACCATTTCCAACCGTGCCGAAACCGTACCCATGTCCCTGAGTAATCGCATTGGCAGCATTGTTGGCGGTCATTGGGACAGTGAATCTGCGGTCACAGACAATTATCGTGATTCTTACAAGATTGCAGATCAACAGTTCCGCCAGGCGCTAAGTGAACTCCAGGCCATCGCCGTTGATCTGGCGGTCGTTGAAGCCGCACTGCAGGACGAAGGCGCGCCCTGGACCCCGGGCAGGATACCCGAGTGGCCCTAAAAACGCCGTCAGACTAAAGGTAAGCTGCAATAGGTCATAGAATATGAGCATGAATATGAATCTATATAAGTTATTCGCTTTGGTTTGTGTTGCCTCCGTTCTGGTCATTTGCTTACCTGTGCAAGCCCAGGAAAAACAAACCGAAACGATGTTAACCGTGCCCGTCATTGTGGACAAGGGCCCGGAGGCTCTGCAATAAGGTGAAAATACATATCGCGTAAGGCACCAATCTGAAAGGAAAAATATGGAGACTCGAAACCCACCGCCTGTAAAGAGTCGCGAAGCTGACAAGCCCATCAGCAAGACCCGCCTGGTCACCGGCGGCGTATTGTTCATCGGCGGCTTTTTGAGTCCACTTTTGATTCCATTTGTCACCCAATCCGACCTGCCGGCGAAGTGGAAGGCCCTGCTGTCTACCGGCCTGGTCGCGGGTCTGCCTGAGATAGGGATGGTTCTGGCCGTTGCCGTACTGGGCAAACAGGGCTTTACGCTGCTCAAGGGTAAACTGTTCGCAGTATTGCGAAAGCACACGGAGCCAGCTGCCATCACTGCCCGGCGCTACCGCCTCGGCCTTGTATTATTCTGCATACCCCTGCTGGTCGGATGGCTCACACCTTACCTGGCGCGTGTGCTACCCATATTGAGTCAGGACCAGGGCTCCTTGCTACCGGTCATTTTGCTGGACCTGATGTTTGCAGGCAGTTTCCTGGTATTGGGTGAGGAGTTCTGGGAAAAAATCCGTCACCTTTTTATTTACGAGGCAAGCCCTGGTGGGCTGAAAGACGGCCCTCCCGGAGATAAGGGATAATCACCTTCGAGGGTAGTGTCTGGCGTTTATTGCATCAATTCCGCTAACGGATAAATGCGCTTTTTAGGAGGTAGGGAACATGTTCAGTTTTTTGAAAAACGCGCTCTTTCGAGGTCTCGTCGTACTAATACCCGCAGTACTGATTTACCTCACAATTCGGGAATTGTTCGAAGCCATGGTTTCCCTGGCGACACCGATTGCAGATTTTATTTCAAAGGACTGGATTCGGGACAACGACCCAACCAGACTGATCGCCCTGGTATTAATCGTTCTGGTGGCGTTATTGCTCGGGCTGATTTGGACAGCCAAACCGACACGCCGGATCGCCAGGTGGTTGGAGTCGCGAAGCCTGGACCACCTTCCGATGTACAAGATAATGAAAAGCCTGGTCGGGGCCTTCCTGAACCTGGAGGACGAGGAAGCCTTCAAGCCGGCCTGCTGGCGCCACGATGACGGGTCGCTGGAGCCCGTTTTTGTGATTGGTGAGCATGGCCGGGACATGCTCGTGGTTATGCAACCGTGGACGCCGACCCCCTTCGCCGGATCTGTTCGTGTCGTGCCACGCAGCCAGGTGGACCTGGTCCCGGTCACGCTGGATGAATACTCACTGGCTTTGACACATTTCGGGCTTGGACTCTCTGAGGCTTTGCAAAAACGCGACCCTGGGCAATAACAGACCGGTCAAATCATTGGCCTGAATGGGCAAGCAATGTCTTTTCATTTTGCATAAAGTCATCCTGTCTTTTACCCATGACAGGAATGCACATGAAAAAATATATTATCCTGATCTCGCTAGCAATTTTAGCCATCACCTGCGCTGTACTTGAGGGTCTGGTACCGAGCCTTCCGCCACAATTTATCCAGGTCAATGGTCTGCTAACCTTGGTATGTGCCGGGGTATTTGTAGCCTGGACATTAAAGGCAAGGGCTGGGAGTCTTGAAAAGAGCTGATATTCACATGGTCAGCAACAAACCAAAAAAACGTAACGTTTCCCGCAGACTCGCTATTTTTCATTCATCTTGCGATGTTCCAGGTCCTCTGTGACAAAACGGAGTACCGCTTCAATCATCGCTTCCCGCGGATAGTCGTTCTTATCGACAAAGGTCGAGCCGATAAAACTGTGGCTGCGTGCAACAGGTACAGCAACCGCCCAATGGTCGGCATTGATGAATCCCATCAAAGTGCTGCCTGGTATGACCTGGTCGTAGTAAAGCAACTGGCTGTCGTTTCGCGCATCCACCTGGCTGAGCTTTCGATAGGTCGTCCCAAGCACAGACGAGATACGAGCCGGCTCGGGATAGCTCACAAGCGAGTAATAGGCAATATCACGGGGAAGCGGGTTATGCGCCAACCACGTCCTGCGTGTTGCCGGCCGCAGACTTTCAACCGCTCCGCCGTCTCCCTCGCTGCAATTCGCGCCAGGAAACCGGCGAATGATATTGAGGTCCTTTTGATCGGCAGTATTCGCCAGGGGCGAACCTCCAATGGCACCGGAAGCACTGATCACGGCGACTACCCGTTTACTCAACTCGGGATAGTCGACAACCGCATGAAGAATATCGGGCGCGCCCTTTGAATAGCCAATGAGCAAAATTGGAACATCATCAAATTGCGCGGGTAGAGCTGCAATGGTATCGCGAATTTGACTGGCATTTTTTTTAGAACTTGAAAGCCCATCGACTTTCAGCAGTTCAGTCTGAAAACCAAAACTCTTCAGCATGTCGTCTATTGATTCATCAAGTTCCAGCCATTCTTCAATGCACTCCCAGCCAACACCGGGAACGATCAGGGCCAGAAATTTCTGCTGGCTCACACCCATATCAACCGGCTCACCGGTACCTTCGGGTTCATCTGTTACACGTGTCAGGGCTTCTTCGCATGGCCGGTAATCGGGCCACTCGTCACCACGGGATTCCAATACCTCGCAATAGATTTCACGAAACCGCCCCCTTTGATCATCGATACCGGCATCAGCCACGGGGACCAGTGCAAGCGGTGGAGAATCAACAGTCCAGGGATTGAGTGGTTTGCCGGCGCAAGCAGTCAATAGCAACAAAACTGCCAGCGATAACACGTTGAGCGCAAAAGCAGGTGAGATTCGAAAAACAGTGGTGTGCTTACTCATTCTTTTATCCCAAACCTATTCAGATGTGTATTCACTAGGGTCAGAAATGACATTGTTCTTAGTCAGGCCAGATGATACTGTGAAATTTGTACGATTTTCGTGCACTAAAAGGAGCCCACCATGCGTTCATTCAAACTCATTCTTCTCGGTATCATTTTAACCGCTACAGCCATAAACCTGCCGGCGTTCGAGCCGGACTCAAAGGATAAAGATCAGCTGGAAGTAGCCGGGGCCATAATCGATATTAAGGCCGCTGATGCAGGAATACAAAAGTTCTTTGACGATTCCGCCGGTTATGCCGTGTTTCCGTCAGTTGGCAAGGCCGGGATTGGTATCGGCGGCGCCCACGGCAAGGGGCTGGTTATTGTCGGTGACAAGGTCATTGGCAAGACATCACTCTCGCAAATAACCGTGGGTCTTCAACTTGGTGGACAGGTTTATTCTGAGTTTATCTTTTTCAAGGACGATGCAGCCCTGGGCCAGTTTCAGCGTGGCAATTTTGAACTTGGCGCACAGGCTTCAGCAGTCGCCGTCACGGCTGGCGCCTCTGCCGATGCCAATTACGACAAAGGTGTTGCCATTTTCACGAACGCAGGCGGAGGCCTGATGTACGAAGCCACCGTTGGCGGGCAGAAGTTCAAATATACCAGCATTGAATAAAGTAAATGTCCAGGACGGGTTGCGCTAATCCCGCAGTCCGTCTTTTTTTTTGAATACTTCACAATCATGAGGCTTAAACACTATGGATAATCCCACCACGCTTCTCGTAGCCATTATGTTCGTGACCATCGTGGTAACCGGAATTGTCAATATACTGATGTTCCTTTCAACTTTGCTGGCAGGGAAAGTCAAAACACATCCCTTACACAGCAACTGGGTCATTCTGTTGTTGATCGCCTATCTCAATTTCTTTTGGCAAACAACCTTGATCCTCGAAATCGAGGGATGGACCTTTCTGTCTTTCATTGGCTTTATGATCGGGCCAATCGCTTTGTTGTTCGCGACCAATCTTATGGTTGAAGCTCCTGATTCTGAAAAGCAATCTGTTCTCGATCAATTCTATTTCAAAATCAGCCGACTATATTTCATCCTGCTGTTTTTCGTACAGTTATGGGTTGTGGGCCTGGATATTTATTTCGAATCCGTTGCCCTTCAAACCTTCATGGCAGGATTTATAGCCGCGGTATTCCTGGGCCTGGCATTGGTCAGAAATTACAAGGTTCATGTAGCGGGCGCAGTGCTGACATGGGTTGCTTTTCTGATAGCGTCCGGCTTTATGACCACTTAGTTGGCAAGAAAGCACAGGGGTCAGAGTGTTTACTCTGCCACTTTACTCTGACCCCGTCCTCATGACCCCGTCCTCACGGACAGGCTAGTTGATATTCTGCTTCTTGCGCTCTTCCCCACGCCTCACCTGTTGCTCAATACTGAGACGATAACCAATATAATACTTCAGGATATTCGATACATATTGGACCGTTTCACGACCGATATCCTTGGCAGCAATCACCTCGACATTGTCAAACCAGATATTCGGATCGTAACCTTGCTCCGTTGCTTTTCCGCGCAGTTTGGCGACACGGGCAGGGCCGGCATTATAAGCAGCAAAAGCAAAAAGGGTCTGGTTGAATCGATCGATTTCCGGATCGTTGAAATAACGGTTGCGAATCCAGTCCAGATACTTGATTCCCGCATGAATATTCGGTTCAACATCACTTATGTCCGGAATACCCACGTTCCTGTCCGCTGCTGTAGTTGGTAACAACTGCATGATCCCGACAGCACCTGCACCACTCCTGGCATCCTGGTTCAGGCCTGATTCCTGGTAGCCCTGTGCCGCAACCATCAGGTAATCGATACCGTATTGCTCGCCGTATTTTTCGAAGATATCAGCCACGTCCATAAAGCGCTGAAAATCACTGGCATCCAGTGAGTTCTTCGCCCAGTCGAAGTTCTTGAAATAACGGTTTATCAGCATATTGCCGTGCAGCGTCCCCTGGCGATGGGTCTTCATGAACTCGTTGAGTTCCGCCAGTAGCTGCGGGCTGTCTGGACGCACCGCGACGCCAATTCTTCCACCCGACCGAAAAACGATGTCTTCACGCAAGGTGAGTTGGTCAAATACGCCGACCCAAATTTTTGCCTTGTAATTATCCACAACCGCCCACTCGAGCAAACCGGCGTTGACCATTTCCAGTATGTCTTCATCCTCCAGGTACGCGGAGGCATCCTGCAAAATTACTTCCGGTCTTCCTTCTTGCCGGAATCGCGCATTCAATTGATCCAGGCTGGCGCGGTAACTGCTGGACGCACGCACGTAGATCGCTTTCCCTGAGAGGTCGTCGATCGATTCAATCTCAGGGGCAGACGGTCCAGTAACCAGAACCTCCGATATCTCTCTGGTTATGGGATCGGTGAAATCGACTATCGCCTTGCGCTCAGGTGTAATGGTCAGGCCGGCTGCGGCGATATCACCACGCCCTTCAATCAAGCTTGTTAACAATTCATCCCGTTCGACCGGGATGAAGACCACGTGGACCCGCAAATGGCGCTTACCCATTCGCTCATTGACAAAATCTTCAAAGGCTTTGAACAAATCATAAGTGAGGCCTTTGGGCCGCCCGCCATCCAGGAAATATCGACCCAGCCCATAGACTGTCAATACGCGGATCATGCGTTGGGTTTCCATCTCGTCCAGATCACCGGTCCATTGCTCAGCGTGAACCTCGAAACCAATCTCAGCTTCAAGTTCCTGGGAGACCGCTGGGCGACTCTGAGTCGAGCCAGTCGCCGATGTGGTGTTCGAACCCGATTCGGCCGATGAGGCTAGATCAGAGGCTGACACCAGAATTAGCACAATAATGAAAAGGAAAACCCGGTGAATAAGTGACATGACATCGCTCCTGTTTGCAGTATGTCAGTGGTCGTTGCTTGCCCGGTGCCTAAATACCTGCAAATGGACAATGTGTATGACCCGACTCTGACCTTGGCTGGGGATAATTAGTATTCTACGAGCTTTCATAACCACTTTAAATGATATTTACGGGACGTGTCTCAACATTTTTGCACAGGAAATCACTTCACAAATCTATACTGTTCCGATACTCTTTGGAAATGAAATCCATTGCAATTTGGCTATTGTCATCGGTTTGCTGCATTTTCCTGCTAAGTGAAGCCGAAGCCAAACGTAAGTCGGAACCGGAACCGCCTCAAACCAATCAAAAAGCAATCCAGGAAGGCGTAATGAGTCTTGCGGACAGTTGGCTGTCCCTGGTTGCGCAAGGCTTTCACACCTTCGAATCCCAGGCAGAAACACCCGAACTCCGGGTTA
>Ga0265303_10001731_pt1 | contig 13522 bp, 11 predicted proteins | sample Helome_2_FD_192494 | JGI IMG/M metagenome (GOLD analysis project Ga0265303, IMG submission 192494) | Marine sediment microbial communities from subtidal zone of North Sea - Hel_20160317 (Illumina Assembly) | ecosystem: Environmental > Aquatic > Marine > Subtidal zone > Sediment ... | reverse complement strand
TGATGGCTTTTGGGTTCGATAAGTTTTCTAAAAACCTTATGGCTTATGGTTCCTTCGACGATGATCATGGCCAATCCTGCATAAATGCTCGAAACAAAAAACAGGATTGGAATGAACGGTGACCACCACAGTGGATGGATTTTGGGCTTGGCCATCAGGAACAACGCCCCGAGGCCTGACTGGTGCAATATCGATAATGTAATCCCCAGGACAACGGTAACGAGGGTCAGGCTCTTGAGGAATTTGCGTGCCTTTTCCAAATGCAGCCATTGGGCAATGACCGGGGAGAACTCGATGAATTCTGCAACCATGTAAAGCAGGAAATGCCAGCAAATCAGAAACAGAACGGAACTGAACCCGAAGGAGTTGCCGATATATGGGTTCGGGGCGTTCCAGGGTCGTCCAAGGTCGAACAGCAGGGCGGCACCATAGAAAGAATAGGCCAGCAAACCGTTCAAAACAGTGGCGCGAACAATGGACTGGTACTTTTCCACTTTCATGACATAGACCACGAAAGTGATGACATAGGCACCGCCGGCCAGGGCAACGCCGGTTATGACGTCAAACCCCATCCACAGGCCCCAGGGCGTATCCTGCGTCAGGTTGGTTACCGATCCCAAGCCGTAGGTAAAGCGGTAAACCAGGATAAGCAAACCGGTCAAAATCACCGGGATCGAGATAACATTAAACGGCGTGAGCCATGGCCCGCGAGGTTTCAACTCCTGGATCAAAAATGGAAAAAACTCACCAAATGTTCTAATTGGAGTGGCACTAGTAGTCATCATCTGCCCCCTCGAAATCAGAACTGAACTCTCCCTGGGTTGTTGGTTTGTTGTTGTCCGTGAGTGAATTGAGTCCCAGTAAAAAGGCCGGGACGCCGAAGAGGATCATCGGGACGGCATAGAGGAATTCTTTTGTGTACTCCGGATAGGGGCTTTTACCAAGGTCTGTTCTGAACCCGATTTGTTCGAATGGCACCGCTGATAGATATATATACCCGGTACCACCGACTTCGTGCTCACCGTAGACATGGTGTACGTATTTGTCCGGGTGGCTGTAAATACGATGCCTGGCAACCTCAAGATTTTTCAGGCGGGAACCAAACATGAGTGCATCTGTAGGACAGGCTTCAACACAGGCGGGTTTCTGCCCTGCCTCAAGGCGTTTGAAACATAGGGTGCATTTCTGCAGCTTCGGATTCCATTCGTTATATTCAAATTTTGGCATATCAAATGGACAGGAAACCATGCAAAATCGGCAACCGATACACTTGTTTCCTCTCCAAATGACCGGCCCGCCCTTCATTTGCTTCATCGCTTCCGTGGGACAGGCGGTTGCACAGGCGGCCTGGTAGCAATGCATGCATTGTGTTTTGACAAATACATCGCCCTTTTCTGTTTCGTACTTATTGACCACCGTCCATTGCTTGTCACTTGTTTTCCGGCGATTTTCAAGCGCACCGTCATTGACCACGTCAGGAACAAAATTATCGTGTACTTCAGAACATGTCACCTCGCATGCCCGGCAGCCTATACAGCGCGTCGTGTCTACCAAAATGCCCACGAACTCCCCTGGATCATGTTGTTTCTGGGCGCGCGCTTTATTACTTGTCAGGGCGGTACCACCGACGACAAGTGATGTTTTTAGAAAACCTCGTCTGTCCATTATGTCTCCTTAACCCTGGCGGGTTCTGTAACTCTTTCAGAGGTTCAGTATTTTCAAGATCTACTCTGTTTTTTCTTCCTTCACGTGACAGCCACGACAGCCTTTACTTGCTTCAACACCCGTGCCGGACTCATGGCATGCCCAGCAACTTTTATGGGTGACGACTTTAGAACTGAGTGTCTCGTCTTCAATATTATCCGGGGTTTCATGATGACATTCGGAACACTTATAGTAGGTTTTATCTGTCTGTTGGTTTGGATCGTGGCATAGCTGGCAATTTATCCAGGAAGACTCCAGGTAGTCCGGATGAGGGGTCTCCAGTTTCACGGCAGAAATCTGGTGGTGGCATTTCACACACGCTAATTCAAGGTCTTCAACATGCAATTTATGCGGGAAAAGTACATGCCCTACCGATGAGTTGAAAGTGACGACATCCGGCATTCCTGGATTGGCTGGCGAAACGCCGGTTTGTTCCTCTTCCCCTCCAGGAATCGGATGAGCAATTTCAGCCCAGCGATGTTCGAAATCGAACGGCTTAAAAGTGGGGCTTGTCTCGTTGTGGCAACGGGTGCAGGCTTCAGCAGTGCTTTCCATCACCAGCCCGGCTGCCCTTGCCGCCTCCGGATCCCTCATGATGCTCCCCGGCTTGTAGTCGGAACCGGGTCCGTGACATGATTCACAGCCCACACCCTCGTTATCGGTATATTTCCCCTTCTCACTGACAGGCACATCAACGCCCAGAAAAACCCGGGTGGTGTGGCATTTCAGGCATGTTTCCTCCTGTTGCGGATCGCCGATTCCCCTGTCCTCAGCGATCTTTTTGGATGCTGCGGATGCCAGGGTTTCGAAGGCCATGGCGTGGGCCGACTCCGTCCAGATTTTCCACTGGTCGCCAGTCTTGGCTTTGTGGCAGGCCTTGCATTTGGGAGCGCCAACGATCTCATGGGCGGCGACCGCATCGGGCGCTGTTGCCAGCAGGGAAAAAATTAACAGGATCAAACAAGCTATGGAAACGTGAAATTTAAGCATAAATGCCTCACCGGTTTTTCAGTAGTGACACAACCAGTTATTGCTACGAATAATCAGCTCTGCAGAAACGGTTTTGAAAAACTCATCAGAAGATTTTTAATTTCTTCACTTTTACGCTTCTCACTTTCTTCCGGCTTATTCGATTCGACCTGGGCAGTGTTCTCAATGAATTTGTCTGCAAGCTCCTGATATCTTTGTATTTCCCCTTGATACCAATCGACTGAATCACGCCCGATTTTAAGGAACGGCAACTCGCTTGCGAGATCTGACGGCTCGATACCACACATCCAACTCAGCTCAAACGGTTTGATCGACAGCCATTCAGGGTGTTCGGCATGTTCGAAATTGACGGAGACAATCTTTCCACTGACTGGAGAGGGTATTTGCAGGTCGAAATCGTCATATATAATTGAAAATAGCGGCTGGCCTTTTTCAATAACCTGCTCTGACCGCGGCAATTCGACGTGATCAATCCTGTCAAAGATTTTCCTTATCAGATCATCCGGTCCAACCCGAACCATTCCGTTCAATTCGATCTTTGCCCAGGCGTGTTGGGGGGAGATGAAAATCCCTGCCGGGACATTCAACTCGTATTTGGATCTGGATTCACGCGTACCCGGTTTGATCAAACGGATCTTGTGACGCATTTGTTTTTCAAGATTATCCTGTCGCTTGATCAATGCAGTTTTCAGAAAATCAAGTAACTCATCTTCAGTGAACGGCTTTTCAACATAGGCCATTGCACCGAGCTTCACAGTTTCCACCGCGGTTTCTATGGATGCATAACCGGTGATGACGATGATGTCGATATCGGGGCGCAGGTGTTTTGCGGCCTTGGTTAACTCGACGCCGTCCATTTCCGGCATTTTCAGATCGGTGAAGATAAAATCATAATCGTTCTTGCGAATGAGCCCTAAAGCCTCGGAGCCCCTTTCCACCGTATCGATGCTATAGCCGGCCAAAACGAGTATCTTGCGAAAGCTGCTCAAGATGATCTCTTCGTCATCCACGGCCAGTATCCGGGCTTTTGGATTGTCCAGTTCAACCCGCTTCAGTGAAGGGGCCTCTTCGCTCACGTCAAGCTTCAGCCCGACATCCAGGGCGTGCTCTCTTTCGACTCTATGGCGTGCTTCAGTCAGCCGTTTCAGCAGCATGCGAAGTACGAGATCGACCACGATAAAGGCAACGATTGTGGTAATCACAATTAATGCGACAATCATCTTATTAATCCTCTGAAATAACGGAAACCATGGGACCCGCCCTTACGGGTTAGCCCGGGGTGTGAAACGCGGAGTGGGTTGAGGGGGGTTGAAGAAATTACAAAGGACGCCCTTCCGAATTCGCCGGAAACCCTCTGAAAATTATCTGCGAGAGGGCTATCTGTAAAACAAGTAAGCTCTTCGCGAAAAATTGCCATGCCAATCAAGACAATCACCTTCCCTTTTGTTGTTGGGAAACCCGATTTTCCTTGAGCAGTTCTTATTATTTAAACCCAACACTACGCCTCCCATAATGGCTGCATGATGATCTGGGTCACAAAATAGTTGATTTGTTAACAACCAATTCAGCGCTCGGAGCGTGATTTAAGGCGTATTTTTTAACGACCTTCAACCACGCGAAAACCAAAAGGCAGGATAGCGAGACGGGTCATTTTCAGATGCTGGGCCGCGAATGGTAAACCGATAATCGTGATGGCGAAAAATGCTGCCAGCAACAGGTGTATCAGTGCCAGCTCCAAACCTGGCAAAAGGATCCAGATCACATTCATAATGACTGAAACTGCACCTCCCGGCGGCTCGGTTTCTCTAATTTCCCGCCCGAATGGCGCCATGCCGAGAATGGATAGTTTGAAGCACTGAATCCCGAATGGAATACCAATAATCGTGATGCACAACAAAATACCACCCAGGATATAGGCCAACGCGATTAGAAACCCGCCGAAGATAAACCAAAGCACATTGAGCAGAACTGTCATCGTCTGATTATACTTTAGTGATTGGCGGTTCGTGAATATCACCCAGCAAAACGGGGTGATTTGCACCGGTTATGGGTGGCGTTTCCAGCTTATGTCCGTATAACCTTTCGCGTGCCAGCCAGGCGAATAACAGACCCTCAATCCAGTCCGGATCCCTGCCGTGCCTGGCGGCTGATTCCACTGCCAAACCGGGTAGCGCTGCCGTTATTCTTTGCATCAAAAAGGCATTGTGTACACCGCCGCCGCATACCAGTAGCCGATCAGGCAGTCCCACAATAGCCAGGCTGTCAGCGATGTTTTGGGCACAAAGTTCTGCCAGCGTTGTTTGAACATTGACTGCCGTTAATGGTGTTTGTCCCAAGAGCTTGTCCAGCCAATCCATGCTGAAGTATTCCAGCCCGGTACTTTTAGGAGGCATTACCCTGAAGTAGGCGTCTGCCAGCATGCGACTGAGTAAGTTGGTTTCTATTTCACCCTTTGCTGCCCAACGTCCGTTTTCGTCGTAGTCCTTTTGCAGCTGACGCCGTGACCAGCCATCCATCAGGCAATTACCCGGACCGCAGTCAAAGCCGGTCACGGGCCCTTCGGCCGGCAAAATGGTCAGGTTGGCTATCCCGCCCAGGTTCAGAACAGCCCGGTTCTCTGTTTCGCTGTGGAAAAGATTCTGGTGCAGCAAGGGTGCAAGGGGTGCACCCTGGCCACCAGCTTCTACGTCTGCGCTACGAAAGTTGTTTACCACCGTTGTACTTGTATTCCTGGCCATCAGGTCACCTCTTCCAAGCTGGATGGTTACCGGATTATCACCCCGGGGTTGATGCCAGACATTTTGCCCATGCGAGCCAATCGCCCGTATGTCGCGCATTTCCAGACCCGCCTCACGTACCAGGTCTTGTACGACGCGTGCAAAGAAGTATGCGAGGTTGTCGTCCAGCAGTTCCATCACCTTTTGTGTTGGCGGGGCACCGGTTTCGAGCAGTTGGTCAAGCGTTTTCCTGATCGCGGTCGGGTAGGGTGTGCACTTAGCGTGCAATATTTCCATTGAGTCTTTATTAAAGTTGACCAGCACGGCATCCACACCATCCCGGGACGTGCCGGACAACATGCCGATGATGAGTTCCTCAGTCATGGGAGCGTTCCGCTGCGGCGTACATGGATGCGGATTCAAGCCGGCTCAGTTGCGATAACACCGGTGCCGCTTTTTGCTGGAAATCAAGTAACTGTGTTTTGCCAAGCGGGTCTGCTTTGGGCAAAGCGACCGTGCGTGGATTGCGATGAACACCGTTGAGCAAGAACTCATAATGCAGATGTGGTGCCTGGGCTAAACCGGTGGCACCGACGTAGCCAATAACCTGCCCCTGTTTGACCCGCTGACCCTTTTTAACCGTACGCTTGGTGAAATGCAGGTATTTAGTGACAATGCTATTGGCGTGCTGGATAAAGACGTGGTGACCATTGTATTTACTGTAATCTGAACGAATAACTTTACCATCGCCCGCGGCATAAACCGGTGTGCCTTTGGGTGCTTTGTAGTCGATACCGTTATGTGCCTTAACACGTTTCAAAATCGGGTGGTAACGTTTCGGATTGAAGCTGGAGCTGATATACGCAAAGTTTAACGGCGCACGTAAGAATGCCTTACGCATATTGCGTCCGTCCGGGGCAAAGTACTGGGCCTGCCCGTCGATGTCATAGCGTAATGCCTGGAATTTTTCACCCTGGTTAATAAAAGTTGCGCCAATTATTTCGCCATCACGCAGGAAGCTGCCATCCCTGTAAACCTTCTCATAAAGCAGAAAAAACCGATCGCCCTCGCGGATATCAAGTACGAAATCGATATCCCAACCAAACAAATTAGCCAGTTTCATGACCATGCCATCGTTGAGGCCCGCCTGTTTACCTGCCAAAAACAGGGAGGATGTAATTGTGCCACTGGTTTCGGTGAGTTCCGTGATCATGTCACGTGCTTGTGAGCTGGCCACAAACTCTTTCCCATCGTAATCGATGATCAGGTAACGGCTTTCATCAATGGCATAACGCATGCGTTTAAGAGAACCATCCTCATGGCGTCGGAATTCGAACAGGTCGCCAGGGCGTATGTTCTTCAGTTGTTTGGTTTCCTTGTTGAGGGTCATGATGCCATGTAGCGTGTTTGCACTAAAACCCTGCTGGCGGAAGATGCCATCGAGTGATTGTCCTGAACGAACGGTGAAAGTTTCCCATTGCTCGGCTTCAGGCACTGACCCGCTGTTGGTTTCGACGCCAGCAACAGAATTTAAAGCGTCGAGGTCGGGTATTGGTATGTCCTGACGTTCGGGCAGGTTGAGAACCACCAACTTACTGGCAATGTCGATATCCTTCTTGCCACCTTCAAGCCCACCAAGCGCGAAGCCAAAAGCAATGAGTGTCAGGGCAAACAAAAGCAATTTGGTGCGGGTGATTTTTAAGTGGAACTGCGACAATATTCTGGTCAGCACGGAAACAATATACCCCAGGGCGCCCTCTCGACCAGTACCTGGCAGCCCAGGCTGGCTTCTCGACGGGTTCCCCGCAGCCCAGGCTGGCTTCTCGACGGGTTCCCCGCAGCCCAGGCTGGCTTCTCGACGGGTTCCCGTCTCACCTTCTCTCACCTTCTCTCACCTTCTCTCGTCTTGTTTTTATTTTGCATGCTGCTTATTGACCATCTTGTGAGTCATGGGTTCAGGCAGCGCTAAAGATACCATACGGGACGGATTCCGGAGTGTGAATTTGCCACTTGTTGGTGCATTATGAAGAGTTTGGGGTAGTGGCTGGGCTAACAAGGCAATACAATGCCACTTCTTGTCTTTTACGGCAAAAAAACAGGCAGAAAACGGACAGATATATGACGGATGTTAAACAGGCTCTCGAACTGATCTCGCGGGGCACAGAAGAAATCATCAAGATCGAAGACCTGCAAAAGAAACTGGAGTCGGGAAAAACCCTGCGCATCAAGGTGGGTTTTGATCCAACCGCGCCCGATTTACACATCGGTCATACCGTGATAATCAATAAAATGCGTCAGTTTCAGGACTTGGGGCATGAGGTTACTTTCCTGATTGGTGATTTCACCGGCATGATCGGTGACCCGACAGGGAAAAATGTCACCCGCAAGCCGCTGACAAAAGAAGAGGTCAAAGAAAACGCAGAAACCTATGCGACGCAGGTTTTCAAGGTTCTTGATCGTGAAAAAACCAAAATTCGATTCAATTCAGAATGGATGAACAAGCTAGGCTCGGAGGGCATGATCCGCCTGGCTGCAAAATACACCGTGGCTCGCATGTTGGAGCGGGATGATTTTGAAAATCGTTACCGTAGCGGCCAGCCTATCGGTATGCACGAACTGCTTTACCCGCTGGCACAGGGTTACGATTCGGTGATGCTGAAAACCGATGTGGAAATGGGTGGTACGGACCAGAAGTTTAACTTATTGGTCGGACGGCATTTACAGCAGCATTTTGGTCAGGAGGCACAAGTCATTATTACGTTACCGCTGTTGGAAGGACTTGATGGTGTGCAGAAAATGTCGAAGTCGCTGAATAACTACGTGGGTATTACCGAAGCGCCTGATGATATGTTTGGCAAACTGATGTCGATTTCTGATGAAATGATGTGGCGCTATTTTGATCTGTTGAGCTTTAAAAGCAATGATGAGTTGGCGGCCTTGAAGCAGCGGGTTGCCGATGGTGAAAATCCCAGGGACATCAAGTTTCTTCTTTGCGAAGAGATAGTTGAACGTTTCCATGACCGCAAGGCGGCCGAAAAGGCGCGTGAAACTTTCATTGCCCGCTTCCGTGGCGGAGCAATGCCTGACGACATCCCGGAGATAACGCTGGTTGGCGATGAACAGGGGGTCGGCATTGCCAACGCGCTGACGCAGTGTGGCCTGACTTCCAGCAACTCCGAAGCATTTCGAATGATTAAACAGGGCGGTGTGCGGATAGACGGTGAAAAGATCAGCGACCGGTCCTTGTATCTTCAAGCTGGATTCGAAGGCATTCTGCAGGTGGGCAAACTCAAGTTTTGCAAAGCACATGTCAAATAATCCGCTGTTAACACCCAAAGAATTACTCGAATTGCGCAATCGTCTGGATGATATCGACAGCGCTGTGGTTGACCTGATTGCCGAGCGTCAGGCGGTGGTGACGACCATCGCCGAGCACAAGCTGAAAACCGGTCTGCCGCTACGACATTATGAACGCGAGCGTGAAGTCATTGATCGTGGTGTTGCGCGCGCCCGGAAACTTGGTCTATCCGGTTCGGTTGCGCGCGACATATTACAAACCCTGATCCATCACTCTCTCAGCAACCAGGAAACCCATAAACTGGTCCATTCGGGTCATGGCGTGGGGCGACGTGCACTGGTTATCGGTGGTCTTGGCCGCATGGGTGAATGGATGTCCCGCTATCTGGATATGGTGGGTTACAGCGTGGACGTTGCTGATCAGGTCGAACGCGATACACCTTTTGTTCGTGTGGATGACTGGCAGGGCGTGGTGAATGATTATGATCTGATCGTTGTCGCCGTCCCCTTAAGGCCCAGCAATGACATCCTGCTGCGGCTTGCTGAACTGAAACCGGACTGTCTCGTATTTGATATCGGTTCCTTAAAAAGCCCGATGCGTGAAGGCCTGGATGCGATGCGTGACAATGGTTGCCGTGTGTGTTCCGTGCATCCGATGTTTGGTCCCAATGAGGTTGGCCTGTCCGGTCGCCACATCCTGTTCGTGGATGTGGGAAATCAGGAGGCAATTGCTGAGGCTCGTGCACTATTTGCACATACCGCCGCCGACTGTGTTGAGTTGAGCCTTGAAGAGCACGATGAGGTTATGGCCTGGGTATTGGGGCTTTCGCACCTGGTTAATATTGCTTTTGCTGGAGCGCTGGCGCAAAGCGGTGAAAAAGTGCCCTTGCTCAAACAGATTTCCAGTTCCACATTCAACGCGCAGCTAAATGTTGCAACACAGGTTGTATCTGAAAACCCTCATTTGTATTACGAGATTCAGCAGGGGAATGTAAACACGGCTGATGTGAGCGAACATTTCCGAAAAGTGCTGAATGAACTCGTGACTTCGGTTGCCGATTCGAATGAGGATGTCTTCACACGGCATATGAATGCAGCGAAAAAGCGCCTGACGGGTGATGAAATAAAATCTGAAAACAAACCATCGTGAAACAGCTTTCCGATGTTGAGTGGAATGGATGGCAGGCCAAAGATCCTGCGACCCTGGTGTTTGTTATCCGGGACGGAAAAATACTGTTAATTGACAAAAAGACCGGCTTTGGAAAAGGCAAGGTCAATGGACCGGGTGGCAAAGTTGAGAAGGGTGAAAGCCCTCAAGCGTGCGCAATACGTGAATGCCAGGAGGAACTGGGAATTACCGTTTCCAATCTTCGCTACAGTGGCCAGCACCTTTTTCAGTTTGTTGATGGTTACTCCATACATGTGTGGGTTTACAGCAGCGAAGAGTTCGAGGGTGTGCCGGTTGAAACGGTCGAGGCCAGGCCGCTTTGGGTTTCAGTGGATGAGATTCCTTATGAACGGATGTGGGAAGACGACAGCCTATGGTTACCGATGTTGTTGCGCGGAGAGCGATTCCAGGGTCGTTGGTTGTTTGATGGTGATACGATGCTCGATTATGAGTTGCTGACCGAGACCTGAGCGGAACGAACCTTTTCGTGAAACCTGTTCATGTAACGCTCGAAAATTACACAGAAATATTTGCCAAAACAGGCGATTTCAGCGCCTAACCGGAATCTATCAGGAGTGGATCCAAAATGAAAATTAGAAAACCTGGTGTGCTTTCCATATGCACATCAATCGGCTTGTCATTGATGATGACCAGTGTGCTTGCGGATCAGTCATTGATTGAAGAGCAGGCGTCACAGATCGCCCATAAATATCTGCTCACCGATACCCACATTGATGTGCCTTATCGTCTGCACTCCGGCTGGGTCGATGTTACGGTTACGGCGCTTGACGGACAGTTTGATTATCCACGGGCGGTGCAGGGTGGTTTGGATCTGCCATTCATGTCTATTTACACACCATCAGAAATGGAAGAGGAGGGCGGCAGTTTTGATCTGGCGAACCAGTTGATTGATTCAGTTGAAGCTATGGCGGCCCGCGCGCCGGATAAATTCATGCTGGTCCACTCGGTGGAAGATGCAAGAAAGGCCAGGCAAAGCGGTCGGATCGGTCTTGCAATGGGTATGGAGAATGGTTCGCCCATCGATCATAAGATTGAAAACGTAAAGTTTTTTGCCGATCGTGGGATCAGCTACATCACACTCACACACGGGCTAAGTAATCAAATTTGTGATTCATCCTATGACGAAAGTCGTGCCTGGGGCGGCTTGAGCCCGTTTGGTAAAGAGGTCATCAGCGAGATGAATCGCGTTGGTATCATGGTGGATATTTCGCATGCATCAGATGACGCGTTCTGGCAGACTCTGGAAGTCACAAAAACACCCGTCATTGCATCACATTCATCCGCACGCAGTCTCACACCCGATTTTGAACGCAATATGAATGATGAAATGATCGTCGCCCTGGCAAAAAATGGTGGCGTGATTCAGATCAATTGGGGTTCAGGGTTTCTGACAGCAGATGCCAATGCCTACTCGATGAGTATGTGGGCGGCACGGAAAGCCTGGTTGAAAGAAAACGGGTTTGATGAGGATGGTGCTGAAGCCAAACAATTCAGTGAAGATTACCGGGAAAAACAGCCTTACCCTTATGCTACCCTGGCTCAAACCGTTGACCATTTTGACCATGTTATTAAACTGGTGGGTGTCGACCACGTCGGCATTGGTTCTGATTTCGACGGTGTGGGTGATAGCCTGCCGGTCGGTCTGAAAGATGTTTCGGACTACCCAAATCTGATCGCTGAATTCCTGCGCCGTGGGTATTCAGAAGATGATATCGCCAAGATAATGGGTGAAAACCTGCTTCGGGTCTGGGCTGAAGTTGAGACTTATGCACGGAAGAATCAGGGTTCCTTAAACCCATGACGGCATACCTCGTTATTGCATTGACTGCCTTTATTGCCGCCGGACTAACCCTGTATTCCGGGTTTGGGCTGGGAACGTTAATGCTGCCGGTTTTTGCCCTGTTCTTTCCGGTAGAAATGGCTGTGGTTGCCACTGCCCTGGTGCACGGCGCCAATAACGTGTTCAAGGTTTCTTTGCTGGGGCGCTTTGCAGATCGGGAAGTGGTGTTGAAATTCGGTCTGCCGGCGATAGCATCGGCGATTCTCGGCGCGCTGGCACTGGGTTGGTTTGTCCAGTCTGATTCAGCGCTCACCATCGAGTTGAATGAAACCGCTTTTTCCAGAATTACACCGGTCAAACTGGTTATAGGCCTGTTGATGATCGGTTTTGCCTTGTTTGAGTTGTTACCACGTTTCCGCTCGATGAAGTTTGAGCGAAGCTACCTGCCGCTGGGTGGTGTGTTGTCAGGTTTTTTCGGTGGGCTATCCGGACACCAGGGTGCGTTGAGGTCTGCCTTTCTGGCCAAGACCGGGTTGACCTCCCAACAGTTTGTCGGCACTAATTCAGTGATCGGTTTCCTTGTCGATCTGACCCGTATTTCCGTTTATGTGGCACTGTTCACTGCCGCTGGCTGGCATGTCAGTGAATTCAGCGGGTGGTCACTGGTGATGACCGGGGCCGTTTCCGCTTTTTGTGGGGTGCTGTTGGGTAAGCGGTTTTTGCATAAAGTGACCATGACCAGCATACAGACGCTGGTGGGTATACTGCTGTTCGGAGTTGGCCTGGCCCTGGTTGTCGGGCTTCTTTAACGTCAGCCAGGGTTAGACGGGTCTCAACTGGATAGTTTACGTTCGTCGAGTCCGATGCCGCGCGCGATGATTTCTTTCATGATTTCTGAACTGCCGGCATAAATACGCGATACACGGGCATCGGTGAACATATGGGATATCCGGTATTCGCTCATATAACCCGAACCTCCATGAAGCTGTACGCAGTTATCCATCACTGTGGATTCCAGTTCACTGGCATAAAGCTTGGCCTCAGCAGCCAGCTCAGCACTCAACTCTCCCTGGTTGTGCAGCAGCACACATTGGTCAATAAAGGTTTGCAGAACATCCAATGCAGTGCGCATTTCCGCCATCTTGAAGCGGCTGTTCTGAAAAGCAGCGATCGGTTTTCCGAATGCTTTTCTTTCAAGAATGTATTCCATGGTCAAATCAAACGCGACCTGTGCATGGGCGACCTCCTGGCAGGCGCTGATCAGACGTTCTTCGGCCAGGTGATGTATCAGGCTATAAAAACCTTTTTCAGGGTCTCCCAACACATTTTCAGCCGGTACCCTGACGTTTTCGAAAAATAGTTCAGCGGTATCCTGGGCCTTGAGTCCCATTTTTTTCAGGTTTCGACCACGGCTGAATCCTTCCATGCCGCTTTCGACAATGAATAGACCCATGCCATGTGGTTTGCCTGGTACTGTCCTCGCTGCAACAACAAAAGCACCGCCGTTGATGCCGTTGGAGATGTATGTTTTAGACCCATTCAGTATCCAGTCTTCACCATCCCGCGTAGCCCGTGATTTGATACCCGCCAGATCGCTGCCGGCATTGGGTTCGGTCATTGCGATACCGAGGATAGTTTCTCCACTGATACACTTTGGTAGCAAACGCTCTTTAAGCTCTTCACTTCCGAGCGAGCCGATGTAAGGTCCAACCAGGCGGCTATGTAATGACAGGAACAGGCTGATATCACCATGGCGGATGGTTTCTTCGATCACTATCTGCTCAAAACGAAAATCATCAATACCCAGTCCACCATACTTCTCGTCGGCCCACATACACAGAAGCC
>Ga0265303_10001730_pt1 | contig 13524 bp, 12 predicted proteins | sample Helome_2_FD_192494 | JGI IMG/M metagenome (GOLD analysis project Ga0265303, IMG submission 192494) | Marine sediment microbial communities from subtidal zone of North Sea - Hel_20160317 (Illumina Assembly) | ecosystem: Environmental > Aquatic > Marine > Subtidal zone > Sediment ... | reverse complement strand
AAACCCCTCGCGCCGTAAAGGCCGGGTGCTGAAAAAGTATCGATTTTAACGGGTCAGGCGGCAGGGACGCCGCCTGTGGCGAGTCGAGACAGGGAGGTCGAGTCTCGCCTTGCCCGTTAAAATCGATGCTTTTTCAGGAAGCCATAGGCCACCCGGTCAGGCGCGAGGGGTTTCACCGGTTTCCCCGTGGGATGCTAACCTAAATGAAGTCTATACGGCACGAAACAGAGGCAGGTCGCTGATTTTTTTAATTTACCTGCGAGCAGAGGCATTTCATTCCGGGCAGTAGTGAGATCTATACCGAAATGACGGCTTCTTGGCCGGTTGCCAGCAACCATTCGCGCAATTGCCTCGCGGCATCTGATAACGGTCGATTTTCGTCCCAGGTCAGGTAGTAACTGCCGGGAGCGGTTATCTGCATATCGCCGAAACGAACCAGCCTGCCGTTTTTTATCAGCGGCTCGACCTGGCTATGCCAGCCCAGCGCAACACCCTGATTATCTTCGGCGGCCTGCAAGGCTACCACGTAGTTGTTGAAGCGACGGAAACTGGCGTCGGACAGATCGCATTTCCATTCCGCGAGCCAGGCAGACCAGCCGGTCCAGGCTGGATCGACATTATCCAGTCGCAGTAGCGGCAGTTCGAGCAAATGTTCGGGGTGATTCAACTCGTGCTCGGTGGCAAACTCAATTCCGCAAACCGGGTAAATCTGATCATCGAATAGTTTGACTGCCAGATCACCACGCCAGTTACCATCACCGTAACGGATGCGCAGGTCCGCACTGAGAAACCCGGGATCCAGCGGATTATCCGAAATGGCATGGTTGATGTTGATGTCCCTATGCTGCTGCCAGAAACCGCCGAGCCGGGGCATTAACCATAACGAGGCAAAGGCAGTTGTCGCCGCTATGGTGACATCCGAACTCTGTACGCGATTTCTCAGCGCCTGGCAGAGCTTGCCTATTTGCTGAAAGCTGTTGCTCAACACCTGGAACAGGTCGATACCTTCGGCGGTCAGCTCGACACCACGATGATGGCGGTTGAACAACAGGCAGTTGAGTTCGGTTTCGAGTAATTTTACCTGCCGGCTGACCGCACCCAGGGTTACCCCCAGCTCAACCGCAGCCTCGGTAAAACTACCATGTCTCGCACAGGCATCGAAGGCATTTAGGCCGGTCAAGCTAGGTAGCTGATAAAAACGTCGCGCCATAGGATTTCTCTGGGTTTACTTTAAATCAAGTATTAATGAAGTTTTTTAGTATTGTCAAACACTTGTTTTCAACGCAAAGTTTACGCCTTAGCATACGCGGCCACTTTCAGGCCTCTACTTTGAGGGTAAGGCAAATGTCAGCATCGAATTTTCAGAGCATCTCGGTCGACGAGGTCCTGCAGCCGATTGAAAAGGCCAGCGGATTACCGAACCAGGCCTATACCAGTAACGAGTTCATGGCGCATGAGCGTGACCAGGTGCTGGGCAAAAGCTGGGCGGGGCTCTGGTTCGCCAGCGATCTGCCGAAGAAAGGCTATGTCAAACCGGTAGATTTCATGGGACTGCCGCTGGTTATCCTGCGCAACAAGCGGGATGAGATCAAGGTATTCCACAACGTCTGCAGTCACCGCGGCATGATCCTGGTGCATGATGAAATGGAAGTTCAGGGTGCATTGCGCTGCAAGTACCATTCATGGTCTTACAATCTTGACGGTGAACTCAAGGGAACCCCGCACCTTGGTGGTATCGGGCAACAGAAATCCGCTGGCTTCAATCATTGCGACCACGGTTTGAAGCCGGTGCGCTCGATGGTGTGGATGGATATAGTGTTCATCAACCTGTCGGGCGATGCACCCGATTTTCACGAGCATATAAAACCACTGACCGATAAATGGCAGGCTTTCCTCGGTGATACCGGGCTCGATCGACTGCGTACTGCGACCAATGGCAAGGGCATGCAGATCGAAGTCAACTCCAACTGGAAACTCGCGGTGGAAAATTATTGTGAAAGCTATCACCTGCCGTGGATTCACCCGAGCCTGAACACCTACTCCCGCCTCGAGGATCATTACCACATCATGTACGGCGATGACTTCGGCGGTCAGGGCAGTTACGCGTATCGCCTGTACGACCAGGCTGGTACCGCGTTACCGCGCTTTCCCGAATGGCCGCAAGACAAGCTCGAGCAGGCCGAATATGTTTCCTTTTATCCAAATGTGCTGCTCGGCATTCAGGCCGATCACGCCTTCGCGATGATTATCGAACCCAGGGCCTGTGATAACTCGATCGAGCATCTGCGGCTGTTTTATGTTGGCGACGAGGCGCTTAGCGACGAGCACGCGGCAAGCCGCACCGCTACGCTCGAATCCTGGCGAGTTGTTTTTGGCGAAGACATCGACGCGGTTGAGGGCATGCAACGTGGCAGGCTTTCACCCGGCTACAGTGGCGGCGTATTTTCCCCGGTGATGGATAACCCGACCCATCATTTTCATCAATGGGTGGCACGAAAGATAGAGGCTGCTTAAAGCGAATCCTGCAGATCCAGATATAGCGAGCCACGGGTAAGCGGCCAGATACCGCGGCTAACAGCGCGCCCCGCCGCAAACAGCACATAGCTTTGTCCGCCGTAATGGGGCAAGGGTCGCTGCAGTGACGCCAGTTCAGCGGCGTTTTCCGCCATCACCACGAGTATCGGCGCACCATTGTCCCGACGCGCAGTCCAGGCCCCGGCCGTATGTAATATGCCGGGTAACCCCGGCGATGGTTCGAGTCGTAATTTCGCGAGCTGGCCGGCGATATTGTCGGTGGTAGCGATTAGCAGTAACGGCCGAGCGGAATTTTCCAACGTAGACAGAGTATCGAAGCGAGGCTCCACATCCATTAACTTGGTCGCCAGATTTCGTGCGGCTTCGACGAATCCTGCATCGGTCGATGCAATCACCGTGACGGCCGACGGGTTTAAAGTAACATCGCGCAAAATCGGTGGCGTCTCGTCTTGCTGCAGGCGACGAAAGACATCACTGTCAGGATCGACATGAAGGTAACGTGGTTTTGTCGGGGTAATGAATTCCACCCGTGTCAGCGGGTCGGTAACCGTCAGTTCATGTCGCTGCGCGCCATCGGCGGTATCCAGCAGCAGGGGGAGTTGGAAACGATAACCCTTAACCGGCTGCAATATTTCGATACGGGTACGATAGCCTGCCGCAACCTTCTCCATGCTATGCGCACCCAAACTCAGTCGGGGTGCGCCACTGCGCTCCAGCCATTGCTCGAAAAACCAGCCGAGATCGCGTCTGGCTGCCCGCTCGAAAGCTGCCTGCAAGTCTTCCCATGCGGCCTCGCCATAGACATGCCCGGTCCAGAAACGTCGTAAACCCTCGCTGAACGCCGACTGTCCAATCTCGTTGGCAAGCATATGAAAAACAAACGCGAGCTTGTTGTAGCCAATTACCTGGGATGCCTGGTGCTGTTTTGATCTAAAGGCACGTACCGGCTGATCACGTTGCGCCGGCAAGGCCGCAAAATCGCGCAGCCACTTGACGCGCATGCTGCGCGCTTCGGCTTCACCCTTATCCCGCGCCAGCGCATAATCGGCCATGTAGGTGGTCAGGCCTTCGGCCCAGTTACCACCGGCATAGTCAACCGCAATGCCGTTACCCCACCAGTTATGCAGCACCTCGTGCGCCAGCGAACGCGTGCGCATAAACGGCAACGGGATCACCTGACGGCCGACATAAGTCAGGTTTGGAAAGCCAAGGCCAACCGGCAATGGCGCCGAAATGATGTGAAAATCGGCATAAGGGTAAGCGCCAATCTCTGCCTGGTAACGCTGAATATAGGTATCGGCGGCATCGAGGTAAGCGTCTGCCAGACCGGTCAATTCGGCATGGAAATAGGTACGTAGCCGCAAGCCGTGACTGCGCCTCTCCTTGACCTGATAAGGCCCTGCAAACAGCGATGGTGGTTCACCCGGATGCACTACCTCAAACGTGGCCTGGTAATTCTCGTCAGTAACCTGTTCAGCGACGAGCTTCCCGGTCGCTACCGCACGCTGGTCAGCAGGGAGTTTTATTGACATCCGGTACCGAATCGGTCCAGTATCGTCCTGCGGAATCCAGGCATCATACCCGGGCAGGTAAACACCATCATCGCCACTGCTGCTGCGCATATCGGTCGATGGCGCTTGAGCATCGCGCATCGGTATCATACCGTGCAGCACAAAATCAATTACATGCGTCTCGCTGTCCGGCAGGTTAATGATAAATTCATGACCGGATCTCGCCAGATCCAGGCGACGCTCATCGAGCGAGACGCTTTCAATATTCAGCCAGGGGGCGAGGCGAAAAGCATATTTTTTTCGACCTTCGACACGCACCTTATCGCTGATTTCGATTTCACCGCTGGCGGGTGTCAGCTTAACTTCAATAACATGCTCGACTGGCCGGCTCGAGACCTGCGCAAAGACAGTGCTACAGGCACAACACAATACTGCCGCGAGGACGGGCTTTACAAATTTATTCAAAGCTTTGCGGGAATTTGGCCAGCAGCTCGAGGGATTCATCACCACGTCTGACTGTTAACGGCAGCCAGGTACCCGGCGCCTGACGTTGGATAACCTCGATCAGGGATGCGTTGGTGATGGTTTTAAAACCAGCTGCCGCTTCAATCAGGTCTCCTTCGACCAGGCCGCATTGCGCGGCAACACTATCCTCGACCACCTGCGAGACACGCACGCCTTCGTCACTGCCCTCGATGATGACGCCCAGACGCGGTCTTGGCGCAACAGGCGTTTCACTTTCCGCATCAACCACAAACACGGCGCTGGCAAGCTCCGCGGGTAGTGGATCACAGGTAGCAGTCGAATCGAGCGGCAACAGCACGTCAACATCATCGATGCCCATATCGGCAAGCTGGTGTGGGATTCCATAACCATACTCGAGGTGGCCACGCCCAACGATGCCCACTACAACCGCCTGTGGGTCGCTTCGGTGTGCGGCCGCCAGCGCTTCGGCCATGGCCCGATCCCAGGTCAACTGGGCATCGACAAAATTGGAAAATGCGTCACTATCGAGAATCTCGTCAAGGTCCGGCTCGGGGATATCTTCATCTTCATCTTCGTCTGTTTCCGCGAGAATCTGCTTATAGGCAAAGAGCTGCGCCAGAGAATCTCGATAATCATCACTGGCGGGGGCGGGATCTGATAAACCCATACGCTGCTCTTCGTCAAGCGCCTGCCAACCCTGTTGCCCTACCTGCGACACCAGCTTGCGATCGATATTCAGTGCAATGGTCGGCAGTCGATGGAGACGCGCGAAATGCAGCAAGGGCAGGTACAGATCGGCATCGTAACCCCATACCTGCTGCCATTGTGATTGCTCGAGGAATTCTGTTTCGGTCAACTTACCCGCGCTCCAGTCGTCGAGCGACGCTTGCACCCGCCGCGGCAACATTTCAAAGCCGACGATCAGGTTCGTATGACGGGAATGCAATGCCGAGAGCATATATAGCTGCCAGTGGTGATGCGCTGCCGTGGTATGAGACTCCCCCAGTAGCACAATACGCGTGCGCGCAAGCCGCTCGAACACCTGCTCAACCTGCAGCACGTCACCACTGGCCGGGTCCAGCCATTGCGCAGTATGATGATCACAACTGCTATCCTCATCGGCCGCAAAGCTAACACCCGACTGGGCGAACACCAGGCAGATTACCCAAAAGCAATAGCTTGCGCTAATTTTCGACCGAGTCATCTAAGGTTCGACCAAAGCCAGGCTTATACGTTTGTTTTGTTTACCTTTGTTTTTGAGACCGGTGACCAGCAGTTCGCCTATCTCGGCGGTATTGCGCACGTGGGTGCCGCCACAGGGCTGGTAGTCGGTATTCGCGATCGAAACGGTGCGCACCGTACCATGCCCACGCGGCGGTTGTACCGACATGGTACGCACCAGCCCTGGATTCTGTTCGAGTTCTGCATCGGTAATAGAACCGATACTGACCGGGATCGCTTTTGCGACCAATGCATTAAGTTCGGCAGTAAGTTGCTCCTTGTCGATCACCTGTCCCTGCAGATCGAAGTCGAGACGGCTATCGGTTTCACCCACCGCACCGCCGGTCGCCTGCGCACTGATCAGCGAACATAGCAAATGCATACTGCTATGCATACGCATCAGGCGATGCCGACGCTCCCAGTCGATTTCCATATCGACCGCATCACCGCTATGAATGGCGCCAAGGTCTTCTTCCTCAAGAAAATGAACAATTTTGACGCGATCTTCAGCGAAACGTGTATCGACTACATGATATTCATGCCCGTTGATCTGCAGGCGCCCGGTATCGCCGGGTTGACCACCACCCAGCGGGTAAAAGATAGTCGCCGCGAGCACCACCCCCTGGTCGAGAACTTCGATCACCTCACTACTGTGTGTCTTCTGATAGCTGTCTTGGTAAAATACTTTTTCCGTCATCGTTGGGTCCTGCCTGTTGAGCCGTGATTTTTACCCAGCCTGAAGCCTGAAGCAAGCAAACGATCCGTGAATTCACCTCCACAGAGCAACCGAAAAATTATCCATATAGACGCGGATTGCTTTTATGCCGCCGTCGAAACCCGTGACAACCCCGCGCTTAAAGGCAAGCCAATCGCAGTAGGTGGCAGCGCAACCCGTCGCGGCGTAGTCGCTACCGCGAGCTACGAGGCGCGCAAGTTCGGCATACATTCGGCAATGGCAAGCGCAACCGCGATGAAGCGCTGCCCACAGTTAATCCTGATCCCGGGGCGCATGTCGGTGTATCGCGATGCCTCTCGCCAGATGCACGAGATCTTTGCCGATTACACTGATTTGATCGAACCCCTGTCGCTCGACGAGGCCTTTCTCGATGTTACCGATTGCCCGCGCTGTCGCGGCAGCGCGACCTTGATCGCGCAGGAAATCAGGCAACGCATCGCCGCATCAGTAGGCATTACCGTGTCCGCCGGCATCGCAGCAAACAAGTTTATCGCCAAGGTCGCTTCCGACTGGAATAAACCCAACGGACAGCATGTCGTCACCCCGGCGCAAATCGACGATTTCCTGGCTGATCTACCGGTGAAAAAAATCTGGGGCGTAGGCAAGGTCACAGCACAGCGACTCGAACAACAGGGCATCAAAACCTGCGGCGACGTGCGCGCTTTCGATGTATTCGAGTTTGTCCGCCAGTTCGGACAGTTCGGTGAACACATTCACAAGCTGGCGCACGGCATCGACAATCGCCCGGTGGTCTCTGAGTGGCGCCGTAAATCGGTCAGTGTCGAGCATACCTATGACGAAGATTTGCCAGACCTGGAAAGCTGCCGGCTGAAAATACCGGCGCTGCTTGAGTCCTTGCAACCACGCCTGCAGCGACTGGACTCGGACTACCGCATTCAGAATTGCTTTCTCAAGATGAAATTCCGCGACTTCAATCAAACTACGGTCGAACGCCAGCAGACTACCCCGGGCTATACCGACTACGCGATGCTGTGCGATGAAGCCTGGCAACGCGGCGAAATTCCGGTGCGCCTGCTCGGTATCGGGGTGCGCCTGATCGACTTGACCGATGGCAGCGGACAGATGGATCTGTTCGAAGACTGAAATCTTTAACTCGGGCTTACCCCGGCCGAAATGCCAAATATTTCCACTTGTTTTTATTTATCAATAAGTTAAGATCGTATTTGAATGTAGGTTAATAACAAAGACCGTTAACTTATTGGTAGGAATAACTATCTCATGAACAAAAAACACCTGGCACCATGCTTCGACGAGCTGATCTCTTCACCCTGGGGACAATCTCCAGATAATTCATACTACGGCGACCCGCGTTACGTGAAGAAGGAACAGCACGGTTTAGAGGATATCGAACGCGGCAAGATCGATGAAGACGGCGTGGAACAGGTTGTCATTCTCGGTTACAACTAGGAATTCCTGATCCCGGTCGCCGGGGTCGTCCCGCTCCAATAGTGGCTTCGTAACGAGGCCATACCGGCAACAAAAACGCAACAGCCAGATGACCCCCGAAAACCTGCTGATTCTGCTCGCATTCGGCACTTCCACGATTACCGCGATTACCGGGATTGGCGGCGGTATGATATTGATCGCTGTCATGCCCGGATTATTACCTGGCGCCACTATCGTACCGGTTCACGCCATGGTGCAACTGTTCGCCAATTCGAGTCGCGCATTGTTCGGCTGGCGCTTTTTGAGCTGGGAGTTCGTGTTGGCTTTTATCGCGGGTTCTATCGGCGGCGGCTTGATTGCCGCTGGCGTCACCAGGGAAATCAACCTCGAGTACACCCCGCTGATCATAGCCGCCTATATCCTGTTCACCGTCTGGGGGCCCAGAGTGGAGTTCAGCCAACCGATAAGAGGAGAGTTTGTCGCTATTGGACTGGTGCAAACCGGTTTAAGCATGCTGGTCGGCGCCACCGGCCCGATGGGCCAGGCGGCATTGCTCGGCAAGGGCCTGCAACGCGATGCGCTGGTGGTCACCAGTGCGCTGATGACAACTTTCACTCACCTGATAAAAACTGTCCTGTTCGCCTTACTGGGTTTTTCATTTATCAGTTACTGGGAAATCATTCTCGGCATGTCGGCCGGCGTGATCTGCGGCGCGCTACTGGGAACCCATATTCGTTATAAAATCCCGCAGGCGCTATTTCAGAAAATCCTCAAGTGGGTGCTGACACTGTTAGCCTTGCGTATGATTTACATCACCCTGGCCTGACAAAGCGTTGCCGCGAAACCGCCTGCCTACTTCAGGTAGTCGCGCAGGATTTGCAGCATCCGCGCTTCCACCCAGCTGCGCGCGGCCAGATTCTCGATGAAGCCGCAGTGCCCGCCATGGCGACAGGTTTCGATATGCAGGGTTTCGATCGGATCGATGCGTTTCAGATCGTCGACTGGAATAATAGGGTCATCCTCGGCGGCGATCAGGTAAGCCGGCATTGCCAGCGCAGACAAACGCGCACCCACCAGCGCATAGGCCGCGTAATATTCGTTAACCTCGCTGTACCGCGTGTAGCGGGGAATAAAGATCCGGTTCAAATCGTCGAGCGATTTCGCCGCGGCGAGTTCAGCGGCGTAATCGAGCTCCGGGAAGCATTGCAGCTTGCGCTGCAGGGATCCATGCCAGCGCTTGAAAAAATAGCGCTCATAAGCAAAAAATCCCCGCTTCAGAGCGTCCATTGCACGTGCTGGATCGGTCGGCGGACAAATCCCGATAACGGCATCGAGACCAAGCTCAGGACCCGCGTCGGCCGCAATGCGCAGGGCGAAGCTGGCACCCAGAGAATACCCGGCCATGAAAACCTGTTCATAAGCCTGACTGCTTAAAAAGTTCTGCAGCGCGTTGGCGACCTCCGGCGAACGCGTCGAGTTGAACAATTCACGGTTGAGATGATGCGAATCCCCATGGTCACGCAGATTGACCCGCAGCACATCAAACCCCTGGGCCAGCAGACAGGCGGCGGTGGTAACCAGGTATGATGAGCGGCTCGAACCTTCCCAGCCATGCAGTAGTATCACCAACGCAGAACGACCCGCAGCGGCATGATCGAGTTCCGCCAACAGGCGAGTACCATCTTGCGCCTGTAGCACCAGCTGCGAGGAGCCCAGGTTTTTAAGAATGTGCCGGGCACGCAACCTGCGCGGGCCCTGGCTAAGCAGGATTGTCTGCAGGTGGGGATTTTGCAAATAGCGCGGGGGTTTGAACCCGGTCAGGTCATCCATATTCAGTGCGAGTGGCTGCTTCCGTATTGATTGGCTCAACTTTAGTTGGCTACACGGTGTGACGTCAATCGGGCAACCTGTAGCCTTTGTTTAAAGAAAACACTTTGCTTCGCCGACGATGAATTTATACTGCCAGCAGGACAAACAACGCAATTAATCAATAAATGGCCAACAAACCCGACTCCTACAAGCCGATTTCCGGCAACGACCTGCCCCGCTTCGCCGGTATTGCAACCTTTATGCGCCTGCCCTATGTCGCGCCGGCTGACGCCGATGAAGTCGATATCGGTCTGATCGGCGTGCCCTGGGACGGCGGCACCACCAACCGCGCCGGGGCGCGACATGGGCCACGCCAGATTCGCGACCTGTCGACGATGGCGCGCAATGTCCATCACGCTAGCGGGATCAAGCCGTTTCATCTGTGCAACTGCGCCGATCTCGGCGATAGCCCGGTGAATCCGGTCGACATCGAGGATACGTTGAGTCGTGTCGAACAGTTCTATGCGGCCGTGGTCGCGCAGGGAATCATGCCGCTCACCGCGGGCGGTGATCATTTGATTTCGCTGCCAGTGATGCGTGCGCTGTGTAAGGACGAAGCGGTTGGCATGGTGCATTTCGACGCGCATACCGATACCTGGGATCGTTACTTCGGTGAATCGAAGTATACCCACGGCACGCCATTCCGGCGCGCCATCGAAGAAGGCTTGCTCGACCCCAAACGCACCGTGCAAATCGGCATCCGCGGCGCACTCTATTCCGCTTCAGACAAGGAATGGGGGCTTGACCAGGGCATTCGCGTCATCGAAATCGAGGAGTACAACGATCTTGGTATCGAGGCGGTGATCGCGGAGGCCCGTCGTGTGGTCGGTGACGGCAAGACCTATGTCAGCTTCGATGTCGACGCGCTCGACCCGGTCTACGCGCCCGGAACCGGCACCCCGGAGATCGGCGGTATTACCACTTACGACGCGCAACAGATGATTCGCGGTCTGCGCGGACTGAATCTCGTCGGTGGCGATGTGGTCGAAGTGTCCCCACCCTTCGACATGTCCGGTAACACCGCGCTGGTAGCGGTCACGATGATGTTCGAAATCCTGTGCCTGCTCGCGGAACTTGCCGCCAATCGCAAGCAGACTTAGCTAGCTGCAGGCTTTAGTGGCCGGCAGATAAAACGGTCTTTTTAGCCATTCGTCCGGTTGGCAAGTTTCAACATCGCGTGCAACAACACGTTGCAACCCGCTTCCAGGTCCGCGGGTTCGGCACTTTCCTGCTCGTTGTGACTGAGGCCGCCGGCGCAGGGCACAAATATCATTGATGTGGGCGCAACCAGGCAAACCTGGCAGGCGTCATGACCGGCACCCGATACCATTTGCTGGTTGCTATAGCCCAGCGCTGCGGTGGCTTCGGCAACCGCGGCGATACAATCGGGATCGAACTTGACCGGGGCCTTGTCCCAGATTTCCACGAGTTCACATTCAACACCGTGTTTGTCGACGATGGCCGCAACCCTGCTTTCGAGCTGTGCAGCCATTTGCGCGAGCACATTTTCATCCGGGTTACGAATATCGATGGTGAAAAAGACTTCTCCGGGTATTGTATTACGCGAATTCGGCATGACCGACATTTCGCCCACCGTGCTCACCGCCTGCGGCGCAAAATCGAGCGCGAGGTTTTGCACCATGGTAATGATCTCTGCCGCTGCAACCAGCGCGTCGCGCCGCCCGAGCATCGGCGTCGAGCCGGCATGCGAGTCCTGACCTTTGATCGTGACGTCGTACCAGTGCTGCCCCTGCCCGCCGACAACAACACCGATCTGGTGGTTATCCGCTTCCAGTATCGGTCCCTGTTCGATATGCGCCTCGAGCAAGGCACCAATCGGATTGTTACCGCAAGACATCGCGCCCATGTAACCGATACGCTTTAGCTCGTCACCGAGGCTGTTGCCGTCGCTGTCGGTAATCCCCCAGGCAGATTCCTTTTCGAACAGGCCGGCATACACCCCGGATGCAATCATCGCCGGCGCGAAACGGGAACCTTCCTCGTTGGTCCAGACCACGATCTCTACCGGTGCCTCGGTAGTTACCTTGTTATCATGCAGCGTGCGCACCGCCTCGAGCGCGGCCAGAACACCGTAGATACCATCGAACTTGCCGCCATGGGGCTGCGTATCGAGATGACTGCCGGCAACAATCGGTGCGAGATCGTTATTGCGTCCATCGCGCCGCGCGAAGATGTTACCCATATCGTCGATCGAGATGCTGCAACCAATTTCCTCGCACCAGCGAATAAACAGATCGCGTCCGTCGCGATCTTCATCGGTCAGCGCGAGACGACAGGAGCCACCATGCTGACCCGGTCCAATCTCGCCGATCGCCATGATGCTATTCCAGAGACGCTGACCGTCAACGCGAATGTGTGCTGTATCATTCATAATCAAACCTGAACTGGATCGCGCTTAAGCGCCTGGCATAGACAATGTACTCCACCGCCACCCAATGTATACATCGACATATCGGGCGCGAATACTTCGTAGCCGCGATCGCGCATGTCCTGGTTGAGTTTGACGCTGCCCGCCATCGATAAAACCTTTTTGTTGCCGAGCGCGACCAGGTTAACGCCAAGATCTTTAGCCTCGGCAAAACCGACGTCGACAAAATCAAAGCCTTTTTTCCGCAACCAGTCGATCACCCAGCCTTCGAGCGCATCGAGGCAGGCGACCAGCAGCTTGTGGTCGAGCGGCACAACGAGCCCATCCATGTGCACGAACAATGCTGGAATCGGTGCAACCTCGACGTCCCAACCCTCCTTCCGCACGAATTCCGCCACCTGTTCCGCACCCGCCTGTTCCGAGCGTTCGCCGCAGTAACCAATCAACACAGTGCCGGGCTCGAGAATCACAAAATCACCACCTTCAAAGTGTCCCGCGGTGGCGTAGTTCCAGATCGGAATATTATTCTGCTGGTAAAACTGGATGACCGAATGGTAATCGGCACGACGGCATTTGAGTTGCATATGACAAATTAACGCACCCCAGGGGGTCATCGCGCTCGAATCACGCGCAAAGAAATTGCGATGTAGCACCGGGTCCGCAGCGAGATAATGGCAGTTAACCCCGGCCTCCTCGTAGACGCGTACCATTTCCCGGTGCTGACGTTGCGCGAGGTCGAAATCGAACTCGATCCCGGTTTTATGCATATTTTTGAGGGTCCGACCAATCAACGGTCCGGCCTCGACCCATTTGAAATAATCGGGCCTGCCCAGCAACACGTCCCGCAGTACCCCGTAGTCGTTATCGATTCCCCAGTAGCCCGGGTCAACTTGTTGCGCGCTCATATCTGCTTCCTGGATCGAGTTAATTGCAACACAGTCTTACATAAATGTTATTTTATAAAAATTGTAAATAAACAAAATTATCCTTGAAAAATTCGACTGGCTTGAGCCGAAAGCCAGATTTATCAGCGGTAATTTTGGTTTACATGTAAAAAGCTTATAGTTACCATCGGCCTGGTGTTATTTAACCCGTTGCCTTAACCAGGCAACATTAAGCCGTTGTTAATAAAGACGGATGTAACATTAAAATACTCATAAAATCAAACCGAGGAGTGTAATTAAATGAAATTCAATAAAACCCTGACGGGCACGCTTGTCGCTGCCAGCATGGGCATGTCAAGTATTGCCACCGCTGCCGATGTCGTCATCGGCGTCCCTAACTGGCCGTCGGTCGCGGCCACTGCGAATATACTCAAAGTCGTGATCGAAGAAAATCTCGGCCTCGACGTCGAGCTGCAAAATGGCACC
>Ga0265303_10001728_pt1 | contig 13530 bp, 9 predicted proteins | sample Helome_2_FD_192494 | JGI IMG/M metagenome (GOLD analysis project Ga0265303, IMG submission 192494) | Marine sediment microbial communities from subtidal zone of North Sea - Hel_20160317 (Illumina Assembly) | ecosystem: Environmental > Aquatic > Marine > Subtidal zone > Sediment ... | reverse complement strand
TCTTCAGCAGAACCTTGCAATAGCGGCACAGCTGGTCCGATTTGCGATCGACATCACTCTCATTGCGGCAGTAATGCATCAAGCAGGTATGTTCCCGGCAATGACGCAATTTGAACGTATGGCCCAGTTCGTGGATGGCTTCCTTGATGATACGACCCAAATACGGTTCCTGGGTGTTCAGGGATCGATGCCCTTCATTGAGCCGAATCGTAGACACGATGCAGGCCGTGCCGCCCAGCTGGGCCTCACCGTAAACATGGGTTAAAATCGGAATGAACAGGTCCTCCTGAACCAGAGCCAGCACTTTGATCGCATCTGCCGGGGCTTTACGGGCCAATTCCTCCAGGATAGGAGTGGAATGGTATTGATTGCGATTGGGATGAAACGCAAATTCGAGATCCTCTAAAAGGGGTCGGACTTTAGTTGGGAATGCATAAATACGCTTAATTTCCGCTCTTATCAGATCCAATAATTCGGGTGTAAAGTCTCCGATGGGGGCAATGATGATGGTATGTGGGGATACGGGCGTCAAGTTATCTTTTCAATATCATACCGTTTGATTTTGCTATAGAGGGTGGAGCGATCGATCCCCAGGATTTTAGCGCTTCTGGCGATATTCCATTGGTTTTCGGTGAGCACGCGTTCGATGTGGGTCTTTTCCACATCCTTTAGCGAATGGGCTTTGATCGCCGGTGCGGGTTCATGGCAAAAAATGGGCAAATTCTCGGGTAAAATTTCACGCTGCCGGCCGACCACGACGGACCGCTCAATGGCGTTTTCCAGTTCACGGATATTTCCCGGCCAGTCATATATCATCATTTCATCCATGGCTTCGCGGCTGATTTTATCAATGGGTTTATTGGTTTCCTGGGAAAAACGATATAAAAAATGCTCGGCCAAAAGTGGAATGTCTTCTTTTCGCTGGCTTAATGAAGGCATCTTAAAGGAGATCACATTTAAACGGTAAAACAAATCTTTCCGAAAATCACCGGTTTGGATGGCTGCCTCCAGATCTCGATTGGTGGCGGCGATGACTCTGAAATCGGCTTCAATGGGCTGAGTGCCCCCCACGCGATAAAATACACGATCCTCCAGTACCCGCAAAAGGTCGATTTGCATCCGCATGCTGATTTCACCGATTTCGTCCAAAAACAGGGTGCCGCCATGCGCCAATTCCAGCCGGCCTTTTTTGGTCTCCTTGGCATCGGTAAACGCACCTTTTTGATGCCCAAACAATTCACTTTCCATCAGATGCTCCGGAATGGCGCCGCAATTGACCGTGACAAACGGGCCGTTGCGGCGGGAACTGTTTGTATGAATGGCTTTGGCAGCCAGCCCCTTTCCGGTACCGGTTTGGCCGGTGATCAGGACGGTTGAGTCCATGGGTGCCACGTCGCAAATGAGATCAAATATTGCCTGCATCGGCTTGGACTGACCAATCATGCTTTCAAAGCGGGTGCGATCCTTGTATTGCTCTTTCAGATATATGTTTTCACGTGCCTGTTCCTGGTGCTGGATGATCTTTTCGATCAGCACGCCCAGTTCGTTGGGATCAAACGGTTTGAGCATATAGTCGAAGGCGCCGTCTTTCATGGCCTCAATCGCCGAGGGGATGGAGCCATAGGCGGTGATCATGACGACTTCGGCATCCGGATCGGATTCTTTGACCTTGCGTAAAACATCCAGACCGCTGATGCCTTCCATTTTGATATCCACCAGAAGAATGTCAAAATGGGCCGCTTTTATCTTCTCGAGGGCTTCTTCGCCGCTGGCGGCGGTCTGGACGGCATGGCCGTCGCGCTCCAGCCAGCCAGCCAGTGATTCGCGCATGATTAACTCATCATCAACAATCAGGATCTTAATGTTGCTCACTGAGACCTCCCTGCGAGTCAAGTTTCACTGCGGCCGGCTTTAATGGCAACTTAACGTTAAAACTTGTACCTTCACCGGCCGGTGATTCAACATAAATGGAACCGCCGTGTTCCTGTATAATTCCATAGGCCACTGAAAGGCCCAGCCCTACACCCCTGCCCTTTTTTTTGGTCGTAAAAAAGGGCTCAAACAACTTTGATAAATTTTTTTCCGGAACGCCGACGCCGGTGTCTTTGAAATCGACCAGTAATTTGTCGTCGCGCAACGAATGCTGCGTTTCAATACGCAAGCGACCGCCGCCTTTGGCTTCCATGGCCTCGGCGGCATTTGAAACCAGATTCATGAACACCTGCTGGAGTTGATCCTCAGAGCCGATCAATTCCGGCAAGTCCGGATCAAGATGGGTTTCCACTTTTACGCCGCTGATCTTTAGCAGGTTTGCGTTTAAAAACAGTGTCTGTTCGATCAGCCGATTGAGGCTGATTCGCTTGAGCTCCATTTTAGACTGGCGCGCGAAGGCCAAAAGATTGGATACAATTCGGCTGGTGCGCCGCGTTTCGGTTTCCATTAAGGTCAGGTACTGGTTGAACTGATCAATCTGCGCCGGGCCGATGGTATCTTCCTCAACCATCCGTTTCATCAGCATGATCAAATTGAGGATCCCGGCGATGGGGTTGTTGATCTCGTGGACCACTGAAGCAGAAAGTTTGCCCAATGACGCCATCTTGTCCTGGTGGAGCAATTTTTTGTGGGTTTCTTTTAGTTGCCGGGTGCGGTCATCAACCATTTGTTCCAGGCGGTGGGTGATTTCCTCTTCTTCCTTCCTGTGTTGTGTAATATCGCGGCTGATGTGGATAAATTTGGAAACCTTGCCGTCTTTTTCCCAGATGGGGTATATGTTGACTTCATAATACCGGTTTTGACCGTCGGGCAAAATACGGGTCTGGATTTGACGAATATGGCGTTTGTTACGCACCACATCCTGCAAGGGGCAATCCGTTCGGCCATCGTTACAGGGGTGATCCATTTTATGATAGACCTGGTGGCATTTTTTACCAATCACGTCGGCGGGGGTATAACCCATTTTATTTAAAAACGATGCGTTGGCCTCCAGAATTTCCATCTGCGGCGTAATCACCAAAATAAAATCATCGATCCCGTTAAGGATGGTTTCCATTTCCTCGGTTCGGTCCCGCAATTTTTTTTCTTCCTGCCCGATGGCTTTCCAGAACATGCGAAACACCTGGTAGGCCAGGATTCGAATCCGGGAGGGCCGGGTATGCAAAATGTTTTCGAAAATTTCAGGTTCCGGGGTAAGGATGATTATCAGGTGGATGCTATAGCGGCGATCATAAAGCTGCTTGTAGTCGTCAAACGTCAGAAGTCCAAATTGGCTGGCGAGTTTTCGGCCGGGGCTTTCGGGGTCCGGGTCGGCCACAGCTAAAATGGGGGCCACCATTTCGGCCTGTTCATAAACGGCAGTTGTTTTTTCAAGAATCTCTTTGCAAAGATCCCCGCCGCCGACCAGACCGATATTAATGATTGAAGGCTGTTTTTGTGGCATTAAATTGACTCCCCAAGTGTATCGGGCGATGCAGAAAATAGTCATTCAACGGCGTCTAAAGCTGACGCCGGTGGCCCGGATATATAAGGGCAAAAACGTATCACGCACCACTATCTGTTTCAAGCGCATTTTTGACTGTTAAGCACGTCAGCACAGTTTTGCAGGCGGCATTTCAGCGGGTCTATTTCGTGTAAATATCGGTTGACAAATTAAATGAAAACAAGTAAATTCGCCTCTTCGCGCCATTTCGGCGTGAAAGGCGACCATGCCCGACCGGGGCCCAGGAGCGCATCTGGCGCCCTAAAGATAAACATTCCGATAGGATCTAACCTATTGAATAATATATATTTTTAAGCAGCACCTTTTTGCCCCGCCTCAAAGCGGCATGTTGTTGTTGAGTGATGGTTCATGAAAAATTGATTGTGAACGCGGATCATCTCTGTCAGATCATAAATCTAAATCAAATTCTGCGTAAGGAGTAAGGCGGCATGACGGATAAAGTCCAAGGATCTGTAATGGTTGTCGGCGGTGGAATCGCCGGGATGCAGGCCTCGCTGGATCTGGCCAATTCCGGCTACCTGGTTCATCTGGTTGAAAAGTCATCTGCAATCGGCGGGTTGATGTCACAGCTCGACAAGACGTTTCCCACCAACGACTGTGCGATGTGAATTATTTCACCTAAACTGGTCGAGGTCGGCCGGCATCTCAACATCGAGCTTTTAACCGACAGTGAACTTTTAGAACTTGAAGGCGAACCCGGGAATTTTAAGGCCCGGATACGTCAAAATCCACGCTACATCGATCTTGATAAGTGTACCAGCTGTGGTGAGTGCACCACGGTCTGTCCGGTAGATCTTCCGAGCGAATACGACGAAGGTCTGTCAACCAAAAAAGCCACTTTCAAACGATACGCCCAGGCGATTCCCGGCGCCTATGCCATTCAGAAGGCCGATAAGGCCCCCTGTCGCCTGGCCTGTCCGGGTGGACTCAATGTGCAGGGCTACGTTCAGATGGTCAAGGAGGGCAAGTATAAAGAAGCCCTGGAGATCATCATGGAAGATCTTCCCTTACCCGGTGTGCTGGGTCGCATATGCCCCCACGGGTGCGAGGATGCCTGCCGTCGTTGTGAGGTGGAATCGCCGGTGGCCATTCGGGATTTGAAGCGTCTGGCAGCCGACAAATTTGATCCGCGGCAGGTGGAAATTAAATGTGTGCCGCCGAAAAAGGAAAAAGTGGCCATAATCGGCTCCGGCCCTGCCGGGCTTTCCTGTGCCTATCACCTGGCGAAAAAAGGCGTTTTATCCACTATATTTGAGTCCCTGCCGGAACCGGGCGGTATGCTCAGGGTCGGTATCCCGGCCCACCGTCTGCCCCGCGAAATTTTAGACCAGGAAATCGAAATCATTACCAACCTGGGGGTGGATATTGAGACCAACACGGCGCTGGGCGGCGACGTCACCATCGATGGCCTGCTGCAAGACGGGTATAAAGCCGTCTATCTGGCGATCGGCTCCCATAAAGGGATTGAACTGGGTATCCCCGGGGAAAAGACCAATGGTGTGCGTCAGGGTGTCGAATTTCTCAGAGAGGTGAATCTGACCGGCAAGACCGATACCGGCAAAAAGGTAGCGATCATCGGTGGCGGTAACGTTGCCATTGATGTCGCTCGTTCAGCCGTCCGGCTGGGCGCCGAAACGGTCAACATCGTTTATCGGCGCACCCGTAATGAAATGCCGGCCTGGGAAGAAGAAATCCAGGCCGCCGAAGATGAAGGCGTTCAGGTTTCCTATCTGGCCGCACCTCAGGAAGTTTTAACCCGGGATGGCAAGGTTGTGGGTTTGCGCTGTATCCGTATGGAGCTTAGTGAACCCGACTCCTCCGGGCGCAAGCGTCCCATTCCGGTTCCCGGAAGCGAATATGAGATTGAAATCGACCAGCTGATTCCGGCCATCGGGCAACGACCCGATTTGTCCGCCCTGGAAGATATCACCGGGCTGACCTATACCCGCTGGGGGACGACTGAAGTCAACTCGGTCACCTATGCCACCGAGCGCGATGGTGTGTTTGCCGGCGGCGACCTGCAGACGGGGCCCTGGGTGGCCATTGGTGCGATTGGTGCCGGCAAAGAGGCCGCCGAATCTATTCTGCGTTACATCGAAGGGCACGATATGGCTGAAGGCCGCGAGCCGGTGGTCAACGAGAATCCGGTTTATCGGCCCATTCCGGAAGACGAACCTGCAGTGGAGCGGGCCAGGATGCCCGAACTGGCCGTTAATAAGCGCCAGGGCAATTTTGATGAAGTTGAACTGGGTTACGCTGAAGATGAAGGCCGGGCTGAAGCGGCCCGCTGCTTGAACTGCGGGTATTGCTGTGAGTGTTATCAATGCGTGGAGGCCTGTCTGGCCAATGCTGTTGACCACAGCCAGCAAGCCGAAGTTAAAGAAATTGAAGTCGGCTCCGTCATTCTGACGGCCGGCTGTGAACCCTATGACCCCAGCTATCTGGAAAACGTCTACCATTACAAAACCAGTCCTAATGTATTGACCAGCCTGGAATTCGAACGCATCCTGTCTGCCTCGGGGCCGACCATGGGACATCTGCAGCGGCCCTCGGACGGCAAAAATCCCAAAAAGATTGCCTGGCTGCAATGCGTCGGCTCAAGAGACAGCAACCAATGCGGCAATAGCTACTGTTCATCAGTTTGCTGTATGTATGCCATCAAGGATTCCATGATTGCCAAAGAACATGCGGAAGAAGAGCTGGATTGTGTTGTGTTCAATATGGATATCCGGACCTTTGGCAAAGACTATGAGAAATATTACAATCGCGCCAAAGATGCGGGCATCCGTTTTATTAAATCCCGGATTCATTCGATCGATGAAATCGGCGATACCGGAAATTTAAGCATTCGTTACATGGATGATGCCGGTCAATTGCAGATCGAGGAATTTGACATGGTCGTGCTGTCGGTCGGTCTGCAGGTGCCGGATGCGACCGTCCAGCTGGCCGAGCGTCTGGGAGTCGAACTAGATGACTCGCGCTTTGCCGTTACCCATCCGTTTGCACCGGTCGAAACCTCCCGGCCCGGTGTGTATGCCTGCGGGGTGTTTCAGGAACCCAAGGACATTCCCAGCTCGGTTATTGAAGCCAGTGCGGCGGCATGCGCCGCCGGTGCAAGTCTAAACACAGCGCGCAACACATTGACCCGCAGTGTCGAAATTCCGGAAGAAGTTGATGTCACTGAGCAGGAAGCCCGGGTGGGGGTATTCGTCTGCAATTGCGGGGTGAATATCTCCAGCGTGGTGGACGTTAAGGGGGTGACCGAGTATGCCAAAACGCTGCCCAACGTGGTCCACGCCCAGGAAAATTTGTTTACCTGTTCCCAGGATTCCCAGGATCAGATGAAAGAGATAATCAAGGAGCACAAGCTCAACCGGGTGGTGGTGGCGGCCTGCAGCCCCAAAACCCATGAGCCCATTTTCCAGGATACCATGGAGTCCTGCGGGCTAAACAAATATCTGTTTGAAATGGCCAATATTCGCAACCAGGATTCCTGGGTGCATTCCGAAACCGCCGAAACAGCCTCAGAAAAAGCCAATGATCTGGTGCGCATGTCGGTGGCCCGGGCAGGCACGCTGCATCCCCTGCAGGAAAAGAAAATCCCGGTCGTTCAAAAAGGTCTGGTCATCGGCGGCGGCGTGGCCGGCATGAATGCCGCTCTGGGCCTGGCCGACCAGGGTTATGAGGTGGTATTGATTGAAAAGGAGGCCGAGCTGGGCGGATTGGCCAATCGGTTGACGGCAACCATAGAAGGCGCCGATATCGGTGGCTACCTGAAAGATTTGACTTCAAAGGTAAAATCCCATGAAAAGGTCCAGGTGATCACCAATGCGCTGGTTGTCGGTTTTTCGGGTTTTAAAGGCAACTTTACCACCGAGGTTCTGGTGGGGCCGGACATGGTGCAGCGTAAAATAGATCACGGCGCGATTATTCTGGCCACCGGGGCCCATGAGTTTCGTCCCCAGGAATACCTTTACGGGGATGACCCGCGCGTCTTGACCCAGCTCGAGTTAGCCGAGCGGATGCAAAAAGGCGAACTGGAAGAGCCGCAACAGGTGGTCATGATCCAGTGCATCGGATCCCGGAATGAACAGAACCCCAACTGCTCCCGGGTATGTTGTCAGACGGCCGTTAAAAATGCACTGCACATCAAAGAAAAATATCCGGATGCCCAGATTTATGTCCTGTACCGCGATATTCGAACCTACGGCCTTCTGGAAGACTATTACACCGAAGCCCGTCGTCAGGGGGTATTCTTTTTCCGGTTTGATCCCGAAGATCCGCCGGTGGCCGCGGCAGTCAAAGACGGCATCGAGGTTACCTTTACCGACCACGTGCTCAATCGAAAGCTGAAGGTGAGTACTGATTTGCTGGTACTCAGTGCCGGTATGGAAGCCGAAGATACCGAGGAGCTGTCGTCGATTGTGAAACTGGCCCGCACCCCGGAAGGCTATTTCATGGAAGCGCATGTGAAATTGCGGCCGGTGGATATGGCCACCGAAGGGATTTTTGTGTGCGGTACGGCTCACAGCCCCAAACTGATATCGGAAAGCATTGCTCAGGCATATGCGGCCGCTTCGCGGGCGGTTACATTTCTGTCCCAGACCCATTTAACGCTATCGGCGGTTACCGCGCAGGTTGAAGCCGACAAGTGCGCCTCCTGTTTGATCTGTGTGCGCTCCTGTCCGTATGATGTACCCAAGATTAATGCGGATGGTGTCAGTGAAATCGATGAAGCGCTCTGCCACGGCTGCGGCATCTGCACGGCGGAATGCCCGGCCAAGGCGATCCAACTGAACTGGTACGAAGATGATCAGATCATCTGCAAGGTGGATGCGCTTTTAGAGGGTGTCCTTTAGAAGACGAAAGTTGAAAATTCGGTATTTATCCAAGAAACTCAAAAAATCCGAGCCGCGAAGCACGAAATACGAAATTCGAAACAATTTGTAAATCTTAAATCCAAATGTTCTAAAGGCGTTTTGAATTTCGGTCATTTGATATTCGGATTTGTTTCGTATTTCGATATTCTATTTTCGAGATTGATTGATTCACCATAACGATAAAGCAGTGCAGCGTATTTAATTCTGGAGGAAAAATGGCTGAGAATTTTGATCCGATTATCATTGCCTTTTGCTGCAATTTCTGAGGGTACACAGCGGCGGACCTGGCAGGTTCGATGCGATTGCAATATCCGACAAATGTAAAAATTGTTCGGGTTCCCTGTACCGGAAAAGTCGATGTGATTCATATCATTCGGGCCTTTGAAAAAGGTGCCGACGGCGTTGCCGTCATCGGGTGTCTGGAGGGCGAGTGCCATTTCAACGCCGGCAACCTGATGGCACGCAGACGGGTGGAGCAGGCTCAGAAAGTATTGGAGACGGTCGGCGTCGGTGGCGAACGGGCCCAAATGTATAATCTGTCATCCAGTGAGGGCCCCCGGTTTGCACAGTATGCGACCGAAATGACCGAAAAGATAAAAGCATTAGGCCCCAACCCGATCCGGACTGCGAAAAACAAGGCGGCCTGAAGAAATACAGTGAATATTGACTATTGATTAGAAGACTGACATGTGGGAAATAGTCAAATTTGAATTAGAAAATAGACAATTGTTTAAATCCTAAACGGACAATTGGAAAGAGAGGTCCTGTTCAATGATTGTTGCGGATAAGAAACCAATTGAGGAAATCATCGAATACCTGAAAGATCACAAGAACATCCTGGTTCTGGGCTGCAACGAATGCGTGACCGTTTGCGAGGCCGGCGGCAAAAAAGAGGTGGGCGTTCTGGCTTCGGCCTTAAGGATGTATGCCAGCAAAGAGGGCAAAGAGGTCAAGATCGATGAAATGACCCTCGAACGACAGTGTGATCGTGAATATCTGGATGAACTACGGGATTCGATCGATCAGTATGATGCCGTGGTTTCCCTTGCCTGTGGAGTCGGGGTTCAATTTACCGCCGAGCAATACCACGACAAGCCGGTGTACCCGGGCGTGAACACCTGTTTTATGGGTGCGACCGAAGAACGCGGTTTGTGGACCGAACGCTGCCAGGGCTGCGGACAGTGCATTCTGGCAACAACCGGGGGCATCTGCCCGGTGGCGCGCTGTGCTAAACGGCTCTTCAACGGTCCCTGTGGGGGGTCGACCACCGGTCGATGTGAGATTAACGCCGAGGTCGATTGCGCCTGGCAATTGATCGTTGATCGACTCAAAGCCCTGGATAGACTTGACGAATACGAAGAGCTGTGCCCCCTGAAGGACTGGTCAACAGACAGGGCCGGGGGGCCCAGAAAAGTCGTAAGGGAGGATGTGCAGCAATGACAACAAAGACACCGAGTAAACTGGAAAAGATTCTCAGCGAAGGGCACCTGGCCGTTACTTCCGAGTGCGGTCCACCTCGCGGCAGCAATCCCGAGCACATCATTAAAAAAGGTGAGTTGATCAAAGATCATGTGGATGCCGTCAATATTACCGACAACCAGACCTCAATGACGCGCTTATGCAGTCTGGCCGCCTGCATCCGCCTGAAACTGATGGGTTTGGAACCGGTGCTGCAGATGGTCACGCGCGATCGTAACCGCATCGCACTGCAAAGCGATATTCTTGGTGCGGCTTCTTTTGACATCAACAACATTTTGTGTCTGTCCGGCGACCATCAAAGCTTCGGGGACTGCCCTCAGGGCCAGAATGTGCATGATATCGACTCAATTCAGCTGATTCAAGCCGTGCGGCACATGCGTGACGAGGGTAAATTTTTGGGCGGTGATGAACTTGAAGGCAGGCCCCAGATGTTCGTGGGCGCTGCGGCCAACCCTTTTGCCGATCCCTTTGAGATCCGGGTGCCGCGCCTGGCCAAAAAGGTCGCCGCCGGGGTAGAATTCATCCAGACCCAGTGCATTTACAACCTGGATAAATTTGAGGAGTGGATGAAAGGCGTGCGCGAGCGCGGTCTGCATAAGAAATGTTACATTCTGGCCGGCCTGACACCCATGAAATCAGTGGGCATGGCCAAGTACATGCAAAAACGCGTACCGGGAATGGACGTGCCGGATGAGGTGATCAAGCGCCTGCAAGGGGTCGAAAAAGGCAAACAGGCTCAAGAGGGCATAAAGATCTGCATCGAGTCCATCCAGCGCCTGAAAGAATGTGAAGGCGTTGCCGGATTCCACGTTATGGCCATCGAGTGGGAAGAAAAAGTGCCCGAGATTGTGGAGGCCGCCGGCCTTTATCCCAGACCGAACGGCAATTAAAATCAAATTATCCGTCTCGGCCTTATACACTTTTGATGTGAATATTCGCTATCATACCGAACTTGATGTATATGGCTTTGATAATTATCTGGATGGGTCGGACGTGATCTTTGCCACCCCCCTGGACGCTGTGCCAGGGTCGTTATTTTTAGCAGAGCCGAATGGTACCTTTGACTTCCGGGATGATTTCTTATGTTTTGCCGTTTTCTCGGCGCTTGTTGACAGCATCTGGTCTGTTTGAGAAGCCGCATCTTCTTTGGGCTTGATTGTGCACTTACCTTCAAAAATGACCCCTGCATCAATTAGTACGACGGGCGCATCGAGGTCGCCATACACGCGCGCCGGGGGGTGAAGTTCAATGCGCTCTGTGGCGCGAACCGATCCTTTTATTTCACCTTTGATCGTGGCGGTTCGGACAAAAACGTCGGCATGAATCACGGCATCTTCGCCGACAACGATCGCACCGGCGCGGCTTTCAATGGAGCCCTTAGCATGGCCGTTCATAAACAATGAACCTTCGAATACAAGGTTTCCTTCCAGGACTACCTGCGGTCCCAGCATTTGAATATCCTTGTCTATTTTTTTCATATGTCGCGTCCTCCCTTTCCGGCCATTCATATAGTGCTAATTTTTTTGGGAGAGAATGGCTGCAAAACGTGCTAGCGGTTGTTTGAACCTGACCTTTGGATCATAGGTCGCCTCCGGGTAAAAAAATCGTGTGGACATATGCTGTATGCTCCGGGCGGCCTTTATGCGTGGAGCGGCGAGAAGCAGGGGCCTTTTTTTTGCCTCTGCCGCACGCAGTGCGGCTCTTTCATAGGTGATGGCCCCCAGATATTCAGGTTTGATGCGAAATTTGCCTTCACGAGAATTGATCTTTTCATTAGCTGCTTTTGTGAGCGTATTAAAAAGTTTGAATCCCTGGCGAAGATTACTTACCTGGTTGATTACCAGCATCGGCGAAAAGATCAACTGAGGTTCATAATTGGAGAGCCTTTCTTCCAGTCTCTCTTCGATCTCTTTAAATCGGGAAAATCCGGCTTTTGTGCAGGCATAGCCACTGATGAAGTCCTGGGGGGTGGTCACAATAATCGTGTGGTCAGCGGCCAAGGCAAAATCCATCACCATACGGGATATGCCGGCTCCCAGGTCGAAGATGGCGAATTCGTATCGTTGACTTATTTTTTTAAAATGATTGATAAATTTTACCTTCTGGGCATAGTAAAGATTCGCCAGTTTAAATTCTCCATACGAGCTGGCAATAAGGTCAAAGCCATACTTTGTGCGGAAAAGAAGCTCAGCCATATTTTTTTTATTTTCCAGGAAATCCATCAGGTGGCACTTTGGAAACATTCCCAGCTTGTTTGAGACATCCGCATTGCCCAGGTCAGCATCGATGAGCAGAACCTTGGCGCCTTTTTTAGCCAGGCAGTAGGCCATGTTGATGGCAATATGGGTTTTACCGACACCTCCCTTATTTGAGATTACAGAGATAGTGCATGGCCCGTTTCTGTCCCCTTTGGTGGTTTTGGCGATAGTCTTAGGGGTTGTCTCAGGCTGGTGGGTTTTGACACCAAGCTCTCCAGCGTATCCGTTTCCATAATACCTTTTCAGTGCGATAGAGAGCGAATTTTGCGGGGCAACTGCAGGACGAACCCTGAACCCGGTTAGTAATTCCAGGCTTTTAATTGCGACCGGCTCTTCCGGTGTCATCATTGCTACCAACAGAAAATTATCAACCACGCGGATGGGCAAGGCTTGGCGCCGTACAGCCATTTCCGGTGCAAGCAGGCTAAGCGCAGACGGTTCGATGGCTTCACGAAGCGGATCGACAAAGGGAGCCTTCAATCTTTGGGCCTTTATCTTCGCTATTTTCGTGTCGTTCTCTGATCGCTCCGGCATTGAATAAACTTTTGATCTTTGCTCAGAAAGTGCAGTGTTAGGCCAAGTTACAAAACTTTTTTGGGGGCCGTGGCTGTTTCGCTGAAGGATAAGGATAAGGACTTGCTTTCTGGAGACATGGTATGGCAAAGGTTTGTTTGTTTGTCAAGAAATTATCGCCACAACATGTGGTGTTGGCCGAAATGAGTTATGCGCTGCCGCCAATAGCACTCGCCGCTTTATAACAGGTAGGAAAGGTCCGAGTATTTATACCGTTTTTTTGACAACCCTTATAAAGCGATCTTTTCAAATCTGACGTACCACTGTTTTGAGTGAAATTGAACAATGCGGAAAGGTGGGCATAACGGATGCGTTTTGTTTGATGCTTTAGATACTTTCATAATTTATCTCCGTTTGGGCTAAATGGTTTGACAGAGGCCGGAGGCCTGAGGTAAATTTATGATATTCACCTAGTATCCACAATAATTACATTAATTCTAATAGCTTAGATTATCTCGAAATATCGAATTTGACCCCATCAGTCCGTGGAGCAGCATATCGTGGTTCGAATCGCGTCGTTCAATGTCGAAAACCTTTTCGAACGGCCCAAGGTGTTCAATACGACCGATTGGTCTATCGGGCGGTCAGCACTGAATGCCTATCAGAAAGTGAACACACTGTTTTCAAATCCGGTTTACAGCGTTGCTGATAAACGGCGAATACTTGACTTACTAGTTGAGCTGGACATCTATTACGTTAGCAGCAATGGAGCCATCCGGCGCAAACGCACTAAATCTCCTCGCTGGGCTTGGCTTAGAAAAAATCGAGGAAAGTTTGATCGGCAGCCCAAGGATAATTCCAAAAGCATCAAAATTATCGCAAACGGCCGTGATGATTGGATTGG
>Ga0265303_10001727_pt1 | contig 13536 bp, 11 predicted proteins | sample Helome_2_FD_192494 | JGI IMG/M metagenome (GOLD analysis project Ga0265303, IMG submission 192494) | Marine sediment microbial communities from subtidal zone of North Sea - Hel_20160317 (Illumina Assembly) | ecosystem: Environmental > Aquatic > Marine > Subtidal zone > Sediment ... | reverse complement strand
TTGCGCGCCCTCATCAACGGAGCCGTCGACCTCATGCGACCACGCGCCAACGCGAAGGGTATTCGCCTGGAATCGGAAATGCCGGGAATCACGAGCCAGCGGTTCCTGGGAGACAGCGGACGGATTCGCCAGGTACTGCTCAACCTGGTGAACAACGCCATCAAGTTCACCGACTCCGGTTCGGTACACGTTCTGGCCGAAGTCGTGGACCGCGCAGAAAAGGCCCGAATCCGGCTTTCGGTGCGCGACACCGGCGCTGGCATTCCGGAAGATCTGCTCGACGGGATTTTCACCCGCTATCAGCGGAGCAGCGGCGGCGCGGACCGGAGCACGGCAGGCAACGGTCTGGGCTTGGCCATCAGCAAACGGCTCGTCGAGCTCATGGATGGAGAGCTTGGAGTCAGCAGCACAGTCGACGAGGGGACATGCTTTTGGGCGGAGCTCGATCTCGGACTCGGCCAGGACACGACCTTGCGCGTGATCGAGACCGACGGTCAAAGCCAAGTACTGATCCGCGAGGGCGCGCTGGTGCTGGTCGCCGAGGACGACCCGACCAGCCGCATGGTGACCGAAGCGCTTTTGAGGAAGCTTTCGTGCGAGGTGCACATCGCCACCGACGGGCGAGAGGCACTCGAGAAAGCGAAAGCCAACGACTACGACATCGTGTTCATGGATTGCCACATGCCGCTCATCGACGGCTTCCAAGCCACGAAGCGGATTCGGCAGTCGCCGGGCAAAGAAGAGCTTCCGATCGTCGCGCTCACCGCGAGCGTGACCGAAGAAGACCGAGTCCGCTGCCTCGACGCCGGCATGAATGACCTGGTCGGCAAGCCAGTGCGGACGTCGATGCTCGCCAAAGCTTTGGAAAGATGGGTGCCGCAGTCGGGCGCTCGCCCGGCGAAGTCGGTGTCCACGCTTCCGCCTCCGCCTGCGCTGGACCTGGGAATGGTACGACAGCTCGTCTCGCTCGACGGCGAAGATGACGATTTCATCGAAGACGTCTTGCTGGGCTACGTCGATCAGCTCCGGGCTTGCGTGACGCAGATGAGAGAGGCTTTCGACCAGGGCGACATGGAAGCTGCGCGCCTCAATGCGCACACCGTCAAGGGAGCGAGCAAGCAGATCGGCGCGCTCCGAGTAGGAGAGCTTCTAGGCGGGATCGAGAGCGAAACCAGCATTGACGCGGCTCGAAATCTCCTCGAGGTCGTCGAACAGGAAGTGCCCCGCGTCCAAGAAGCAATTCAAGGGCTACTGAGTCGGCCGCGCCGCGCCGGCTAGGTTTCTCCGCCGAAGATCGACTAGATGTCGAGATTGGTCACGTTGAGGGCGTTGCTCTCGATGAACGCGCGACGCGGCTCGACCTGATCGCCCATCAGCACGCTGAACAACTCCTCGGCCTCGAGGGCGTCTTCAATACGCACCTGAAGAAGCGTACGCGTGTCTGGGTCCATGGTCGTCTCCCAGAGCTCATCCGGGTTCATTTCGCCAAGGCCCTTGTACCGCTGGATGCCAAGACCCTTTCGAGCGCGCGAGTCGAGCTCTGCCCAGAGCGCCTCGAGGTCGGCAAGCTCGGAAGGCTCGGCAGCAGGATTGCCATCTTTGTCGAGCACGGTCAGCAGGAACGGCGGCTCACCCAGTGCGCGAATGCCCTGGTAAATCTGTCGGAGCTCCGAGAGGTTCCCTGCAGAAAGGAAATCGAAGTCGATCGTAGTGACGCGGCGGGTCCCACCATCCTGCGTCGAGATGACGACCTTGTATCGATCGTGCTCTTCGTCGCGCTCGATGCTGGCCTCTAGGTCGCCGGGGCGCTTGGCGCCAACGTGCTTCTCGAGCAAAGCGATTGCCGACTCCACCTTCGCTCGGTCGGCGAGATCGGCTTCTCTCAAGTCAACGACGGTCACCAGAGCCTCCACGACGAAGGGGTCGACCCTGTGCCCGATGTTTTCGAGGAGCAGACGGAATCGGGTGACGTCTTTGAGGAGATTTCGGAGCGGCTCTCCGCTGAGCTGGGTACCGCTGCCCTTCATGCCAAGCCGAACGTTGTCGGTTCCGAGCTCGATCAGATACCGGTTCAGCTCATCGTTGTCTTGAAGATACCGAAGCTTCTTGCCCTTCTTCAATTTGTAGAGAGGCGGCTGCGCGATGTAGAGGTAGCCTTTGTCGATGAGCTGCGGCATCTGACGGTAGAAGAAGGTAAGGAGCAGCGTCCGGATGTGTGAACCGTCGACGTCGGCGTCGGTCATGATGATGACCTGGTGATAACGAAGCTTCTCGATGTTGAAGTTCTCGCCCCCTTCGACGCCGCAGCCGAGAGCCGTGATCAAGGTTCCGATCTCCGCGCTCGAGATCATTTTCTCGAAGCGCGCCCGCTCGACGTTGAGGATCTTTCCCCGAAGCGGCAGAATCGCTTGAAAGCGCCGATCGCGGCCCTGCTTGGCGCTGCCGCCCGCCGAATCACCCTCGACGATGTAGATCTCGCTCTCGCTCGGATCTTTGCTTTGGCAGTCGGCCAGCTTCCCCGGAAGCGTGCTTGCGTCGAGGACGCCCTTTCGCTGGACCATCTCGCGCGCACGGCGTGCGGCCTCCCGCGCACGCGCGGCGAGCACCGTTTTTTCCACGATACGCTTGCCAGCCTTCGGCTCTTCTTCGAGGTACTGACTGAGCTTCTCGTTGAGAACGCTCTCGACGATACCCTTGACCTCGCTCGAGACCAGCTTGTCTTTGGTCTGAGAGGAGAACGCCGGGTCGGGATGCTTGACCGAAATGATCGCGGTCAAGCCTTCACGGACATCCTCGCCACTGAGGGGGTTTTTGAGGTCTTTCAGTAGTTTCTCGCGCGAGCCGTACTGATTGATGACGCGCGTCAAGGCGGTCCGAAGGCCGGTCATGTGCGTGCCACCGTCGCGATTGAATACGTTGTTCGTGTAGGGAAAAATCGACTCGTTGTAGGAGTCGCTCCACTGCATCGCGATCTCGATGTCGACGCCGTCTTTTACGGCATGCAGATAAATGACGTCGTCGTGCAAGGGGGTCTTCTTCTTGTTGAGCGACTCGACGAACTCGCGAATCCCGCCCTCGAACTTGTGCGTAACCTTCTTGCCGTCGCCGCGTTCGTCTTCGAGCGAGACTTCGAGGCCGGCATTCAGAAACGAAATCTCGCGCAGCCGATTGTTGAGCACCTCGAAGCTGAAGTCGGTCATCGTGAAGATCTGGGGGTCAGGCTTGAAGGTGACCTTGGTGCCCGTCTTGTCGCTGTTGCCGATCGGCGTGACGGGGGCCTTTGGAACCCCGCGTTCGTACTCTTGAAACCAGAGCTTGCCCTCGCGACGAATCTCCATCTTGAGCCATTCGCTGACCGCATTGACTGCGCTGACGCCAACGCCATGCAGGCCCGCGGAAACCGAATAGCTTTCGCTGTTGAACTTGCCGCCCGCGTGAAGCTGCGTCATGACGACTTCGGCGGCGCTGACGCCCTTGTCATGCATGCCGACGGGGATGCCTCGACCATTGTCGATCACCGTCACCGAGCCTCCAGATTGGACGATCACCTGAACGGCGTCGCAATGGCCTGCCAAATGCTCGTCCACGGCGTTGTCGACCGCTTCCCAAACCAGGTGGTGGAGCCCGGTCCCGTCGTGCGGATCGCCGATGTACATGCCCGGCCGCTTCCGCACCGCCTCGAGCCCTTCGAGCACCTGAATTGCGCTTTGATCGTAGCCTGGCGCAGCAGGGCTCGGTTCGGCGATCGGAGGTTCAGCCATGACTGCGTTTCTAGCCTCGAAGGGGGGCCGGCGCAAGGACTGATGCAGCCTCTAAACCATTGATCTGACAAACGAATTTCTGGGTCTGGGAAGCTCAGTCTCCAAGCACTCGCCGACGGGTCAATCGGACCGAAAGAAGGGTGCACGGAACGAGAAAAAGAGCCGTCGATAAGAGCAGGCCGAGCAAGTGTGAGCCCGGGTTCCCGAGCACCAAAAGGCCGCGTGCGCACTCGGCGAGTTGGTAGACGGGGTTGACCTGCATCAGCGCCTGCAACGCGGGGCTCTGCGGCTCGATCGGGAAGAACGTATTGCTGATCAAGCTCAGGGGCCAGCCGATGAGGAAGACCGGATAGTTCATGTGATCGATCGCCGGAACGATCGCGGTGAAGATCAGGGCAAACGACGCGAACGCGCAGCCCGCAATGAACCCGAGCAGGGGCAGGAAAACGAGAAACCCGAGTTTCACGTCGACGAGGCCGAGCAGATCGAAGATTGCAATGACCAACGATACGATGGAAATGTTCACCATCCCCCGCACGGCTCCCCAGAGAATCTCTCCCCAAACTACACTCGGCAACTCGACCTGCGTCGCGAGGATGCCGTCCCAGGTCTTCTGATAGAACATCCGGACGTACGCAGAGTAGAGCGCTTCGTAGTACGGCGTGCCGAATCCGGTGTAGGCGATGAGGCCCGGCGCGACGTAAGTCGCGTAGTTGATCATGGTGCCGCGGTAATTGAGGTCTTCGATGAAACCGCCGAAACCAAGGCCGAAAGCCACGAAGAAGATCACCGGCTCCATGGCGGGAGGGATGACCGCGGTACGCCAGTTCCGCCGAAAAACCATCGCATTTCTGCGAAACACGGCCCAAGAGCGCCAGTTCGCAACCGCCGTGAGGCTATCGAAGGCGCTCACGTGGACCGCCCGTTGCGTCGCGCCAGAGCGATGAAGAGGTCGTCGAGATTGGGTGGGCGCACCTGCCAAGTGGCATCGCCGAACCGAGCCGTGAGCGCAGCGAGATCTTCTTTGCTCACCGGGACACGAAGCTCGCCCAGCACCGTCGCCACTTGCTCTGCGCCTCGGTCTCGAAGCCAGGCGGCGATGGCCTCGCGCGCGGGCTCTGCGCGGGGCACGATGATGACGTGATCCCCCAGAACGCTGTCGATGACGCGATGCGGTTCGCCGTGGACGAGGTTCCGGCCTTCGTGAATCACGAGCAGCTCGTCGCTGAGGCGCTCGGCTTCGTCCATGTAGTGGGTCGTCAGCACGATTGCCAAGCCCTCTGCGCGCATTGCGTCGATCAGCTCCCAGACGTCGAGGCGTGCGCTGGGATCGAGACCGGTCGTCGGTTCGTCGAGAAACAAGACGCTGGGCCGATGCACGATGGAACGGGCAATCAAAAGCCGCCGGACGTATCCGCCCGAGAGCACGTGCGGTGAGGCGTCCGCGTAAGGGGCGAGGCCAAAGCGGTCGAGGAGCTCGGCAACGCGGCCTTCCAGGTTCTCAACCCTCGGCCGGAAATAGCTCGCGTAGATCAAGAGGTTCTGCGCGACGGTGAAGTCGTAGTCGAGCGAATCGTCCTGGGTGCTCACGCCGATCCTGCGCTTCGCCTCTGCCCGATGCTCGGAAAAGCGCCTCCCGTCGTAGTAGATCGTGCCTTCGTCCGGTGGAACGAAGCCGTAGAGCATCCGCAGGGTGGTCGTCTTTCCGGCGCCATTGGGACCCAGAAGGCCGAGGACCGTGCCCCGGCGACAACTCAGGTCGAGATGGTCGACAACCACGCGGTCGCCGTAGCTCTTGGTCAGCGCGCGCGCTTCGAGAATCGCTGTCGTCATGTGGAATCGGGCCCAGAACGTGACGGGGCCCGGTGGAGCATCCTACAATGGGAACCTGATCGCGCACGGCACAATTCCGTGGCGCCCCAAAGGAGCGATGGCGAAGCCGAGCAACGAAGAGAATGCGACTCCTCTGAAGAGCGTGGGGCGGGTCCTGGACAGCCGCTGGATGATGGCATTCGCGGTACTCTCCGTGCTGGTGGCGATCGCCTGGGCCCTCTTGGAGAGCGACCCAAGCGCGCGGCCGATCGCGGCACCGGGAGCGACGCAGCCCATGGCGACCGTCGAGCTGCTCGGCGTGCCGCCCGGCGCCGAGGTCCTCCTCGATGGCAGGAAGATCGACAACAGCTTGTTCGGGGTCACGCCAGGCACGCGACACGCATTGGAGGTCAGCGACGCGCAGGGGCGAACCTGGCGCCAAGTGTTCCTCGCCGAGGGTTCGCTCTCGCTCATCGTCGAGCTTCGAACGCAGTTCGTCGAAGTCGAGGTCGAGGTCGCGCCTAAGGGCCCGGCGAAGAAGTCGGACTGACCTCGTAACCGCGAAGCCGGGCAGACACGGTCAGCGCGCGATCGCTCAGATTCGAGCGCATGGTCGACTCGACCGAAACGGGACCCACCCTGGCGCAGTACACCGTTCGCACCTCCAGCTCGAGCTTGCCGCCGGTTTCTAAGACCAGCACGCAATCGTCGAACGTGCCCGCACCGGTCTCCACGCGCAAACCCATCGAGACCAAGCGAGCCGTACGGCCTCCGCGGCCCGGCCATGTCGCGCCCTCTTCGAACGGAGCGCGCAGGACCCATTCATCTTTTGACGGCACGCGAATCCCCTGGCTGAGCACTTCGTAGCGAAGCAGCGTCTGCCCGGTGCGAACCTCAGCAATCCGTCCGTCGAACGATTCGACCCGTGTCACTGCCAAGGTGCTTGAAGATTCGCCTGTATCGACGTCGTAGGACCAGGCGTTGCCGGTTCGCAAAGGGTAGAGGTCGCGGGGTTCGATCGTCTCCGTGGACGCAGGGCGAATCGTCGAGGCGCACGCCGCCATCAGCAGAGCGGCTGCAGCACCAAGACGGGAGCCGGGCGTCATACAGGTGAGCCTAGCAGCTCCAATGTAGGCAGTGCGCACATATTCGCGATGGGCGATCGGACTGTTAGGATGGATCCGTGGCTCAAAAGAAGATGATCCTCGTTCTCGACGACGACCCTTCGGTGCGGCACATGCTTCAGGTCCTGCTGGAGCAAGATGGACACAAGGTCGTCGCGGCGGGGGACGTTCGCTCGGCGCTCGCGCAGTGCGCCGTGCAGTTGCCGGACTTGATGGTGGTCGACCTGATGCTACCGATCGAAGACGGCGAGATGTTCCTGCGCGAGTTCCGCCGCCGCTGGAGACACACTGAGGTCCCCGTCGTTCTGCTCAGCGCCAGCAGCGCACGAAACGACATCGCGCGCCGTCTCGACGTCGAAGCAACGCTTGCGAAGCCCTTTTTCGCGGAGGACCTGCGCGAGCTGGTGGCCTCGCTGACTGAGGATCGAGATTCGGTCGCCGCCAGCTGAACCTCGAATCGTCCGATCTCGCCCCGCATGGTATGAGGCGCGAGATGGATCAGCTGTACGTGGATGGGTTGTTCTCTGACGAAGTGGTTCTGATCACCGGCGGTGGAACCGGCATCGGACTCGTTGCTGCGACGGAAATGGGCCTCCTGGGCGCCAAGGTTGCGATCTGCGGGAGGCGCCCAGAGCCCTTGAAAAACGCCGTAGCCGAGCTCGAGTCCAAAGGAGTCGAAGCGTTTGGCGCACCCTGCGACATTCGCGAGCCGGAGGCGATTGCCTCGTATGTCGACGCGGTCCTCGAGCGCTTCGGTCGCATCGACGTCCTGATCAACAATGCCGGCGGTCAGTTCCCGACGACCGCTGAAACACTATCGCCAAAAGGGTTCGCGGCAGTCGTGCGCAACAACTTGATCGGCACCTGGGCCATGACGCACGCCGTGGCCAACAAGGCGATGATCCCTCAGAAGCGGGGACGAATCGTCAATGTCATCGCGCAAATCATCCGCGGCTTTCCGGGCATGGTGCATACCGGAGCGGCACGTGCCGGCGTGGACAACATGACGAAGACGCTTGCCGTCGAATGGGCGCTTCACGGGATTCGGGTCAACGCGGTTGCGCCGGGGGTCATCGTCACAAGCGGGACGAAGCAGTATCCGCCTGAGCTCCTCGACACAGCGGAGAAGGCGAACCCCTTGAAGCGGCTCGGCACCGCAGAGGAAGTGTCGCACCTCATCACTTACTTGGCATCGCGGTACGCAGATTTCGTCGCGGGGCAGACCTTCTACATCGACGGAGGGGCGAGCATCTGGGGTGACCAGTGGTTCCTCCCTGAAGACGTGCCGAAGTCCCCGCCCTACCCGGTGCCCGAGCGCGGCTAGGGGCTGGGCTTCTTCTGGAAGACGCTGATCAGATACGCGCAGCCCACGCCCACGAAGTAGAGCAGAACGAGCGGGATCAGCATCATCACCATCGTGTAGACATCCTGCGGCGTCAGTAGCATCGAGATGAATGCCGCGCAGACGACCCACCAGCGCGAAAATTTCAAGAGCTGCTGCCAAGTCACGATGCCTGCGCCGGCGAGGAAGGTCACGATGACCGGAACCTCGAACACGATGCCAAAGGCGAGGAGCATCCGGCGAAAGAACGGCATGTAGTCTTTGACGAAGAGCGTCGCGACGAGGGTTTCATCGCTGAAGCCGAGCAAAACGGTGAACGCCTCTGGAAAGACGAGCTTGTAGCCGAAAATCGCTCCTCCGGTAAAACAGAGGGTCGACGCGATGATGAATGGAACCGCCAGCGCTTTTTCCTTCTTGTACAGACCCGGCGCGATGAACATCCAGAGCTGCCAAAAAATCCATGGCGAAGCGAGGAGCACCCCAGCGATGAGCGAGTTCTTCATGTACATCATGAAGGCGTCCGCAGGCCCCGCGAATCGAAGCACGGCCTCGCCCGGCAGATCCAGCTTCTCCCAGGCGGGCTGAAGCGGTGCGATCAGAAAGTCTTTGATCTCCTTCTTGAAGATCCAGCCAACGGCTACGGCCGGAATCAAACCGAGGATTGCTCGCAGCAAACGAGAGCGAAGCTCGTTGAGATGCTGGAAGAAGGTCATCTCCTGATCCTGCTCCGGGACGCTCGCCCGCTCGGGCTCCGGAATCTGGATCTCCGCGCTCGTCATGGACGCTTGGCCTCGACCGGGACGCTCGGCTCGGCGGCTGGCTCTGCCTCATCGGCGAGCGCGGCGGCTGGCGGGGGCGGAGGCAGCCGGCTCGGGGCTTCGGTTGCAGCCGGCTTTGGCAACTCGGCCGTCTCTTCCTGGACGGGAACGGGTCGCGCTCGCGGCGGGCGAACCGGAGGAGCGCGAAACGGGTCACCTTCGCGCATGAGCTCGTCGAGCCCAATCGCTTCCTTGAACTCTCGGCTCGCATTGCGCACCTGACGGAGCCCCTTGCCAACCGTGCGCATGAACGTGGGCAACCTATCCGGCCCAACCGCCAGTAGGATGATCACGAGGAAGAACGCTAGCTCCGTCGGGCCGATGCCAAACATGCGCTCCTAAGATGAATCCTTGCCCCCCCGGAAGGCAACCAGATGCAAGCTGCGGGTAGTCCGAGGAACCACCTGCCCGTGATTGCCCGAGTCACGACTCCAATCGTATCTGGCGGAGGCGATCGACCGCCCGATGCATGATTCGGACCCGATTCTCGTAGTCTCGCGTCAGCTCCTGAATTCGAGTCGCCGCCGCCAAGGTCTGCTCGGAGCTGTCTGAGTGCTTCCGATGAGACTGGTGGAGCTGTACGACCATGTCGGAAATGTTTTCGATGGAGCCGCTCATTTGGCGGCCGCCCTCGGCCTGCTCCTGGCTGCTTCGCTCCATCTGCTGTGTGATGAGTCGCATGTTGTCCGCGCTCTTCATGATCAGCTCGGAGCCCCGCGCCTGCTCGGCGGTGGCCGCGGCGATCTGCTGGACGGTCTCTGCAATGCGCCCGATCGCATCGGTCACCTGCTTCGAGCCCCTGGCCTGCTCGACGGTCGCCTGCGCGATCCCACGCACCATCGTGGTCGACTGCTTGGAAGACTCGAGAATTTTCTTGAGCGCCCGTTCGGCCTCGACGCTCACGGTCACGCCTCGGTCCACGGTGCTGGCGCCGCGCTCGACGGCTTCGATCGCGTTCTTGGTTTCTTCTTGAATCGTCTTGATCAGCTCGGCGATTTCTTTGGTGGAAGCCCCGGCCCGCTCGGCGAGGTCCTTGATCTCGTCGGCCACGACGGCAAAGCCCTTACCGTGCTCGCCGGCCTGCGCGGCGATGATCGCAGCGTTGAGCGCGAGCAGGTTGGTCTGCTCGGCAACCTCGTCGATCACGTTCAGAATGTCCCCGATCGCTTCGATTCGGTCTCCTAGGTTGGCAATTGTGCTCACGGCCTCGAGGGAAGAGGACTTGATTCGATTGATCTCGTCGGTGATTTTCAGGATCGATTCGGCGCCGGTTTCCGCGTCCGTGGCAACTTCGGCCGAGAGGCGAGCCGTCTCGTTGGCGTTCGACTGCACTTGGTCGATCGAAACGTCCATTTCGTTCATCGAAGACGATGTCTCCTCGGCGGTCTGCGCCAGGGCATCCACGTTCCGCGCGACTTCCTTGATGCTGTAGGTCATCTCCTCGATGGACGACGCCGTCTCTCGAACACTCGAGCCGAGGTTGCCCATGTTCTCGGCGACCTCGTGATTCGTCGCGTTCATTTGCAGGATGCTCGAGGCGCTCTCTTCGGTGCACGACGAAAGCGCTTCGACCCTATCGCTGATCGACTGCAAAGAGATCGCCATCGATTTGATCGCCCGCGCCGTCTCCTCGACCGCGACCATTTGCTCCCCAAGTCCGCTCGAAAGCTCCTTGACGTTTTCGCCGATGATTCCTTCCACCTCTTCGATTTCGTGATTGATCGCGCGAATCTGGGCATCGACGGCCTCGACCTCGATCGAGGCGGGCAGGCCGGACACGATCATCAGAAATCCGACGAGTCCGAGAGCCGCAGCGGCCACGCCCGCGATCGAGGCTGCGTACGGCCCCGCCAGCACGCCCAGCCAGGCCCCGACCGGGCCGACGACGAACGCGAGCGCAAAGCACATGAAGCCTGGCACTAAATAGCGACTCTTGGCGATTGCCCGAAACATGACCCCCCGTTACCGACGTTCAGAGTATCGAACCGGGGGAGTCACCGGCAAGTTCCCCAGTCTCGGCCTTGGCTCGACTAGGGATCGTCCGTTCAGAGGGGATTGGTCAGTAGCTGCATCGCGATCTGGAGCGCAAGGGAGTAATCCCCCTCCATCTTGAGCTTGCCGCCGAGGAATAGCTCCTGAGCGCTGAGCTCTCCGCGCTGGACCAGCTCCAGATCCGAAAACTGCAGCTCTGTCGTGAAACCGGGCTCGACAGGGGGTTCGAGCACGTTGAAGCCCAGGCGAACCTTGATGTCGCCGAGCTCGGGCACCCCACGAAGCGTGACGTGACAGGTCAGCGGTTTCCCTGCGAGCGCCTCCTCGAATCGCTTGGAAGCCGTCTGAGCGGCCCCGACGGCAACCTCGTCATCGTCGAGAGCCCCGGATTTGGCGGCCTCTCCTAGAAGCAGGCTCGCTGCTTGGCCGGGAAGCGCCGCAGCGATCTTGATGGGAACTCCCTCGGCCGGAGCACCGCCCGCGCTCAGCGCCCCTTCCTTTGCCGAGAGCACGACAGGCGGCTCGTCGTCGATTTGGAGGCTCGCGGCGCCGGTTACCCCCCTCACGTCATCCAAGATGCGCTGTGCGCGCTCATCCCCGCTCGCGGCGCGGGCTTGAAGGACAGTCACCCCCCGGTCGAAGAGCTTGGGAAAGCTCTCCCGAAGGAACTCAATTGCTGAAGTGGTCATGCGGCGCGCAGCATAGCGAACGATCGCATCACCTCAAGCTGGCGAAATGCACCAGAATCGGCCACCATCTCGGTGATGTCGGATGAGGAGCACCGGCCTACTGTATTGATGGTGGGCCAGGGCGAGCCGATGCAGACCGCGTTGGGGGAAGCGCTTCGGCGCCATGGGATTTCCGTCGCTGCGTCTGCAACAGCTGAGCTCGAACAAGCGGTTCGCGTCTATGCGCCGGACATGGTCGTACTCATCGGCGATGCGGCCATCCGCGGCGGCGAGAACGTGGTGAGACGCATGGCAGAGAATCGGGCGACCGACGTGCTGCCCGTTGCCGTCGTCTCGAACGACGCTGTCCTCAAAGACGAGGCGCGGGACTTTCGCTCGGGTGCAGTGGCAGTGGTTTCGCGCGGTGCGGGCGCGGACAGCATTGCTCGCCAGCTGGCGGAGCTCGCCGACGAGATTCCACGACGGCCGGGCTTCGTCACCGGTGCGTTGGACGAAGGCAATCTCCAAGAGCTGCTCGACCTGGTCTGCGACGAAACCAAGACCGGCATACTGAGCGTTCGCTCTCCGAACGGCGTGCTCGAGGGCATGCCTATCGTCATCGAGACCGAGCGCGGCGCGGAGCAGCACACCGAGCGCGTCGTCGACCGCTTGCGCGAGGCTGTCGCCGACGCCGAGCCGCTCGAGTACGAGTTCCACGAAACGAGCGGAGGACGGCTTTCGACTTTGCCCTCTGCTGCGCCGCCGCGAAACGTGGACTTGAAGGCCTTGTATGGCTCGCGGGTGGTCGTCCTCGATTCGAACGAGCTTCGCGCCGAAAAACTCGCGACTGTGCTCAGCTCGCGGGGCGTTCAGATCGCAGCGGCGGACTTCTCGACTGCGGTGATTCCAAGGATTCGGGAGGTCGATCCGCAGGTCGTCGTGTTGGACTCTAGCGCCGTCGGAGGCCAAGGCGTCGACTTCGTACGCGCCATGCGGAAAGACCCCCAGCTGCGCTGGGCCTCGATGCTGGTCGTGCGTTGGGAAGACTTCTGGCCGACGTCTGAATCGGATGCGGAGCCCGACCTGCCCCAGCTCGCAAGCCGGCTTCTTCCGATGATCGATCAGGACGCCGAGCAAGCACGTCGAGCCAAGAATGAAGTCGATTTCGACACCAGGCTCGAGCTGATTGGGCCCGGGCGTCTGCTCCGCGCGCTCGGCTCCGTCCCGGGTGTCCGACGCGTGTCGATCAGCGGCAGCAAGCGGAACATCGATGTCGACATCGCCGACAACTCGATCGTAGGCGCCTACGCCACCCTCGATGAAGGTACGAAGCAAACTCTCCAAGGCATCCCGGCTCTCCTGGCGCTCTGGGGCCTGAACGCAGGTCGGGTGTCGGTGCGTGAGCAGGACCTACCCTCAGTTGCGAACATCATGATGCCGGTGGACGAGGCGCTCGGTGTGATTTCCCATCAGCTCGGCTTCGCCGACGGAGAGGCTCGCGTCGAAGTCAACGCCGCGACGATTCCGCCCGACGTGCCCGACGCCGAGGAGCATGCGACGGAGCCCCCAGAGTCCGGGGCGCCCTACTCGTTCGAGGAATCGGCGACCATGGCGCCCGCGCGCTTTGAGCACCTGCAGGCGGCGGGCGGCGGAGCGCCATCCCCTGGTTTTCCGGATGAAGAGACGCCGACCAACAAGATCGGGCGGATGCTCGGTCGGGTAGAGACCAAGCAACGAACCGTTCCCGTGGCCCGAGGGGTGCAAGAGAGGCACGACCATAGCGGGCACACCGATCATGCGCATGCGCGGCCACGAAAGCCAAAGGCAACCGAAGTCGGCCTAGCGCCAGTGTTCGAGATGCTGCCGCAGGACGTGCTCGAAGAGCAGAAGACGGTTCCGGCGCCACGCAAGCCGACTCCGCCGCCGCCGCCGTTCGAAAACCGAACGCCGGCCGGCACGCCCATGGTCGAGTCGGAGCCCGAGTCGGAGCCTGAGTTCGAGCCCGAGTCCGAGCCAGAG
>Ga0265303_10001725_pt1 | contig 13542 bp, 10 predicted proteins | sample Helome_2_FD_192494 | JGI IMG/M metagenome (GOLD analysis project Ga0265303, IMG submission 192494) | Marine sediment microbial communities from subtidal zone of North Sea - Hel_20160317 (Illumina Assembly) | ecosystem: Environmental > Aquatic > Marine > Subtidal zone > Sediment ... | reverse complement strand
CACCGGCCAGGCGCGCTGCCCTGCGGGACTCCGTGCCGGATACCGAAAGGACGTCGGCGGCCACGGGCGCGCCGGCGCAAAGGCCAAGGTCGTCTGCAATGGCTTTAGAGACCGCCGCCGCGGATTCAAATTGGGACATCGCGAACGAACCCAGGTAGAGCTTGAGCGACTTGGATTCAATGATATTGGGTGAGTCCGCGGGCACGCAGATCCCCGCTATAGCGACTCCCGGCAGGCCGGTGGGACTCAGCCATGTCAGTTCCCAGGCGTTCCAGATGTCGACTCCCGTGAACGGCATTGCGCCCGTGAGGCCGAGATCGTCCCGGCTCGAGCTCCTCGGAATCGGGCAGAGCACCTCCGGTGCGTATTTGTGCGGATAGTCGGTCTCAAGACCCAGCGGTAAGTTCATTTCGTTCACACGCGGTATTTTGCAACATCTGAGACAGGAATTGCCCGTTTCTTGTGTAAAATACTCGCCCTTCTCGCGCTACATCTTCCCAGAGTCCTCAATGAGTCCTGCAAACAATATCGTCGGCACCGAACGCGGCTACATTATTCCGATCGGTGGCGCCGAAGAAAAACTGAACAATCCCGAGATTCTCGATCGTTTCGTCGATGTATGCGGTGGTAAGGATTCGCGTATCGGCATCATCCCGACGGCCTCGGAGCTGGAGGATACCGGGCGCAACTATGAAAAGCTGTTCCGCAAGCTAGGCGTAAAGCACGCCAAGGTCCTGCATTTTGTGACGCGCGAGGATTGCCAGTCGGATGAGGATCTCAGCTATATCGACAAGTGCGACGGCGTATTTATGACCGGTGGTAATCAGCTACGGCTTTCAACGACCATCGGTGGCACCGCCATCGCGCAGGCCATTCGCCGCCGCCACGCCGAGGGGATGCACGTGGCGGGTACGTCCGCAGGAGCGGCGTTCATGCCCGAACACATGATCGCAGGAGGCAAGGAAGGCAGTACGCCAAGTCCGGACATGGTCAACATGGCGCCGGGCCTCGGATTAACGAATGCGTTTATCATCGACCAGCATTTCCGCCAGCGCGACCGCCTGGGACGGCTGCTTACGGCGCTGGCTTACAATCCTTTCGCCGTCGGTATCGGCCTGGACGAGGACACAGCGGCTTTCATCCGCCCGGGTGACGAGCTGGAGGTCGTCGGGAGCGGTGGAATTACGATCATCGACCCGAGTGATTTGAAGTATTCTTCTATGGACAAGGCGCGCCGCGGCGAGCCAGTTAGCCTGATTGGCGTCAAGCTGCATATCCTGGTGTCAGGTGGCCGCTTTGAAATCGCGTCTCGAGACGCGTTCGCCGAATAATTAAAACAACAAACGCGGATAACAACAGGCAGGCGTTATGAGAATTGAAAGTACCAACGTATATGTCGGGCCGAGCGTTTTCGCCCACTTCCCCGTCATCCGTCATGTGCTGGATCTCGGCGAACTGGAACACTGGCCGACAGTCCGGCTGGGCGAGGACTTCCTTGGCCCGCTCCTCGAGGCCCTGCCCGGGTTGCATGAACATGGCTGTTCCTACAAAGAGCCCGGTGGCTTCGTGCGCCGCCTGCGCGAGGACGAGGGTACGTGGCTCGGGCATGTGATGGAGCATGTGGCCATTGAGCTGCAGGTCGTGGCCGGTTCGGATGTCACGTTTGGACGCACGCGGTCAATTGACGGACGCCCTGGTTTCTACAATATGGTGTTCCAGTTCAAGGACGCCGATGTCGGCCGGCAGGCCAGCAAGCTTTCGCTGGAACTCATCGGAAGTCTGCTGCCGGATGAACTCAAGTTCGACGGCGCCCCGGACGCAGATTGGGACTTTGCCGATGAGCGCGACCGTTTCATCCGCTACGCGCAGCGCAAAGAGTTTGGTCCGAGTACCGCTTCGCTGGTCAGGGCCGCGGAAGAGCGCGACATACCCTGGCTAAGACTTAACCGCTACAGCCTTGTGCAGTTTGGTCACGGCCGTTACCAGCAGCGCATTCAGGCGACCACGACCGGCAAAACGAGCAACATCGCGGTAGAGCTGGCTTCCGACAAGGAAGAGACAAACGAGATCCTTCGCGATCTTGGACTGCCGGTACCCAAGCAGCTGCTTGTGCGGGACGCGCGGGATGCGGTGCGCGCGGCGGAGCGCATCGGTTATCCCGTGGTTCTCAAACCGCTTTCCGGTAATCACGGCCGTGGCGTGGCGATAAACCTGCGCACGCCCGAAGAAGTGGAAGTCGGTTTTGAGAAGGCAAGCGAGCACGGCCGCACGATTGTGGTTGAAAGCTACATCGAAGGTTTTGACCACCGTCTGCTGGTCGTGAATGGAGAGCTCGTTGCCGCAGCGAAACGTGTTCCAGGACACGTAATCGGCGATGGCAAACACACGATCGAAGAACTCGTGGCTACGGTGAATGAAGATCCGCGCCGTGGCGTCGGGCATGAAAAAGTCCTGACGCGCCTCGAGTTCGACCACCAGGCGGAGAGGCTACTCGAGAAGCTGGGTTACGATCGCGATACCGTGCCAGCGAAAGATGAGATCGTGTATCTGCGATCCACTGCGAATCTGTCGACCGGCGGTACCGCAATCGACGTGACCGACGTTATTCACCCCGACAATCGCGAGATGGCCATTCGAGCCATCAACGCAATCGACCTCGATATCGGTGGCGTGGATTTCCTGACGAAAGATATCACTGAGTCCTACCGTGATGCGGGCGGCGGCATCTGCGAAGTGAATGCCGGTCCGGGGTTCCGTATGCACGTTGCGCCGAGTGAAGGCACGTCGCGCGATGTTGCGGGTCCGGTGATCGATATGTTGTTTCCGCCCGAATCTCCGAGCCGAATTCCCATCGCTGCGGTGACGGGCACCAACGGCAAAACGACGACCTCGCGCATGCTTGCGCACATCCTCAAGATGTCCGGTCGAACCGTCGGTCTGACATCGACCGATGGTGTTTACATCGACGGCAAACTGTCCGTGCCGGGCGACATGACCGGGCCCGTGTCGGCACAAATGATCCTGCGGGATCCGGCGGTCGATGCAGCCGTCATGGAGACGGCCCGCGGCGGCATGCTGCGCAGCGGCCTCGGCTTCCAGGAGTGTAATGTTGCCGGCTGCATCAACGTGAGCGCCGACCACCTGGGCTTACGCGGTATCGACACGCTGGAGCAACTCGCCGAAGTAAAACGAGTACCTATCGAGATCGCGCAAGACGCAGCGGTCCTCAATGCGGACGATCCTCACTGTCTGCAGATGGCCGACTACACGGATGCCGAGAAGCTCAGTTATGTGACGATGAACCCGTCTCACCCACTCGTAAAACGACATATTCAGGCAGGTGGCCAGGCCTTCGTCCTGGAGCAGGGTATGAATGGACACCTGATCACGATCTACGACAACGAGTCGCACACACCCCTGGTATGGACGCACCTGATACCGGCGACGATTGAAGGTCGTGCATTGCACAACGTGCAGAACGCAATGTTCGCGGCGGCGCTGGCGTACAACATGGACATCAGCCTCGAGGATATTCGGCAGGGGCTGCGGACATTCGATTCGACGTTCTTCCAGGCACCGGGTCGCATGAATATTTACGACGAACATCCGTTCCGCGTGATTCTCGACTACGCGCACAACCCGGCCGCCGTGCAGGCGATGTGCGACCTCGTGGATCGTTTTGACACGGAAGGCAAGCGCATTATTGTGCTGTCGGCGCCGGGCGACCGTCGGGACGAGGACATCCGCGAGATCGCCGGGATTGCGTCCGGACACTTCGATCACTTCATCTGCCGCCGCGATGACAATACTCGTGGACGTGGCGAAGACGAAGTTGCCGTCATGCTTAAGAATCGCCTGCTCGAAGCGGAAATATCGCCCGATCAGATTGAAGTCATTCCTGATGAGCAGGAAGCGAATACCCGTGCCCTCGAGATGGCGGAGCCCGGCGACCTCATCCTGGTACTCGGGGATAACATCAAGCGTACCTGGAAGCAGATCATCTACTTCAACTCGGGGTCTCGAGTCGACAATGGTGGTAAGAAGGTGAGCGCGGCGATCGACCTGCCCGAATTCGACGGTTTTGATATTGCTGACGACCTCGAGATCATCAGCGACGAGCGCGGCGTCCGCATTGCTCGCGAAGAAGGCGACTGACGCGCAGCCATGGAGTTCCTCGACGCTCGCAGACTGACCGGGCCCAGCCTGATTTTCGACGCGCCGGCCTGCATTCTCGATGTGGCCTGTACACCGGATGAAGCCGGCCAGCTGATCGCTGTGTGGGCCGAACAGGTTTCCCGCATGCTCGAGGCCCTCGACTGGCCGTCGGCCGAGTTTGCCTCCGTGAGGCTGCAGGGCGGGGTCAGCATGGCGTTTTCAGCACCCATCGATCAATTGTATGCAGGGTCTGAGATCAACGAATGGGCCTGGGCGGCCAGCGCTTTCGAACTGGGTGTGTCGAGTGATGAGCCGGACTTCGAGGAGACGCTGGACGCATTACGAAAGTCGGCTGGCGAAGAAGCGAATGTCGAGCTGATGTGGCTTATTGAGGAGGCCGCGGCACACGGCAAGACCCTGTTGTGGGATGACGATTTCGTATCCCTGGGACTCGGTCGCGGGTCGGAGACCTGGGCCGTCCGCGAGATTCCCGATGCGCCCGACTGGGAGCGTTACCACGACGTACCCATTGGCGTGGTCACAGGCACCAACGGCAAAACGACGACCGTACGCTTCGCGACCCACATCCTGCGGCAGTCCGACCAGAACGTCGGTCTGAGTTCGACCGACTGGATTGCAGTCAATGACCGCGTCATTGATCGCGGCGACTGGTCGGGTCCAGGAGGCGCGCGCAACGTGCTGCGCGAGCAGGATGTCAATGTAGCGATACTCGAGACGGCACGTGGTGGTCTGCTAAGGCGGGGCATGGGGGTAGAACGTGCCGATGCGGCGCTGATCACCAACATCAGCGAAGATCACCTGGGTGATTTTGGCTCACAGAATCTGGATGAACTGCTGGCGATCAAGTGGATCGTCAGTCGAGTGGTTCGCAACGATGGTCGCCTGATACTCAATGCTGATGACCCTCGGCTCGTCGACAAAGCCAAAGCTTATGCTGGCGAACTGGTGTGGTTCGGGCTGGATCCCGGGAACGCGGTTGTGCGCCGACAGGTCGAATCTGGCGGCCTGGCGTTTTTGCTCGATGGCAATGAGCTACGCAAGTTTGAAAATGGCGATAGCGAGCTAATCTGCAGGAGTTCCGATATCCCGATCGCGCTCGGCGGTGCCGCGCGCCACAACGTCGCTAATGCGCTGTCGGCGGCATCGTTGACCTATTGTCTTGGCGCTTCGCGCGAAGACATTGCCGCGGGCCTTACGACAATGGAGCAGGACGAGAACCCCGGCCGTTGCAATATCTATGACCTGCACGGCGTCAAGATTCTCGTGGACTTCGCTCACAATCCGGCCGCAATGTCCGCGTTATTTGATATGGCGCGTGCGATTCCCGCAAACCGACGTGCCTTGTGTTTCGGCCAGGCTGGCGACCGCACAGACAGCTTGATTCGAGAGCTTGCGCGCGATGCCTGGGCGATTGGGCTGGAGCGTGTCGAGGTGTCGGAGCTGGCGGCCTATCACCGCGGCCGCGAACACGGCGATGTGTTCGGGATAATTCGTAACGAGTTGCTCGACCTGGGTGCCGAAGACTCGCAGATCGTGCACAACGAAGAAGAGTTGGAGTCGTTACAGGATGCGATCGACTGGGCACAGCCCGGAGACCTGGTGATCATGCTCGCGCTGGGTGGTGCTGCCCCGGTGCATGCGCGCCTTAAGGAACTGGGCGCTCAATAAATCCGACGATAGCGTCAGCGATTTCCTGTGTACGCAGCGGCGACAGAATATCTCCCGCAAGTACATGGTGGCTCGGGTCGCCCGGATCGCGAATTTCAATTGCCACCTTCATCGGCGAACCGGTGGCGTCGAACACCCTGAGCGCGGCCTCGGCTGAAACAACCTCGTCATCACGTGAATAGAACATCAGGAGCCGCTGGGAAATATCCGCAGGCAGGATCCGGTTCGCCCGGTCTACCAGTCGCATCATCTGGACGGCAGCGATTGTCGGGTAGCACGTGGTCCAGAATCTTTCCTGCAGCTCATTGTGCGGGGTCCAGCAGCGAGTGTCGCCCGCCAGCACCCGGGCAAGAAGCGGACCTGCCGGCCGAGTCAGCCACTTTGCGCGGGGATCGCGCGGCTCGAAGTTCGGCGAGATCATGACCAGCGTGTCGATGCGGTCGGCGATGTCCTGATCGAGAATAGCCGCTGCGGCGGTGGCCCCGGTACTCGTTCCAATTACGACGAGTTTGTCGCCGAGTTCGCCCGCGCGCGTCAGCACCCGCCGAACGTCATTCAGCCAGTGTTCGGCGAGTACGCCCTTCAGTCGGTTCGACGTCAATCCATGGCCACTGAACCTGGCCTCAATGAGAGGTGCGCCGAGTCGTCTCGCGACGGTTTCTGCCAGCGGTGCAGTCTCTTGTCGGGATGCCGAGAAGCCATGCAGGGCGACGATCACCCATGGGGACTGCCGGTTCCCTTCGGCTGGCATAATCCGCTCTTCTGCGTCGGCTATGAGCGATGCATCGGGCAGCACGGGCAGTTTTTCGGCCGACACGTACTTAAGGTGCGGCGGCGTCAGCGCCCATAGCGCCGCAAGAAACAGCAACAGGGCAACGATTGCGCAACGTGTCTTACTCAAGGCTTAGAATTTTGTTCCAGTGCTTCTTCTCGACCGGCATGATCGATAGTCGATTGCCACGACGCGTCAGGACCATGTCTTCGAGGCTTTTTTGCGCTTTTATTTCAGACAGCGTGATATTGCGCTTGAGCTTGCGCACGAACTCGACGTCGACCAGTACCCAGCGCGGCACCTCTTTCGTGCTCTTTGGGTCGTAGTAGTTTGATGTCTTGTCGAATTGAACGGGGTCTGGGTAGGGCTTGCTGGCTACCTTCATGATGCCGACAATGCCCGGTTCCTTACAGTTCGAATGGTAGAAGAAGACCTCGTCGCCGATGACCATGTCATCGCGCATCATGTTGCGTGCCTGGTAATTGCGAATGCTGTCCCACATTTCGCGCCCATCTCGCTCAAGGTCGTCTACGCTGTAGACGTCGGGTTCAGACTTCATTAACCAATATGTCATGTCGTACTTCTACGGATTGTCCGGGGAGTCGAAAGGCGCGAAGTTTAGCATGCTCATGAGGCGCGATCTGCGCGGATTCACATGGTAGGATTGCCCGTCGCGCACGGTGCGACAGACCTGGGAGGATAGACTCACATGGCAAATATGCTGGCAAATATATTCGGCCGTTCGCCTGTACAGCCGCTCGAAAAACACATTGATATTGCCTTCCAATGCGCGAAGAAACTGCGGCCGTTCTTCGCGGCCGTAATAGCCGGTGATCTCGAACGCATGGCTGAGGTTCGCAAGCAGATCGAAGAGCTTGAGCACAAAGCTGACGACCTAAAAAAGAAGATCCGGCTGCACATGCCCAAGAGCCTGTTCATGCCGGTGCCGCGCGAAGATTTGCTCGAGCTGTTGCTGGTGCAGGACAAGATTGCAAATCGTACGAAGGATGTCTCCGGCGTCATCATGGGCCGCAAGATGTCGATCCCTGAGCCGATTGCCGACAAGTTTCTCGAGTTCGTGGACAGCAATATTGACGCTGCCAAACAGGCGCGCAAGAGCGTACGAGAGCTGGATGAGTTGTTCACAGTCGGCTTCAAGGGTGCGGAGGTCAGCCTGGTATCCGAACTGATCGAGGAGCTCGATCAGATGGAAACCAAGACTGACCAGCAGCAGACGATTATTCGATCCGCGTTGTTCGAGATCGAAAATACAATGGACCCGATCGATGCGATGTTCCTCTACGAGGTTATATCGATCACCGGCGAAATCGCCGATATGGCCGAACGCGTAGGCCGTCGTCTGGAACTGCTGCTCTCGTAGCGAATTTAGAATAACAATTCGGGAATGCCTGCATACCCGGAGGGAAAATAATGGATGCACAACTTGTCTATATCGGCCTAGCGGCTGCTTTCGGCCTGTTCATGGCCTGGGGTATCGGCGCGAACGACGTTGCCAATGCGATGGCGACGTCAGTGGGTTCGAAAGCGCTGACCATCAAACAGGCCATATTGGTTGCCGCGATCTTCGAATTCGCGGGCGCCGTCCTGGCGGGTGGTGAGGTGACGTCGACCATTCGTAAAGGTATCGTCGACACGACTCCTATTATGGGGGAGCCAGAGCTACTGATCTACGGCATGCTTGCTGCACTTCTGGCAGCGGGCACGTGGCTGTTGATTGCCTCGAAGAACGGCTGGCCGGTGTCGACGACCCATTCGATCGTCGGCGCTATCGTCGGTTTCGCAGCCGTCGGCATTGGTGTCGATGCCGTGCAATGGGGCAAGGTCGGGACCATCGTGATGAGCTGGGTTGTGTCCCCGCTTACAGCCGGCTTCATTGCCTACCTCATATATCGCAGCGTGCAAAAGTTAATCCTGAGTCAGGAAGATCCGTTGGCCAAAGCCAAGCGATATGTGCCCGTGTACATGTTCCTGGCGGCGTTCACGATCACTCTTGTGACGATTCTCAAGGGCCTGAAACACGTCGGCCTGACGATCAGTCTTCGCGACAGTTATATTCTCGCAATAGTGATCGCTATCGGTATAGCGTTAGTCGGCGCATTTTTCATCAGCCGCATCAAGGCTGACCCCAAGGCCGAGAAAAAACAGCATTTTGTTACGGTTGAGCGCGTCTTCGGCGTTCTGATGGTCTTGACCGCCTGTGGTATGGCCTTCGCTCACGGCTCCAATGACGTGGCCAACGCGATTGGCCCATTGGCGGCCGTTGTCAGTATTGCAACGACCGGTGAGATTGGCGCCAAATCTGCGTTGCCGATCTGGGTCCTGGCGCTCGGCGGTGCCGGTATCGTTATCGGCCTTGCGACGTTTGGACGCCACGTTATCGCAACCGTTGGCAAGAAAATTACACAGCTCACACCAAGTCGCGGATTCGCGGCCGAGCTGGCCGCTGCGACGACGATTGTGGTTGCGTCCGGCACGGGTATGCCGATATCGACGACGCATACGCTGGTTGGCGCGGTACTGGGCGTCGGCATGGCGCGGGGCATCGATGCCATCGATTTGCGCGTGGTTGCGAGAATCCTGGTGTCGTGGGTGGTTACGATTCCGGCTGGCGCAGTCCTCGCGATCCTGTTCTTCTTAGCGTTCAAACAAGTTCTGCCTTAAGGAAACACTATGCGTTCACTGCTGGTCGCGATCTGCGCGGCGCTAATTTCTGCACCGGTTGCGGCCCAGCTGACGGATAAGCCGATTATTCGGTACGGCGCCCGGATACATCCCGAGTTTGGCCCGGCCGGTATGGTTGCGTCGCAAAACTACCTGTCGTCCGACGTCGGCGCAGAGATACTGGAAGCTGGGGGCAATGCAGTGGATGCGGCGGTGGCGGTCGGCTTTTCGCTGGCGGTGACCTTGCCCCGTGCAGGCAATCTCGGTGGCGGCGGATTCATGCTGATCCACCACGCGGATTCCGGAAACGCCATCGCGATCGACTATCGCGAGATGGCGCCGATTCGTGCCACGCGCGATATGTACCTCGATGAGAACGGCGACGTTCACAAGGCGCGTTCGAGGTTCTCGCACCTCGCTGCTGGCGTTCCGGGAACGGTCGCGGGACTCTACAAGGCACACAGTGAATTTGGCCGCCTGCCGTGGAAGCGGCTTCTGCAGCCTGCGATCCAGCAGGCGCGGGAGGGTGTTGTTGTCGGTTACGACCTGGCCGGAATGCTGCGCGGACGACAAGAGAGGATGTGCCGGAATGAGGCGACCTGCGGGTACTTCTACAAGGATGGTGGCGTTCCGTATGAGCCGGGCGAGATTCTTGTACAGGATGACCTGGCCGCCTCACTTGAGCGCATTGCCGAACTGGGCCCGGCCGGGTTTTACGAGGGAGAGACTGCGCGCCTGATCGCCGAAGAAATGGCCAGCGGTGGCGGACTCGTCGACAAGGCATCACTGGCTGCTTACCGGCCAGTTGTTCGCGAGCCGGCCCGTGGCACCTATCGAGGCTATGAGATCGTGACCATGCCGCCGCCGAGTTCGGGTGGTATTCATGTCATTCAGATGCTGAATATTCTCGAGCACTTCCCGGTAGCGGAGCTGGGTGCCGGTGGCGCGGACAACGTACACCTGCTGACCGAAGTTGCACGACTGGCATACGCCGATCGATCCGAGTACCTGGGCGACCCCGACTACTTCGATGTGCCGGTCGACTGGCTGACCAGCAAGGACTACGCGAAAGAGCTCGCGGCGACTATCGATATGAAGGTCGCGCGCAAGTCAGACGACGTCAAGCCAGGAGTTGAGCCACACCCGGAAAGCCCGGACACCACCCATTTCTCGGTAATCGATGACGAAGGCAATGTTGTCGTGAATACCTACACGCTGAACTTTTCGTATGGGTCGGGAATTTCTGTGGCCGGAGCGGGCTTCCTGCTTAACAACGAGATGGACGATTTTGTTGCCAAGCCGGGCATACCCAACGCCTATGGCTTGTTGGGCGGCGAGGCGAATTCGATTGCTGCCGGCAAGCGTCCTTTGAGTTCGATGACTCCCACCATTGTTTTGGAGAACGGCGAACCCTGGTTCGCAACTGGCAGCCCTGGCGGTAGCCGTATCATCACGACGGTTCTGCAGGTGTTGGTCAACATGATCGATCACGGCATGAACCTGGCCGAGGCGGCGATCGCACCGCGCATGCATCATCAGTGGTATCCCGACGTGTTGCAGCTGGAGCGTGGCTTCAGTCCGGACACGGTTGAGATCCTGCGGGAGCGGGGCCATGACGTGAAGCAATCGGGCTACTCGATGGGGAGTATCCAGAGCGTCGGGATCAGTGACGGTGTTTACAGAGGGTCTTCGGATTCGCGTCGGCCCAATGCGGCCAGTTCCGCGCCAGCAGAATCGCGCGATCAGTGACGGGCGATAAGCCCACAGTTTTGTCGACGGCAGCGCGCCGTTACGCGTTGTTCATCCTGGCCGTCGTCTACATGTTCAATTTCATCGACCGGCAGATCCTCGCAATTCTGCTGCCGGCAATTCGTGATGAATTCCAGGTGAGTGATGCGTGGCTCGGGTTTTTGACGGGGCCCGCCTTTGCAATGTTCTACATCATCCTTGGCATTCCGATCGCGCGTTATGCCGATCGCCACAATCGGCGCAACCTCATTGCGCTGGCCGTTGCTGTCTGGAGTGGCATGACGGCCTTGTCCGGTTTGGCGGCCAACTTCGTTCAGCTGGCGCTTGCACGCGTCGGCGTGGGAGTGGGCGAGGCCGGCTGCAGTCCGCCGGCGCATTCGATGATCGCGGACTACTATCCGCCTGAGCAACGATCCACAGCCATGGGCGTGTACACGGTCGGTATTTCAGCCGGCATTATGCTTGCGTACCTGGCTGGAGGCTGGGTAGCACAGAATATCGGCTGGCGAGAGGCGTTCTTCGTTGTCGGTGTGCCTGGACTTCTGCTGGCGCTCATCGTGCGGACCACTGTCACCGAACCAAAGCGCGGCCACTCCGAGGGTCGTGAAGCTGTGGGGAAACGTCCCCCCTGGGCCGAAACGCTGCGTTTTCTGTGGCGGCGCCGTTCATTCGTGCATATGACCGTGGCGGCGGGCCTTTCATCGTTCGTCGGCTATTCGGTTATCAATTTCATGCCGAGTTTTCTCGTTCGCAGCTTTGGCATGGATGTCGCCACATTGGGATTATTGCTCGGGCCGATCCTGGGCATCGCCGGGGGCGCCGGTTTCTTCCTCGGTGGCTACATCGCCGATCACCTTGGGCAGACGAGCCACAAGAAGGCGCTCGTGTTTATCGGCGTGACTATTCTGCTGACTGCTGTCCCTTACGCGATGATGTTCCTGTCGAATTCGTGGGTGGTGGCCGTCTTGTTGTTTATCGTCCCCGCATGCACATCCAACGTCTACCTGGCGCCGGTTCTTGCACAGGCGCAGGGTCTTGTTTCTCTGCGAATGCGTGCCGTGACGTCAGCCCTGGCATTGCTGATTATCAATGTCATTGGTCTGTTGTTCGGCCCGCAATTGACGGGAATTCTGAGCACGGCGCTCGAGCCGCAATTTGGCGAAGAAGCGATTCGCTACAGCCTTCTGATTGTGACCAGCGTGATGCTGCCATGGGCGGCCTATCACTACGTGCAGGCGGGCCGCTCGATCGACGCCGACCTGGCACGCGCCGGCGAGCACGACTAGCTCCGGGAATGACTGCTCTGATCGAAAGGGGACGCTCAATTTGGTCGGTGCGACCGGCTGGAGTCGGCCAATAGCGGCCGGTCAGTATTGTTGGTTTTTTGTTTTTTCAGGTATGACCGTTGATTGAAAGTGAATCATCTTCCAGCCGTCTTCGTCCTTGGACCAGATCTTTGTAACGACCTCGTGAACGACTCGTTCGTTCTCGTCGTGCCATTTGAAGTCCCTGACAGTGTACCCATGAGTCTCGCCTATGCGGTATGGAGTAATAGTGTCCGATATCGGAGCGCGGCCAGCGCCGAAGGGTCGCTTGATTGACCAACAGAAATTCACAACCTGCTCGCGACTCATTCTTCGACTATTGGCATAAAAAGAAACTTCCTTAGCGATAAGAGATTCCACCTTGTCGCAGTCTCCTTCTTTGAACGCATCCTGCTCCTCTAATGCAACCGCCAGCAGTTCTTCGGAAGAGTGGGCACTGGCCGCCAGTAGAAACAGTAACAAGCCAAACAACATTGCAGGTCTACTCATCGTCACTCCTGGTTTTAAGTCAAAAGATCGAAGTCGATGAGAATCAACAGCCTCGATCGGTCAAATAAAATGTCCGCTTTGGGTCAGTAGCAGCCTCTCAAACTATATCACTCGAGCGGCTGCTATCGAGCGCATAGCAGCCATTCGCGGGCAGCGAGTTCGGCCTGACTGATGAAAGAACAGGGCGGGCTAATGCAGATAGATCGGCGCCGGTGGTTCCAACGCACATTTTTCCGCAACGCTCAACAATCCTCCACGTGGAGGAATTTCATACGAGTCAGAATGGTCCTCATCCGTAACGTCACGGGAGTGGTAGCCGCAATTCGGAACGGCGATGCCGTCAGGACGCAAGAAGTACCAACGATCCCGAAAATCCTTCTCAATCCGAAAGCCACCTTCGTGTACGAGTGTGTGGTGCTTCGTGCACAGCAGCATGAGGTTGTCGATGCTCGTCTCACCGTTGTGTGACCAGTGCTGGACGTGGTGACTGTGCAGATAGCGATGATTGTGGCAGCCAGGGAAAGTACAGCAATTGTTGTCTCGGGCCCGCAGTGCTCGTTGTATAGCCGTGGGCACGATACGGGTTTTTCTACCGATACCAAGTGGCTCGCCTTTTTCGTCTTCCGTAATGACGACAGCCTTATTGTCACAACAGAGTCGTTTCACCGATTCGATGGGTAG